>ENA-UOOE01000027-UOOE01000027.1-fermentation-metagenome-genome-assembly--contig:-NODE-27-length-165102-cov-28.175804_pt1 | contig 165102 bp, 151 predicted proteins | sample MGYA00245776_ERZ724021 | MGnify/ENA primary metagenome ERZ724021 (study PRJEB28704, sample SAMN03018321) | fermentation metagenome | biome: anthropogenic terrestrial biome; feature: soil... | reverse complement strand
GCTTGCTATTTTGAATAACCGGGATATTATTGCCGCTTTGGCGGAGGATTTGCAGATCCGGATAAGTGGTATAAAGCAAGATAACTTGGAGGAGAGAAGACCTGAATTTAAAAAATCAGAGGATGCCCGGCTATTTACCCGTCCGGTCATTTGTGATCCGACTTTGATTAAGTTCAATGAGAAAATAGGCAGGGCAGGATTAAAATAAATTAAATAATTGGGCAGGCCCGGGTTTCAAGTAAAATCGAAGCCCGGGCTATTTTTGTAAATTATTTGCAGTAGAAAAACGACACATTAAACACTTTTATGACATTAATTACGTTATAATAATGGTATATGTACTTATTTGATTCATTTAACTTTACATATAGGAGGTTAAAGTGATGATAGGCGGTAATATGGATTTGTTTAAGGTTAAGAAAATATGGGAGAAATTTATTACTACGGGAGATTTGGATGATTCCTTAGATTCGGACATAGCATCGTCGTGGTTAAGAAGTAAAAATGCAGCAGTTGACCCGTATGGCGGGGTCTGCAATAATATTCTTCCCCAGGAAAAAGTGGCGGCTTTAATCAGGCGTCACCGTCATATGATTGATATAGCCCGACCCTTTATGACTAATCTGTATAGATTCGTCAAGGGTTCGGGCTTTATTGTTATGCTTACTGATAATGAAGGGTATATCCTTGAAACTTTCGGTGATTCTCAAACCTTGTTTCAGGCTTCCGACTTGAATTTTATCCCGGGTGCACTCTGGACGGAAGAAGAAGTCGGCACCAATGCTATAGGTATGGCTCTGGTACTGAGCAAACCTATCCAAACCTCGGCAGCCGAACATTACTGTCAAAAACATCATTCATGGACCTGTTCCGCTGCTCCTATTTTGGATGAGAATGGCATGCTGCTTGGAATATTGGATTTGTCAGGGCCTTCGGAGATGACGCACCTGCACAGCCTGGGGATGGTTGTGGCAGCAGTCGAGGCTATCCAGGAACAAATGAAAGTCCAGCGAAAAAATCATGAATTGAAGGTAGCCAATATTCGTTTAAAAAATGTGATAAAAATTATGTCTGATGGTGTAATTACGCTTGATTACCGAGGGGTGATAACCGGGATAAACCCGGTTGCCAAAGAGATAATTGGATATGAGACCGGTAAAATAATGGGCAACCATATAAAAGAACTGGTCCGGGACGAGGTTGTAAGCCGGTTACTATCTAATAATGAACCATATAATGATGTCGAGGTTTTGTTGTCTACGGACGAAAACAAGACTTATTGCCTTTCTTCCGGTACTCCCATTACTGATGATAACGGGGAGATTGATAGTGCGGTTATATTTCTCCGGCCGGCCCAAAAGATGCAGAAACTGGTCAACAGATATAGTGGGGCTCAGGCTTCGTTCCATTTTAAAGATATTATTGGGACCAGTGAAGAAATCACCAATATTCTTAAACTGGCCTCGGCGGCAGCGGGGGGAATTTATAATGTATTGCTGGAAGGAGAAAGCGGCACCGGTAAAGAAATTTTCGCACAGTCTATCCATAACAGGGGACTACGCCGTCGGGGTCCCTTTGTAGCGGTAAATTGCGGAGCCATACCGCGTGAGTTAATCGCCAGCGAACTTTTCGGTTATGTTGAAGGTGCTTTCACCGGGGCCAGGAGAGGCGGGCGCCCGGGTAAATTCGAACTGGCATCGGGCGGGACACTGTTTTTGGATGAAATAGGGGATATGCCCCTGGATCAACAGGTAACCCTGTTGCGGGTACTGCAGGATAAAAAAGTTGTACGTATCGGGGGAGACAAAGTTACGGCAGTCGATGTACGAATAATATGTGCTACTAATAAAAACTTGGAGGAAGAAGTTGAAAAAGGCAACTTCAGGCGCGATTTGTTTTATCGTTTGAATGTAGTGTCTATCAGGATTCCGCCTTTGCGGGAAAGACGGGAAGATATACCTCTGCTTTTTAATTATTTTAAAGCTAAAATAGCCACTGAATGGAATGTGTCTTTCAAATCGGTTGATAATGAGGCGATGACATTATTAAAGCAATATGATTGGCCCGGAAATGTACGTGAACTGCAAAACATTGTGGAAAGAATTATGAGCACCGTTGAAAGTGATGCAATAACCGCAGAACATTTATTATCCCTCTTGCCGGGCCAGAATTTAAATCAGCCTTCTCACCGCAGTATAAAGACGGGTGAAGCAGTTTGCCGCCAGAACCGCAAGAAAGTAAAAGCGCTGGCTGAACGCGAACATATTATGGATCTACTGACCCAACACGGAGGAAATGTAAGCCAGGTGGCACGGGAAATGGGAGTTTCACGCAATACTTTATACCGCAAGATGCACGATTACAGTATTCGAAATTAAGACGGCAGCACTACAATAATAATAAAACCGGTAAATGAAGAATTTTTCGCTTTACCGGTTTTTTTTTATCCGCTTTCCCGTTTTTATCCTATTTTTAAAAATAAAATATTGGATCATGGGGAAACCTGTTAAACAGTTGTAATGTTTCTGTTTCTATACCATGTCAATATTAACAAAAATGTGACAGTTATATAACACATTCAATTTAAATTTGGCAAACATGGACACTTCTGTCAACAGATTAAAATGCTTAATCCCATTAAACCGGTATCCGGGCAATAGTGACCGGGTTGGCACAGTAATTGCTTTAAATGTAATACAGAATACCGGTACATACTAATTTATTCTTAATGGAGGTGGAACAGATTGGCCCGGCAGCGCTATATAGTAGAAATTGGTACTGGTGCTGATTTACATGGTGGTGATGTTACCAAGGCGGCTCAAAAAGCAATTAAAGATGCCGTATCGCACAGTTGCTTGTGCGGACTATTTGATATTATGAATTTCACTGATCCCAATCAAATGTATATTGAACTGAAAATTGCCTGTCCGCATCCGGAAACTATTAAGCGTGAAGAAGTGCTGCGGGCAGTACCGTTCGGTACAGTGGATTTGAAAGTTGTAGGTGGAGGACTCTCCGTACGTGGTCTCTATTTGCCGGAATTAGGTGAGGGGGACACTATTGTTGTAGCTGTGGCAGCCCTTACCGTTTACATTGACAAGTAGCAAGCATGGACTTCATCGTACGTAATACCGCGAAATAAAGAAAGGAGATTGCCATTTTTGAAAGCTGCAGTATGGTATGGACAGAAAGATGTAAGAGTAGTCGACGTCCCGGAACCGCTCACACCACAGCCCGGTTGGGTAAAAGTCGAAGTTGCCTGGTGTGGAATATGTGGTTCTGATTTGCATGAGTATTTGGCTGGCCCCATTTTTATTCCGGTAAACGAACCACATCCACTTACAGGTGCAACAGCACCGCTTATTCTAGGTCATGAGTTTTCAGGGAAAATTGTGGAAGTAGGCGAAGGTGTTAAGGATTTTAAGGTAGGAGACAGGGTAGCCCCCGATGCCTGCCAGGTTTGCTGGGAGTGCTACTGGTGCAAGAGAATGGAATATTCCGCCTGTGAAAAACTGGCATTTACCGGTTTGGCGAATGACGGAGCGTTTGCGCGTTATGTCAACGTTCCCGCTTATACCCTTTACCACCTGCCGGATTCAATGACGGATGAACAAGGCGCACTGGTAGAACCGCTGGCGGTTGGCATGCATGCTGTGCGCAGAGCACCTGTTATAGCAGGTGATAATGTCGTAGTTATCGGTGCCGGGACCATTGGTTTGGCATCACTGCAATGCGCCCGAGCAGCCGGAGCAAAACAGGTCATCGTAATTGAAATGGCCAAAGCCCGTAAGGAGTTTGCAAAAAAGTTAGGTGCTACAGCAGTTATTGACCCTGCAGTCTGTGATCCGGTAGCTGAAGTATATAAGTTGACCGACGGTATTGGGGCTGATGTTACCATCGAGTGTGTAGGCGGTGAAAAAACAGGACCACTTTCGGTAGCCTGTACGCGCAGAAGAGGGATAGCGGTACCGGTTGGAATTTTTGAAAGACCGAGTTCACTGCATTTTAATGATCTGGTCTTTACCGAAAGGGAAATCAAAGGGTCACTGGCTTACACCGGTGAATTTGCCCCGGTTATAAGTATGATCAACGATGGCCGGCTTAATGCCGAGGCCATGATTACCGGGAAAATTGGCTTGGATGATATCATAGCCAAAGGGTTCGATGAACTGGTAAACCACAAAGATACCAATATAAAAATTATCGTTTCTCCCAGGTGATGTGCTGAATCTCTGGCATCGTTTTACAGCGGACAGAGTTAAGGCAAATAAATAGTTACTCGGGGCTCACCCCAAAAAGAAAAGGAGGGAACTTTGAATGGATCTTAAGAAAGATCAATTACTCAGTTTTTACAAGACAATGTCTACCATTAGAGCCTTTGAGACAAAAGCGGTTGAGCTTTTTGCTGCAGGCAAAATACCCGGCTTTGTTCACCTTTATCTGGGTGAGGAAGCAATTGCAACTGGTGTTTGTGCCAATCTTAACGACAAAGATTACATTACCAGTACCCACCGCGGTCATGGTCACTTACTGGCCAAAGGCGGCAAGGTAAACCTGATGATGGCTGAACTTTTTGGACGTACCACCGGATACTGCAAAGGTAAAGGCGGGTCAATGCACATTGCTGATGTCGATCTGGGTATTCTGGGCGCCAATGGCATAGTTGGTGCCGGTATGCCTATTGCTACTGGTGCAGGGTTGGCCTGCAAATATAAAAAGACAGATGCTTGTTCAGTAGCCTTCTTTGGTGATGGTGCATCTGATCGTGCTACTTTCCATGAATCACTGAATCTGGCTTCCGTCTGGAAACTGCCGGTTATTTTCGTTTGTGAAAACAATGGATGGGCTATATCTAATGCTCAAGCCAATCACCAGAATATTAATGATATATCTGATCGTGCCACTGCTTATGGAATTCCTGGCGTATCCGTAGACGGAAATGACGTAATAGCCGTTTACGAGGCTGCCCAGGCTGCGGTAGAAAGAGCCAGAAGAGGCGATGGTCCTACTCTTATCGAGTGCAAGACCTGGAGATGGCGTGGACATTTCGAAGGTGATCCAGGCGCTTACAAAGATCCTAAAGATCAAGAAGATTGGATCAAGAAAGATCCTCTGCCCAGACTGCAACAAAAACTTATTAGCCTTAAATATGCTACCAAAGCTGAAATGGACAAGATTTTCGCTGATGCTCAGGCTGAAGTCGAAGCAGCAGTCAAGTTTGCCGAAGAGAGTCCAATACCTGACACCTCTGAAGTACTCACCGATGTTTATGCGGGCTAATTAATATATAAGGAGTGAAAAAGCATGGCACAAATGACGTACGCAGAAGCCATTAGAGATGGTATGCGGGTAGAAATGAAACGGGATCCTAACGTTTATATAGCTGGTGAAGACGTAGCCCAATTTGGCGGCTGTTTTGGTGTTACCGCCGGCCTGTATGATGAGTTTGGCCCGGACCGGGTCAGAAATACTCCCATCAGTGAAGCAGCTATTGTAGGCAGTGCTGTAGGTGCAGCAGCAGCAGGCTTAAGGCCTATTGCTGAAATCATGTTTGTTGATTTTGCCGGTTGCTGCATGGATGAACTATTTAACAATGCAGCCAAAATGAGATATATGTTTGGCGGAAAAGCCAAAGTGCCTATGGTGTTACGTACACCATGCGGAGCCGGATTCAGCGCGGCAGCACAACATTCACAGAGTATTGAATCCTGGTTTACTCATATCCCCGGAGTTAAAGTAGTCATGCCTTCCACCGCAGCAGATGCCAAAGGCTTAATGATTGCTTCTATCCGTGATGACAACCCGGTGGTTTACATCGAACACAAACAACTTCTGGGCGTTCCCGGAGAAGTACCGGATGGAGACGTAGTTGTTCCACTGGGAAAAGCCGATATTAAACGTGGAGGCTCCGACATAACCATAGTAGCATGGTCCTGGATGGCTCAAAAGGCTCTTGCGGCAGCCGAAGAACTAGCTCAAAAGGGTATTAATGCTGAAGTTATTGATCTTCGCACTCTGGTCCCCCTGGATAAGGATGCTATCTTAAAATCAGTATCCAAGACCGGCAAACTGGTTATCGTACATGAAGAAGTCAAAACCAGCGGATTCGGTGGAGAAATCGCAGCTATCGTTGCTGAAGAAGGATTTGATTATCTGGATGCACCGATCAAACGCGTAACACCTCCTGATACCCCGATTCCATTTGCTCCGGTACTGGAACAGGCCTACATTCCCAGCGAGGAAAAGATAATTAAAGCAGTACAATCTCTGTTTTAATTGAAATATTCTATTGCCGAGGACAGGTCTAGCCTGTCCTCGGCCAAAATTTCCCCCGGATGGGAGGGAAAGTATTATGACTACTGTTGGAATAATTGCCAATCCTGCTTCCGGAAAAGATATCCGGCGCTTAGTGGCATATGGAATTACATTTGACAATTTGGAAAAAGTCAATATAGTTCGGCGGGCTCTTCTTGGTCTGGCTGCTACCGGGGTAGAACGGGTAGTATACATGCCTGACTATTATGGGATTGTTCCCAAGGCCTTAGACGGTCTTTCCGTCTTGCACCAATTGCCGCTGGAAGTTGAAATGCTGGAAATGGAAATGAGCAGAATGCAGGAAGATTCGCAAAATGCAGCCGCTTTAATGAATGAAATGAAGGTCGATTGTATAATTACCTTAGGGGGCGATGGGACTAACCGTATGATTGCCAAAGGCTGTGGCCGGATTCCGCTGGTTCCTATTTCCACCGGTACTAATAATGTGTTTCCGGAGATGGTGGAAGGAACAATTGCCGGATTAGCCGCCGGGGTAGTAGCAAAAGGAATAGTCAACGATTTTCCCGGAGTTTACACCAGTAAGAGACTGGTAATATATAAAGACGGAAAACCTGTGGATCACGCTTTAGTAGATGCCGTGATATTGAACGATACATTTATCGGATCACGGGCGGTCTGGGACGAAGACCGGATACATCAGGTTATGGTAACAAGAGGTAGTCCGAGCAGCATTGGCATATCTGCCATAGCGGGCAATCTTGAGCCCATAGGTGTAAACGAACCAAAAGGAATGTTGATTGACATGGGGTCGGGCGATATAGATATTATTGTTCCACTGGCGCCCGGACTTATACGTCCGATAAATAATTGCCGCTACCGTATGCTGGGCATAGATGAGGAAATAGAGGTTGGATATGGCCCCTGTGTTATTGCGCTGGATGGGGAACGCGAAGTAGAAGTAGGAGCAGAGGAAAAAGTTAGCGTAAAACTCACGTTTGATGGACCGCGGGTAGTAAAAGCAGATGAAGCTTTGCGGACTGCTGTAGCTCGTGGTTATTCGAAAGGTCCTGAGGCACTAAAAAACCTATCATGGTTGAAGGAGGTAAAATAAATGGCGACAGTAATTGCAATGCCTAAACTTGGTTTATCCATGAAAACAGGTACTGTAGGCAAATGGTTAAAAAAAGAAGGAGATACAGTCAAAAAGGGTGAAGCGATCGTAGAAGTTATGACCGAAAAAATTACCAATAAAGTTGAGGCACCGGCTGACGGTACATTATTAAAAATAGTTAGTCAGAAGGGTGCCAAACTTCCGGTTGGGGGTTTAATGGGAGTAATTGGTGAGGCCGGTGAAGATATATCCGCCGCCTTGAGCAGCGCGGGCGCGCCGGCTGAGGCAGGAGCCGCAGCGGCAGCACCAGCACCCGGCGGTAAAGTTAAGATATCACCTGCTGCTCGTAAATTGGCGGAAGAAAACGGGATTGATTACAGCAGAATAACCGGTACCGGACCGGAAGGCCGTATAACTCGTGAAGATGTTGAAAATGCAATAGCCAACGGAGTAGGTCCTGCAGATGATCGCGAAGCTCTCGAAGTTCAGCCCTATGAGGGTATGCGTAAAGCCATTGGTGACAATATGGCAAATAGCTGGGCCATCGCTCCCAAAGTAACTCATATGGTAGATGTAGATATGACTGGTATGCTGGCCTTACGTAAGAGTGTCAATGAAGGCTTAAGCGACAAAGAAAAAGTTTCGGTTACAGCACTGCTCATAAAAGCAATAGCTCGTGCCATCGAAATAAAACCCAGAGTCAATTCCATCCTGGACGGAGATCAGGTTAAAACCTTAAAAGAAATTAATATTGGGATGGCGGTAGCTTTGGACGATGGTTTAATAGTACCGCCTATTAAAAATGCCAATACCAAAAAACTCAGTGAAGTCAATAAAGAAGTTAAGGACCTGGCCAAGAGAGGGCGTAAAAATAAACTGAACCCTGACGAAATGGTTGGTTCCACCTTTACCATCACCAATGTCGGTGCATATAACTCGGTTGACCACTTTACCCCCATTATCAACCAGCCTGAAGTGGCGATTTTGGGCATAGGACGTACAATTGAAAAACCGGTCGTGGTTAACGGACAGATAGTAATACGGCCCATGATGGGATTGTCACTCGCCTTTGATCACCGGGTGGTTGACGGAGCCCCTGCTGCGGAATATCTGGCCGTGTTGATCGATTTAATCGAACACCCCCATAAGATATTCATTTAAAACTATATGATATTAACTAACAGGAGGTAATGATATATGACAGCAGATCCAAATGAAGTAATGGCCAGTCTGGGTATGGGAATGGGACAATTGGGAGAAGAAACTCCGGAATTAAGTTCAGCCTTCGTACAAATGGATAATGCCGCTTACATCGAAGGTGAGCTGGAAAGAAAATATAAAGAACTGATCGGCCTCGGCATTGCCATCGCCGTTAGATGTGAATATTGTATTAATATTCATATTAAACAGGGTTTAAATGAAGGTGCGACCCGGGAAGAAATTCTTGAAACAGCCGCAGTTGCCGTTGCTTTTGGAGGTTCTCCCGCTATGGCACAGGTTGCTACAACCGTGCTTACCGCTCTGGAAGCATTTGAAGACTAACTATTGATAATTGCGGGGATGATCAGGCAGCCCATACCGGACATCATCCCCGTTTTAGTACAGGTAAAAAAGGAGGTAAAACCAATTGGCGAAGGTCGATAAATATGAAATGCCGGATGACCTTTATTACACTACTGATCATGCCTGGGTAAAAGTTGAAGGCAACCAGATAAAAATCGGTATTACCGATTTCATGCAGCAGCTCGCGGGCGAAATCACGTTTATCAGAGTACCCCGGGCCGGAAAAGAGTTCGAGGCCGGCAAGAACCTGTGCTCAATGCAATCCGGCAAGTGGGCCGGAAAAATTGCCATGCCGGTAAAAGGAAAGATTGCCGATGCCAACAAAGACCTGGCTTCAGCACCGCAACCTTTGAATAATGACCCATACGGACAGGGGTGGATCGCGGTTATAGAACCTGCCAATATGGCGGACGTGGAAGCAAACTTGCTTAAAGGTGAGAAAGCTATCGAGTTTATAAAAGAGGAAATAGCTAAACATGCGCAATAGACCCAGGTAAGGGGGAATTATGGTTGAATAAAGAAGTACTGCAGCAGATGGTTGAAAAATATGGTGACCGGGCCACGGATTCGCTGTTTGAAAGGTCACTTTATGCGCGCGATCTGGCGCCTGTACCAAATTTACTGGCTAACATGCTGGTAAAAACCCTTCCCGATATTGTAGTTAGACCGGAGAATACTGAGGAAGTAGCTCAAATAATGCAGACGGCATTTCAAAATAATATTCCTGTCACTCCGCGGGCGGGTGGATCAACCGTTTATTTTGATTCGGTGCCTGCCAAAAGTGGTATTTTGATGGATCTTAATCTTATCAAAGGCGTTACCGCTCTGGATGAGCAGAAAATGACCGTTAAAGTAAAAGCAGGTACAACCTGGAGTGAGCTGGACGACTACTTAAATAACAAAGGATTGGTGCCAAAATCATTTCCCAGTAGTGCTCCAGCGGCCACTATAGGTGGATGGTTCTGCATGATGGGTTATGGTATCGGCAGTATGAAGTATGGCAGTCTTCTCTCCCAGGTCAGATCAATAGAAGTAGTGTACCCGGATGGAAAAATCCAGCAGGTTACCCGTGACACCGACCCTGCCCTGGATTGGTTTGTATCCTCGGAAGGCACTCTGGGTATTATTACCGAACTGGAAGTAGAAATACGCAAGCTTAATAAAATGAAGCATTACCTACTACAGCTTCCTGATGCCGATGAGATGCTTGCTGCCATGCAAGAGATTATTAAAGCACCAATTGTTCCCTATAATATGCATTTTACTGACCAGGAATGCCTCAAGGCCATGAATGCTCTGGGCTTTTCGCCGGCGGATATGGAAACGGGCTGCCTGATTGGAATTGACTATGAGGGCGATGATGCGGAATTGCAACAGGCTCAGAAAATCATTGAGGGCATAGCTGGTGCCGACAAGAAGGTAAATCCGATTCCTGAGGAAACAGCCGAACTGGAATGGGAGGAAAAATTCAAGGCATTAAGGCTTAAAAGAGGCGGACCATCAGTACTGGGTGCGGAGATATGGCTGCCGATTACGAATTTGCCGGCTTATTTGAATGATATAAGCAAAATGGCCAAAGGCTATAATCTGAATCTATTTTCTTACGGGCATGTAGTTACACCTGAATATGCCACGGTTATGACCACCTTTTATGCCAATGAGACCCAGACCATTAAATATATCTTTAATCTCAGCCTGGTTAAAAAGATTCATGATGTAGGTTACAGATATGGCGGATGTCCTTATGGGGTAGGCGTATGGAATTCACCCATGATAGGCAGAATCCACCAGGTGCCGGAGTTGAAGGAACTCAGGAAACGGAAACAAACCTTGGACAGCAAGGGGATAATGAATCCGGGTAAAGTGTATCGCGCCCCGCTTTTGATAAATCCATTCAATTATTCCATGGGAATGAATGTTCTGGCCGGGGTAAGAAAAGTAATTGGAAAGGGGTGGTAACCGATGACCAAGAAGCAAAAAAGCAATTATAGCAATCTGGAAAAAGAAGCCTTGATTTGTGGCCGTTGCGGTTACTGCCGTACTGCCTGTCCGGTATACCGGGTAGTAGGCTGGGAATCTGCCGCTCCCCGGGGCAAAATAAGCATGGCCAAAGAGATATTCTCCAAAAACAAATCCGCCGCTTTAACTGACGAATTCGTAAATCGTCTATCCCAGTGTACCTTGTGCGGAGCCTGTTCCAACGAATGTTCCACCGACATTGATACCCGTAAATTGTGGCTGGATCTGCGCCGGCGGATCGCCTCCATGGGCAAGGAGCCTAAAGCATACGATGCAATTAGAAACAATTTGTTAGCCAACAAGAATATTACCAGCTTTAGTAATGACGACCGCCTGGAATGGGCTCAGGATCTGGACGAACCGGAGCAACTGGAACCACGGGCCGGAGCTGATGTTGCTTATTTTGTAGGATGTGTTTCAGCTTTTTTCCCGCAGGCATCGGAAATTGCTCTGGCTATTGCCGAAATTTTAACTGAAGCCGAAGTCGATTTCACTACCATGGGCGGTGAGGAATGGTGTTGCGGTTTTCCTTTGATTAGTACCGGTTTTGTTGAGGATTCGGAAGAGTTCATTAAACATAATGTTGAAAAAATCAAGGAACTCGATATCCACACCCTGATTGCCAGCTGCGCCTCATGCTATCATGTTTGGAAACACGACAGCGCAGAAGCTTTGAAGGGTTATAACCTTGAAGTTCTCCATACTACCGAATTCCTGGCCCGATTGATCAAAGAGGGTAAGATCGAACTGAACGAAATGGATGAGGTAATTACCTATCACGATCCTTGCGATCTGGGAAGAAACAGCGGAGTGTTTGATGCCCCCCGGGAGATCATAACCAGTATTCCCGGAGTCAAATTTGTGGAACTGGCCCATAGCAGGGCGGCCTCATTATGTTGCGGCGGCGGCGGAAATCTGCAGAGTGTGGACCCGGATACGGCGGTCAAAATTACGGCGCTCAGAGTAGAAGAGATCAAGGACACCGGGGCAACCATTGTTGTCTCAGCCTGTCAGCAGTGTGAACAAATGTTAATAACGGCCGTCCAAAAAGCCAAGCTCCCGGTAAGGGTAATGGATCTGAGCCAGTTGATTTTAGAGGCGATGTAGGACGCCGGCAGCCATGGTAGTACAGCAAGGGGACACACCTTTCTCTCCGGTTGGCTGTGTAAAACCGTAGGCCGGCCTTCAGGCCGGTGCATGGAATGGCAGGGGAAAATATAAAGGCAAAGGAGTTGGCTAGTGATGAAATTGAAAGCAGCGTTTATTTTTGTGGCACCGGAAGCTGATTATCAAAAGAACCGGTCGGTGATAGAAACACCGGCGGTCGACTTAACTGCGGTAGGGGTAAAAGACTATGATATGGCTGTAAAAGCCGCTAAAGAACTGGTGGCCGAGGGTGTAGGCGCGATTGAATTATGTGGCGGATTTGGAATTGAAGGTACCGCCGCAGTCAAAAAGGCAGTTGCAGGTAAAGCTGCGATAGGCGTAGTTAGGTTTGATAATCATCCTGGTCTTGAATTCAAAAGCGGCGACGAGATATTTTAAACAGGCAGGAGCATAGAGGAATGGATTATTACCGGCTGGGAAGAGTAAAATGGTGGCAAACACAGGCATATTATCATGCTTTGGCTGAGATGGGGCGTGAAGGCTTGTTAATCTGTTATACCGACACGCCCTATGTATGTCTGGGTTTGCACGATGATCTGGAACAGGAAATCAATCAGGAATATTGCACTCAACAGAGATTGCCGCTGATCAGGCGTGAAACTGGCGGTGGGGTCGTCTATTTGGATAATAGACAGATATTCTTTCAGTTGGTGCTGAACCGGGACAATCCCATATTACCTTTAAGCCGGACCAGGTTTTATAATAAATTTCTCACCCCGGCTATTAATGTTTGCCGCCGGTTAGGTATTAACGCGACATTAAAAGAGCCGGCCGATATTACCATTGATACCCGAAAATGCTCCGGCAACGCTTCGGGGGATATAGGCGAAGGGGTAGCTTATGTGGGCAATCTTTTAATTAACTTCGATTGTGAAATAATGTGCAATATTCTCCGAACCCCCTCCCCACGTTACGATCGGATTCTTCGCAAAACCATGAAATCCAATCTCACCAATCTTTCGCAATGGAGCCAGCGCTCCCGGATAACGCGGGAAAATATAATGACCATGCTGGAAAAAGAATTTTCTTATTGGTTCCTGCTTAATCGCTGTAGCCTGGATGAACAACTGGAAAAAAGAGCGCAGGAGGTATTCAAGCGCTTAACCGCTCCGGAATGGCTTAGCATGGCGGGAAGAAAACGGCCATATAGAAAGATTAAAATTGCCGAAGAAATATATCTTCTTGAACATAAAATAACAGATGATGTTAGTCTGTCAGTGGTGGTTGAAGATGGCGTCATCACTGAGATCGACTCTAATTCCACCGCCATCAATAATCTGATAAAGTCCCATATCGGCAACAGATGGGATGAAGACTTTCTAAATAATACTGTGGAGTTAACTCAAAGATTTACGGGATAAGACCTAGTATTATGTTTTCTTACAAGGAGGATAGTAATATGGAAAATCTGCAATGGCAGGTGCCGGAAGACCTTTATTATGACAGAAATGACTATTGGGTCAAAATACAGAGAGATGAAGCTGTTATCGGTTTAACTGCTTTTGGACAGTATAACACCGGTGACATTTTATACCTGGAACTGCCGACTGAAGGTACTGCATTGACACGCGGCAAAAAAATAGGTTCAATCGAATCAGGTAAATGGGTAGGAAAGCTAACCGCACCGCTTACCGGTCAAGTAATCGAATCAAACCAAAAAGTGGAATCCAACCCCCATATAGTAAATCAGGATGCTTTTGGAGAAGGCTGGTTATATCGGATGTTGCTGCAAGATCCGGCCGAAGTGGCGGAATTAATGAATGCAACCGGGTATGACCGTTGGATTGCTGAACAAATTCAAAAGGAGAAGGAGACCACCGTATTATGAGTAGCAGCTGGCGCTTGCTTGATACCGGTTCTTTATCGGCTGCACATAACATGGCCCTGGATAAGGTTATTCTATCTGCCCGCAGCCGGAATTTAGTCCCCAATACCGTACGTTTCCTGCAGTTTTCACCTCAATGCGTACTCGTAGGTTATCATCAGGCCGTGGAACTGGAGGTGGAAGAGGAATACTGCCGTAATAAAGGCATTGAAATCAATCGGCGCATAACCGGTGGTGGAAATTTATACTGGGGGGACGAAAGTCAATTGGGGTGGGAACTTTTTGCTCCGCGTGATAGCGCAGGCATTCCCAACCGTCTGGAGGATATGTATCGGCTGATGTGTGAGAGTGCCATAGCAGGTTTAAAGCGCCTGGGAGTTACAGCCAGCTATCGTCCGGCTAATGATATTGAAGTAAACGGCCGAAAAATATCGGGAACCGGGGGAACAGAAATTGGAGATGCCTTTTTATATCAGGGTACTCTCCTGACCGACTTTGATGTAGATACTATGATCGCATCCTTGAAACTGCCGATCAAGAAACTGGAAGATAAACAAATAAAAAGTTTCAAAAACCGGGTAATAGATTTGAAAGAAGTTTTAGGCTATTTGCCTCCCATGCAGGAAATTAAAAAGGCGATGGCGGAAGGATTTGCTGATGTTTTGGAAGTTGATTTAGTCCCGGGTGGTCTTACTGCTGCGGAGCAGGCAATGTTAGAGGAAGAATTGCCTCAATTTCAGTCCCCGGAATGGATATATGGTTTGCGCACACCGCAGCAGGATAATGAATTAAAGAGGGCTGAGTATAAGAGTACGGGAGGCTTGATAAAGGTTTCCCTTCGCCTGGATCAAACCAGAAAAGTAATTAAATCCGCTTTTATTACCGGAGATTTTTTTGCCTATCCGGAAAGATCTATTCTGGATCTGGAAGCAGTACTTAAGAACACCTCATCTGAGGCTCCAAAAGTCCAGGAGGTTGTAAATACATTTTTTGATACTCATAAAGTGAGAATACCGGGGGTAAAACCGGAAGATTTTACCCAGGCTTTAATAAATGCCATTGAGGGAACAAATAATGAGTGCTAAACCGAATGAATATGATGTGATAATCATAGGTGCAGGTCCGGCCGGCTCCTGTGCCGCCTGTGCCGCCGTAAAGGAAGGTTTGAAGGTACTGGTGGTGGACCGGCGGACCAACCCGGGTACCCCCATCCAATGCGCCGAATACGTACCGGCGGTAGTTTCAAAATATGCAACTCTGGGAACGGGAGCCGTTGTCCAGCGAATAAGCTGTCTGGTTACATATATTTACGGAGAAGAGGCATCCATAATTAAATCACCCGGCTATATCCTGGACCGGAGTGTTTTTGACGCCGGGTTGGCTGAAGAGGCGGGAAGGCTGGGAAGTCACATGTGGTTGGGAACCAGGGCCGTGGCCTATGAGAATAATGAACTGTATTGCCGAACCAATAATGAGGTAATAAAGGCCCGTGGAAAAATCATTATTGGAGCGGATGGACCCGTTTCCATAGTGGGCCAATGGATGAATAGCACCAACCTGAAATTCATGGTCGCTTTGCAATGGCGCATGTTGCTCTCCAGACCGCACGATTCTACCGATGTGTACCTGGAACCGCAATACCGGGGTGGTTATGCCTGGTTGTTCCCCCGAGGCAAAGAAGTCAATATTGGGGTAGGAGTCCAGCAAGGCTGCCATTCTCAACTGCCGGGCCTGGTAAAAGATTTTGTACAGAGCATGATAAGCCGGGGGCTGGTTCCGGATATGCCCCCCCGGGCTGTAACCGGCGGTCTTATCCCGGTAGGAGGACCTTTGCCTGTTACCGGTAAAGGAAACATGATGCTATGCGGAGATGCAGCCGGTTTGACCCATGCCATAACCGGAGGCGGTATAATGAATGCGATGGTTTCAGGCCTGATAGCGGGCCGGACGGCGGCCCGGGCCATTAAGGAAGATGACCTGACCATTCTTCAGCAATATCACTGGCAATGGAGTGATTTGCTGGGCAATTTTTTAAAACGCGCTGCCCGGCAACGTCAGATTATGGACCAAAAATGGTCGGAGCAGCCTGCTGAATTTAATAAATTGATGAGACAAACCTGGATAGGTTTTGACCATAATCACAGATAGGGAGGGATGAGTAATGGATAAAAAAGAAAGTCCCCAATATGTACAAACCAGTTTGGCGGGAGCAATGTCCATGGGCCTGGAAAAGGGCCGTTTTTTAAAAGGTGCCGGGTGCACCTGTTTGAATTTGCTCCTGACTTATGATACGGGATGCAAAGCATCCTGCAGTTATTGCGGACTATCCCACCAGCGGGATGAATGCGCCGCACCCACCTTTATTCGGGTTAAATGGCCTACCTATGAGTTGGAAACTATATTTCAGGCCCTGGATCGCCATAATCCATTCAAAAGAGCCTGCGTATCAATGATCACGCATTCACGGGCGGTGACAGACACCTGTACCATAATATCCGAAGTACGTTCAAGAACTGATTTGCCGGTCAGCGGATTGCTGGACCCAACCGTTATGCGCCCGGATGACATGCAGGCTATAAAAGATGCGGGAGCCGACCGGGTTGGTATTGCCATAGATGCAGTTACACCGGAACTTTTTGACCGGCATCGCGGCCATGGCGTTAATGGACCACACCGCTGGGAAAAATACTGGCAAGCAGTCGAACAAGCAGTACAAGTTTTCGGTCGTTATCGCACCGGGGTCCATCTCATCGTGGGTCTGGGCGAAACCGAGCAGGAAATGATTAAGGTAATTGACCGGGCCTATCAAATCGGTGCCTTAACTCACCTGTTTTCCTTTTTCCCGGAAGCCGGAAGCCGGCTGGAAAACCATGCCCAGCCGCCGCTGGGTCAGTATCGCCGGGTACAGATGGCGCGCTATTTAATAAACGAAGGCATAATTACGGCCCAGGATATTACTTTCGGAGCTCATGGCGAAGTAAAAGATTTTGGGATTGATATTGAACCATATGCCAAACAGGGATTAGCCTTTATGACTTCCGGATGCCCGGATGCAACCGGCCAGGTGGCCTGCAATCGTCCTTTCGGCAATGAAAGGGCCAGTGAACCAATGCGCAACTATCCCTATTGGCCGGATGAAAATGATATAGCGGTAATTAGTCCGCAGTTATGGGATGGGGTGGAACGGGTTGGACGATCTTAATGATTTAATCCGGAGAGCCTGGGATATACGCCGGCAGTTTCACGCTCCGGTGCTTGAAATTGCAGCACCGGGAGCCAAACATTATGAGAATAATTATTTTACCAATAATCCCTTATCATTTGTAAATATAAGCGTCACCGAAAACCGGTGTCAATGTAATTGTACCCATTGCCGGGGAAAGCTTTTGGAAAGCATGATCCCGGTTGGCAGCCCGGATGCTATGTATAACCTGATCGATCATCTGGTGGAAAAGGGCTGTCATGGTATTCTGGTCAGTGGTGGAGCTGATCGGCGGGGAGAGGTTCCTTTGGAGCCGTTCATCGATGCTATTGCTTATGCCCACCGGAAAGGCTTAAAAGTTCTGGTGCATACGGGATTGGTTAACCGGAGTACGGCCGCCAGGCTGGCTGAAGCCGGGGTCGATGAGGTGATTTTGGATATTATCGGTGATGCCCGGACTATAAAGGAAGTATATCATATTGACCGTCAGCCCGAGGATTATCTTGACGCGATGCTGGCCTGCCGGGAGGAAGGACTGGCCCTGGCTCCACATCTGGTCATCGGGTTGTACTATGGTCAGATCATCGGGGAATTAAATGCTCTGAAAATGATTAAACAGGCAGATGTGCAGGTGTTGGTCCTGGTAGTATTAATGGCCTTGGCCGGTACCCCAATGGCTTCTGTAGAACCGCCGGAAATAGAAAAGGTGACCGAACTGATGGCTCTGGCCCGGGAAATGAATCCAAGTCTGCCTATTTCCCTCGGCTGTGCGCGTCCCTCCGGTACTTATAAGCGTATATTAGAGAAGAGGGCTGTAGACTGTGGGGTTAACAGCATGGCCTATCCGGATGAAGAAACCTTAAAATATGCTACCACGAGAGGATTAAAATTATCCTTTACCGAGAGTTGCTGCAGTTTATTTTAACAGGGAGAACCATAAATGAAAATTGTACCGCTGGTTACATGGATGAATAATTCTGACAGTTTAATAATTAAAGATGTACCGGTTACTTCGACCGTAATTATTATGAAGGATGCGCTGATTATGGTCGATACCGGTATGGTGGGAAATCCCTGGCTGGAAGAAGATCTGAGCAATATGGGTTATTATCCCTCTGATTTTGATCTGGTTATAAACACTCATTTACACCCCGATCACCTGGGCGGCAATCAAATATTTACCAATGCCGCCATTATACTCAGCCAGAAGGAATGGGAGTACCAGACATCGCTGGAAACAGCCCTGCAAAAAACCGATGATCCTACCCGGTTATTGTTAAGCAGAGGCAAAAAGTTGGACGATAGTACTGAAACCCTGGCTCGGGATTTAAAAAGCCTGGCTGAAAAATATCCACTCCGGAAGATAGCCGGTGATATTAAGCAAATCAGATTCATTGAAGACCACCCTGCTCTTCCGCCGGGCTTGAGTTTAATGCCGGCGCCGGGCCATTCCATTGACAGTCAGGTCGTAATACTTGAAGGCTCAAACAAACGGGCCATTATTACAGGTGATGCGCTATATCACCGCAGTATGTGGAAAAAGGATTATTTACCGAATTTGCATTACGATGCGGAACTGTTTAATGAAAATGCGGAACGGCTGGCAGCCTTTAAAGGTATTATAATACCGGGACATGATCACGCCTATGACAGTCGTTCCGAGCAATATATTGTAACTGATGTAATTGAAATTTAGAGAATTGCTCTTTTCTCCTCATCTACATCCTCCAATAATTTGTAATACCGGTTAATAAGTTCATCCAGTTGTTGGCTTCGCTTAAGCATCTCGGGATCATCAAAATCATGTCCGCATTCAATTAATTCTTTCCTTCTGGCTTCAATTTCTTTAATTATAAGCTGTATATCTTTTAACATTTTTGTAAATCCTCCCCTTGACACCGATTACAATAATAAACCTTTTTACAAAGTAATAACAGTTAAAAATTTCCAAATATCAAAAATATTTGTATTTATAATAATGTTGCTTCAGGTGGCTATGTTGGGGATGCTGTGCTAAGATATAAAAAGTTTAATATGGAAATTAGATGAGAGTTTTGCATAATTAACTTTGCGAATGTCATCCTGAGGCAAAGCCGAAGGAGCTTAAGATTCTTTGCTAAGGCTCAGAATTATCACGCGATGTCCGCACCACGATAAACGAATAGTATGTCATCCTGAACGTAGTGAAGGATCTTGCAGTCTCCGAGATGGAAAGATCCTTCACTACGTTCAGGATGACAAAAAACGTTATTCATAGCAATGACAAATGGGGTTTTTGGAATTATGCAGAACTCTCAGATGTGAAATTGTGCATCGGGGAGGATAAAGAATTGACCTTCTGGGTAAGTATGCTGCTGGTCCTGGTGATAGATCAGCTGTCTAAATTCTGGGTGATGACTGCTTTAAGACTGGGGGAAAGCCGGCCCTTTATTGATAACCTGATGAATATTACTTATGTCCACAATCCTGGCGCGGCTTTTAGTATCCTGGCAGGCCAGTCCTGGATTTCACTTATTTGTGCAGCCGCCGTGGTGGGAGCAATATTCTATTATGTTTACAAATATAAACCGGTACAGAGTATTCAATTTTTTCTGGGAATCATAGCCGGTGGTGCTATTGGTAATTTTATGGATCGCTTTCTTTATTCTTATGTCCGGGATTTCTTTGATTTAGGCTGGTTCCCGGTTTTTAATGTAGCTGATATAGGAATAGTATGCGGAGGTATTCTGCTGGTAATTTATATATTGTTCATAGACGGAAGTGAGGAAAAAGATGAAAGAGATTGAAACCCTCCTGGTGGAAGAAAATATGGAAGGGGAAAGGCTTGATTCATTTGTGGCCGAGATGCTGGAAAGTTTATCCCGCTCATCCGTCAAGCTGCTCAATGATCAGGATAAAATCAAAGTCAATGGTAAATCGGTCAAGGCCAGTTACCGGGTACATGAAGGCGATGAGATCGTAGTGGTCATACCTGAACCGCATTCGATTGATATTAAACCGCAGAACCTGCCTTTGAAAATCCTATATCAGGATGAAGATGTAGTGGTACTGGATAAAGCTAAAGGTATGGTAGTTCACCCTGCCCATGGTAACTGGGACAACACCCTGGTCAATGCCCTGATGTTTCATGTCCGCGACCTTTCAGGCATAAATGGGGAGCTGCGGCCCGGAATTGTCCACCGTCTGGACAAAGATACTTCCGGGGTCATGATGGCCGCTAAAAACGATGCTGCCCACCGCAGCCTGGCCGAACAAATCAAAGTTCACAGCATTAATCGTGAATATATAGCCCTGGTTCACGGCAATATAAAAGAGAACCTGGGAAGTATAGACGCCCCGATCGGCAGAAGTCAGGCCGACCGCAAGAAAATGAGCGTTACGGCAGATGGTCGGCCGGCGGTAAGCAACTATGAAGTCATGGAACGATTCGGCGCATATACTCTGGTAAAAGTAAAATTGTTGACCGGACGAACCCATCAAATTCGCGTGCATTTTGCTTACATTCAGCATCCGGTAGTAGGAGATGCCGTTTACGGCTCGGGCAAGAAACACTTCAATCTCACTTCCCAAGCTTTACACGCCTATCTGTTAGGTTTTATACATCCGCGCAGCGGCGAATATATGGAATTTACCTGCCCTTTGCCGGAATATTTTGAACGTATCCTGGCTGAGTTAAGAAAATAATTATTGACTTTATTTCCTATGTTGCTTTACAATCATTTAGGAACCTTTAAGTTGGCCCCGTGAGGCTAGCAAGGAATAGGGGATAAGTGTGCCCGCCTTCGGTCTTACGATGGCGGGCTTTATTTGTGTAAACACAAAGGGGGGATTAGGGTGGAACTGCATGATAAAAAAATACTTATGGATGAAATGGCCATAAAACGGGCGCTAACCAGAATAGCTCATGAGATTATCGAGAAAAACAAAGGGGTCAAAGATGTAGCCATAGTTGGTATTCGCCGAAGAGGAGGGCCTCTGGCGCACAGGCTGGCGGGACGCATTGAACAAATCGAAGAAGTAAAAGTTCCGGTCGGCATTTTGGATATTACCCTTTATCGTGATGATCTGACTACTCTGGCCGCACAACCTCAGGTACACCGCACGGAAGTGTATTTTGATATTACCGACAAAGTAATCATTCTGGTGGATGACGTATTATATACCGGAAGAACCGCACGAGCTGCGCTGGATGCCTTGATTGATCTGGGCAGACCCCAATGTATTCAACTGGCGGTGCTGGTGGACCGAGGACACCGGGAATTGCCTATCAAAGCCGATTTTATCGGGAAAAACGTTCCAACCTCACGCAGCGAAGTGATTTCAGTTATGGTGACTGAGATCGACGGCAAAGATGAAGTGATACTTAAAGAAATTTTAAAAGAATAATAAAACCCTTTAATCTGGTCCCGAGAGGCTGGCAAGGGAGAAACGTGAAAGACTAAAGTCTTCCCTGTCATGCTTACGGGGAAGACTTTTTTTTGTAATCAGGGTAGAGCATTTAAAAGAAAGATTTTACTCTTGCTATTTAGCCGGGGACGGATGAATGTCATCCTGAACGCAGTGAAGGATCTTTCCAGCTCCGAGCGCTAGGATTCTTCACTGACGCTCAGGATGACATAAGAGCAGTTTCCCTCTCAGGGTGGTTGCGTGAACCAAGGTTAGGAATGTCCCCGTATTTGTGAATTTAGAGAGGAGGTCGGAAGGTGAAGCTGGATCGGAAGAAAGATTTACTGGGATTAAAAGACGTTACCCGGGAAGAAATCGAATTAATACTTAATACTGCCATTCCGATGAAAGATGTTATCCGGAGAGATATTAAAAAAGTTCCGGCTTTAAGAGGCAAGGCGATGGTTACGGTCTTTTATGAACCAAGTACCCGGACCAGAACCTCCTTTGAAATCGCCGGCAAATATTTAAGCGCCGATACGGTAAACCTGGCGGTATCAACCAGCAGCGTACAAAAAGGCGAGAGCCTGCGCGATACCATAAAGACCATTGAAGTCATGGGCTTTGATGTGATGGTGATGAGACACTCCATGAGCGGTACGCCCAATTATGTAGCGCGCAATACCAGCATGCGGGTGATCAACGCCGGTGATGGCGCCAATGAACATCCCACCCAGGCCTTGTTGGATATGTTCAGCATAAGAGAACAGAAGGGAACCCTGGAAGGACTCAAAGTAGCTATCGTGGGTGATATTCTGCATAGCCGGGTGGCTCGTTCCAATATATATGGCCTGAGTAAATTTGGCTGTGAAATCAGAGTGGTAGGACCATCCACTTTAATGGCTCCCGAAATTGAAAAACTGGGAGTGAAAGCCTATTACAATCTGAAAGAAGCCTTGGATGGAGTAGATGTGATCAACCTTCTGCGCATCCAGATGGAACGTCAGAAGAAAGGCCTTTTCCCCTCCTTGCAGGAATATTCCCATTATTACATGCTTACACCGGACAAGCTTAAAAAAGCTAAAGATGATGTTTTAATTCTGCATCCCGGACCTATGAATCGAGGGGTCGAGATTTCCAGCGAAATTGCCGATGGTGATCATGCAGTCATCAATGAACAGGTTACCAATGGCGTTGCGGTCAGAATGGCCCTGCTGTTTTTGATGATGGGAGGCTCCAAAGATGAAATTAATAATTAAAGACGGAATAGTAGTTGATCCTTATAACGGAATTAAGGAAGCTTTGGATGTGCTGGTGGAAGACGGCCAAATCAGCAAAGTCGCTAAAAATATCCGGCATAAAAGTGCTGAGGTGATTGATGCGGCCGGTAATTTGGTTTGCCCCGGTTTCATTGACATACATGTGCACCTGCGCGAACCGGGCTATGAATATAAGGAGGATATAGCTTCCGGGACCAGAGCAGCGGCCGCCGGTGGATTTACCACCGTGTGCTGCATGCCCAATACTGATCCGGTGGTTGACAACGGTGCGGTAGCAGCTTTTATCCGGGATAAAGCCCGCCAGACCGGGGTAGTGAATGTCCTGCCCATCGGCTGTATCAGCAAAGGCCAGGAAGGCAATGAAATCACAGCCATGGGAGAGTTGAAAGAAGCAGGCTGTATCGCCGTATCCGATGACGGCAAACCGGTCATGAATTCATCGGTTATGCGCAATGCCATGACTTATGCCAAAATGTTCAAACTCCCGGTGCTTTCCCACTGTGAAGATTTGCATTTATCGCGTGACGGCCAGATGCATGAAGGTTTCTATTCTACTTATTATGGTTTACCGGGTATACCCGCTGAGGCGGAAGAGTTGATGGTAGCACGCGACCTTTTACTGGCCCGGCTGACCGGAGCCCATGTGCATATCTGCCATATTTCAACCATGGGTTCGCTTAATCTGATCCGGCAGGCCCGTAAGGAAGGCATCCATGTAACCTGCGAGGTAACCCCTCATCATCTGACTCTTACCGATGAAACAGTGGGAAGCTATGATGCGGATACCAAGGTCAATCCGCCTTTGCGTTCCCGTGAACATGTGGAAGCATTATGGGAAGGGATTAAAGATGGAACGATAGATTGTATTGCCACCGATCACGCTCCCCATCATCAGGAGAGCAAAGATTGTGAATATAATCTGGCCTCCAACGGTATATCCGGCCTGGAAACGGCAGTGGCAGTAATTATGGACCGGCTGGTTAACCAAGGAATAATAGACCTGGAAAAGATGGTGCAATTGTTTACGGCCGGTCCGGCTCGGATCATGGGGCTGGAAAAAGGAACTCTCAGTCCGGGCCGCACCGCGGACATAACGATAATTGACCCTAACCTGAAAAAGCGGGTTGATATAGCCAAATTTAATTCCAAGGGGAAGAATACACCTTTCAAGGGTCTTGAACTTCAAGGCTGGCCCTGTTTAACCATGGTAAACGGTGTGATCGCAGCAAGAGACGGCCTAATAGTGTGAGGAGTGGTGTTATGAAAGGATATTTAGTACTTGAAAACGGCAGGATATTTACAGGCAGACTATTAAACGACTGCATAAAGGCAGGAGGAGAAGTGGTTTTTAGTACCGCGATGATAAGCTATCAGGATATTATAACCGACCCTTCCTATTATGGTCAGATAGTGGTCATGACCTATCCGCTGGTGGGTAATGTAGGATTCAATGAAAAAAGCTTTGCCTCCAACGCGGCCATGGTTAAAGGATTGGTCATGCGGGAAGCCACTGATTTCCCCAGTCACTATGAGATGGAGACCGACCTCATATCTTTTTTGAATAAAAGTGAGATTGCAGTTTTGACCGAGATCGATACCCGGGCTTTAACCCGGGTGTTACGCAATCAGGGAACTATGGGAGGTGTCATAACCGACCGGATTGACAATAAAGCATTGCTGATGGAAAAGGCCCGCAAAGCGGCCGAAGCTACCTCTGGTGATATGGTTAAGTACGTCAGCCGCAAAAACATAATGAAATTTGGTCAGGGCGATAAAAAAGTAGTGTTAATTGATCTGGGAACCAAGCGAGGGGTAATCGAATCCTTTATTAATCGTGGCTGCCAGGTAATTGCAGTACCGGCCCACAGCGAATACAATGATATCCTGGATTTAAATCCGGACGGAGTGTTTGTTTCAGATGGTCCGGGAGATCCGCGCAGCATAAGCTATGTCGTGAATACGGTGCAGCATTTGGTGGAGCGGAAACCGTTGCTGGGTATCGGGCTGGGGCATCAAGTTATAGCGATGGCCCTGGGAGCTTCCATCCGGCGTCTGGATTTTGGCCATCGCGGTTCCAATCATCCGGTAAAAAATCTTAACAACAGCCGGGTATATATAACTACCCAGAATCATGGCTATGTAATTGATGAAAATACCATCCGGGACACCTCGCTGGAGGTAACTATGCGCAGCCTTAATGACAGCACCATAGAGGGAATCCGGCATAAATCACTGCCGGTATTTTCCGTCCAGTTTGACCCCGAAGGATACCCGGGATACAGTGATACGGGATTCTTTTTCGATGAATATGTAGCTGGTTTATAGCAGCATTTGTATATGAGGAGGAGATAATATGCCCCTTAAATCAGGACTCAGAAAAGTTATGGTAATCGGGTCAGGTCCAATTATTATAGGACAGGCAGCGGAATTTGACTATGCGGGCACCCAGGCCTGCCGGGCTCTAAAAGAGGAAGGGGTAGAAGTTGTTCTGTTGAACAGCAACCCGGCGACGATAATGACCGATGCCCATATAGCGGACCATGTTTATATCGAGCCCATTACTATTGAGACAGTGACTAAAATTCTGGATAAAGAACATCCGGATGGAATTATAGCTACTCTGGGCGGTCAGGTGGGTCTAAACATGGCCCTGGCCCTTGATAAAGCCGGAATTTTAAAAAATTTCGAAGTGCCGTTGCTGGGTACCCCTCTGGAAGCCATTGCCCGGGCGGAGGACCGGGAATTATTTAAAGACACTATGAATGAAATTGGAGAACCTATTCCTGAAAGTGATATCGTGCATACGGTGGATGCAGCGGTCAGTTTTGCCAACCGTATCGGGTATCCCGTGATCGTACGCCCGGCCTATACCCTGGGAGGAACCGGCGGCGGCAACGCGCACAATGAGGAAGAGCTGCGGCGTATTGCGGCCAAAGGAATCAAAAGCAGCCCGATCAATCAAGTTTTAATTGAAAGAAGTGTAGCCGGCTACAAAGAGATCGAGTTTGAAGTTATGCGGGATGCCAATGACAACTGCATCACCATCTGCAGCATGGAAAATATAGATCCGGTCGGAATCCATACCGGTGACAGCATAGTAGTAGCGCCGGCCCAGACTTTGACCGATGAAGAATATCAGATGCTCCGGGCGGCCTCCATCAAGATAATTCGTACCTTGCAGATTGCAGGGGGCTGCAATGTCCAATTTGCCCTGGACCCGTTCAGCAAGAAGTATTATGTTATTGAAGTTAACCCCCGGGTCAGCCGCTCCAGCGCCCTCGCTTCCAAAGCAACCGGTTATCCCATTGCCAAAGTTACCACCAAAATAGCTATAGGTTATACCCTGGATGAAATACCGAATGCAGTTACCGGCAAGACTACGGCCTGTTTTGAACCGGCTATAGATTATGTGGTACTGAAAGTGCCCCGCTGGCCCTTTGATAAATTTGTGTTCGGTGACCGCAAGTTGGGTACCCAGATGAAAGCAACCGGTGAAGTAATGGCTATCGACCGCAGTTTTGAAGCGGCCTTTTTAAAGTCCATCCGTTCCCTGGAAATTGGGCTGAACGGTCTGAGACTGCCTGAACTGTTTGAGCTTGATAATGACCAGTTAAGAGAGCGTCTCAAGAATGCCGATGATGAACGGATGTTCATAGTTGCCGAAGCCTTTAACCGTGGATTTACCATTGATGACATATGGCAGATAACCAGAATCGATAAATACTTCTTAAAAAAGATGAAAAATATTATAGATTTCGCTATGCGTTTAAAGAAGGAAGAATTAAATCCTGATCTGCTGCGGGAGGCTAAAAAAATCGGCTTTTCCGATAGTGAGATTGCAAGTCTGAAAGACCTTACCGAATGTGAAGTGCGAGATATGCGCAAACAGCAGGGAATTATTCCTACCTATAAGTTGGTTGATACCTGTGCGGCCGAGTTTGATGCGGTTACACCGTATTTTTACTCCTGCTATGAAGAAGAAAATGAAGCTACTCATGATGAGAAGGCCCGCAAAGTGCTGGTTATAGGTTCAGGGCCGATCAGAATAGGTCAGGGAGTCGAGTTTGATTATTGTTCGGTCCATTGTGTCTGGGCCTTACGAGAAGCAGGTATTAAAGCCATCATCGTCAACAATAATCCCGAAACCGTCTCCACCGATTTTGATACCTCGGACCGGCTGTATTTTGAACCCTTAATTATAGAAGATGTTATGAATATTATTGATGAGGAAAAACCGGAAGGGGTAATAGTCCAGTTCGGCGGTCAGACTGCTATCAATCTGGCTGAACCGCTCAGTCAGGCGGGGGTGAAAATAATCGGCACCTCCAATGACAGCATTGACCGGGCCGAGGACCGGGACCGCTTTGATATGCTGGTAGAGGAACTAAGCATACCCCGCCCGCCCGGAAAGAGCATTTATTCCACGGACGATGCCATAGCAGTCGCCGACAGTATAGGCTATCCGGTTCTGGTGCGCCCGTCGTATGTTCTGGGTGGACGCGCCATGCAAATAGTTTACAATGAAACTGAACTGACCGAATACATGAAAAGTGCGGTCAAGGTAAGCCATGAGCACCCGGTTCTGGTGGATAAATATCTGTTGGGCAAGGAAATAGAAGTTGATGCCGTATGTGACACCAACGAAGTATTAATACCTGGCATAATGCAGCATATAGAGAGGGCCGGGGTTCATTCCGGAGACAGCATGGCGGTATTCCCGGCCCATGACCTGAGCCGGGAAATCCAGGATAAAGTGGTCAGTTACACTACCAAACTGGCTTTACAGTTGAAAGTCAAAGGCCTGATAAATATTCAGTTTGTCGAATTCGAGAATGAGCTTTATGTTATTGAGGTAAATCCGCGCTCCAGCCGTACCGTTCCCTTTATCAGCAAAGTTACCGGAATACCTCTGGTGAAACTGGCGACTGAAATAATGCTGGGCAGGACTCTGAAAGAATTGGGTTATAATGGCGGCCTGGCAGCAAGCCCCGATTTCTATGCGGTCAAAGTCCCGGTCTTTTCCTTTAACAAACTGGAACAGGTCGATATAGAGCTGGGACCGGAAATGAAATCGACCGGCGAAGTAATGGGGATTGACCCATCACTTAAAACGGCGGTCTACAAGGGACTGCTGGCGGCAGGAGTGCAGGTGCCCAGAATGGGTACGATAGCCGCCACCATAGCCGACAAGGACAAAGAGGAGGCTATTCCCATTCTCAAACAATTTGCCGATAGGGGGTTCAAGCTGGTTGCCACCGAAGGAACAGCCCACGCTTTGGAACAGGCCGGCGCGAAGGTGGAGCGGGTTAAGAAAATTACCGAAGGCTCTCCCAATATTTATGATTTGATTAGAGAAGGGAAAATCGACTTTGTGGTAAATACATTAACCCATGGACGTACACCGTTTACAGATGGCTTCCATATCAGACGTGCTGCGGTAGAACTGAGCGTACCATGCCTGACCTCGCTCGATACCTTGACGGTCATGCAAAAGGTTATAGCCGAAGAACAGAATATGGGCAAAGTACAGATAAAGTCCCTGCAGGAATATGTTAAAACCAGGGAATAAGGCAGTAGAGTAAGTTATAATAGGTTATATGCCGGCCGACGGCCGGTTAAACAATAAAATGATGGAGGAACCGATGGCCGTAAATGAAAAGGTAGTTATTACAGATAATCGACAGGTAGGGCAGGATTTATTTGTAATGGAATTTTGCCTGCCGGCACTGGCTAAATTATGTAAACCGGGCCAGTTTGTGCATGTATTGCTGAACCGTCAGGCAGATCCATTGCTGCGCCGGCCCTTAAGCTTGTTTGACGTAGACCAGGCAGAGGGCATTATCCGTTTGCTTTACCGGGTAGTTGGCCGGGGCACGGAACTTCTGGCCCAGAAAAAAATGGGGGATACCATTGAAGTCATGGGACCGTTAGGGACCGGCTTTTCCCTGTGCCAAAAAGCAAAAGCGGTATTAGTCGGCGGTGGAGTAGGAATTGCTCCTCTGGTCTACCTGGCCCGAATGCTTAGCGAGAAAGGTTGTCAGGTTCAAGTCCTGCACGGGGCGGCTAATAAAGACCAGCTGGTAGCAGCTTCCTATCTGGATTATCCCGGAATTGAATTATGGACCGCAACTATGGATGGCAGCATTGGTTTTAAAGGACTGGTAACCGAATTGCTGCAGGAGCAGGTTGATCCGTCAAAATGTGATTTTATCTACACCTGCGGACCGGAGCCGATGATGGCGGCAGTATCTGAATATGCGCGTCAAAACCATATTAGCGGGGAGGTATCCCTGGAAGAAAATATGGCCTGCGGCGTAGGCGCTTGTCTCGGTTGTGCGCGCAAGCTGAAACCCGAAGATGAAAACCTGGTCAAAGTCTGTAAAGACGGGCCGGTATTTGATATTAAGGCAGTAGAATTTTAGGAGGATTAACTTTGCGGGAAAATAAAGTGGATTTATCCGTCAACCTGGGCGGGGTCAAGCTGGCCAACCCGGTAGTGGTAGCATCCGGTACATTCGGATATGGACGGGAATATGAAGATTATATGAATATTGCTGATCTGGGCGCAGTAATTGTAAAAGGCACCACCCTTACCGCGCGTCCGGGCAATCCCGCTCCCCGGATAGTTGAGACACCGGCGGGGATGCTCAATGCTATCGGATTGGAGAACCCCGGTGTAGATGTGTTCCTGGAGGAACATCTGCCTTATCTGGTGGACCAGAACGTTACGGTTATAGCCAATATTGCCGGTAATACGGTAGAAGAGTACGCTGCTATCGCCGCCCGCCTGGAAGGACATAAGGGTGTAGCCGGTATTGAATTGAATATATCCTGTCCCAATGTTAAACAGGGCGGTCTGCAGTTTGGTACTGAACCGCAGCTGGTAAAAGATGTGGTGGGAGCGGTAAAGTCGAAAACCAGCATTCCGGTGATTCCCAAACTGTCACCCAATGTTACGGATATAGTTGCCATAGCCAGGGCCGCGTGGGAAGGCGGGGCGGATGCTCTTTCCATGATAAACACCCTTATGGGTATGGCCATAGATATAAAAACGCGCAAACCGGTTCTGGCCAACATAGTCGGTGGGTTGTCAGGGCCTGCGATCAAGCCCGTGGCCTTGAGGATGATCTGTCAGGTTTATCGTGAAGTCCCGCTGCCCATTCTGGGCGGAGGCGGGATAATGAGTACCACTGATGCACTGGAATTCATCCTGGCCGGGGCAACCGCAATATCCGTCGGCACTGCCAATTTCGTAAATCCCCGGGCGGCAATCGAAATTATAGATGGAATTCAAACCTATATGCATGATTATGAGATAGACAATATTAACGAATTGACCGGCCTGGCCGCAAAAAGCTATTAGCCTTGCCGGCACCAGGACATACTCGAAAATGAACGGAAACATGGCTTAAGCCTATTAAATTTGCTGTGTGCTTCCGTAATGAATTGAGACAGGAGGAAAAAACCGATGAATGCTTATGAACGGATTATCCTGGCCCTTGATGTGGACACAGAACAGCAGGCGCTGGACCTGGTGGAAAAACTGGCGCCCCATGTAGGTGCCTTTAAAGTTGGCATGCAGTTGTTTAACAGTGCCGGTCCCGGCATTGTGGGTAAAATAAATGATCTGGGGGGTAAGGTATTCGCTGATCTGAAATTCCATGATATACCTAACACCGTAGGTGCAGCCGGTCGGGTAATGACCAGGCTTAATGTTTTTATGTTCAATGTTCATGCTGCCGGTGGTAAGGAAATGCTGCAAACGGTAGTTAAAGAGGTGCAAAATGAAGCCTCCCGCCTGAACCGCAAACCCCCTCTGGTAATTGCAGTAACTGTGCTTACCAGTATTGCACAGGAACAACTGGCTCAGGAATTATTGATCCCTGACTTGAAAGTAGAAGATGTAGTAGTACGTTGGGCCCAAATGGCCGAGCAAACAGGTATCGATGGAGTAGTATGCTCACCTAAGGAAATTAATGCCATCCGTTCGGCCTGCCGGCCTGAATTTAAAATCATTACACCCGGTATTAGGCCGGCCTGGTCGGAAGCCAATGACCAGAAACGTATCACCACACCCAGGGCAGCACTGGATATGGGGGCTGATTACATGGTAATCGGAAGACCGATCACCAAGGCGCCGGACCCGGTTGCGGCAGCCCAACGTATAATCGAAGAATTGGAGGGTTAAAATATGTTGGAAAAAGATAAGGCCATAGAAATATTTACTCAGTCTGGAGCTTTGCTGGAAGGACATTTTCGTCTTACTTCCGGCCGGCACAGCAACCAGTATATGCAGTGTGCTCAGGTTCTGCAATATCCGCACTATACCGAACAACTTTGCCGGCACCTGGCCGACAAGTTTGAGAATGAAAAGGCGGAAGTGGTAATAGGACCTGCCATGGGCGGCATAATCGTATCCTATGAAGTAGCCCGGCAGCTAAAAGTTCCCGGCATATTCTGCGAGCGTCAGGATGGTGAGATGATGCTGCGCCGTGGTTTTGAAATAAAACCGGGCCAGAAAGTGCTGGTAGTGGAAGACGTGGTTACAACCGGCGGTTCAGTTGATGAAGTTATTAAAATAGTGCGGGAGGCCGGTGGAGTTGTAGCAGGCGTAGGAGTATTGGTAGACCGCAGCAACGGCAAAGTGGACTTCGGCGTACGTAAGGAAGCTGTACTGACCATGGATATCAAATCATGGGAAGCACAAGAGTGCCCTTTATGTGCGGAAGGCAAAATCCCGGTAGTCAAACCCGGCAGCAGGAGCAAATAATAAATTTGAAAATATAAACCGTAGTCCGGCCTACAGGGCGGTAGCCCTTCAGGCCGGTGCATAGGCTGGGGGGAATGGGATGAGAACCTTTTTGAATGGTAAAGAAATGGAATTTAGCGAGTTTGGGTATGAATATGTTTTTATAAAACCATATCAGCGGCATACCCAGGATATGATAAAGCGGGAAAACGGAGACCAGCTTCACCTGCAACTATATGACAACGGAGTTCAGATCCGGACTCTGATGGGTAAAGACGAAATTAACACTCTCATTAACCGGGATATAGCGGTAGATGAAGTAAATAACAAAATCTATATTCTCGAACCGGGCTACCAAGCTGAATACAATCCGGACGGCTCCATAAATATTAAATTAAATGCAGAATGAGGAACGTTTAGGGCCCGATTTATGGAGGTCTGTGACCCCGGCGTAGGGCTCTGGGCGGCGGAAATGGCCAATCACCTGAAGGAAAACGACGCCGGGCTTGAGCTGCTGTGCGTGCTTCCACATGAGGAGCAGGCGACCAAATGGGCTCCCTATCTTCGAGAACGGTATTTTGAGGTACTGAAAAAATGTACGCATATGACGGCTACTTCGGTACATAAAACCCCAGCCGCCCAGTTCCGCGCCTTGCGGGTTATCGTCGACCATTCGGACATTGTACTGGCTGTCTATGATCCGGATTCCGCCCGGGGCGATGCTACCGACAAGGCCATGGCCTATGCGTGTATGAAGCAGCGGGATATCATCACCATCCACCCGGATACATTTCGGGTGACCATGAATATAACCGGGAAATGAAAGACTGCGGCGATTTAGTCTAACAAATGGAGAGATTTTTCGTGGATGTATTTCTTAAACTTGACCTTAACCTGATTGCAGGAATATTGCTGGGCGTCATCCTATATGCCGCCAATCCTCATCTGCCCCGATGCTGTGCTATCGGATACCTGTCAGTGCTCTTGGGTTGAATGGCTCACTGGCGGTTCTTTATCCGCAAAACGATACGGTCGTCAGATTTGGCGGGATGAGTTCGGAATTTATTCCAGGTTACCGCCAGGCGGATATAGAGGCCATCTAAGAGCTACTTTAACCGCATATCATACTTTTATATAAAGCCTGCATCGGCTTACCCAGCTCAATTCCCAAATCGGTTTGGAACAGTTCTTGTACAGCCTGATAATGCGTGATAAAGGCAATCTGATCCTTTTTGACAAAATAGCATTTTAAAAGCATTTCATGGGCGGCTTCGTCTAAAGGCGATTTTTCCAGGATTTCGTGAAGTATTTTTTCAGCTGCTATGTAATCATTCCTTTGCATATAGTAGATTACGATGGAAGTTGCCAACTTATAATATTTCTTAAAATATTCCTCTTTTTGGGGCAAAGACCATAAGTAGTCATTATCCTCCAGGTAATTGCTTTTATATAATAAAAGCGCTTTTTCATATTCTTCTATGGTACCTTCCTCAACAGGCATAGAGGAGGAGGTTTGGAAATCAAACTTAACCGTATCAATGTATGCATGGGGAAGACTCATCCAATAACATCCATTAATAAAAGTGAAATCAAATTTTATACCAGCCGAGGATAGAGCCTTTTTCATCTTATATATGGTTGTGTGAAGTTGAATATCCACCTTTTCCTGATCATATTCGGGCCAGAGAGCTTCACAGATTCTCCATTTCGGAACTTCTTTTTCCAGGTTTTGCAGCATATAGGCAAAAAGTTCTTCTGCCTTGGAAGTGCGCCATTTGACTGGTTGCTTATTTTCCGTACCATATACTGAGAATTTTCCGAAGCAATAAATTCGTCCATTGCTCGAAAGTTTATGATGGGAGCCTGTCAACAAACCCTTCCTTTTGACAAGGCGCGCAACTGTTTGTTCGATATCTTCAAAAGACAGGGGTTTTAACAGGTAATCCAAAGCATTGACCCGGAAAGCATTTAAGGCATATTGATCATACGCGGTTACAAAGATGATTTCAATATCACTGTCAATTGCAATAATATTTCCGGCCAGATCCAGGCCATTAGTCTCGGGCATTTCAATATCCAGGAAAGCAACATCCGGTTTTGCCTTTTTCAGTCCGGCTAAGGCATCCGCCGCGCTGAAAAAGCTGTCGATAACTGTTACCTGTTCTGTCCTTTCCAGTAATATTTTCAGGATGTTGATCGCCGGTTCCTCATTATCTACAATAATTGCCCTTAAAATAATAAACAACCCCTTCAAAATAAATTCTCTTATATGATCAACTAGGATGTTATTTAGTGAATTAGCTACATCTTGCAGGTATATTGAACGATATTGCCGTTCCCCGCCCTTCTTTGCTTGAGATATCTAAAGCTGAACCATAAAAATTTAACAGCCGGCGGTTAATATTAGTTAAACCGACGCCGCTGCCTTCATGGTTTGGCTCCGTCAAGCCGCTCTGGATAGTAGCAGCGATACCGATGCCATTGTCTATGACTTGCACGTTTATCCGGCCATCACAAAGGGTCAGGTTTAAAGTAACCTTCCCCCCCTGATTTCTTTTCATCAAACCATGCCGGATAGAATTTTCGACAATTGGTTGGATGAGGAGGGTAAGAATACTATAATTCAAAACAGCGGGATCAATATTGTATTCCACCTCAAGCCGTTTGCCGAATCTGGCTTGTTCTATAGCCACATAAGCCTTAACGAGCCTAAGCTCTTTTTCAATCGCGATAAAGGAAGAAGTGCTGGAAAAATCGAAGCTGTTTCTTAAAAAAACGCCTAATTCCGAAAGTAACTCCCCCGCCTTTGCGGGATTGGTATAACAAAAAGAACTGATGGTATTCAAAGCATTGAATAGAAAATGAGGCCTGATTTGGGCTTGTAAAAGAGCCGTTTCCTTTTCCAGCAGCAAATCCATGGACTTTTTCAACTGGACAAGGGTATTGACCCTACATTTCAGCTCTCCGATTTCAAAGGGCTTCTCAATAAAATCATTAGCCCCCGACCTAAAAACAGCCTCCAGATCTTCAGGAAGCGTTTGGGCTGTAAGCAAAAGCACAGGAAGCTCCAGAGGCGAATAAATTTCCCTGATTTTCCGACAGGCTTCATAGCCGCTTATACCCGGCATCATGACATCAAGGATACAAAGATTGTATTTTACGGGCCCTTTGAGAAGATTCAGAGCTGATTCCGCATTTCCGGCGATGGTAACATTGTATTGGCAGACCGTCAATATATTTAACAGGGCTTTTAAATTGAAGTATTCATCATCAACAGCCAGGATGGAAAATTCGCCTCCCACATTGACCGTTTGTGGCAGCTTTTCAAAGCTTAAAGGTTCGGGTAATTTTGGTCTTGTATGTTTTGCTGCTATGGTTTCCCCGCGTTTATTATTTTGGGCAAGGGGCATGGAGAAAGTAAAGCATGAGCCTTGTCCCGGCTCCGATTGAGCCAATATCCGCCCTTGATGAAGTTCAACCAGATGTTTAGTTATTATCAAACCAAGGCTTGTCACCTCCGTACCATTTGCTTGTTCCTCAAGTTGCTCATAGGAAGTAAAAATATCTTTTAACTTGCTTTCAGGTATGCCGATGCCTGTATCCTTGATTTCGATCCAAAGGAACTCCCCATCCGGGCGGCAGTCGATTACAATGCTTCCCTGTGCTGTAAATTTGACGCTGTTGTCCAATAAGTTGCTTATAATCTGCTTAAGCCTGTTCTCATCCGCCAGAATCATATAATGATTGGGTGGTATTTTATTTTCGAGGATAAGAGGTTTACCTTTGATCAGATAGCCGAAAATTTCTACGGTTGATTCCACGACTTGGTGCACGTCCAGACAGGTTATATTTAACTGTATATCCCTGACCTTTAATTTGGAATAGTCCAAAATATTATAAACCAAGGTAGAAAGCCGTTTGCCTATAATTGTAATCAGTCGGATATCTTTGGCTTGGTCAGTGTTTAAACTGCCGCCCGCGCCATCCAAAAGCGACTTGGAAATATTGATGATGCCGTTTAACGGCGTTTTCAGTTCATGTGAGGTTTGGAACAGAAAATCATCTTTTAGTTTGTCTAAAGTAACCAACCGGTTGCTGAGTTCTTCAATTGTTTTATAGGAGTTTTCGTATTTTTCAGACATGTACAAGGCCAGAGACAAAACAAATATCGGTTGAAAGACAGGTGGAAAAAAGTTTGATTCCATCTGCAGGGCAAGATCGCAAAAACCGGTGATTAAGAAAATAACGGAACCGACTGTAGCGGTGTAGAGGTAATACCTGCCTTCAATGTTGGTATGTATATGCCTGAGAATAATATGCAGAATCAAAGCGATGACATAAACATTCCCCAGAAAAAGGGCGAAGGAAGCGTAATTGCATAAATAAAAGTTGGTGAAGCAGGTCAATAGGACAAAGAAGGCGGTAATTCCGTCAATGATCAGCTTGACCCGGCGAGAATATGGCGTCTGAAAAGCATAATAGACATATTTAAATAAAGAGTACAGGCTTAAGATTAGGGAAAAAGTCAAAATTTTGATCGAAGCTTTATAGTTCAAAAATGGCAAAGCATAGTTGATAAGGCCTTCCGAGCAAGTACTGGCGTAAATAGCTGAGAATAAACAATAAGAAGCAAAAAATAGCACTTCGCGGTTACGTTTCCTTTGCAAGCCCAAGCCGAAGAAGTAAACAGACATAAAAAACAAGCCGGAAATTAAGGCGACATCAATAAAGAAATGATATGAGCGTAAAGAAGTAATTGCTTGCTGGCCGCCAAAATAAATCTCATAACGAATCCCGCCGCCGGCGTGAAGATAATTGGCCACCTGAACAATTATTTCGATTTCGTCCTTGCTTGTGGAGAAATAGCCCGTGTCGGCATAATATTTATGAACGGTGGATGCGGACGTGTATCCGGGACTGCCACAGGCGATGATTTGCCGGCCATCAGCAAAGATCCTGGCGGAAGCGCTGATACAGGTTGTTTTAATTCCATAACTCTTATAATTTCTACCTTTCTCAGGAAGCAATACTTTAAGACGATAGGTGGCGGTTCCGTAGGAAGGCGATTTTCTACCCTGTATTTGATAGGAGCGCCAGGATGAAGGAACCTTTTGCACACTTCTCCCAGCAGGCGGCATATTTTTAAAGTCGCTGGGGGTAAGAAGCTGACCGAAATAAAATTCCCATTCCCCGTCCAGTTTAACTGCTTGCCCGTTAATCGCATCGTAATTTCTCAAGTCCAGCGTACCGTTTACTGCTTTAGGCACATCTGACGATAAATGACCCAGAGCCGGGACGGCAATACTTGCGGCCATTATTACCAACATTAAATAAAAATAAAATCGTTGTACTTTTATATTATTCACAATAGAAAATCCTTCCAAAGCAATTAATCTATTTATATATTTTACTTAAAAGTGAGGAATCTGCCAATATCCTGAGAGATTTGCTCAAATTTGTTCAGAAAATGTTCAGAGCACATTGATACAATAGTAACAAATCTTTTAAGCCTTAAATAATAAGACAAAGGTCTGGGGACAAAGTTTTTATATAGCTATAGGAGGATTTAACATAATGAATGTCATTAGGAAAAACAGAAACTGGGGTTTTATCAGTATCCGAACAAAACTGGCCTGTGTGATTGCGCTGCTTATTGCCTTAGCCGTCGCAGCTGTAGAAATATACGATTATCAGGTCAGAGCGTCAGAAATCGAAAAAACAGTAACAGAACAACAATTAAATACCGCGGTATTGACAGCATCCAGACTGGAAACGGAAATAATCAAAACCGTTTCCACCCTGGAGACATCAGCCAATAATAGTGCTTTTGCGTCAGATGATAGGGACGTCATCATTCGAGCATTGCTGGCGATAAAAGAACAAAACCACATTTTCTCCACGGTTTTTATGACGGATTCGGCTCTCAATAGATTGAACGAAAAGGGTGAATTAACTTCTTTGGCCAGCCGGGAATACATGCAGGAAGTCCAAAAAACAAAAAAGACTGTTATATCGCGCGAGATTCTTATTTCCCAGGCCACCCAAAAACCTTCACTAATGATTGCTACGCCTGTCAAGGTTCCCGGCGCACCGGAAAGATATCTGGGAATTTCCGTAAATATTGATAACCTGCAAGGAATTGTAGCCGAAGGGAAAAGGAGCGACAGCAATTATACTTTTGCTTTTGACGGTAAAAACGGTCTGGTCTTTGCCCACCCGGTTCAGGAATATGTCGGCTCGCTTAAGTTCATCAATACTGATGAAGATGACAAAGTCCTGGTTGCGCCAGAATTGCAGACTATGGCCAAAAAAGCGGCTGCAGGGAGCTCCGGCAGTCAAATTTATACATTTAACGGATCAAAAGTAATCGCAGCTTATACTAATATTCCCGGGACCTCAATGGGCGTTGCCGACAGAATGACTTATGATGAAGCAATGGCTCCGGTTAGAAAAGAGCGAAATTCCTCTATTATGATTACATTAATTACTGCACTTCTGAGTACCGTTATCGCTCTGGCAGGCGCAAAATATATCGCCGACCCGATCAAAAAGATCGCCGACCAGGCCAATATTATTGCGTCCGGCGATTTTGCCCAGGCAAAAACGATCCGGGTAAAAGGCCAGGACGAAATAGGCCGTCTCCAGCAAGATTTCAGAGATATGGCGGACATGCTCCGCTCCACAATGGAACAGATCGGCCAGGCAGCAGCACAGATTGCCTCTGCAAGCGAGGAACTGGAAGCGAGTGCCGGGCAATCCGCCCAGGCGGCAGGCCAAGTGGCGGCAACAGTATCTCGAGTGGCGGTAGGGGCTACAGATCAGGCCAAGGCTGTTGATGATACGGTTCAAACTGTACAGGAAGTAGGAGAGGAAATCAACGGCATTGCCAAGCACGTTTCCGCAGTCAGCGATGTCTCCCAAGCATCGGCTTCAGCGGCCGTAGAGGGAGGGGAAGCACTTCGCCATGCTATTGATTCTATTACCAATATAAATGGAATAGTCCAGGATACCGCAGGTACTATCCGCAGTTTGGGTACCTTTTCCGATAGAATCAGCCAAATTGTCGATACCATTACGGGTATTGCTTCCCAAACCAATCTCTTAGCTTTAAATGCAGCTATTGAAGCCGCCCGTGCCGGAGAATGCGGACGTGGCTTTTCGGTTGTTGCCGATGAAGTCCGTAAACTTGCCGAACAAGCGGAAGGGTCAGCAGAAAATATTGCTCAAATTATCAATGAGATCCAATCCCAAATTCAAGTTACGATTGACAGGATGGATAAAAGCACGCAGGAAGTCTTGGAAGGGCAGAAAGTAGTTTTAGCAGCAGGCAAATCGTTTGGAGTCATTCAACAACAGATTGACAATGTCCAGCAAGCGGTTCAAGGAATTACAGAAAGTGTTCATAACCTGTCATTTTCCAGCAGCAAGGTGACCGCAGCAGTGGAAAAGATACAGAATATATCCCGGGAAACGGCAGCTAACAGTCAGACCATTTCTTCCGCTACTGAAGAACAATCGGCGGGAATGCAGGAAATTGCTTCTTCAGCAGAAGCCCTGGCCCAATTGTCAGGTCAACTGGAGACAATGCTTAAACAATATAAATTTTAGCGCCATTTAACAGATAATTTATAGGGAGAAAGAATGAACGATACATTTAGAAGCTTTGAATGGAAAGATATTGGAGATATTGAACGAGGCAGGCCCACGTTTGGAGATAAAATGCATGTCACTGTTTATAGGATGTTCCATTATTCACTCCGCAGCGTTCTGGAGAAAGGCTACGGCAAAGCGGCTACCAAACATAACCTGGTGGAAGCCGGACGGTTAGCGGGAAGAGAATTTTGCCGGCATGTGCTGGATCCTAACCTGCCCTCTGCGGAATTTTTCTGTTTACTCAAACAAAAAATGGCTGAACTAGGGATAGGGATACTTGAGGTCGAACATGCGGATTTTGAGAATATGATCTTTATTATAACTATATCCGAAGACCTGGACTGTTCAGGAGTGGCGGTAACCGGCGAAACAGTCTGCAATTTTGATGAAGGCCTCATAATGGGAATCCTGGAAGTATATATAGGCAGGCTGTTTATTGTCAAGGAAACTGATTGCTGGTCAAACGGGGATTGGACGTGCAGGTTTCATATCGTTGCCATCTAAATATGTATGGAAATGAATAAAAGCAAAATTAATATAAAAACTTAATTGCCAAAGGAGAGGTTCATAATGAAAATTAATAGCTTGTCAAGTAAGATATCGTTATTAATGGCGGGATTTATCACAATTTTTATTATTGCGGTTTTTATGATTATTTCTTCAACCGTAGAAAGTGTGATCAGTCAGAACGCAGAAAGTGAGTTAAAAAGCAAGTCTCTTGTTCTTAGCAGCGACGTCGAAGACATGAAACAAAAAGCCCTAAATACCACAAAATGGCTGGAGAGTTCTGCCAGGCTGGTTAATGCAGTTCAGAACCAGGATCGAAAGGAGGCGCTGGCACTCGGTCAACTAGCGCTGAAATCTTTTGGAATTGATTATCTGGTGATCACTGATAAGGAAGGAAAAGTATTTATCCGCGCACATGAACCGGAACAATATGGGGATAGCATTGCCAATCAAGTCAATGTTCAAAAGGCTTTACAAGGGGTACAGTCGGTAGGAATTGAAGAAGGGGCAGTCGTTAAATATTCTATCCGGGCTGGCACACCGTTGAAAGACAAAGACGGGCAAGTTGTCGGAGCCGTATCCTTGGGCTATGTCCTCTCCAACAATGAATTTGCCGATAAACAAAAGAGAATCTTCGGTTGCGATGTTTCCGTATTCTCAGGTAATGAAAGAATCGCGACAACCATTGAAGATAAAAGCGGTAAGCGTTTCACCAGATCGAAAGTGGAAGACCAGGCTATTGTTGATAAAGTATTAAAAAACGGTAAACCCTATTATGGTCAGACCGCTATTAATGGTTCCAAGTACTTTGCTGCCTATCTGCCGATTATTGATGTCACCGGAAAAAGCAGCGGCATGCTTTTCATCGGTCAAAAATTTGATGTCGTTACAGAACTGATCCAAAAACTAATTATTAATCAAGGCGTTATTATGGCTGTTTTGGGAATCATCATTGGCATTGGTGTAGTTTTGATGTTCAGGGTTATGATTATACGAAAAATCCGGGCTATTACCGTAATGCTGAAAGACATGGCTGAGGGAAACGGAGATTTGACCAAAAGGGTAATCGTTTCATCTAAAGATGAAATCGGAGAGATGAGTCGTTATTTCAATTTATTTATTGAATATATTCATGAAATGGTCAAGAAAATCGTCTCAGAAACGAATAAAGTGAATGTGGACATCCTTGAAACACATAAAAATATAGCGGCACTAACGTATGAACTAGAAGGTGCAGCAACTACTGTGCAAGAATTGTCGGCGGGAATGGAGGAAACCGCTTCTTCAACGCAAGATATTACGGCAACTTCCAATGAGATTGAGAGCGCAGTGGAAACTGTTGCGATAAAAGCGCAGGAAGGCGCCGTATCCGCCAATGAAATTAGTAAAAAAGCGGTATCCTTAAAGGAAAGTTCACTTGAGCTTCAGACCGGGGCCGACCAGACCCGTTTGACCATTAAGAAAGGGATGGATGAAGCACTTGAAAAAGCCAAGGAAGTCGATAAAATTAAGACTTTGTCCGAAGTTATTTTGCAAATATCCGCACAGACCAACCTGCTGGCTTTAAATGCGGCTATCGAATCGGCCAGAGCCGGAGAGGCCGGAAAGGGATTTTCCGTTGTTGCCGAGGAAATACGGAAATTGGCGGAAAACTCTAAAAACACGGTGAAAGAGATACAGGATACCCTTGACGTTATCTTAAAAGCTGTTGAAAACCTGGCCGGCAGCTCCAGACAAATGCTGGGATATATCGAGACAAAAGTGGTGGACAGCTATAAAGAATCCGTCCTTGTCGGCGAGAATTATAATCAGGACGCTCAATCCATCAATGATTGGGCGACGGAATTAAGCGCGACCTCGCAGGAGCTGCTAGCTTCCATAAAAACAGTATCGGATGGGATCTCCGAAATAGCAAGGGTTACGGAAGTTGGGTCTGAGGGAATAACTCATATTGCCGAAAAAGTTTCTAAGATAAAGGACAAGGCCAATGAAATTAAATTGGAAACGGATAATGTCAAAATTAGTGCAGACAATTTGCAAGACCTAGTTAAAAAGTTTAAAGTATGATATTCAGTTATTTAATATAATCCAGACCATCAGAAAAAATTATTGGTTAGATATACTGCTCCCATAAAGTGAGATACATAAAAGCAAAAAATAAGCTAAACAAAAATTTGCCTTGACAACGGGGTGCACTATACTAATCTTAATCGTTGTTCAGGAACCTATTGATTATCGCAGACTGTGGATTAACCATTATGGTCCAGTAATTGTCGTATATCACCATGCCGGGTTTACTGCCGGATGGTTTACGGACATTGCTTCTAAAAGTATAATCGACCGGTACCTTGTCCGATTCGCTGGCTTTGCTGAAATAGGCGGCCAGTGCTGCTGCTTCTTCGAGAGTGCGGTCGGGCAAAGTATCTATGCTTTTCATATCAGCGGGCAGCCGGACAATAACGTGGGTACCGGGTATATCTTTGGCGTGCAGCCACAAATCGCGGCGCTCCGATTGTTTCAAAGTCAGGCGGTCGTTCTGGTGGTTATTGCGGCCTACTAAAATATCAAAACCATCAGAGGAAATAAAATGGCGGGGTTCGGTCTTCACTGATTGTTTACCGGTACGACGGGTATGGGTTTTCAAATAACCGCCTTTTTCCAATTCGTAGATAACATCATCCAGATCATTCTGATTTTCGGCTTTGTTAATAAGAACCATTACCGATTCCAGATAATCGATCTCAGCCTGATTAATTCGGATTAATTCCTGCAGGTGGTTAATGGCTCGTTTACTCTTATTATAGGTTTTGTAATAACGCTGCGCATTTTCAATCGGCGTATACCTGGCCTCCATAGGAATGAGTACCTCTTCATTAGTATAGTAATTGGTAAGCAGGGCCTCAGTCTGGCCCTTATGCAGCTGATAGGCATAAGTAGTAATTAATTCTCCCCATTCCCGGTACTTCTCTTTATCCTGGGCACTGTTAAAATCGCCTTCCTGGGCCATCTTCTTTTTATAGGCTTTGTCCAGAATTATGCGTACCTGACGGGATAAGTTGCTTCTTACGGATTCCAACCGGGCCTGATTTAACAGTTCACTATAGAAAAAATCGCAGGCTTCATTCATACAAGGATAGCTTTGAAATTCCGACATTCCTTCTATAATGTAAGGAGCAAATTCCAGCGGACGATTTGCTTTAAGCACAACGCCAGGTTGGGCAGAGCCGACCGCACATGCCCGGATCAAGCGCCGGATATGCTCAAAAATGGTGGTAAGTTCATATTCACCGCATTCTTCCACCGGCAAATCATTTAATCCGCAGTGAAGACAGATCTGCCGGGCGGAAAAAGGACTGATTCCGGACACGGCCTTAAAAACAGCATCAGCCAAACTGCCGGTTTGCTGCCAGATGGCTGAACAAAAGTCGGCATAACTGACTGTAGTCGGATCAACCTTGCCCTGTCCCGGGGGAGTAATATAAGGTTTGCCGGGCAGCACTTCCCGAAAAGAACTGACATCATTACCATATTTCTTGATAGCATCAATAATAAGGTTATTTTCCGGATTAACCAGAATTATATTGGAGTGTTTACCCATAAATTCGCAAATCAGTATCTTTTTCTTCCAATCTCCAAAATCGTCAATCGCCTCTATGGTTATATGAATAATACGTTCAAAATCTATTTGCTCAACCGAACGGATTTTGCCGCCCTCCAAAACTTTACGCAGCATCATGCAGAAACTGGGTGGAGAGGTGGGATTTGGTTTGCGAGTATCACTAATATGAATACGAGACCAGCGCGCATTGGCAGAAATGACAAGTTTTACATGACCGCCGGCCGTTCTTATCGAGAGAGCCAGTTCATCACGTTCGGGCTGATATATTTTATCAATGCGGCCTTCGCAGAGATTATTCAATTCATAAGCTAAAGCTTTAATAGTAATTCCGTCAAATGGCATAATAGAACTCCTTTCACTACGCCCAAAGTATAACATGGAGAAATTATTATTTCCAACCTCATTTAATATGAGGAAGTAACTGGCGGAATAATAGCAGGTATTAAAATGCGAAACTATACTGAGGTGAATTTATTTGAATACACAGATTGATTCAATTTATCGCAGTATTATAGAACAAGTGGTAATCATAGAAGGAATAAAAAAGGAGATAAGCCGAGCCTTGCTCCTGGTTAAGGATTCCGATAAAAAAATAAAACAGGTCTATAATTTTCTCAGTTACGATCTGGAAAAACACCGGTTGCTGGAATATGCTGCCGTTATGGCCACTGATGAAGGAGAAGGTCAAATCCTGCGCAATCTGCAGAAGTTTTACAGTTATGTCGAGGGGGACGATCTGATCGAGAAGATCAATCTCGAAATTGTTTGCATTATGAGATACCTGGAGATTCTGCGCCATGAAATCAAAAACAAGGGCAGCAGTGATTTCGTCGAGCGCAGGATGATTCAGGAAATATGTAAATACGTAGTAGCGATGGCGAAGATATATGGCCGCAGGAGTTGACTAAAAATGAGAAATATATAAAACTATTGCCTGTAGGGAGGAATAATGATGGCGGAAAAAATTAAAGTTGTTGTTACCGGTGCCCTTGGCAAGATGGGTATGGAAACCGCGCAGGCGGTTTGGATGGATAATCAATTGGAACTGGTGGGATTAGTTGATGTTCGGGCTAAAGGGGAGTATTTGTCCGACATTGCGGACTTAAAGGAAAAAACCGGACCAGCGGTGGAAAATGATCTGGAAAAGGTTTTACAAACCGTTCATCCTGATGTGATGGTTGATTTTACTAACCCACAGGCGGTTTTTGCCAATGCTAAAATGGCTTTAAATAACAAGACCACTACGATAATAGGTACAACCGGTCTTAATGAAGTGGAATTAAAGCAAATCGAAAAATTTGCGCTCGAAAATCAGGTGGGAGTGGCAGTTATCCCTAATTTTGCAGTTGGAGCAGTACTTATGATGAAATTTGCCCGCGAAGCAGCACGCTACTTTCCGGACGTGGAGATTATTGAACTGCATCATAATCAAAAGATGGATGCTCCTTCCGGAACTGCTATTAAAACCGCGGAAATGATTTCACAGGATAGGGAGAGAATACCGGTCCGCAATACCCGCGAATATGAAAAAATCTCCGGCGCACGCGGCGGCGAGGTTAACCAAATTAGAATACATAGTGTAAGACTGCCCGGTCTGGTAGCACATCAGGAGGTAATCTTCGGAGGCATGGGACAGGGTTTGACCATAAGACACGATTCCTATGACCGGATTGGTTTCATGCCCGGAGTGATTATGGCCATTAAAAAAATGGTGGAGATTAAGGGACTGGCGTATGGGTTGGAAAATTTGCTATAGTACAAGAATTCAACTATCCCATTTGTCATTGCTATGAATAAGCGCTGGTTTGTCACCCGGCCTATTATTTATATGTCATCCTGAGTGCAACGAAGGATCTTTCCCACGCACAGACGTAAAGATTCTTCACTAGCGTTCAGAATGACACTCTATTCGTTTATCGTGGTGCGGAAACCACGTGATAATTCTGAGCCTGAGCGAAGAATCTAAGATCCTTCGGCTTTGCCTCAGGATGACATTCGCAAAGTTACTGCTTAATCATAGGAAAAAGTTAATTATGCAAAACTCTCAAATCCAAAAAAGTAAAAAAGATCTGTGTTAATCATAATCAAATCAGTGTCCTTCAGTGTTGAAATTAAATAATTGGGCAAAAGCAGCACCCTTGGGTGCTGTTTTTTTGTCGGGATTTGGTACAGGCACCACTATTGGTATATATACATATACTGCTAATAACTTTGGTACCAAAACAAGGGGGGGTTATGGTTGAGTTCGGTACTTTCCGGCATAAAAATTGCTGTACTGGGGGGAGATGACCGCGAAATAATTCTGGTTTCAGAACTGGTCCGGATGGGCGCAACAGTAGTTGTAGCTGGAATACCGCGGCATAAAATCGGGCACGGCGCTTTTGCAGTCAATAGCACTGAGGAAGCCTGCAAAGAGGCTGAAGTGGTTATTTTACCATTGCCGGGTACCAGTACAGATGGTGTTATCCGAGCAGTATATATGGAAGATAAACTTGTTCTAACAGAAAAAGCCATTAGTACGGTAGCACCAGGAGCACTTATATTAATCGGGTCGGCCAGACCTTTCCTGATTGAATGGTGTAAAAAATACCATCTTAAGTTATTGGAAATTGTGGATATGGATGAGATTGCCATACTGAATTCTATACCTACGGCTGAAGGTGCACTGCAAATCGCCATGGAAGAATCCAGCATAACTATTCATGGAAGCAAGACTTGCATTATAGGCTTTGGCCGTATTGCCATAACACTGGCCCGTATGCTTAAGGCTCTGGGCGCAGATGTTACGGTGGTGGCGCGTAATGATGGGCAATTGGCCCGGGCTTATGAAATGGGATGCAAGAAGGCAGGTTATAGCGAACTGAGAGAGATAATGAATAATATAGATATTGTTTTCAATACGGTACCAAGTCTGGTTTTGGATTCCGGTATATTGGAATATTCCAATCCGGACGTAGTAATCATCGATCTGGCAACACAGCCCGGAGGAACTGATTTTGAAGCTGCCAATGCATTTGGTCTGAAGGCGATTTTGGCACCTGGACTCCCTGGCAAAGTTGCTCCCATAACCGCCGGGAAAATTCTGGCTGATGTAGTACCCAGATTAATTATTCAGGAACTTACCCAAATAGATGGAACTTTGCTATTCGGTTAGACGGGAGGTGCAAAGAGTGCAAGAATTAAAGGAAAGGTTGAGAGGAGTAAGAATTGGTATCGTTGTAACCGGATCGCACTGCACCATCAGCGATGTCATACCCCAGATAATCAACCTGAAAAATGAAGGTGCTGAACTATATCCTGTTTTTTCATACACCGTTGATACTACCGACAATAGATTTTACCAGGCCCGGGAACTTAAAGAGTCCATGGTACAGATTACCGGCAGAGATGTAATGAATTCGATAGTAGCGGCAGAACCGATAGGACCTCAAAAGCTGCTGGACGTTGCCGTAATAATTCCCGCCACCGGCAATACTATTGCCAAATTGGCCCATGGCATTACCGATACACCGGCGCTTATGGCTGTTAAAGCCCAACTCAGAAACCAGCGGCCGGTAGTTATAGCGGTATCAACCAATGATGCACTGGGCATTAACGCTGTCAATATCGGCATGCTGTTAAATATGAAAAATATTTATTTTGTGCCTTTCAGACAGGATAATCCGCAGCAAAAAGCCAATTCCATAATTGCATCCTTCGACCTGGTGGTTGACACGGTAATTAATGCTTTGCAGGGAAAACAGTTGCAGCCGGTGATGCTGGGTCCATTATGATTGTTGAGCAAGATGATGTTATTGTGTTAAAATACAAGCTAGAACTTTTTTACAGGAGGTAGTTATTGTGGCAGATGGAGTACGATTAGCAATAGTAGGTGCAACAGGTGCAGTAGGGCAGGAAATGTTGAAAGTTCTGGCTGAACGGGATTTTAATATAAAAGAATTAATATGTTTAGCTGATCCCCGTGAAGCAGGGACTAAAGTTAAATATAAAGGAGAAGAATTTACAGTAAAAGGTGCCAGTCCGGATGCTTTTAGGGAAGCAGATCTGGCCCTGTTTGCGGTTGGGACAGATATAAGCAAAAAACTTGCTCCTGAAGCTGTTAAACGTAATTGTGTAGTAATAGATAATAGCTATGCTTTCAGGCTCGAAGAAGATGTTCCGCTGGTAGTACCCGAGGTTAATGCGGGTGATATTGAAAAACATCATGGGATTATTGCCAATCCCAACTGTTCTACTATAATAATGGTGGTTGCCATCAATCCGATTCATGTGGCGGCAGGATTGACCAGGGTAGTAGTATCCACCTACCAGGCGGTATCCGGAGCAGGAAAAGCAGGAATTGACGAGCTTAAGGATCATAGTGGAAGTTATCTTAAAGGACAGAAAATGAATCCCGAAGTATTTCAGCATCCGATTGCTTTTAACCTTATACCTCATATTGATGTTTTTATGGAAGACGGTTATACCCGTGAAGAAATGAAAATGGTGTGGGAGACACGCAAGATCATGCATTGCCCGGAGCTGGCTATTGCTGCTACCACCGTCAGAGTACCGGTATTCAGAAGTCATTCTGAATCTATTAATCTGGAAACAACCAAAGAGTTAAGTGTGGCTGAGGTTAAGCAGATTCTGAGCCAGGCACCGGGTGTAGTATTGCAGGATGACCCTCAAAATAACCAATATCCCATGCCGTTATATACTTCAGACACTGATGAAGTATATGTGGGCCGTATCAGAAAAGATATATCGACCGATAAAGGACTGGTGCTTTGGGTAGCGGCCGACCAGATAAGAAAAGGCGCAGCTACCAATGCGGTCCAGATAGCCAAGATAGTTGTCGATAAAAACCTTTATTAAGAAGGTGTAGGTTTTGAAGATTATAGTTCAGAAATTCGGCGGAACCTCCATAGCCTCCCGGGATTTAAGAATCAGAGTGGGAGAGATAATACGTTCCACCCGTGATGAAGGTTATGCGGTAGTTGTGGTAGTATCAGCGATGGGGCGTAAGAACGACGCCTATGCTACTGATACCCTGATCAACCTGGTGACTGATACCAACCCCAATCCGGCACCACGCGAATTAGATCTGATCATGGCCTGTGGTGAGCAAATATCCGGAGTAATGTTATCCGCTCAGCTGGCCACTATGGACATCGAATCCCAATTCCTGACCGGGCCTCAGGCAGGTATAGTAACCGACGGCAACTTCGGCAATGCTCATATCCGCTATATTAATCCCAAGAAAATCATGGAATGCTTAGCGCAGGGTATTGTTCCGATAGTAGCCGGATTCCAGGGCATGAGTGAAGAAGGAGAATTAAATACCCTGGGACGTGGGGGAAGTGATACTACCGCCAGTGCGCTGGGAGTAGCACTTAATGCTGAATTTATCGATATATTTACCGATGTGGAAGGTGTTATGACAGCCGATCCCCGTATTGTGCAAAATGCGCGGCTGCTGGATGAAGTAACCTACAATGAGATATGTCAGTTGGCGCGCGACGGAGCTAAAGTAGTACATCCCCGGGCCATTGAAATAGCCATGCAAAAGGGTATTCCTTTACGGGTACGTTCTACTTTTACCGAATCCGTAGGCACATTGGTGACAAACCGCATTGCGGGTTTTGACGAACCTGTAAAGATAGTGAGTGACCGTCTTATAACCGGTATCACCTATACCTCCAACATAGCACAGTTCAAAATAATTACCAGCCAGATAGAAAATCCGCGCGGTCTGGAACTAAAGATTTTTAAATCACTGGCTCTGGCCGATATCAGTGTTGATTTTATTAACGTACAACCGGAGATAATAATGTTCACGGTACCGGTGGAACAAGCCGGCAAGGGCGTAGAAGTTCTGAAAAACCTGGATATTATGCCTGCCGTGGAACATGATTGCGCCAAAGTTGCTATAGTTGGTGCCGCCATGACCGGTATACCAGGTATAATGGCCCGGGTAGTGGAAGCTTTAACTGAATCAGACATTCAGATACTGCAGTCGGGGGATTCGTATACCAATATATGGTGCCTGGTTAAAAAGCAAAATATGCAAAGGGCGGTACAGGCGCTGCATGATAAATTTGAACTGGGCAAGAAATAAATAAACCGAGGTGACAGAAATGGGTCAGGTCAGATTAATGACGGCCATGATAACGCCCTATGACCAAAATTTGAATGTAAATTATAAAAAAGCGGCTGAAGTCAGTGCAATGCTGGCTTCGACCGGAAGTGACGGTATAGTCGTGTGCGGCACTACCGGCGAATCGCCCGTGCTGACTCACAAGGAAAAGTTAAAGCTTTTTGAAACCGTAAAGAATGCGGTAGGAAATAAAGTTCAAATTTGGGCCGGGACCGGTTCCAATGACACCAGGTCATCCGTGGAACTAACCCGAGAGGCACAAGCCATTGGGATTGATGGCATCATGCTGGTTACGCCATATTATAATAAACCTACTCAGGAGGGGCTTTATCAGCATTTTAAAACTATTGCCGAAGTTACTTCTTTACCGGTTATGCTCTACAATGTACCTTCCCGGACCAGTGCTAATTTACTGCCGGAAACAGTGGCGCGTCTGTCCCAAATTGAAAATATCCAAGCTATTAAAGAAGCCAGCGGCAGCATGGACCAGGTATCGTTATTAAAAACTTTGATAGGAGATTCCATGCTGATTTATTCCGGGGACGATTCACTGACCCTGCCCTTAATGTCGGTGGGGGCCACGGGTGTGGTCAGCATTGCTTCACATCTGGTAGGCAGGGAAATAAAAGAAATGATTGAGTCCTTTGTGGATGGAAAAATCAGCCGGGCGACTGAAATACATCTCAAGCTTTTCCCGCTGATAAAAACGCTTTTCCTGGTAACTAATCCGATTCCGGTAAAAGAAGCATTGAATATGCTGGGAATGGATGTGGGTGGATTCAGATTGCCCTTGACCGGGGCCGGAGAAGAGGAAAGAAAGATCATAAAGCAAATATTAATCGAACATAACTTATTGCAGTAATAATAATGAATAAATGACAGAAAATATAAGATAGATTTCGGTCTATCTTATATTTTTTAATACCAAAATTAGACGCTGAATCTTTTAAAGTTCAAAATACCCAGGAAAACTTCAGCCATTTGCAGGGGTGGGGTATTAAGGTTAGCGCAACCGGGGTGCAAGCGTTTTTTAATACCCCACCCCGGCTAACCTGTAGCTGTACTTATTTTCATAAATGGTTGTGATATCAAATCATAGGCGGCTACTTAGAATTAATTTCCGAATAATGTTATTTGGATTGTGTCGGCGTAAAATATGGGATATAATAAGCAAAGCTTAGATTGTTCGGATGATTTGTATACCAGAACGGGCTGAAAATTGAATAAAAGGAGGTGCTTGAGTGTCGGAAGTGGAATCACGTTTGCAGATTATTCCCCTGGGCGGATTGGGGGAAATAGGAAAAAACATGACGGCAATCAGGTACGATGACAATATTGTTGTCATTGACGCCGGCCTGATGTTTCCCGAAGAGGAATTATTAGGCATAGATGTCGTTATTCCTGATATAACTTACCTGATCGAAAATCAGGAAAAGTTAAAAGCGATTCTGCTGACCCATGGTCACGAAGACCATGTCGGGGCATTGCCATACGTGCTGAAGGAAATAGATCTTCCTGTGTATGGCAGTAAATTGACCCTGGGAATCGTGGAAGGTAAATTAAAAGAACACAGCTTGGATAAAGTAAATCTTCAAGTTGTAAAACCGCGCGATAGAGTAAAGATCGGACCATTTGAAGTTGAGTTTTTCCGGGTAAGCCATAGCATACCGGATGCTATGGGAATAGCAATTCATACCCCGCTGGGGATTGTATTGCATACCGGAGATATTAAACTGGATCAGACACCGGTGGACGGACAGGTGGTCGATTTTAGGAAACTGGCTGAGCTGGGTGAACAGGGTGTACTGGTTATGATGAGTGACAGTACCAATGCCGATAAAACCGGTTTTACTATGTCGGAGAAGGTAGTAGGCAATACCTTTGATGAATTATTCGGCAAATGTACCGGACGTATCATAGTAACCACGTTTGCATCCAACGTACACCGCATTCAACAGGTGGTGTCCACCGCGGAAAGATATGGACGCAAAGTAGCAGTAGTCGGTCGCAGTATGGTTAATAATGTTAAAATATCCAACGAACTAGGCTATATAAAAATACCCGAAGATATTCTGATAGAGATGGAGGATATTAGTAAATATCCGGATGAGCGGGTGGTCATTGTTACTACCGGTTCACAGGGTGAACCTATGTCGGCCTTAACCCGCATGGCTACATCTGATCACAGGTGGGTAGGCATCCAATCAGGTGATACGGTTATTATTTCTGCCAGCCCCATACCCGGAAATGAAAAACTGGTTGCCCGAACGGTCGATTTACTGTTCAGACAGGGCGCAGAGGTTATTTATGAAAAGGAAATGGGAGTGCATGTTTCGGGTCATGCTTCACAGGAAGAGCTGAAAATATTGCTCAATCTGATCCGGCCCAGGTATTTTATTCCCGTACACGGTGAATATCGTCACCTGATGAAACATGCCAAGATTGCTGAAAGTCTGGGGATACCCCGTTCCAGAATCTTTGTCGCTGATAATGGTCAAATAATTGAAGTGGGCAAGAAAAAAGCCAACATCTCAGGTAAAGTGACCGCAGGCAAGATCCTGGTTGACGGTCTGGGTGTCGGTGATGTGGGAAACATTGTTTTACGTGACCGCAAACAATTATCCCAGGATGGAATAATGATTGTGGTCGTGACTATAGGTAAGGGAACCGGTGAAGTTATAGCCGGTCCTGATATAGTAACCAGAGGATTTGTCTACGTCAGGGAATCGGAACAATTAATAGAAGATGCCCGTGAAAAGGTCAAAGAAGCTCTGGAAATCTGCGCCCGCCGCAATGTCAGCGAATGGGCGGTCATAAAATCCCAGATTCGTGACCGTCTGGGTAAACATCTTTATGAAAAAACGGGACGTCGTCCCATGATATTGCCGATAATTATGGAAGTCTAGCCGTAAATTCAATCTAATAAATAAAGCCCGCTAATGACGCGTACTAAGTACGTGATCTGGCGGGCTTTTGATTTTGCTCAATTTATCCGTGTATTATTTTTTGATTGCAGGCCAAATCTAATATAAAGGTGAATATGAAAGGAGTACTTATTGTGGCCAATAAAGCAGAGACTCAGGAACCACAGGAGAATCAAAATTCCAAACTTGAAAACTTAAAAGAACTGGGTCAAACGGACATTCCGACCTTCAAGAGTGACATTCACTGTTTAACCATAGCCGGACAGGTAGAAGGACACATGGTATTACCGCCTCAGAACAAAACCACTAAATACGAACATGTCATTCCTCAACTGGTGGCAGTAGAGGAAAACCCTCAGATAAAGGGTCTGCTGGTAGTTTTAAATACAGTCGGCGGCGATGTGGAAGCAGGTTTGGCCCTGGCGGAAATGATAACGTCACTTTCCAAACCGACCGTTTCCATCGTGTTGGGAGGGGGACATTCCATTGGTTCCAGCATTGCTGTCAGCACCGATTATTCATTTATTGCCCCGTCAGCCACTATGACCATTCATCCCATAAGGCTCACCGGACTTGTAATAGGAGTTGCCCAGACCTATGAATACCTCGATAAGATGCAGGATAGAGTTATCAGATTTGTAGTAGAACATTCCCATATCAGTGATAAAAAATTACGGGATTTGATGTTTAAGACCGGCGACCTGGCCCGCGATATTGGGACTGTTCTGGTGGGAAATGATGCGGTGGAAATAGGCTTGATTGATGAAATGGGCGGACTTACTGATGCTTTAAGCAAGACACGGGAACTTATTAACCGCAAGGAGGCGGAGATAAATGCTGTATTACCTTCCTGAAAACATTAGTTTAGAAGATTTTCAAAATGATAAGCCTCTGGTCAAAATAGATTTGGCATCAGGAGGTTTTATTATGGCTGAACCGGTCGATTATAATCATGTAAGAATTTGCACCATAAATAGTACTGACCCTATGGATTATCTCGACACTCACTATCAGCCGGGTGAGATTGTGGCATTGGGTTTGAAAGGATAGGATAAATAAGGCCAGTATAACTTATTATAATATCAACCTTAAAGGAAACTAAAATACCCGCGTAAATGCAGTAGTGCAGAGCATGAATGGCGCGGGTATTTTGGTTTGCTGACATATATTTCAGTTTTGCTGTGCTATAATTATTAAAGCAATTTTAGGGGGAATCAATTTTGACAATACTTCAATCCATATGGTTAGGAATTATTCAGGGTCTAACAGAGTTTTTGCCGGTCAGCAGTTCAGGGCATCTGGTAATCTTCCAACATATTCTGGGGATGAAAGAAGCACCGCTGACCTTCGACATACTGTTGCACTGGGGTACCCTGATAGCAGTTTTCATTGCTTTCTGGGATGATATTGTGGCCATTGTTAAAAGGCCTTTCTGCAAATTAACTTACTTGATCATATTAGGTTGTATACCGGCCGGACTGGCCGGCGTATTCCTGCAGTCTTATTTTGAAAAAGCCTTTGAATCATTGTTGGTCGTAGGTCTGGGTTTAATCTTTACCGGCTTCATATTGAAACGTTCTGAGAAAATATCCAGAAAGAACCTGGGTTTTGTTGATGAAAGTGAAGCAAGTTATATGGATGTCCTGATAGTGGGATTAATGCAGGCCATAGCTATAATACCGGGTATTTCGCGTTCGGGTTCGACTATTGCGGGAGGTTTGATAGCAGGTTTTAGCCGTGATTTTGCCGCGCGGTTCTCGTTCTTATTATCAATTCCGGTCATTCTGGGAGCAGGTCTGATCCAATTAAAAGACGCTGCTATTACAAGCCTGATCGGGAGCAACATTCTGCCTTACATAATTGGCCCGCTTACGGCGGCTGTTTTTGGACTGCTGGCGATAAAAGTGGTGATGAAGCTGGTCAGACAGGGGAGATTATCGGTGTTTTCGTATTATTGTTATGCCCTTGGTATACTTACCATTTCCGCTCATTTTTTTATGTAAAAGATTAAGAACAAGATACCGATATATTAAAAGGCAGATTAATTGAATTGAAATATTTCCATGGGGAAGGAATAAACGCTTACATAAACGAAGTTTACATTTAGTTTGTTTATTTGAAATATTGAATATATTCATGTCTATGGGCGGGGGAGCGATATTTATAAATGGCTGGTACGTTTCAGAAAAAGACTAAAAAAGCAACCCCACGAAGCGCATCGCCTGAAAAAAAATCCAGCAAACGCAACCAGGAAGGGTACATAAAGGAAGAAATTCTATCCATTATATTTTTCGTGATTGCTCTGTTTATTTATGTTTGCATTAGAAATTTTCAGGGTCTACCTAATGATGTGCAGTTTATCGGACTGGTGGGTACTTATGTTATGCAGGGGCTGGAAGTGGTTTTCGGCTCTGCAGTATTTGTGGTTGCCCTTTATTTTCTGTCCTGGTCTATTCACCTGGGTATCTTAAAAAAACTATGGTCAGGGCGGATGCTGGGTGTAACTCTGATAGCCTTATCAATACTGGTTATCGACAGCCTTGCTCACACTCCGCTGGGAATGAATACCTGGGAAGCGGGAATACTTGGAATGGGTGGCGGCTGCACCGGAGGAGCACTGGCCTTCATCCTGTTAAAAATGTTTGGCCGGGTTGGAACCGCCATAGTATTAGCTATGGTTCTGCTGCTTGGTTTTATGTTCATATGGGACCGGCCCTGCTCTGATATTATAAAATATCTGGGCAGTTATGGACGTAAATTGCTGCATCATGCTAACCGCTTGATGTTTTATGAGCATGAGGATAATGAGGATGCTGAAGTACATAAATCCAAACCTGCTCAGATTAATGAGAATGTACATAAAATGGAACCGGTGATAATTAACCATGCATCTGCGGCCTTTGAACCGGTACCGGTGGAAAATGATAAAGAAATAGTGGAGATAGCTGAAAAAAAGCCCAAACCGGAGAACAAAAAGAATTTAGAAATAGTATATTCGGTCAAAGATAAAAAAATAGACTACAAAATGCCGCCGCTCGAACTATTAAGCGAAATAAGCAATGAGAGAACTATTGATAAAAAGAACATAAAAGAAAGGGTGTTGGTACTGGAAGATACCTTTTCCAGTTTCGGCATCAAAGTCAAAGTTAATCAGGTTAGCTGCGGACCGTCTATTACTCGTTATGAATTAACACCTGCACCTGGGGTAAAGGTAAGCCGCATAATCAGCCTGGCCGATGATCTCCAGTTAAATCTGGCTGCCCCAGGCATAAGAATTGAAGCTCCTATTCCAGGCAAAGCAGCTGTTGGAATAGAAGTGCCTAATAGTAAAATATCGGGGGTAGGACTTAAACACATCCTGTCGTCACCGAATTTTACCCGCATGAACAGTGTTCTGGCCTTCGGTTTGGGAGAAGATATCGCAGGCAATTCGGTCGTTGCTAAATTAAGTGACATGCCTCATCTCCTCATTGCAGGTTCGACCGGTTCAGGTAAAAGTGTGTGCCTGAACAGTATTATCATGAGCTTGCTTTATAATTCCACCCCGGAAGAACTTCGCCTGGTGTTTATAGATCCTAAAATGGTGGAATTGACGATTTATAATGGCATTCCTCATTTGATGACACCGGTCGTGACCGACCCTCGTAAAGCTTCCATTGTTTTGAGGTGGATGGTTACGGAGATGGAAAAACGCTATCGTGCTTTTGCCGATTTGGGTGTACGAGATATATATAAATACAATGTCAGCTCCAAAGAAAAATTACCCTATATTGTAATTATTATTGATGAGTTGGCTGACCTCATGAGCGTGTCTCCGGTAGAAGTGGAGGATTCCATTTGCCGTCTGGCGCAAATGGCCCGGGCAGCGGGTATGCACCTGGTGGTTGCCACCCAGCGTCCCTCGGTGGATGTTGTAACCGGAATCATTAAGGCTAATATTCCGTCCCGTATTGCTTTTGCCGTATCGTCCCAGGCGGATTCGCGCACCATCATTGATATGGGTGGTGCGGAAAAACTACTGGGCAAGGGAGATATGTTGTTTTTCCCGGTGGGAGCATCCAAACCTTTCCGGGTTCAGGGAACCTTTGTTTCGGATAGCGATATCGAACAAACCGTAGCTTTTATCCTTGACCAAACGACCGATAAGGAGGATAAGGACGAATTCAAAGAAGTGGAATTCTCTTTACAGCAGGCCGAAGACCTGGAAGAAAATGATGACTTGTTCTGGGACGCAGTACAGCTTTTTGTGGATACCAAAAAAGCTTCGGTATCACTTTTACAGCGTAAACTCAGGGTAGGTTATGCCCGTGCGGCCCGGCTGGTTGATATGATGGAGGAAAGGGGAATAGTGTCCGAGATGGATAATAACAAAAAACGGGAAGTGTTGATAGATCATAACCAATTGGAAAAACTATACCCGAATCACGACATGATTTAGTCACTGGCAAGAGGAAGGGGAGAGAAAATTGCGTTTAACGATAAGAGAAAAGGAATTGTTAGATGCCCTCAAAAATGAACCATTGATCTCCCAGGATGAACTGGCTAATCGTTTTAATATCAGCCGTTCTTCAATTGCAGTACATATATCAAATCTAATGAAAAAAGGCTATGTTTTAGGTAAAGGCTATGTTATAAATGAACAAGCATCAATAGTTGTATTCGGCGAAACCGGTCTGGTAATAAATATAAGAAATGAAGGTAAAGATTCTCAGATTGATCTCCAATATGGAGGCATCTCACAGCAGATCGGCCATATATTGTCCCGCTTTGGAGCTAAGGTGAAGCTGGTGACATTGTTGGGCAACGATGATGTGGGTAACCTCATTACCGATAAATTACGGGAAAATCAGGTAGATACCAGTAATCTTTTCCGTAATACGGAAAAGAGAACATCGCGTAAAGTAATAATTAATGGTCAGGAAAGTTTTACAGAAGGACCGGGCCGGGAAGAATATCAAAAAATATTCGAATTAAAGTCGTGGCTGGTTACCAACTGCGAATGGCTCATAGTAGAAGAACAATTTCAGGATATGATTAATTTACTGCCGCATGAAACTGCACAGATGCCTCTAACCTGCACCTACAGGTTCCTGGAGTATCCGGAGGAGATTCCTTTCTGTCTGACTGACTATAGTGTTTTGGTAATCGGGTTGGAAAACTCGCAGTATTTAGATTATTATAGTAGGAGACTGGTTGAGATCGGACAGACCGGGTCAATTATAAACGGGATTATAACAGACGGAGCCAGCAGGGTAATTTGCATCGACAAAAGCGGGGTAAATGATTTGCCTCTGCCGCCCAACCAGAATTTTAATACCAGAGGGCAGTTGCCTTTGTTTATGGCGGGTTTGATATATGGATTATCGATGGGGCAGCCTTTACGCCAGGCAGTAAGAATAGGTACCGGAACTGCCACCTAATATTCCAACCTGTTTTAGATACGGGTGAATTAATACAATCCTCAGGAGTTGGTTAAATGGATTTTGGTAAACGCTTAAAAGATGAAAGAGAACACCAGGGTTTTACCCTCGATGATGTAGAACAGGAAACAAAAATACGCAAACTTTATATTAAGGCCATTGAAGAGGAAAATTTCTCAATTTTGCCCCCGAGAGTATACGCTATTGGTTTTGTTAAGAGATATGCCAAGTTCTTGAATCTTAACGAAACTGAAATAGCCGAAGAATTCAAAATGCTCGCTTATACTGAGAATGAAACGCAGGAGGAAGAAGAGCCGGAACATACACCGTTGATGTCAGCCGGTGAAAAAATAGGAAAAAGCCGTTTTAATGTCAAGAAAATTGCGGCAGCAATTGCGTTTCTAATAATTGCCATCTGGTTAGGAAACATATTGGTAGGATACCTGGCCGATAGAACCCAGAAGACTGAACGGACTAAACCGCCGGTGGTTGAGCAACAGCCTGTCCGGCAGACTCCCAAGCCATCTCCGGTTGTAAATGATCAGGCCAAAGTAAAGATTACTGCCAGTCAGTCATGTTGGACGCAGATTAAGGTGGATGATGTCGTCAAATTTGAGGGCACCATGCGACCTGGCGAAGAACAGGAGTTTACAGGACAGGATAAAGTATATATAAAGGCCGGCAATGCCGGTGGATTGTCGGTTATGCTAAATGACAAGAATATCCAAAATTTTGGTCAAATCGGTGAGGTGGTAGAATACGACCTGCTAAAAGACGGCACGGCTAAAAAGCTTTAAATTTATCGAAAATTTATATTTCAGAGGGTTTGAATTGGAGTACGAAGTTGAATATTGGAATAATTAGTTTAGGTTGTTGTAAAAATAGGGTTGATACCGAGGTTATGATCGGTATACTAAAAAAGTCCGGACATCGTATGGTTAATGCCCTGGACCAGGCAGATGCAATAATAGTTAATACTTGTGGTTTTATTAACGATGCCAAAGAAGAGGCTATAAAAACGATTCTTGATACCGGCAAGATGAAAAACACAGGACGGTTACGCTTTCTAATTGCTGCAGGTTGTATGTCACAACGCTATGGCCGGGAATTACTGGATGAAATGCCGGAATTGGACGGTGTGGTAGGTGTTTCCTGTTTTGATGCCATAGATCAGGTGATAGATGAAGTTGCCGCAGGTGCCACCGTGGTCAGAGTGCAGGATATACCACCCAATTATGGTATTGATGTTCCCCGGGTCCTTACCACACCTGCCGGTTCAGCTTATCTTAAGATTGCGGAAGGTTGCGATAATCGCTGCAGTTATTGTGCTATTCCTTTAATTAGAGGCCAATTAAGGTCAAAGCCCATGGATAATGTAGTAGATGAAGCCGTTAACCTATCCCAAAGAGGAGTTAAGGAATTGGTCCTCATTGCCCAGGATACTGCTGCTTATGGTATGGACCTTTATGGGAAAAAAATGTTGCCGGAATTATTACCCCGAATTGAAGCTATTGATGGGATTGAATGGATCAGATTAATGTACGTTCACCCTGCTCATTTAGACGATCAACTGATTGGCACCATGAGATCGAGTTCCAAAATAATTCCCTATCTGGACTTGCCCGTCCAACATGTTTCATCTCATATACTTCGGGGAATGAACCGCAAACATGACAAAAAGCACCTGGAGGATCTGCTGGCCCGGGTTAAACAGGATATTCCCGGTCTGGTCTTAAGAACAACGGTTATGGTAGGTTTCCCCGGGGAAGAGGAAGATGATTTTGAACAACTAATGGATTTTGTTAATAAGATTAGGTTTGATTGGCTGGGTGTTTTTAAATTTGATGCCGAAGAAGGAACAACAGCTTACTCGATGCCTGGACAGGTTAGTGACGACATAAAACAGCGACGCTATCAGTTGCTTATGCAACTTCAAAAGAATATTACCCGGGACAAAAACATCGCTCGTATAAATCAGGTTATGCCGGTACTAATTTCTTCCCACCTATCCCAGTCGCTTTATATTGGCAGGACCTATTTTCAGGCTCCGGAAGTAGATGGTTTAACAGTGGTAAAAAGTGATATACGGCTAAAACCTGGCGAGATGGTAGATGTCAGAATTAAAGGTGTACGCGAATATGATACGATAGGAGAAATTGCCCATGAATCTACCTAATGCCCTTACCCTCCTTAGAATTTTTCTTATACCGTTATTCGTAATATTTTTATTGGTTAAAATCCCGTATGGAGATTATCTGGCCGCTTTAGTATTTATAATTGCCTCATTGACAGACAGTCTGGATGGATATTTGGCCCGAAAGTGGAAACAGGTGACCAAACTTGGTATTATTCTTGACCCTCTGGCCGATAAACTTTTAATAACAGCAGCTCTTATCAGTCTGGTCGAACTTGGCAAAATAGCCGGTTGGATAGCAATTGTAATCCTGGGTCGTGAGTTTGCCGTATCAGGCTTGAGAATTATTAAGGCGGAGGAAGGTGTCCTGATAGCCGCCAGTAAAATGGGAAAAACAAAAACCATAAGTCAGATCATTGCAGTAATACTTATTATTATGCAGGATATTTACGCTCCATTTATTCGGTGGGATATTGGTTCCTGGGCGATGTACATAGCTGTAATCATAACAATCATTTCAGGTATAGAATATTTTTATAGATTTCAAATAAATTCATAATCGTTAATTAGGCCGGTGGCTGTGTTTTAATATAGTCACCGCTTTTTAGTTCGTCTATAATAATGCAATGTAAGGAAAAGATTGCAAACTTGTGAACCATAGTTTAGAAAACTAGTATAGCAATTCAGGTTACCGGAACGCTTCAAATCCTACAAAATAATGCAGGAGGTATTTTCATGGATTTTTTGAAAGAGTATCAAAAAAAGCTTACCACAGCCGATGAAGCAGTTAAAGTAGTTCGATCTGGGGACTGGATTGAGCATGCTTTTGGAGTAAATGGAGCTAATGAGCTGGACCAGGCTCTGGCCAAAAGAAAAGACGAATTGTGGGATGTCAAGATTCGTGCAGATATTGGCGCATGGCCCCATTATACACTCGAGGCTGACCAAACCGAAGAGCACTTTATTTGGATGAGCTGGCATGTTGCCGGTCAGGACAAGAAGTATATCAATGGCAAAGGCCTGTATTATGTACCCATGAAATTCCATGAATGTCCGGTAATGACCAGAAATGACGCAGTACCGAACAATGTGTTCATGGCTACCGTAAGTCCGATGGACAAGCATGGTTACTTTAGTTTTGGGGCGGGCTGTCCATCTGCCATGGCGGCAGTAGAGAATGCCGAGTACGTAATGTTGGAAGTCAACACCAATATGCCACGGGTACTGGGCGGCAATCAGGAATCCGTTCATATATCCCAGGTAACACATGTTGTAGAAGGAAGTAATCCTCCACTTCCCACACTGCCGGCGGCTAACCCCAACGAAGTGGAAAAGAAAATAGCCTCGAATATTATAGAACGTTTATATGATGGCTGCTGCCTTCAATTAGGAATAGGCGGTATTCCCAATGCCATCGGAACCATGGTCGCCGAATCAGATCTTAAAGACCTGGGTGTACATACCGAGATGTATGTAGATGCTTATCTGGAAATGACCAAAGCCGGCAGAATCAGCGGTGCCAAAAAGAATATTGATAAATACAAACAGGTTTTCTCTTTTGCTATGGGGAGCAGGGAACTTTATGACTTTATCGATGATAATCCTGGAGTAATCGCTTATTCGGTTGACTATACCAATAGTCCGATTGTAGTCGCTTCAATTGACAACTTCGTTTCCATTAACGCTTGTATCGAAGTTGATCTGTTCGGTCAGGTATGTGCAGAGAGCGTTGGTACCAAACATATAAGCGGTACCGGCGGACAGCTTGACTTTGTTGAAGGTGCCTATAAATCAAAAGGCGGCCAAAGTTTTATTGCCATGACTTCCACCTTTACAAGTAAAGATGGCAAGATGGCCTCTCGCATTAAACCGATTTTAACCCCTGGTTCAATAGTTACCGATCCAAGAACGGCTACCCATATGGTTGCCACCGAATACGGCATTGCTAATATGAAAGGCAAAAGCACCTGGGAAAGAGCTGAAGCTTTGATAGCAATTGCTCATCCTGATTTTAGGGATGAACTGGTTAAGAGTGCTGAAGAAATGACCATATGGCGGCGTAGCAACAAAATTATAGATTAACCGTCCATGATTTGTCATCACAACCATTTATGAAAATAAATTGCCGGGTTGGGGTATTAATATCAATCGGAAGAGAAGTATTTAGCGTCTGATTTTAGTGTTAAATGTTCTTGGTCTAAATAAGGTGGGCTGTATGATTATTGCAGAATAAATAATTTAGTTTTACAAGGAGGTTATAGTTTTGCCACACAACAATTATCTGTACCAGACACGCGACATTAAGTTCCAGATTAGAGAATGGCTGGACATGGACAAACTTTTGTCCTGCGATGCTTACAAAGACTATTACGGAGCTGAAGACATTGATGCGTTCCTTGATGTCAACGCAAAAATATGCCGCGATGTGATTTGCCCGGCCAACAAAGATTCTGATGAAATCGGTATGAAATTTGTGGGCGGTGAAGAACATGCAGTCGTAAGCCCAGACTCCTTCAAGCCTGCCTATGACACGGTTATGGAAGCCGGCCTTGGACCGCAGTGGGGCGACCGCCAATCGGAAGGACGCATGCCCTTGGCATGGTACGCTCCGATTCTGGAACAGCAGGTCGGTGCATCCCCGGCTATGGTAATGCTGTGGTGTTTGACCCAGGGTGCTACCACCGTACTCCAGTTTGAGGGTACAGAAAAGCAGCAGGAACTCTATCTGCCCAAGATGTTTTCGGGCGAATGGGGTGGCACCATGGGTCTGACCGAGCCAGGTGCAGGATCCGATGTCGGTGCATGTTCCACCAAGGCATTCGCTACAGATACACCGGGTCTGTACAAGATCAAAGGTCAGAAGTGTTTCATTACCTCTGGTGACCATGATTGTGTTGAGAACATTATCCACCTCGTACTGGCCAAAACCGAAGATGCCAAACCAGGTACGGCAGGCATCTCGCTCTTCATTGTTCCTAAATTCTGGGTCAATGATGACGGCTCCATGGGCGCATGGAACGATGTAACCACCGTTGGGATCGAGCATAAGCTTGGTATCCACGGATCTGCCACTTGTACCCTGTCCTTTGGCGAAAATAGCAATTGCTTGGGCTGGCTGGTCGGCGATGCGTTTCCGGTAGAAGGCCGTGGCAAAGGATTGGCCCAGATGTTCCGGTTTATGAACGAAGAACGTTTGAATACAGGTTTATTCTCCCTGGGCGCCCTGGGATCAGCCTATTATGCAGCTCTGGATTATGCCAAGGTCCGGGTGCAGAGTAAAAAGTCTACCGATCCCAAGGGACCAAGTGTTCGCATTATTGAGCACGAAGACGTCCGCCGCATGCTGTTATTCCAGAAATCCTGCATGGAAGCCATCCGCGCATTACTTTATCAAACCTACTACTATGTTGATTTGTCCCACGAATCCAATGATCCGGCCGAGAGAGAATACGCTGAGGACATGTTCATGATCAATAACCCGCTGTGCAAGGCTTATTCTTCAGACATGGCCTGGATTCTTACCGCCGAAGCGATTCAGGTGCATGGCGGCTACGGCTTCATGGAAGAGTATGCTCCCGCTTCCCTGGCTCGCGACTGCAAGATCTACTCCCTGTGGGAAGGCACTAACTTCATCCAGGCGCAAGACTTCACCGGACGGAAGTTCACTATGAAAAAAGGCGAAGCCTTCAAGAAGTGGGTGGCAGAAATAGCCGACTTCATTGCCGGCAAGAAGACACCTGAGTTCGCGGCTGAATTTGCGATGATGGAAGATGCCCTTGCCTCATTCAATACCATAGTAGCATTGAACGCTGAATGGAAGGAAACCAACAAACAACTGAAACAGCTCTTTGCGACCCGTACCTTGCACGCTGCTGCCAGGTTCTACTGCGGCAAGCTGTTGCTTGATCAGGCTCTTCTGGCTTCACAGAAATTAGCAGAGCTCGGTGAGGATCACTTTGATGCCAACTTCTTTAAGGGCAAAATTGCCAGCGCCAAGTTCTATGTCATGAATATTGTGCCTGATGTCTTTGCTACCGAGAAGGCTATGAAGGTTGCAGACACCAGCGCTATTGACATGCCCGAAGAAGCGCTTCAGTAAGCCGTTTTCAATTGCATCATAGAAAAGTTGTTATTTATCAACGAATAGCAAAGCTCATAGTTAAAAATATGGCACCATCGGATTGCTCCGGTGGTGCCTGCTATTTTGATGGTTTTTCCGGTAGGGCAGGTAAGAACTATCTACCACAGCGTTGTTTCGGTGCTATGGAAAGCATATCAGAGTGCGGTGCCCTTTTTAGGAACGAACAAACGGGACATATCTACATGCTCCAATTCAAGCAGTTTCACTTTGGTGCCAATGCCCCCTCCATAGCCCGTCAGACTGCCGTTTGAGCCTACGACCCGGTGGCAGGGGATAATGATGGATATGGGGTTATGCCCGACAGCCCCGCCTACCGCCTGACTGGACATCCTGGTCTTATTCATTTTCACGGCCATCTTTTTCGCGATGTCGCCGTAGGTGATAACTTCGCCGTAGGGTATCTCACATAAAATGCTCCATACTCCCTGGCGAAACTCGCCGCCGATGGGGGCTAAAGGTAATTCGGAAATGGCGGGGTTCCCACCGGCGAAGTATCGGTCGAGCCAGTTCTTTGTGGTCTTGAATACCGGAATGTCATCTTTCTTCGTCATTTCTTCAGGTATAGTATTCCCGTGATATTTTTGGCCTTCAATCCACAAGCCAACAAGGTTGTCGCCGTCACTGGCGAGCGTAAGGGTGCCTACTGGCGACTGATAATTGGTTGAATAATACATTTTGTCCTCCTTATAGCGTGTTCCAAAGGTTGACGATAGCGTAACTGCGCCACGGCCGCCACGCTTCCGCTATTTTCAATAACTCCTTGGACGTGTAAGGCTGCAACGCCTTTTTTACGCCGACGTCCGTTTCGAGAAAAGCGTCCGGCCACTCCATAGCGCGCATGGCGATATATTGAGCTGTCCAGCTTCCGATTCCGCGGATTGCCATCAGCTTTTTTATTTCTTCCTCCGGTTGGGCGCAAAAGTCAAAATCAACTTCCCCTTGCGTGAGGGCCAGCGCCAACGCATAAATCGTTCTTGACCGCGCCGAAGTGACTCCCAACTCGCCGAGCCTGTTTTCAATAGGACCTTCCAGCGCCAATATATCTCCGGGTGAAGGGAAAATATGGGTCAAACCATCTATTTCTGTCTGAACCGGCGTACCGTATGCGGCAACAATCCTGGCGGCTAAAGTGCCGGCGGCTTTTACGCTGATTTGTTGACCAAGCACCGCCCGGACCGCCATTTCAAAAGCGTGGAAGCAACCCGGCAAACGGGTTCCCCAAACGCAAAGTCCGGGGCGAATGTCGTTCATAGACGCAAGCGTTTCATATACAGCGTCCGGGTCGCAATGCAGATCAAACAAGCGTCGAACCCGCGCCAATACCTGCGGCAGCACCGGCAACAGGGTTTCGCTTATTGTGACAGACAACGTATTGTTACTGGGTTGGTTGCCAACCCGCAGCCAGCCATTGATATGCTTCCCCTCGGTGGTCACGAAATGCGCGGTTCGCAAATACTCTCCCTGTTTTACTGTTTCAACGCCGGAGATTGCGCGTAGCGCGAGAAAGTTCAATATTTCTTCCCAACGGTAGGGCGGACGATAGCCTAATGCTAAGGTCACGCCGCTGCTGTGCTTTTTATCTTCCGAAACCCGTTTCCGTAATGCGGTTGGCGATAATTTATAATGCTGTTTGAAAAGGCCGTTGAAACGGCGCAAACTTCCAAAACCCGCCGCCATCGCAACTTCGGATATCGGCAGGTCTGTATCTGTCAGCAGACTTTTGGCCAAAAGCAACCTGCAAGTTTGCAGGTACTGAACCGGCGACACATGGTACTCTTCCATAAATACGCGCCGCAAATGGCGGTCGGTATATCCCAGCCGCCCCGCAATTTCATCTAATCCCTCGTCATTACCGCAGCTTTCTTCCAGCATTCTGGCCGCCCGGTAAGCCAAATTCGCCGTAGCGTCGGTTATCGATCTACCGGGGGCAAGTTCCGGCCTGCACAAGAGACACGGACGATATCCGGCTTGTTCAGCTTCCGCTGCTGTGGCAAAGAAAGTACAATTTTCTATTTTGGGTTGTTTGGCTCGGCAAACCGGGCGGCAGTATATGCCGGTGGATGAAACGCCCACAAAAAATCGACCGTCGAAGCGGGCGTCTTTCGCCTTGAATGCCGCATATAGGGCGCCGTCGTTTTCCAGCATAACTGTCACCTTCAAACTTAAGATTAAGTTAAATATATCACGCTCCCAACAAAAAGTCCGGCTGTTTTCGGACATGGTATTTGAATATTCCAATAATTGGCCAAGGGGTTGATACCGCGAGCCATGTTATAATGGACAGGAAATGAGGTGAAAATTGAATGAAAAACGGTGAATTCAGGATAAAAGTTGCCATAATAGCAACCTTGATAGCATTTGTGGGTCTTTTTGGTACTTATAAGCTATATACCATTTACAATATTGAAAAACCGTTGTTGAGTTCAATTCAGGCCATTCCCGAAGTTGAACAGGCATTGTTAATTAAAAAAACTCAGGGTCAATATGAAATCAACATCAAACTGGCTCAAGTCGCCAATATTCAAGCGAAATATGAAGAAATTGATAAAATGGCACAGAAAAAAATAAGAACCGGCAATTATGAAATAAAGATAGATGATAATCGCAATGCCAGTTTAAGTCAATTTTATGATTATGCCCAATTAGCCGTGCTTCAGGCCAGTGCCGACAATCAGTTTTTATGGTTGAACCAGACTTTGCAGCAAAAAGCTAAAAATTCGGGGGTTAGCTGCTCTCTTCGGGTTGATGAGGAGCGTATTTACATTCAGGCCAGGGACGGCAAATCCTACCTGTATATAATCATGCCGCACCATGTTATTAAAACTGCACCTGAGGGGGAGAAAGTTTCATGAGAGAAATCCTGACCGGAATGGCTCTAGCTACAATTATATTTTTAGCCATTATCGGTGTTAATGTAATACCAATAATATTTATTCTGGTAATGCTGGGTGGATTATATTTCTTTATGCAAAGTCAGGGTAAAATTCAGTTTCACAAAGTAAGGAGCACCAGTAATCAGGTCCCTATTAGTTTTGATTCGATCGGAGGACAGGAAAGTGCCATAAATGAACTTAAAGAAGCATTGGAATTTTTGCTCCGTGCAGACGAAATCGGACATATGGGCATCCGACCTTTAAAAGGAGTTCTGTTGGTAGGCCCTCCCGGTACCGGCAAGACCCTTCTGGCCCGTGCGGCGGCTTCTTATACAAAATCTGCCTTTATAGCCGCTTCCGGTAGTGAGTTTATCGAAATGTATGCCGGGGTAGGAGCAAAAAGGGTGCGGCAGATTTTTAATGAGGCTCGCAGCAGAGGCAAAAAACAGCACAGCAATGCTATTATATTTGTAGATGAACTGGAAATACTGGGTGCCAAGCGGGGAAACAACAACGGCCATATGGAGTATGAGCAGACCCTTAACCAGTTGCTGGTGGAAATGGATGGCATAAATCCGGATGAAGAAACCAGGATATTGATCATTGGAGCAACCAACCGGGCCGATATGCTTGACCCTGCTTTGATGCGGCCAGGCCGATTCGACCGTCAGGTCCAGGTCGGCTTGCCGGATAAAATCGGCCGAAAAAAGATATTGGAGATTCACACCATAAATAAACCGCTGGCGCAAGATGCCGACCTGGATGATATAGCCCGGGCTACTTTTGGATTTTCCGGAGCTCATCTTGAAAGCCTGACTAATGAAGCCGCCATTTTGGCCATGAGGGAAAACAGCCAGGTGGTGGAACGAAGACATTTTGCTGAAGCTATTGACAAGGTGATAATGGGAGAAAAGTTGGACCGCCGGCCGGCTGAATATGAACTTGAGCGCATCAGTGTACACGAATGCGGTCATGCCGTAGTCAGCGAATTGCTTGAAGCGGGATCTGTTTCATCCCTTACGGTAATATCCCGAGGCAAGGCCCTTGGCTTCATGAGAAAATCTCCGCAGGATGACCAATATTTATACACCCGGGAAGAGATACAAAAACAAATCATGGTTTGCCTGGCCGGTGCTCTATCCGAAGATATAGGTTTGGGTATGCGAAGTACCGGAGCGCGCAATGATTTCAATGAAGCCTGGAACCTGGCCCGGGAAATTGTGGAGAATGGACTTTCCGGTCTGGGGGTAGTAGGCAGCGATATACCGGGGGAAATACTTTATCGTGAATGCAAATCCCTTCTGGAACAGGTAGAAAAGGCTACCCGGCAGCTCCTGGAGCAGAACATGGATTTGATATGGAAAATAGCGCGCTGTTTGTTACAGGAAGAAAGTATGGATCGAGAAAGGTTTATATCGTTTTTTGAGATAAAAGAACAGATCGCCTGAACCGGGTTAACAGCCCGGTTTCAGCTTGTCAAAAAGTGCCCATACCCCAGAGCGAGCAAAAAGGCCCAAGAGCAAGGCATTAAGGGAAGACCGTGATTGAGGCGTACATGAGTACGTTGATTGAACGATCTTTCCTTAATAACGCAGCTATTGGGCTTTTTTGACGCTCTGGAACCGGGTTAACAGCCCGGTTTTTTTATATCCGGCTGTTTGGCAATCTGATTTTGCGGTGAAATCGATAATAAATAGCGGCTGAAAATGCTTATAATATGACATAGAAGTAAAATCTTCAGCCAGGAGTGATGGTAGTTGAAAAAGGCATATCTAATATCAACCGGAACCGAGTTGTTAATTGGCTCAACTATAGATACTAATTCGGTTTTCTTATCCGAAAAATTGTTGGCCCTGGGCATTCGTGTGACCGGTAAAAGCACCATTGGAGATAACCCTGAGAGTATAAGAAATGCATTTAATATCGGCCTTGGCTCGGCCGATATTGTCATATCGACCGGCGGCCTGGGGCCCACCTTCGATGATCTTACCAAAAAGGTGGCAAGTGAAGTTATGGGTACTACGCTGGAATTAAGACCGGAAGAAGCAGAACGTTTACAGGCGTTTTTCGAACGGCGCCGGCGCAAGATGCCCGAGATCAACCTGAAACAGGCCAAGTTTCCGCCTGAGGCCGAAGTTTTGGCTAATCCACTGGGAACAGCACCAGGCATGTATCTCAAGAAAGGAGAAAAAGTAATAGCTTTACTTCCCGGCCCTCCCCGGGAGATGAGACCAATGTATTTAAATGAATTGGAACCATTGCTGTGCAGGGATTTCAGGCTGGAACGAAAATCAGTGATGAGAACTATAAAAATACTGGGTCCGGGTGAGTCGCAGGTGGAAGAATTAATCGCTGAGGTTATGAAAAATCCCGTCGGATGCAGCCTGGCCTTAATCGCGTACGAGGGGGAAGTTCATATACGAGTAACGGCGGAAGGGGAAGACCTCGACCATAGCCGGGGGATTTTTGATTCAATATCAAACCGGATACAAGAAAAAATAGGCCATAATATTTTCGGATATGATGATGATTCACTGTCATCCGTAGTGGCCGGACTTTTAAAGGACCAGCAAAAAACTATCGCGGTAGCCGAATCATGTACCGGAGGTCTGCTGGGACGTCTCCTGACTGATCTGCCGGGCAGTTCGTCTTACTTCTGGGGTGGAGTCATCTCCTACAGCAACAATGCTAAAACTAAAATGTTAAATGTGGATAATGCCATACTGGACAAGTATGGAGCAGTAAGCCCTCAGACTGCCGAAGCCATGGCGCGGGGCATAGTTAAACAATCAGGCGCGGATATTGGAGTTTCCATTACAGGTATAGCCGGTCCCGAAGGAGGAACCGACTCCAAACCGGTAGGACTGGTTTATATTGGTCTGGCAGAAGGAGGTTTCTGTCAGTCTAAAGAATTAAGATTTGTAGGAGATAGAAATGGTATTCGCATGCTGTCGGCCAAATCGGCCCTGGACATAGTGCGACGCCATCTGCAAAAGTAATTATACCCAAATGGTCGGAGGTGACAATATATGCGGACTTTTCTGGCAATTTCCGTACCTGACGAAGTGAGAATGCTGGCCCAGGAAACTAAAGAAAAAATTGCCGCTGCGCGGGTAAATATAAAATGGGTGGAATACGAAAATTATCATTTAACGGTAAAATTTTTAGGTGATGTAACCGACGAAAAAGTACAGCAGATAAGAAAGTTAATGCAAACGGTAGGTGATAACTGTCCTGCTTTTCAATTAAGAATAAACGGGCTGGGCTTTTTCCCTAATCGTTTCCGGCCCCGGATTATATGGCTGGGGATGGGAGGGGAGCTTGACAAGGCGCAATTTTTGGGCAACCGGGTAGATAATTATTTATACGAGCTGGGCTTTGAACCGGAAAAACAGCATCGTTTTCATTTAACCCTGGGCCGTATTCGTTGTGATATTGATACGGCTAAGACCCTGGAACGGGCAGCGGCATCCAAAATGAACCCAATTAGTTTTACGGTAGATGAGTTTTATCTGATGGAAAGCATATTAAGGCCGGAAGGGCCGGTCTATAAAAGAATTGACAGCTTTAAACTGAATGGCTAGGGGTTAAATAATATGATTGACTTTAATAATTAGCCCATATATAATTTTATAAAGCGAACATATGTTTGAGGAGGGGGCAAAGTGGAAAACAAGGAGGCTAATCAAGGGAAAGTTGATGCACTGAATAATGCCATTAAAAATATTGAAAAGCAATTTGGCAAAGGTGCTATTATGAAATTGGGCGATAATATTGCTATGAATGTGGAGGTTATTTCCACCGGCTGTCTGTCACTGGATGTGGCCTTAGGGGTAGGAGGATTACCCAGGGGAAGAGTAATTGAAATTTTTGGACCGGAGTCTTCAGGCAAGACCACGGTAGCATTGCACGCAATTGCCCAGGCTCAAAAAGAAGGTGGCATGGCAGCTTTTATAGATGCGGAACATGCACTTGATCCACTCTATGCACGTAAACTGGGAGTCGATATCAAGAACCTGCTGGTTTCGCAACCGGACAGCGGTGAACAGGCGCTTGAAATAGCTGAGGCCCTGGTCAGAAGCGGTGCCATCGACATAGTAGTTATAGATTCGGTTGCCGCCTTAGTACCGCGGGCCGAGCTGGACGGAGAAATGGGAGATGTCCATGTAGGACTGCAGGCACGTTTAATGTCACAGGCATTGCGCAAACTGACTGCTTATATCGGCAAGTCCAGGTCCTGCACCGTTTTTATCAACCAGATAAGGGAAAAAGTCGGTGTTATGTATGGCAACCCGGAAACCACCACCGGCGGCAGAGCCTTAAAGTTTTATTCTTCGGTCAGAATCGAAGTCAGAAAAGGTGAGGCTATAAAACAGGGGACTGATGTGGTGGGGTCACGGACCAGGGTTAAAGTAGTAAAAAACAAGGTAGCACCGCCTTTTAAATCCTGTGAATTTGATATCATGTATGGGGTGGGAATATCCCGAGAAGGGGATTTATTGGATATTGCGGCAGATATGGATATCATTCAAAAGAGCGGTTCCTGGTACTCCTATGAAGGGGAAAGGCTGGGTCAGGGCAGAGAAAACGCCAAAGAATATATCAGAAATAGTCCTGATTTTTACCTGGTTCTGGAAAATAAAATCAGAGAAAAAATGATGCCAGTGCCCGAAAGTAATAGTCCGGAGGAAACTTGACACATTACTTCAAACTTACTAAAATTGTAATGAGGTTGAAATAAGAAGTAGTACCTGAAACCTTGCCGGATAAAGGACTAACATATTTTTTAATATATAGTTTGTACAACAAAATTATAACTTGTGAAATTGATATGGTTGCTACATATAAATATATTATTATATGGTCTACAAAGGTTAAGGTGAGCTTGTGTTAGGCATTCAATGAGGGATTATGGGTATTTTTAAATATATATTTAAGGAAACCTGCTTTAATTGGAGGCATAAATCAAGTACAGGTATAATACTTCCTAGAAAACCGAGTAATACTCGGTTTTTTACTTTACATTCCAAAAAAATTATTTATTTGATAAATTAGAGTAAAGGAGGTGAAAATCATATCGACATTAACTAGTTTTATTATGATTATCATATCTTTGGCTGTAGGTTTAGCCGCCGGTTATTATGGCCGCAGGTTGATCGCAGAAAGCAGGATAGGAAAAGCGGAAGAAGAAGCAGACCGTATAATTGCTGATGCGTCCAAGCAGTCTGAAGCCCGGAAAAAAGAGTTGTTGTTGGAGGCTAAGGAAGAAATACATCGCAATCGCCAGGAGGCCGAGAAAGATTTACGCGAACGGCGCCGTGAACTGGATCGTATTGAAAGGCGGATTATCCAAAAGGAAGAAGTTCTGGACAAAAAGTCTGAAAATATCGAAAAAAAGGAAGATGTTCTGCAGGAGAAGGAAAGACTGATAGAAAAAACCCAGCAGGATTTGCAATTGATTCTAACCCAACAACTAAAAGAATTAGAACGCCTATCGGGGTTAACCTCAGAAGAAGCCAAAGAATTACTGTTATATAATGTTGAACAACAGATTCGTCAGGAAACTGCTATCTTGATCAAAAATCTGGAAAATGAGGCGAAAGAAGAAGCGGACAAAAAAGCCAAGAATATTATTACCCTGGCTATTCAAAAATGTGCTGCTGATGTGGTCTCAGAAACTACCGTTTCAGTTGTGGCACTTCCCAATGATGAGATGAAGGGTAGAATTATAGGCCGTGAAGGACGAAATATCAGAACATTTGAAACTCTTACCGGTGTGGATCTGATTATTGATGATACACCGGAAGCTGTTATTTTGTCTTCGTTTGATCCTATTCGCCGGGAGATTGCCCGTGCTTCACTTGAATACCTGGTATCAGATGGTCGCATTCATCCTGCCCGGATAGAAGAGATGGTCAACAAAGCCCAGAAGGAAATGGAACAGCAATTACGGGAAGTAGGGGAACAGGCTGCTTTTGAAGTAGGTGTACACGGTTTGCATCCCGAATTAATCAAATTGTTGGGCAGGTTAAAATACAGAACCAGCTATGGGCAAAACGTACTTAAGCATTCCATTGAAGTTGCTCATGTGGCAGGTGTAATGGCAGCTGAACTGGATGTTGATATTGTACTGGCCAAACGTGCGGGATTACTCCATGATATTGGCAAAGCAGTTGATCATGAAGTATCCGGCCCGCATATCGAGATCGGAGTAGACCTGGCTAAAAAGTATCGTGAATCCAAGGAAGTAATAAATGGTATAGCTGCGCATCACGGCGATGTTGAACCGGAGTCTATTGAAGCGGTTCTGGTGCAGGCGGCCGATGCTATCTCTGCTTCCAGACCTGGTGCCAGAAGGGAAACCCTGGAGGCATATATCAAACGTTTGGAGAAGTTGGAGAATGTGGCTGATTCATTTGATGGGGTTGATCGTTCCTTTGCCATACAGGCAGGAAGAGAAATTCGAATTATTGTCAAACCGGAAGAAATTGATGATTTGAGTACAATCAAGCTCTGCCGGGATATTGCTCATAAGATTGAAGAAGAATTGGATTATCCCGGTCAAATAAAAGTAATTGTTATCAGAGAAACCCGAGCCACTGAATTTGCTAAATAAGATTAAAATGCTTCGAATTTAAAGTTTGACTAAATCACAAAAAAAGTCCCGTATTACTTCATGGAGGCAAGTCCATGAAGCAGTACGGGATTCTGATTTTCATTGGCATTAATAGAGGCAAGCTGCTTATATGGTTACAGTTTTAATGATAGTAATACTAATAGAGGATTTTAAGTAGCGGTTAAAGAAGATGTCTACAATTTAAAATTTAAGGGGAAGATGATTAGTGGCATGGTATGGAGGCAGCATATTTGCCGTTAAACAAAAGATGGAGGTAACTCATTGAACGTACTGTTTTTAGGTGATATTTACGGTAAACCAGGGAGAAATGCAGTTAAGAAGATGCTTTCCCATATACATAAGGAATATGATATTGCTTTTACTATAGCTAATGCTGAGAATGCAGCCAGCGGTCGCGGGTTAACCGCAGATACTATGCATGAATTGCTGGATGCAGGGATCGATGTGCTGACTATGGGTAATCATGTCTGGGATAATAAAGGAATATTCAACATTATAGAAGAAGCACGGATCGTGCGGCCGGCCAATTATCCGGGGGAATGTCCGGGACAGGGTTACCATATATACACCGCCGGTTTCAGCAAAAAAATTGCCGTCATTAATTTATCCGGCCGAGTTTTTATGCCCGCTCTGGATTGTCCCTTTGCTGTCGTAGATGAGATCATTAACGATATCCAGGCTGCGGTTGATTATATTATAGTTGATTTCCATGCCGAAGCTACTTCGGAAAAACTAGCCTTAGGGTATTACCTTGATGGTAGAACTACTGCCGTTTTGGGTACTCATACTCATATCCAAACAGCTGATGAAAGGATTTTCCCGGGAGGTACTGCCTATATTACCGATGCCGGCATGACCGGTCCCTATGATTCGATTCTGGGGGTAGACAAAGAACTGGTGCTTAGAAAATTTCTTACCCAGAGACCGGTTCGTTTTGAGGTAGCACGTAGTCCGGCCCAGTTGCAGGGCGTGGTATTAGATTTGGATGAAGCCGGTAAGAAGGCAAACAGCATCACCAGAATCAATATTCTGGTCCCCGACTAATATCTAAAATTATCCATAATTTGCTTTGAAAAGAAGGAATTAGTTTAAATCGTTAGAATATATTATTATTAGCGACATAAAACTTATCATTATTAAACGATTTAGCGGGGGAGGTTTATTTAATGGAGGTATTAAAGGTTTCAGCCAAATCCAGTCCAAATTCAGTAGCAGGCGCTTTGGCGGGAGTGTTAAGGGAAAAAGGGGCAGCAGAGATTCAAGCTATAGGGGCCGGTGCGATTAATCAATCGGTGAAGGCCATCGCTATAGCAAGAGGGTTTGTCGCCCCTAGCGGTATGGATCTAATTTGTATACCGGCATTTACTGATATTATGATAGACGGGGAAGAACGTACGGCCATCAAACTGATTGTAGAGCCCAGATAATTTTTGTATAATGTTTTAATAGTGAGGGACCTGCTTTTTAGCGGGTTCTTTTATTTTGGAGGAGATATTTATGGATATAATAGATTTGCACTGTGATACGATATCGGTTCTGGGGGAGAAAAATGAAAATTTATATTCCAACAGCGGGCATTTCGATATTTTGCGTGCCTCCGAGGCCGGACTGATTCTCCAATTTTTTGCGCTCTTTACTATGCCGGCGGATAGAAATAGCGCTTTGCGCCATACATTAAGGCTGGCGGAAAAGTACTTATCCCAGTTGGATAAGTATGATGATTACCTGTATCCGGTTAAAACCGCCGGTGATATTAATAACAGCACTGAAAATCATAAGATTGGCTGTCTTCTGCATCTGGAAGGAGCGGAATGTCTGGGTAAAGATATAGCGGTGCTGGAAATCCTGTACCGGCTTGGCCTCAGAAGCATAGGCCTTACCTGGAACCATCGCAATCTTCTGGCTGATGGCATCGGGGAAAGCAATGGCGGTGGAATAAGTGATAAAGGAAAAGAGATGATTCAGGCCATGGACCAGATGGGTATCATACTGGATCTCGCCCATATATCGGAAAAAGCCTATTTTGAAGCACTGGAGCATTATAACCGGCCGGTTATAGTAAGCCATGCCAATGCCAGGCAGCTTTGCCCCCACCGCAGGAATCTTACGGATGAACAACTGCGGGCACTGGCCCGACATGGTGGAATAGTGGGAGTAAATCAGGTCTCCGATTTTGTTGCCGTGGAAAAACCATCACTGGATAAATTCATCGATCATATTATATATATTTCCGAATTAATCGGAGTCGAACATGTTGCCCTGGGTTCAGATTTTGACGGTGCCGATGATGTAGTATTAAAGGGTGTACAAGATTATAGAAACTTGCCGGGAAAAATGAGAGAACGTGGTTTTTCTGAGGACGAAATACGGAAAATATTAAGTGAAAATGCCGGGCGGACGATCAAGAGTATCATATAAACCGGAAAATCGAAACAGACCGAGGTGCCAGCGGAAATAGGGAATACACTCGTCATGTGCAAGGGAGGATTTTAATATGGCAAGGTTTGAGTACGATTTGCATGTTCATACTACGGCTTCTGACGGGGTGCTGACGCCGCCGGAAATAATAAGCCTCGCCGGGTTATGCGGGCTGCGCGGTATTGCCATAACGGACCATGACACGGTTGAGGGTTTGCTTGATCCCCAATTATTCCGTTTGGCCGCTGAAAGGAATATACAGCTTATTTCCGGTATTGAAATTAACACTGATTTCGAAGATGAAGAGGTTCATATTTTAGGGTATTTCATTAATATCGAACATACCGGTTTATTGAACCGGCTGAGAGAAATAGAACAGGCGCGCCTGGAGAGGAGCGCCAAGATTATTGACCGCTTACATAACCTGTCTGTCGATATTGACCCGGTCAGGGTCCGGCAGGTGGCCGGCAGTGGTACAGTAGGAAGACCGCATATTGCCCAGGTTATGATTGAAAACGGGTATGCCGCCACCATCAAAGAGGCTTTCGAAAAATATTTGGGACGCGGCAAGCCGGCTTATGTACCGCGCTATCGTTTATTACCCCGGGAAGCCATAAATTTAATTAAATTGGCAGGAGGGGTGCCAATACTTGCTCATCCGGGATTAATCCGGAACCGGTTGGTTATCGACAAAATTATGCAAATGGGTATTAAGGGATTGGAAGTGTTTTACCCTGAACATACCGGCAGTCAAATAAGCCAATTATTAAATTTGGCGGTTCAGAAGCAGATGATTATCACCGGCGGATCTGATTTTCACGGAACGGAAAACACCAGAAATCAGATGGGCTGCGCCGGTCTGGATGCTTTGTCATTCCAGCAATTTATACAACGAATTCAAAATTCAGACTAAAAAATTCAAATTTAGGCAGGATTATGACTACCTGTGTAGAATTTCTGAAGACATGGCAGAAATTATACGAAGGGTAGGAAAATTATTTGCACAGATTTTATAGAACTTGTCTGTTATCATTTTTTATGATTTTATTTGGCGCAACAGTTAGTTTGGGCGCAGAAACAGTACATATTGTAAAACCGGGTGATTCACTTTGGAGCATTGCCCAGCATAATGGTGTTACGGTTGACCAGTTGAAGCAAGTCAATGGTTTGAGTTCAAATAATCTGCAGATCGGCCAAAGAATAGCGGTAAATTACCAAATCACCCCGGCAACTGCAAGTGTTACCGCCGGGAGCGGAATTTATATAGTTAAATCGGGGGATAGCCTATGGGCCATAGCCCGCAATTATAATATGACCGTGGCCCAATTAAAGCAATTGAATGGTCTGGTATCCGATAGTTTGAAAGTCGGCCAGAAACTGAAGACCGGTTCCAATGTTAAAATCAGTTCGAATGTTAATACTACTCCCGCGCCGGCTGCCACACCTTCCCGTTCCGGCGGAAGCACCGATGCAGCCAGAATCGTGGAATATGCGGCAAAATATATAGGTACTCCATATGCTTACGGTGGGCAATCACCATCAGGTTTTGACTGCTCAGGTTTTGTGGGATATGTTTTTGCCCAGTTTGGCTATTCCTTACCCCGTGTAGCAGCCGACCAATATACTTACGGAGTTGCGGTGGCAGCTGGAAATCTGGAAGCGGGAGACCTGTTGTTCTTTACCTGTGGTAGTTCTAATATTAACCATGTGGGTATATACTGCGGCAATAACCGCTTTATACATTCCAGTTCACCCAGCAGCGGCGGCGTAATTTACTCTTCCCTGCAGGAAGGTTATTATGCCAATTGTTATGCCGGTGCCAAGAGAATAATACGCTAGTAGAAGGAGAGCCTGATGGAAAAAGAGTCTGCTGACTATTTGCTTTTACCGTCATCCGTGATTGGTACCGAGGCCTGGGAAGATATTCAGAAGCGCGAGAATACTATCGGCCCGGACCATCTGCTGAATGAAATAATAGATAAAAAGATATGGAGTAATGCTGAGCTTGTCTGGGTCTTAAAAAGAATGATTTTTTATTACGGCAAAAAGGATGAGTTGTTACAGAGAACTCCGACCGATAGATTATTTAACAATATGGTTGATGTGCTAAGGTCCTTTTTCCTGGTTTTTGACCGGTTAGATCCTAATCTGGATGATAATATTCGCAGTTATATATGTTCAAAAATGACTGATGCGACGTGGGGTATGACCTCACGTACCCGGGAATATCTCCATAAATTTGATAAATAGGTTTTTACCAACCAAAATATTGTTATTAATGACTGCCGACAATGTTGTTGGCAGTCAAATATTATTTTGGGGGGAAATAATTATGTTAAAGAAGCAGGATATTTCCAATTAACTGTCGAAGAAAAAGGCTTAAGGTAAATATGGAATTTTTTACTTAAATATTTTATCACAGGCCTGGGAGGTTGGATTAGTGATGCCAAATGGGAAACGTGAACAAAACATCCGCCGCATAATTGAGATGGAAGATCGAATCTGCATATGCAAAAGATGTCTTGCTCTTACTCAATGTGTTAGAAAACCTTCGTTAGGCAAAGGTGATTTAGATCCGGTCATTATGCTGGTTTTTGAAGCAGAATCGCCCTACACGGCCGATATCAATAAAATTATTGAACTTCGGAATATAATCAAAGATACTACTGGAATAGAAAAGATATATCATACTTACATGGTGCGTTGCTGTCCCAAATCCTGTTCGACCCTCCAAAACACCACTTGTTATCTTAATACCAAATTATTGGATAAAGAGTATAATTGTGCTTTGAGCCGTAGCAGATGCAATGGTATCCCGGTAAGACCTCATAACGAGGACATCATCTCCTGTTTGCCTTTTTTGCTGGAAGAAATAGAAATTCTCAAACCGAATTATGTTTTCATGTTCGGTAAACGGGTGGTTGAGTTTCTCTTGCGTTCTTACGGCATTTTTGACGAAATTGAAGTTGGTCATGCTTATAAGCATGAGGACCTGGTTTTATTTGCTACCGTAGAAGAAAACCTTTTTAAAGCAAGTGATTTAGCTGACTTCAAGCGGTAGTATATTAGCAAAAGAATTTTATAATAGTTTACCCAAGGATGAGCAAAAGCTTGTCCTTTGTTCTTTTAAAACATATTTATGAATAAGCTTTTGTCAAAAAGGATACCGGAGGGTTGATTATGGAAAAACCTGAGTGGTATAGCATAACCTGGCAGGAAGCAGCTCGCCATTTACAGACTGATATTAAAGATGGACTTAAAAGCCGGGAAGTATCAGAAAGGCAAAAGCAAAATTCCAATCAGCTGGTGGAACAAAGCAAAGTTAATCCGGTAGCCATGCTGCTCAAACAGTTTACCGGAACGATGATGCTGGTGTTACTGGGAGCTACGGTTATATCAGGTATTGTAGGAGCGATGGCAGATGCCCTGACCATTATGGCAATCGTAATTATTAATTGTATTCTGGGCTTTATCCAGGAATACCGGGCGGAAAAGTCCCTGGAGGCTTTAAAGAAACTGGCCACCTCCTATTCCCGGTTGATAAGGGACGGAAAAATGGTACGCGTTCCTTCTTATGAACTGGTTCCGGGTGACATCGTGTTATTGGAAGCAGGTGATAAAGTTCCGGCTGATATAAGGCTGGTGCAAACATTTGCTCTGGAAACAGATGAATCTGCCCTTACCGGGGAATCAGTACCGGTCGAGAAAAAAGCTGATACGGTTCTGCAGCACGGCACTACATTGGCAGAACAGAACAACATGGTCTTTATGGGAACCACTGTAACCCGGGGGAGATGTCAGGGTGTAGTAGCAACTACCGGTATGGATACGGTTATGGGTGAAATCGCATTATTGATGAAAGAAACCGTGGAGTCCATGACTCCACTGCAGGAACGTCTGGATCATCTGGGCAAAGTGTTGATTGTGATATGCCTGGCGGTTTGCACCATGGTAGCTTTGCTCGGTATTTATCGCGGTGAAAAAATCATAACCATGTTTCTGGCTGGAGTAAGCCTGGCGGTAGCTGCGATACCGGAAGGCCTGCCGGCGGTAGTCACCGTAGTACTGGCCCTGGGAGTCCAGAGAATGTCCAAAAGAAATGCCATCATAAGGAAGCTGCCCGCAGTGGAAACTCTGGGCTGCACCACGGTAGTTTGTTCAGACAAAACCGGAACCCTTACGCAGAACCAGATGACAGTTAAAAAAGTTACAACCATTAATAAAGACTACCTGGTTTCAGGGGAGGGTTATAAACCGGAGGGCAGGCTCTGCGATCCTAACGGACGTAAAATTGAGGCCGATAAAGATCAGGTATTAAAATTAATTCTAGATATCAGTCTCAACTGCAATAATTCTACCATTGAAAAAGATGGAAACGAATACTCGGTGCAGGGTGATCCTACTGAAGCCGCTCTGTTGGTTCTGGCGGCTAAAGGAGAAAACAGCCAGAAGCTTACCATTCTGCGCGAGATTCCCTTTGACTCGGATAGAAAAATGATGAGTACGCTGGTAAAAAAAGATGGTCAGTATCTGCTATTAGTTAAGGGTGCGGTCGAACGGGTAATCAACTTGTCAACGGCTTTGCCCAAAAATAAGCGCATAGTACCTTTACGGTCGCAGGAACGCCAAAAAATACTCCAAATTCAAGACCAATGGGCGGAAGAAGCCTTAAGGGTATTAGGCTTTGCTTACCGCCCCATAAAACCGGGCGACATTAATAAACCGGATGAAGAACTGGAATCAAATCTGACCTTTCTTGGTTTAGCCGGGATAAAGGACCCGCCTCGTCCCGAGGTGAAAGATTCGGTTTCTGAGTGTCTGGGGGCCGGTATTATTCCGGTTATGATAACAGGGGATTATCCGGTCACAGCCCGGGTTATAGCATCTGAACTGGGAATAAGCAGCACCAGTGGTGTGGTCAAAGGTTCCGAGATTGATAACATGTCTGATAAAGTTCTGTATGAACGTGCACTGAGTGATCGTGTCTTTGCCCGCGTGACTCCTCAGCATAAAAATCGTATTGTAAAAGTACTTCAGGCCAAAAACCAGGTGGTGGCCATGACTGGGGATGGAATCAACGATGCTCCAGCGGTCAAATCAGCTGATATTGGTATTGCCATGGGCAGAACCGGTACTGAAGTAACCCGGGAAGCATCGGCCATGGTCCTGTCCGACGATAATTTTGCTACCATTATTTATGCCGTATATGAAGGCCGGGCTATCTATGACAATATCAGAAAATTCATTAGATATCTGCTGGGCTGTAATATAGGCGAAGTACTGGTAATGCTCCTGGCTTCGCTTTTGGGAATGCCTTTGCCGCTATTGCCCATCCAAATTCTCTGGATTAATTTGGTTACCGACGGTTTTCCTGCTCTGGCCCTGGGGCTGGAACCACCTGAACCGGATATTATGAAAAGGAAACCCCGCCCCAGGTCGGAGTCCTTATTTGCCCGCCGTCTGGGTTGGATAATATTCAGCCGGGGTATCTTTATCGCTCTGGTCACCCTGGCAGCCTTTACCATAGGAATTGTTTTTACCCGCATGCACGGAAGCAACACTCTGGAAGTAGCACGCACCATGGCCTTTAGTACACTGGTATTTGCTCAATTATTCTATGTTTTCGAATGCCGCTCGGAAGTATATTCTCCCTTTGAGTTAGGATTTTTCAAAAACTCTTATTTGCTTATAGCGGTATTAGCCTCTGTCCTGATGCAGTTAGCTGTTCTTTATATACCTGTATTGCAAGCCGTTTTTAAAACCAGTGCACTTTCTTGTTCACAATGGTTGATCATTCTTCTACTGTCAGGTGTAAAACTTTGGTGGAAGTTTATTTTGTATACTTTTAATCGTCTTTTTGTTTGGCGTTTGGATTATGTTAAAATTAATTCCTAGGATATTAAATGCCTGAACAGGAAAAAATTTTCATACACCGAATCGTATATTAAGGGAGGAAAACCATGAATTTCGTTAAAGTACACGGATTAGGAAATGATTTTGCCATTTTTGAATCCGCTTCATGGGAAGAAGCTGAAAAATATCAGCCTTTTGTTTCCAGTGTCTGTGACCGTAAATTTGGCATTGGGGCGGATGGCTTGGTAGTGATAGGCCCGGATAGCCAAGCCGATATTTTTATGCGCATTTTTAACCCGGATGGGTCAGAACCGGAGATGTGCGGCAATGCTATACGCTGTGTGGCTCGCTACGCCATACAAAGGGGTCTGGTTAACCATAATAGAATGACGGTAAGGACTAGGGCCGGGATCAAGCTGCCGGAAGTAAAACTGCACCATGACCAATCGGTTACGGTACGAGTGGATATGGGCGAACCTATTCTAACCAGAAGCCTTATTCCAATGCTGGGCGAGGGTAGCAACTGTCAAGTTGAATTAAATGCTGCCGGCCAAAATTTTACAGTAACCGGTATTTCGATGGGTAATCCGCATTGTATTGTTCTGGTAGATGATATTGATACGGTTCCGGTGGAAAAATGGGGACCGGCTCTCGAAAATCATGTGTTATTTCCGGCTAAAACCAACGTCGAATTTGTGGAGGTTTTAAACCGCAATGAAGTTATAATGCGGGTATGGGAAAGGGGGGCCGGGGTTACCCTGGCCTGTGGCACCGGAGCCTGTGCCACTGCCGTAGGCTGTGCCCTGAACAAAAAAACCGAACGTGCCATTACCGTTCATTTGCTTGGCGGTGACCTTTACATTGAATGGGACGAGAAAGATAACCATATTTATATGACCGGCCCGGCGGTTGAAGTCTACCAGGGTGAAATAGATATTGAGACTATAACAAGGTAGTTTTTGATTATTGCTATTTCGGCCGGGGACATGCCTTCATCCCAGGTGTGCTGCGCTAACCTTAACACCCCAACCCCGCAATAGTAATGGTTAGCAGGCTAAAGCCTCACTAGATATTTGGGATTTTATAAAAATTCAGTGTAATTCATAATAATCAGCGTCTATTTTCGTAACAAAAAAATCAAGGAGGTTTGCCCATGAAAGAAAGTATTGCTATGCAGAATTTGCCACCCTACCTTTTTGCCCGCATTGAAAAGAAAATTGTTGAAGCCCGGCAAAAGGGTCAGGATATAATTAATCTGGGTATAGGTGATCCCGATTTACCCACCCCCAAACATATAATTGACCGTATGGCAGAAGCCATTTATGATAGTGCCAATCACCAGTATCCTACCTCTACCGGCTTGATAGAATTCCGGCAGGCTGTAGCAGGGTGGTATAGCAGGCGTTTTGGGGTAGAGCTGGATCCTGCCTCTGAGATTGTTACCTTGCTGGGTTCCAAAGAAGGGATTGCTCATATTTCATCCAGCTATCTGGATAAGGGAGATATAAATCTGGTGCCTGACCCCGGCTATCCGGTTTACAGCATTGGGACCCAACTGGCCGGCGGAATACCTTATCTCATGCCACTCCAGCCGGAACATGGCTTCCTCCCGGTTTTGGAAGATATTCCGGACGATATAGCCCGGAAAGCCAAGCTGATGTTTTTAAATTATCCTAATAACCCTACCGGGGTAGTGGCAGATTTGCCTTTTTTCCGTAAGGTAGTTGAATTTGCCAGAAGTTATGATATACTGGTTTGTCATGATGCGCCCTATTCGGAAGTATACTTTGACGGTCTTAAACCACCCAGTTTTCTTCAAGCCGAAGGAGCACGTGAGGTAGGGATTGAATTTCATTCGCTTTCCAAGACTTATAATATGACCGGTTGGAGAATAGGCTGGGCTGCGGGCAACGGTTATGCCATTGAAGTACTGGGCCGGTTCAAATCCAATGTGGATAGCGGAGTATTTCAGGCTATTCAATATGCCGGAATTGAAGCTTTAGAGGGACCCCAGGAGTGTGTGGAAGAAAATCGATCCGTTTACCAGGAACGCAGAGATGTCGCCCTGGCCGGTCTGCAAGACATGGGGTGGAGCATTGACCCGCCCGAAGGCAGTTTTTATTTCTGGGTTCCGGTGCCTAAAGGATATTCTTCCGCTTCTTTTGCTGAAATGGTGCTCGAAAAGGCAGGTGTCATAGTCACACCTGGAAATGGATACGGAGAATATGGTGAAGGCTTTTTCCGCATTGCCCTGACCGTTAAAGTTGACAGACTGAAAGAAGCAATGAACCGGATGTATAATGCTATAGGAAAGGTTGAATTTTAAATATGATTAAAAGCATGACTGGGTTTGGCAGTAATCAGGTAATGAGTGAGCTCGGTTATCAGGTCAGCTGCGAAGTGAGGGGAGTCAATCACCGCTATTTTGATATTAATATCCGGACTTCACGCCGCTATAATGTGCTGGAGGACAGGCTCAAGGAAGAAGTCAAGAAATATGTATCCCGGGGCCGGATTGAAATAGCGATTAATATTGAGAAAACCGGCGATTTCGAAAGAACCATCAAGGTTGACAAAGGTTTGGTAATGGCTTATTATAACTCATTGAAGGATTTAGCAGAAAATCTAGATATTTCTCCGAATATCAAGGTTATTGATTTATTTAAGCTGCCGGAAGCCTTTTCGCTCGAGGATGTCAAGGAAGACATTGATGCTTTATGGACGGTTGTTCAAAAAGCTGTATCGGGTGCGATGTCAGGTTTTACTGAAATGCGGGGGCGAGAAGGGGCAAATCTGGCCAATGATATAAATCAGCGCTGCAGTTTTGTATTATCAATGGTTGAACGACTTGAAAACAGATCACCGGTAGTTTCCCTGGAATACAGAGAAAAACTGCGCAACCGCTTATCTGAATATATATCGGATGAAATGATGGATGAGCAAAGAATACTTCAAGAAGTAGCTATTTTTACCGATAAAGCTAGTGTTACAGAAGAATTGGTACGATTAAGAAGTCATCTTAACCAACTGGAATATCTTTTGCAATCAAACGATGCGGTAGGTCGAAAATGTGATTTTCTGGTACAGGAAATGTTTAGAGAAATCAACACTATTGGTTCAAAATCCAATGATTTAGAGATGAACCAAATCGTAGTCGAAGTTAAATCAGAACTCGAAAAAATCAGGGAACAATTACAGAATATCGAATAAGGCAGGAGGTGAATCCGGTTATTACCGGGCAAAAATGGATATTAAATTAGTGAATATTGGGTTTGGCAATATAGTAGCGGCAAATAGAATAGTTGCTATTGTAAGTCCTGAATCAGCTCCTATCAAAAGAATCATTCAGGAAGCACGTGAAAAAGGCATTTTAATTGATGCTACCTATGGCAGAAGGACCCGCGCAGTCATAATTGTTGATAGCGGGCATGTGGTACTTTCCGCCGTGCAGCCGGAAACAGTTGCCAATCGTTTGACCTGCAAAGATAATATTAATGAAGAAATGTAATTTATAAAAAAGGCGTGAACCCAATGACCAGAAAAGGAATCCTGTTTGTTATGTCCGGGCCTTCAGGAGTAGGCAAAGGTACTATTAAGAAGGCCGTTTTATCCAGAATTAATGGTATCAAATCATCCGTATCCGTAACGACCCGGACCCCCCGAGCTGGTGAAATTGACACCCAGGACTATTTCTTTAAAAACGAGCAAGATTTTGCCCAAATGGTCCAAAATGATGAATTGTTGGAATGGGCTCAGGTATACTCACATCATTATGGTACTCCTCGAAGTTTTGTAAGTGATAATATTGAAAAAGGCCATGACGTTTTGCTCGAAATTGATATCCAGGGGGCTATGCAAGTTAAAGAAAAACAACCTGAAGGCGTATTCATTTTTATAGCTCCACCCGGACGGAATGAATTGGCGGCTCGATTGGGTGCCAGAGGAAAAGACAGTCGGGAAAGCATTAAAGAACGTCTTGATGCTGTCAACTGGGAAATGGAGCATCTTAAATACTATGATTACACGGTAGTGAATGATAAACTGGAAGATGCAGTAACTAAAGTTCTATCCATAATTACGGCAGAACGGTGCAAAGTCAAATATATTAAAGATTTTGAGGTGATCTAAATGACCCCACCTTCCACTAAGGACCTGCTTAAAATTGCCGACAGCAAATATGCTGTGGTAGTTGCGGTTGCAAAACGAGCCAGAGAATTATCAGAATTAAAAAAGAATGATGAAAACTTTCGCGTGTCCAGTATGGTTAGTGAAGCCTTGGCAGAAATTTATAAGTGCAAAATAAAGGTAAAACCTTATCGGGATAAAGACGAGGTTAATCCGGAGGCGGCAGATAAGGAGGCAGTCAATGGCTAAAACAGTCGGTATAGGAATTACAGGCGGCATCGCCTCGTATAAAATTGCTGATTTAGTTAGCAGACTCAAAAAAAACAATATTGATGTTATCGTAATGATGACGGAAGGTGCTACCAAATTTATCACTCCATTAACCATGAAAACATTATCCGGCCGGGAAGTGCTGACTGATTTGTGGTCCGAATCGGTCGAATACAAAGTTCAGCATATTGCGGTAGCAGAGCAGCTCGACTTGTTGGTAGTTGCTCCGGCTACGGCTAATTTTATCGGAAAAGTAGCGGCTGGAATAGCAGATGACTTATTAACTACTATTACCGTAGCAAATACAGCCCCGGTTTTGATAGTTCCATCCATGAACTCCGATATGTTTAAAAATCCAATAGTCCAGGATAATATTAAGAAATTGACCTCATACGGATTCAAATTTATGGAGCCGGAAGTAGGAGAATTGGCCTGTGGTGTATCAGGCAAGGGAAGATTACCTGAAATTGATGAAATATATTCACATATCGATAAACTGCTTTATCCGAAGAAAGACCTGGCCGGCAAGCGCATTATGGTCAATGCCGGGACAACCTGTGAAGATATTGATCCGGTCAGATTTATAGCCAACCGGGGTACCGGCAAAATGGGATACAGTATCGCCCATGAAGCAGTTGACCGAGGTGCCGATGTGATTCTGGTCAGCGGCAAATCTTCACTGCAGCTGCCGACCGGGGTCAAATATGTGCAAGTATGGAGTGCCGAAGAAATGTGTGAAGTTATGCTCAAGTATCAGCCTGCCTGTGATGTGATAATCGGTGCTGCTGCGGTAGGAGATTTCAAAATCGCCAGCATAGCGGAGCAAAAAATAAAAAAGACCGATGACCCGGAACAAAAACTGGTGTTGGAATTAGTTGGAACACCTGATATCCTAAAAGAACTTGGCAAACACAAACAAGATAAACAAATAACGGTAGGATTTGCAGCCGAAACAGAGAACATAATAGAGAACGCCAATAAAAAGCTAAAGTCGAAGAATCTCGACTTTATAGTAGCGAATGATGTTACACAAGAAGGGGCAGGTTTTGCAACTGATACTAACATTGTAACTTTTATAAGCAGGAATGGTGATATGCAATCTTTGCCTAAGATGGGCAAGAATGAAGTGGCAGCTGCAATCCTCGACAAAGTGGCAGAGCTTTTTTAAGAGAAAACATTTTGTTGAAGGAGATGATTTTGTTTGAGCAGGAGACTGTTTACATCTGAATCTGTTACCGAAGGACATCCCGATAAAATGGCAGACCAGATTTCAGATGCCATTCTGGATGAGATAATGCAACATGACCCCGGGGGCAGAGTAGCAGTAGAGACACTCGTTACTACCGGCATGGTAATGGTAGCGGGTGAGATAACCACTCATTGCTACGTAGATATTCCCCGCATAGTACGCCATACTATAGGGGAAATCGGTTATACCAGAGCCAAATACGGTTTTGACTGTGAGACCTGTGCCGTTATAACTGCAATCGATGAGCAGTCGAGTGATATAGCTATGGGTGTGGACAAGGCTTATGAGGCGAAAAAAGACCGGAACCAGGATTCCGAATGTGATCTTATCGGTGCTGGTGACCAGGGCCTGATGTTCGGATATGCCACCAATGAGACGGAAGAATTAATGCCCATGCCGATAATACTGGCCAGTAAAATGGCTAAAAGGCTGGCTGAGGTTAGAAAGAACAATATACTTGATTACTTAAGACCGGACGGGAAAACTCAGGTTACGGTAGAATACGATGAAAATAACAAACCGGTAAGAATAGATACGGTAGTAGTATCTACTCAACATCATCCTGAAGCAAGTATGGAAAAAATCGAAAAAGACATTATTGAACAGGTTATAAAACCGGTTATACCAGACGGCATGTTGGACGAAAAAACCCAATATTTTGTCAATCCGACCGGACGTTTTGTAATAGGCGGACCTCAGGGAGATAGCGGCTTGACCGGGCGCAAGATAATTGTGGATACATATGGCGGCATGGCCAGGCATGGGGGCGGAGCTTTCTCAGGCAAGGACCCTACCAAGGTCGACCGTTCGGCGTCTTATGCAGCACGTTATGTAGCCAAAAACCTGGTAGCTGCCGGTGTAGCGGACTGCTGTGAGATTCAATTGGCCTATGCGATTGGGGTGGCTCACCCGGTATCAGTTAGAGTAGATACCTTCAATACCGGCAGGATTTCACAGGAAAAGATTGAAGAGATAGTGAAGACCGTTTTTGATTTAAGACCTGCCGCCATTATCAGAGACCTTGATTTAAGAAGACCAATCTATAAAAAAACAGCGGCATATGGACATTTCGGCCGCAATGAAGCTGATTTCACCTGGGAAAAAACGGACAAAGTAGAAGCCATCAAAAAATTAGCCGGTCTCTAAAACAGTTCGGCTCTTACGGCAACATAGGCGGGTATATCCCGCCTTTTTATTAGCTGTCCACCCATTGAACTTTTCCGGGGAGATGCACATCCGGTGTGAGGAGTAGCAGATGAAGCAAGTCGAAGTAATAATCAACCTTCCGGTCAAAAACTTCAACAGCCTTTACAGCTATGCGGTTCCGCCTGAAATGGAAGCCAATCTGGAACCAGGGGTAAGAGTACTGGTTGAACTGGGGAAAAAACAGGTGGAAGGTCTGGTAGCTACTTCATTAGAAGACAACTGCAGGCCGGGAATAAAACCAATTATGTCCGTACTGGATGCGGAACCGGTAGTAAGTCCCAAACAAATCGAACTTGCCCGCTGGATCAGCGATACTTATATATGTCCATTGCCTATGGCCATAAATTTAATGATCAGTTTGCTGAACCGGCCCTTAAAAAAATCGATTAAAGCCGCATTGACCCGTGAGGATTATAATGAACTTCCACCCCAGCTTAAAAGCGCAGCCGATTTAATTCTGCTGGAAATATTATGGCAAAAGGGCGAAAGACCGCTGGAAGAGATTCAGGCTTTAGTCGATTCCGAACTCATCCATAAACTGCAGAAACAAGAAATGGTTAGCATTACCGGTAAATACGGCAAGACCAGGCCGGTATGCAAAGATATGTACTATAGGCTTAATCCGCAAAGAGAAATTGCCAGTATGCAGCAATCCCTCTCCCGAGCACCGCAGCAGTTTAAAATACTGAACCTTTTACAGGAACAGGGTCCGATAGAATGTTCCCAGCTTAAGCAAATGGTGTCACCCGGCAGTATAGCCGCTTTACTAAAAAAAGATTATATAATCATGGAGCGGTCCCCAATCCCCCATATTAAGCGGGCATTTGAACTGAATACGGAACAACAGCAGGTTTTAAAAAAAATCAATGAAAAAATAACGCGCGGACAAAATGCAGAAATGCTGCTCTATGGGATTACCGGCAGTGGCAAAACCGAGGTATATATAGAGGCGGCCCAGACGGTTATCGATCGAGGAAAAGGCGTACTGGTGCTGGTGCCTGAAATTGCTTTAACCCGGCATCTGGTAGGTGTTTTCTCGGCCAGATTCGAAAATATGGCGGTATTGCACAGCGGTATGTCCAAGGGCGAACGCCTGGAGCAATGGCAAAGGATCAGAAATGGCGAGATCGAGCTGGTACTTGGTACCCGCTCCGCCGTCTTTGCGCCCCTGGACCATATAGGATTGATTGTAGTAGATGAAGAGCAGGAGAATACATACAAACAGGAAGAAACACCCCGTTACCATGCCAGAGAAGTAGCTGCTTTCAGAGCCCGCCAGGATGATGCGGTACTCCTTCTGGGCAGTGCTACTCCATCGATTGAAACTTTTCATCGGGCCACAAAAGGTGAAATAGAACTTCTTACTTTGAGCGAAAGAGCCGGAAACGCAGCAGTTCCAACCGTAAAGGTGGCCGACCTCAAAGATGTCTACAAGAATGGCAATACTATTCTATCGACCGACCTATTACATAATATTGAAGATAATCTTGGGCGGGGAGAACAGACTATTCTTTTTCTAAACCGCCGGGGCTATACTCCGGTAACAACATGTATGAATTGCGGAAGCACGTTAACTTGCCCCCATTGCTCCGTAGCCTTGAATTATCACCGTGATATAAACCGTAATGTATGTCATTACTGCAATTATCAAAGTCCGGTTCCATCTGAATGTCCCGCTTGTGGCAGCAGTCATTTGCGTAAAACCGGCATTGGCACCCAGAAAATCGAAGAAGCCATCATAAACCGGTTCCCTCAGGCCCGGGTAATGCGCCTGGATATGGATAGCAGCAGGAAAAAAGGTTACCAGGAACATATATTAAAACTAATGCGTGATAAGGAGATTGATATCCTGATAGGAACCCAGATGGTAACTAAAGGGCTTGATTTCCCGGGGGTGTCATTGGTCGGTATTGTGGATGCCGACAGTATATTGAATCTGCCTGATTTCAGAGCGGCAGAGAGGTGTTTCCAGTTGATTGTGCAGGCGGCGGGACGAGCCGGAAGGGGAGATATTCCGGGTGAAGTGGTCATTCAGACCTTTAACCCGTACAGCACGGTTATACAAATGGCTGCCCGGCAGGATTACTTGGCCTTTTATCAATCGGAAATCAAAATCCGAGAGATGCTGCATTATCCGCCTTTTACCAACTTATTGCGGGTAGTAGTCAGTTCGGCTGAAGAAAGCAGGGCCGGCGACGGCTGCTCTGAAATTGTCCGTTATATAAAAGAGATTACCGATGCCAGTGAGGAATATCTGGATATTCTTGGCCCGGCCCCCTGCCCGCTGGCCAAGATAAGAAACAGGTATCGGTACCAGTTAATTATAAAAAGTGACAATTTGTTGTTAATAACAAGTATTGCTAAGTATATAATATATAATGATATACCTGATAGGACACGAGTAGAAGTAGAGATAAATCCTTTAACAACCATATAGGAGGGAAGATTTTGTCAGTTTATGATGTTGTGACCGTTCCCGATAATTTATTACGTGCCAAAGCCAATCCGGTCCCCAGGATTAATGAAGGGGTCAAAAGATTGCTTGATAATATGCGCGATACCCTTTATGCTTTTGATGGAGTGGGATTGGCCGCACCGCAGATAGGTGTCAGCAAACGCATAGTGGTAGTGGATGTAGGAGATAATCTAATTGAAATGATTAACCCGGAAATCATAAGCTCGCAAGGCGAGCAAACGGCCCAGGAAGGTTGCCTGAGTCTGCCGGAAGTAGTAGGAACAGTAACCAGAGCGCAGAAAGTAACCGTACGTTTTCTCAACCGGGAAGGGGAAGAGATGGAAATGGAAGGCGAAAACCTGCTGGCTCGCGCTTTTCAGCATGAAATCGATCACCTGGACGGCATCCTGTTTACCGATAAAGCGGTCGATATTAAAACGGTTAAAGAAAGATAGACTGGGGGATGCGCAATTGAGATTAGTTTTTATGGGCACATCAGAATTTGCCGTACCGGCACTGCAAGGATTAATTAAAAACGGGAATACCGTGCTCGCTGCCGTAACCAAGCCTGATCGCCCCAGAGGAAGAGGGGGCAGGACATATCCTACCCCGGTTAAAGACATCGCTCTTAATAATGGCATTCCCGTGGTTGAAACCAAGAAAATCAGAGAACCCGAATCAATTAAGCAAGTAGAGGAATTAAATCCTGATTTAATAGTAGTGGTATCATTTGGACAGATTATACCGTCGGAATTGTTATATTTCCCGAAGTTCGGCTGTATAAACCTGCACCCTTCACTTTTACCTCTTTATCGCGGTCCGGCCCCGATGCAAAGAGCTCTGATGGCCGGTGAAACCAAGACCGGTGTTACTACCATGTTTTTGGATGAAGGACTTGATACAGGTGATATAATATTCCAACGTGAGATATCGATTCCGGAAAATTGCGATTATGGCGAGTTGGAGCAAGTGCTGTCCCAGGCCGGTGCTGAATTAATGGTTGAAACGGTCGATGCTATCGCCGGCCAGCAGGTAAGCAGGAGAGTTCAGGAAAATGAAAAGGCTACTTATGCGCCTTTGATTACCATCGAAGATGAGAAAATCGACTGGTCCTGGCCGGCCGCCAGGATACATAACCAGATTCGGGGCTTAAGCCCTTTTCCGGGAGCATATGCAGCCCTGGCCAATACGAGATTCAAAATTTACCGTACCCGGGTAATAAAAGATAAGGTCAAGGGAGAACCGGGCGAGATAAAAGAGATAACCAAAGATGGCATGTCGATTGTTACCGGTGCGGGAGTTCTGGAAATTCTGGAAGTCCAGCGGGAAGGCAAAAAACGCATGTCGTGCAGTAATTTTATACAAGGTATTCGGATTAAAGCTGGAGACAGGTTGGATTAGAAAAAAACAGCCATACCGGAGAATATTGCGTAAACAAGCAGACGGAAACATTTTCTTAAAGAATGCCTATATGATAAGATAGTAGTATTTAAATGCCAATTATTAAAGGAGGTCGATTATATGGCAATGTACCTTATGTTTATTCTCCCGGCCTTAATTTTATCAATTTATGCACAATACAAGGTGAAATCTACTTTTAATCGTTTTTCCCAGGTGAGGTCAGCCAAGGGTTACAGCGGTGCGGTAGCCGCATCCACTATTTTGCGCCGCAATGGTGTCAACAATGTAGATGTAGAAGCTATAGGAGGTAGTTTGACCGATCATTATGATCCGGTTTCACATCGTTTAAGACTATCGGAAAGCGTTTATGGCAGTAATTCCATCGCTGCGGTTGGCGTAGCAGCACATGAGGTGGGTCATGCCATTCAGCACCAGCAGCAATATGGTCCTCTGGAACTTAGACACCGGTTGGTACCGGTGACCAATTTTGCTTCTTCCGCTTCATTTCCGATCCTGATATTAGGCTTTGTCTTAAAAAGTACGGATTTAATATTGGTTGGAATTTTACTGTTCACCGCGGTAGTCTTATTTCATTTGGTAACTTTGCCGGTAGAAATAAATGCCTCGCGGCGTGCGGTGGTACAATTGGCCGATTGCGGACTGGTAACGAACGAAGAAGTACCGATGGTGAAAAGTGTCCTGTCGGCGGCAGCACTTACTTATCTGGCGGCTACCTTGTCGGCCATTGCCAATTTGTTATATTATGCAATGATATTTATGGGAAATGACGAGTAACCTGCTGGGGGGTAAAGCATGAAAAATAAGCGTCCCCAAAAGTCTGATGAGGTCAGGGACAAGGCTTTGGAAATAATATGGACCGTCTTTGAAAAGGGAGCTTACGCCAATCTACAGTTAGAAAAGAATTTGCGCAGTACGCAATTATCTGTCAATGATCGAAGACTCACAACCGAGCTGGTAAATGGCACTGTCCGAATGTCTAAGCACCTGGATTGGGTGCTTAATCTTTTTTTAAAAAAGTCACTGGAACACCAGAATCCATGGGTTCGCAATATCCTGCGTCTGGCCCTCTATCAGATTATGTTCATGGATAAAATTCCTCCTTATGCCAGCATAAATACGGCGGTAAATCAGACTGCAGCCAGAACCGGGTCCGGGTTGACCGGTATGGTAAACGGGGTACTGCGCAATATCGACCGCAATTCCGATAACATAAGCTACCCTTCCCATAACAGTGACACCGTTGCTTACCTGGCAGTATATTACTCTCATCCTGAATGGTTGGTTAAACAATGGCTGGAGGAGTATGGCTATGAGCAAACTATAGTTATGTTAAGATATAATAATCTGCCGGCTGCCATAACCCTCAGGTGCAATCGTTTGAAGACAAACCCGGATGAGCTGATAGAAAAACTGGCCGGGGAAGCAATCGAGACCAGGAGATGTGAGAACCAGCCCTGGGCTGTGCAAATATTGAAATTTGATAAAATATTAACCGGGAGTATGCCGTTTCAACAGGGCTGGTTCTATATACAGGATACCGCCTCTATGTTCGCTGCCCCCATTTTACAGCCGGAGCCGCATCAACTGGTCTATGATCTATGCTGTGGGCTGGGTGGTAAAACCACCCATATGGGTGAGTACATGCAGAACCAAGGTAAAATTAAAGCTATCGATTTATACCAACATAAAATCGATTTACTGGTACATAACAGTGAACGTCTGGGGATCAGCATAATTGAGGCAATAGCTGCAGATATTTTAGCCCTTGATACCAACCGTATGGAAAAAGCCCCGCGGGTAATGCTGGATGCACCCTGCTCCGGATTAGGAGTACTTAACCGGCGCGCCGATGCGAGGTGGCGTAAGAGTTATCAGGAAATAGAAGATTTGATCGAAATACAAAAGTGTTTGCTTAACCAGGCGGCCCTGCTGGTTGAACCGGGCGGGCTACTCCTGTACTCGACCTGTACTATTAATCGGGCTGAAAATGAGGATAGAATAAAGTGCTTTTTGCAAGCTCATCCGGAATTTGGATTAGAAGGGTTTGAACCGGCTTTGGCTGATTTGCCCCTGCCGGCAGATGAAAGAGAAAGCGTCGCCACAGGTATGTTTAATCTCCTGCCGGGCCGGTATGGCACGAATGGAATGTTCTATGCTCTTATGAGGAGGAATTAATTAGACGGTATGGCCGAAAGAAATAAAATCGAATTACTGGGTATGAATGAACCGGAACTGGAAAAGTTTGCCGTATCCATCGGTGAAAAACCTTTTCGCGGCAGGCAGATTCATCAGTGGATATACCAGAAAGAAGTCAGTTCATTTTATGAAATGAATGATTTGTCCAAATCGTTGCGGCAAAAGCTTGACGATATGGCCCAGATTTCCATTTTGCGGGTATTAAAGCAAAAAGTATCCGACGATGGAACCAGGAAATTTCTGATGGAACTGAATGATAAGAAGAAGATTGAAACGGTAGTTATCCCTCAAAGCTATGACAAAAATACCAGATTTACACTTTGTTTAAGCAGTCAGGTAGGCTGCCCGGTGGGTTGCAGTTTTTGCGCCACCGGACGCTCAGGTTTTCAAAGAAATCTGCTGGCCAGTGAAATGGTGGGACAGGTTTTAGGTTCCAATCGGGAATTATCGCGCCGTCTTAAAGTCAATGGTGAAAGACCTATCTCAAGTATTGTTTATATGGGAATGGGCGAACCCATGTTCAACTATGATGAAGTGATTAAGTCAATTCACATATTGAATGATTCCAGCGGTATGAACATTGGACAGCGCCATATAACCATATCTACTTCCGGGGAGGTCCAAGGTATAGCCCGTTTGGCCCATGAAGAATTACAGGTTACTCTGGCAGTGTCATTACACGCCTGCAATAATCAGTTAAGAGACAGATTAATACCGATGAATAAAAAATATCCGCTGGAGGTTTTGTTGCCTGCCCTTAGAGCATATATAGATAAAACCAGGCGCAGGATCACTTTCGAATATATAATGCTGGACAATGTCAATATCAGCCATAAGGATGCCCAGGATATGATAAAAATGTTAAAACCTTTTCTGGCTAATGTAAATCTCATTCCGTATAATGAGGTTAAAGATGCCGAATACAGCAGACCATCGTCCCATAAAATCAAAGCCTTTTATAACTGGCTGGTAGAGGGTGGCCTCACTGTAACTATGAGGGAAGAAAGAGGAGCCGATATTGATGCGGCCTGCGGTCAACTGGCAGCCAGGAAAGAAAGATGAAAATCGTAGAATTATAGAAGTAATTTGATATATAATATTGGTGATTTGTTAGTCATAAATTATAGAGGTGTGTCATGATATCAACAGGTATTTCTGAGATAGGATTGGTTAGAAAAAATAATGAAGATAGTTTTCTCATTGACAATGACCGGGGACTATTTATAGTATGTGATGGAATGGGCGGTCATAAAGGCGGAGAAGTAGCATCCGGCCTGACCATTAACATCGTAGGTCAGGAAGTACGATTCAGAAACAGTGAGGAAGCTATTCATTCGTTGAAAAAGGCCATAGAAAAAGCTAATCATGAAATTTGGCTAAAAGGCAGAACAGAACCGGAACTTTTTAATATGGGCACTACTATCATAGCGGCTGCAATTATTGAGAACCATCTGGTTGCGGCCAACGTTGGCGACAGCAGCCTTTATTTAATCAGGTCCGGTGAAATCCATAAAATATCCCGTGACCACACTCTGGCCGAGAGCATGCTGGATGACGGTATACTCAAACCCGAAGGAATCCGTAACAACAATTATAATCATATCTTGACCAGGGCTATTGGGATCGAAGCGAGTGTTGAAATTGATTTTTTTACTCGTGATCTTCAATGCGGTGACTATATATTACTTTGCAGTGATGGATTAACCGATTTATTAGATGCACAGGATATATTGCAAACGATGAACCACGATAATATCGATCTAGTTACCAAAAGTCTTGTCCAATTGGCGTTAGACCGAGGCGGACATGATAATATCACCATCATACTGGCAGGCATTTAAGTAGGAGGTATCAGATTTGGAACAGATAGTTCTGGGTGACCGCTATGAATTACTGGAGAAAATCGGTGAAGGCGGAATGGCCATTGTCTATAAGGCACGTTGTCGAATACTGGACCGCATTGTAGCGGTAAAGGTTCTTAAAGAAGAGTATTCCTATAATGTGAATTTCGTTGAAAAATTTAAAGTGGAAGCATTGGCGGCAGCCCGAATCTCCCATCCTAACATTGTCAACATATATGACGTAGGTCAACAGGATGATGTGCATTATATCGTAATGGAATACGTTGAAGGCCGGACCTTAAAAGATATTATAAGCCAGGAGGCTCCTCTGCCCGTCAACCAAGCCGTGGATATCGCCATAATGATTTGCGATGGTGTGCATTGCGCCCACGAGAAGGGCGTAATCCACCGTGATATCAAGCCACATAACATTTTAATTACCGATACCGGCATGGTAAAAGTAGCCGATTTCGGTATTGCGCGTGCTATTAGCAACGCCACCATTACTTTCGGTGACAATATAGTAGGTTCGGTGCATTATATTTCTCCGGAACAGGCTAAAGGTGAACCGGTTAATCGTACCACCGATATTTACTCTATCGGTTGTGTCCTTTATGAAATGATTACCGGGCAGGTTCCCTTTAATGCGGAAAGCCCTATAACCGTAGCCTTGAAACATATACACGATGATGTGGTGCCACCGCGCCGGTTAAATGAAATGGTACCGGAAAATCTTGAAGCCATAGTGCTTAAGTCAATGGATAAAATCCCGGGGCATAGATTCGGGACCGCTCAGGAAATGCGCAATGCTCTTCTAAACATTCATGCATCAAACATTAGTGATTACAATGATAGGAATAATAAGACTATTGTAATGCCACCGGTTCAGCATGAAAGGGATGATAAGAAATTGAAAAAGAAGAAACTTACCCCTACCGGTATAGCTCTCATAGTTATAGCTATACTGGGCTTGTTATCCGGTTTAGTGTTCCAAATGGGCAATGGTATCTTTGGAGCCGAGGTTACTGTTCCTGATGTTGAAAATATCAATATTAAAGAGGCCAATCAGAAACTGAAGGATGCCGGCTTAAAAATGCAGATAATAGCCGAACAGCCCGATGAAGAGGTCGAGAAAGACAACGTGATATCCCAGAACCCGGCTAAGGGGCAAAAAACCAAAAAAGGCCATGTAGTAAAAGTTATCGTCAGTACGGGCCTTGAAAAACAGAAGGTGCCGTATTTGATAGGACGCGACCTGGATGAGGCCGAAGTACTGCTGCATAATAAAGGGCTCGAAATCGGGGACGTTAGAGAAACATTCGATGATAAATACGCTGCCAATGAAATAGTATCGCAAAACCCGGATGAAGGAACCATGGTAGCATCCGGGAGCAAGGTCGATGTAGTGATCAGTAAAGGAAAAGAGAAGAAAAGTGTAGCGGTGCCTAGTCTGGTAGGATTATCTCTGACCGATGCTGAAAATAAATTAAAAGCAAATAACCTGGCCCTGGGAAAGGTTGACCGGCAGGATAGTACCGCTTACTCGGCCGACAAGGTTATATCCCAGGAAACTAACTCCGGAGTTATGGTAGACGAGCAAACACCAATCAATGTGGTTGTAAGCAAAGGACCGGGACCGACAGCCCAGACCAAGACTATTGAATTTACACTGCCTTCCCAGCAGGAGTACTATAAAGTAACCATCAAAGTCCGTGATGCACAAGGCGAAAGGGAAGTATACAATCAACTGCACCCGGCTGCAGATAACGTAAGTGTAGGGGTTACTTACGTGGGCAACGGGTCGGCTGAAGTTCTGCTTAATGGTAAACATGATAAAACCATTCCGCTTTAAACCTGGAGGTGAGTTATGAGCATTGCTCAGCTGACAGGGGTGGTATTAAAAAACTATAATAAATTTTATTATGTTCAGGATTCCAGTCTGAATATTTACGAGTGCAAACCCAGAGGCAAACTAAAGGATTTTATCCTCAGTGGCGACCGGGTCATGTTTACCCCGCTGGAAGATGGCAGGGGATTGCTGGAAAGCATATTGCCGCGGGTAAACCAATTATACCGGCCTAAAGTCGCCAATGTGGATACGGTCTTAATCGTTATGGCTCATACTAAACCTGCACCTGATCTGATGCTGCTGGATCGCCTGCTGTTTTTGGTAGCCTATAGCCGTATGGAGGCCTATATTGTCTTAAATAAATGTGATCTCCCCCTGGATGAAACCGTAAGAAAAATTCAAAATTATTACGGGCGGCACGGATTTACCTTATTTAATACATCAGTTACCAATCGAACCGGAATAGAACAACTGCTCCAGGCCATAGCCGGTAAAGTGGCAGTCTTTGCCGGGCCTTCCGGCGTTGGCAAATCCAGTCTGTTAAATGCCATGCTCGATTCCGCTCTGGTGAAGACCGGGGATCTTAGCGAAAAGGTGGGGCGGGGAAAGCATACTACCCGTCATGTTGAATTATTTCCTTTAACTAATGGAGCAGTTATGGTTGATACTCCCGGCTTCAGTTCACTGGACCTGCCGCGTTTACGCCGGGAAGAGCTGGGCGATTATTATCCGGATTTTCAAGATTATTCAACTGAATGCAGATTTGGTAATTGCCTGCACCATCGCGAAATTGAATGTGGTGTAAAACAGGCCGTCAGAGACCGCGAGATTGCCGATTTTAGATATAATAATTATATTCATATATTAGAAGAAGTCATTGCAAATGAGAGGTGTTACCGATGATATACGTTGCCCCTTCAGTTTTGTCCGCTAATTTTGCGAGGCTGGGAGAAGATATAGAAAAAGTGGAAGCAGCGGAAGCCGACTGGCTTCATCTGGATATTATGGACGGTCATTTTGTGCCCAACCTTACTATAGGGCCCCAGGCGGTGGCCGATATTCGCAAAACCAGCAAGCTTTTTCTGGATGTCCATCTTATGATAGAAAAACCGGATTACATCATACCGGCCTTTATCGAGGCAGGTGCAGATATGATTACCGTTCATTATGAAGCCTGTCTTCACCTGCATAGAGTAATACATTTGATCAAGGATGCCGGTATTAAGGCTGGTGTAGCCATTAATCCCGCCACCCCGGTCAGCATGCTCGAAGCTATCGTGCCTGAGGTTGATCTTGTTTTGTTAATGAGTGTCAACCCTGGTTTCGGAGGCCAGAAATTTATTACCGGGGTTCTCAACAAATTAAAAAAGGCCCGGACCATGCTGAATGAATTTAATCCTTCGGCTTATCTTGAAGTCGATGGGGGAATCAACCAGGAAACCGGACGCCGGTGCGTGGAGGTCGGCTGCAATGTTCTGGTGGCCGGTTCTTATATATTTCACTCCCCGGATATACCGGCCGCTGTCAGCAGCTTGAAATATAGGTGAAGTCAATCAAGAAACCCCGGTTAATTCGTTAGAATGGCAGGGGTTTAGCTATATCTATGATGGTTCCCCAAGATTACTTTTTGAGAAGAATTTATATACAAATATGCAATGCGGACCTCTCAGTTATTAGGCTGAGGGGTTTTTTTATGTGGAAATGATAGGACGAAATTAGAATTATGGCATGATTATTGCATGTTAATTAGATAAGCGCTTTTATATACCCCATGGGGAATCATAATTGAGAGGTGAACCGAATGAGTCTGAAATCTCCGCAAGAATATTTGCAAGATTTAAGGAACATGAATATCACATTATACATGTTCGGTGAAAAAGTTGATAATTATGTAGACCATCCTATAATTCGTCCGTCTATTAATGCGATGGCAATGACCTATAAGCTGGCTCAGGAGCCGGAGTACGAAGATCTAATGACCACGACTTCGAATTTGACCGGAAAGAAAATCAACCGTTTTAACCATGTACACCAAAACCCGGAAGACTTAATGAAAAAAGTAAAAATGCAAAGGCTGCTGGACAAAAAACCGGATGTTGTTTTCAAAGATGTGTCGGTATGGATGCCTTTAATGCGGTTTATAGCACAACTTGTGAAATTGATCTGGCCTATCATACCGATTATCATGAGCGGTTTAAAAAGTTCCTCAGGTACGTTCAGGAAAATGATCTGGTTGTGGACGGATGTATGACCGATGCCAGAGGAGACCGTTCCCAGGGGCCGGGAAATCAATCCGACCCGGATTCTTATCTTCACATTGTAGAAAAAACAGATAAGGGGATAATTGTCAGGGGGTGCAAGCTTCACCAGACGGGGATGATCAATTCCCATGAAATGCTGGTTATGCCTAACAATACTCTTAAAAAGGGGGAGGAGGACTGGGCGGTATGTTTTGCTATTCCGATCAATACGCCCGGAATGATTTATGTTTATGGGAGACAATCCTGTGATACCAGAAAACTTGAGGGCGGTAATATAGACACCGGGAATGTATATTTCGGCGGCCAGGAAGTCATGACCATATTTGACAACGTATTTGTCCCCTGGGAGCGTGTTTTCATGTGCGGTGAGATTGATTTTACCACTATGGTGGTAGAACGCTTTGCCGGCTATCACCGCCAGAGTTACGGGGGCTGTAAGGTTGGTGTAGGTGATACTCTTATAGGAGCTGCCAAGGCGATTTCTGAATATAACGGGGTTGGAAAAGCATCACATATCAAAGATAAGATAATAGAAATGTGTCATCTCAATGAGACCCTGTATTCATGTGGTATTGCCTGTTCTGCTCTGGGTACTAAAACCGCTGCCGACAATTATATGATTGATCTGCTGCTGGCGAATATTTGTAAGCAAAATGTCACCCGATTTCCCTATGAAATAGCCCGGTTAGCTCAGGACATTGCCGGAGGATTACTGGTCACACTGCCTTCTGAGAAAGATTTCGATAATCCTGAAATTGGTCCCCTGGTTAGAAAATACACCACAACCAATGAGGCAATACCAGTTGAGAAACGTCAGCGTATGCTGCGATTCATTGAAAACCTGACTATGGGTTGCGCTGCCGTAGGCTATTTGACTGAATCCATGCACGGGGCCGGGTCGCCGCAAGCACAGAGAATTATGATCGCGCGGCTTGAGAATCTGGAATATCGTAAAGAGTTAGCCGAAAGACTCTGCGGTAATAAAGAAAATAACGATGTAGACTGGAAATAAGAAATCCGGGTAGGGAATTAGAAGCTAATGAAAATACGATTAAAATATTGTGGCGGCTGCAATACAGTAATAAACCGAGAAAAATTAGCAGATGAGGTATTAAATTATCTCAAAACTAAAGATAAGGTTGAAATAACCCGGGACGAAGCCGACGTCGACCTGATCATCTGTGGATGCCCGGTGGGATGTGTAGATATAGCAGATATAAAGAATCATACGGGCAAGCTGATTATGGTTTCAGGGACCAATGTAAATTATCTTCACGTTCCTCCGGACCAAATGGTTAATCATATTGGCCGGCTGATATTAGAAGATAGGTATAATAGATAATTCTTTAATCGTCTTAAAATTAACAGATCGGTTATTGGGTACAGGGGTGAATGCAAGTATTGCAAAAGTATGCCATCCATGTATCTATTTAACCGGTCTGTATTTTTTTACATAATTGATGTAAAGATAAATACAGCAGTTATGTCGTATAATGATCAAGTATATAAATAATGAAATAGTTTGGTCGAGGAGGTCTAAAGGTATGAAGCCAAATAGCATGCAAGAAAAGGACATCAGATGCTTTAGTATTCAAGCTGTTCATGAGGTTGCGGATTTATTTTTGGCTTGCGGTATTGATATAATGCCGGTTATGACTCCCTCAAACACCTTGCTGGGATGGATTAAAAAAGAACATTTATATCAAGTTATGGCCCAACATTGTGATTTAGATAAGACCATCGAACAATTAATTGCCGACCAGGTGATTACGCTGGCTCAGTCAAAAACATCTGTGTCCCGAGAGGAACCCCCAAATTTTAGCGGCGCTATCGGGACGGATAATTTTCCGGAAAGATCCAATCGCATTAATCCTCTAATGCTGAATATGCAATTAAGAGCAGTTATAGAGTCCTTACACAATGGGTTGATAGTAATTGACAGTGAAAGCAGGATTATTATCTTCAACCGTCCGGCGGAAATAATATTTGGAATCAAACAAAAACAAGTTATGGGCCGCTTCTATAAAGATGTATTTCCGGAAGGGAATTTGGATGAGTTATTACAAACCCGGCAGGCCAATCCGGCCCAAAAGGTTATCTACCGGAACAAGATTTTGGTGTCCAATAGAACTCCGCTCATGGATGGAGAAAAAATAGTCGGGGCGATATCTGTTTTGCAGGATATATCTGAATTCGAGCACATTTCCAAGGAATTACAATATACCAAAAAGTTGCAGACGGAACTGGAGGGAATTATAGCAGCGTCTTTTGACAGTCTGGTGGTAACAGATGAAAAAGGCAAAATATTAAGGATAAATCAGTCCTATTCAAGATGGTCGGGTATTGACCATAATCAAATCATAGGGCGTAATATGTATGATCTGGTTAATGAAGGTATGTATGACCGTTCAGCTGCCGTTTTAGTAATCGAGAGCGGTAAGCAGGTTACCTTTACTCAGAATGTCAATACCGGCAAAGTCCTTTGTGTAACGGGTACGCCCATATTTAATGATGAAGGAAAACTTGTAAGAGTGGTAATAAACGTAAGAGACATTACGGAATTGAACAAATTAAAAATAGAAGTAGAAAAGGCGCATAGTTTAAGCAAACATTATGAAGAAGAATTGCAAAAGGCAACACGGTCCGGAGATATGATTATTGCCTCGGTTAAACTTAAAGAAGTGATGGAAGTGGTTAAAAGGGTAGGCAAAGTGGATTCTACCGTTTTAGTATATGGAGAATCAGGGGTGGGAAAAGAGTTGATAGCCAAAGAATTACTAAAACATAGCCCTAGAAAAGACAAACCTTTTATTGTTATTAATTGTGCGGCTATACCGGAAAGTCTGCTGGAATCAGAATTATTCGGTTATGCCAGCGGAACCTTTACCGGAGCAAAAAAGGGCGGAAAAATGGGCATATTTGAAGTAGCCAACGGCGGGACCCTCTTTTTGGATGAGATCGGAGAAATGCCCTTACAGCTTCAGGCCAAGCTTTTACGGGTTATTCAGGAGAAGGAAGTAATCAGGCTGGGAAGTTCCACCCCGGTCCCGGTCGATGTTCGTATTATTACGGCAACTAATCGCAATCTGCGGTCTATGGTTGAAAACGGAGAATTTAGAGAGGATCTATATTATCGTTTAAGTGTGGTGCCGGTCCTGGTACCGCCATTAAGAGAAAGAAAAGAAGATATTCCGGCTTTAGTAGATTACTTCGTAAGTATGATGAATAAAAAATATGCTATGAACAAAAGCATTCACTACCAATTGTTTGATCAACTGGTATCTTATAATTGGCCGGGGAATGTTCGTGAACTCAAGAATGTTATAGAAAGAGCAGTAGTTACAAGTGTTGATGATGTCATTACATCTATAAAAATAATGGGGAATAATTCTAATGACGATGATCATGAAGTAGTATTTACGCTTGATAGTCATCCGGAACCGGATATAGATTACAAAAAGACTATTGAGGTATTTGAAAAGAACTTACTGGAGAAATATATAAAACAATATAAAACCAGCCGCAAAGTGGCTAAAGCGTTGGGAATGAGTCAATCTATGGTCGTACGTAGAGCTTCTTATTTTGGCATTGTACTAAATAAGAAATGAGAGTTTTGATTAAGCAGTAACTTTGCGCATGTCATCCTGAGGCAAAGCCGAAGGATCTTAAGATTCTTCGCTAAGGTTCAGAATGACAAATGGTTTTTTTCTCCGGCTGACAGTAAACAATTATTGTTATCAGGAGATATAATATCCTAGTAAATGAATCAATATTGCTTCAAATTCAAATTACGGAATAGCCTGTTTTGGGGCAATATGCAGAATTTATCAAGCAAAGAATGAGTCAGTAATGCTTCATATTCAAAAGTAGAGAAAAAGGCATAGTAATGGCTTTTATGAGGTCCATCAAAGTTTAATATCCTTTGCGAGTCAAAAGTGCTTCAACAAATAGACGATAATACTAAAATACTAAGTGAAAAATAGTTAATAATGGCTTTATAAAGTACCCGGCAACATAATGTTGGCCGGGTTTTACGCTTTTTATCAGTTGCTGCGTTATTTGGCATGCATATTGCATAAATAAATTATGCTGCTTCAAATGCTTCTAATAAATGAACCTTTCCCCCAATTCACTCAGTTAAGTATTTTTTAGAAGTATTTAATTTGCAGAAGAGGAGGTGAAAATAAAATAGTCAACCCGGTAACTCAAATTATCATGAAAAGGGAGGTCAGTATTTAATGGCAGAAAATTTAGCCAAAAAAGCTTGGCGCTACAGATGGGTGATATTAGCGATTTTGACCTTCGCATATTTTATCCAGTACCTTGACAAGACTAAAACGGCGGTCTTGTTGCCGTTGATAAGCAAGGATATCGGTATGACCCACGCCCAGGCGGGACTTGCTATCAGCGCTGCTATTTGGCTGTATGCCCCTATGCAGCTGGTAGCCGGTTTAATGGCGGACAAATTCGGCTCCAAAAAACTTACCCTGCTGTCCATTGCCGGTTTCAGTGTCTTTACCTTCTGGATGTCCATTTGTCACACCTTTGGAAGCTTGTTGAGCCGGCAAGTGATCTTCGGGGTTTTCAACGGCTTCGAGTTTGTACCCAGCGCCAGAGTTATTAACAGATGGTTCCCCCGGGGATTACGAGCCAGGGCCAACGCGATTTTCTCCTGGTCCTGGGTGGCGGCCCCGGCCGTAGCTCCGTTAATCGCTACCTGGCTGGGTGCGGCCTATGGCTGGCGCATGTGCTTTGTTATACTGGCGTTAGTGGGCGTTGTTCCGTTTACGCTGGTAGCTATTTATGTCCACAACCGGCCGGAAGAATACAAAAAGATTACCACCGATGAATTAAAAGAAGCCTATGAAGAAGAATTAGAGAGCGGCTCCTTAACCATGCAAGATATTGAGAGCCGTCGGATACGGCCGGATTATGTGACTAAAACCAAAGTACCCTTAAAGCAGATCATCACTAATGACAAGGTTATTATGCTGGCTATCTTTAATCTGGTAACTCAGTTCTGCTTCTGGGGCATTGGTACCTGGCTGCCCAGTTATCTGTTTGAAGTGCACGGATTTAAATTAACGACCATGGGTTCTTACGTAGCCGTTTACTATGCTGCGGGCGTCGTAGGGTGTTTCCTGGCGGGTTTTATATCTGACAAGATATTTAAAGGCCGCCGCCGTCCTGTACTGATGTTGAGCATGTTCGGATTTGTACCTTTCTTTATCATCATGGGTCTTTTACCGGTGGGTGTATCTCCGGTACTACTTGTACTCTTCATGACTTTGACCGGTTTCTTCTGGCCCATGCATTACGGTCCGTTTTTAAGTTACTCGGCTGAGTTCTTTACCCCCGAGGTTTATGGCGCATGTGCCGGTTTTGTCGGGTTTATAGGTTATATTGGCGCCATGCTGGCACCGTATGTCGGAGGCCTCTTGATTACAACAGGTACCGGCGGCCCGGTTTATACTAAATTCTTCATGGTAATAGCTATTTGCGGAGTTTTCTGTGGAATCCTGGGTGCTTTTATTAAAGACTCACGCGATACTGCCCGCCAAAATGCTTCAGCGGCATAAGGCATAATATAATAAGGTTGACCTGCCAAAACAGCAAACATAATGAAAGGAGTTATAAGATTGAGTGATATAAAAATAACCAACATTAATGGAAAAGACCTGAAATATTTATCTTTGGAAATCAAAGAAAACGTAGGTGTTATAACGATTAATAATCCTCCGGTCAATGCCTTGAGTGAACAGGCTTATACCGAAGTGGGGGACATCTTTGAATATGTTAATAGCAGAGATGATATCTGGGTCTGCATATTCCGGGCTGAAGGAAAAACTTATCCGGTGGGACTTGATGTTCATGGCTTCCTGGATAATATAGCCAACGACAGGCAGCTGGAATCAGCCGAGACATTCTACCGCAGTACCCTGGCGGTATATAACTGCCGGGTTCCGGTCATATCCGCTGTTCAAGGCTTTGCCCTGGGAGGCGGTTTATGTTATGCCGCCGGAAGTGATTTCATTATTGCTGCCGAAGGAGCTAAATTCGGATTTCCGGAAGTTAAGCTGGGGGTAGTTGGCGGCGGCGCCCATCTGCCTAGATTAGTTCCGCCGATTGTATCTAGAAATATGATGTTTACCGGTGAATTCATCAGCGCGGAAGATTTATATAAATTCGGTGGAATCACCCAAATAGTTCCGCGGGAAAAACTGGATGAAGCCGCCTGGGAAAAGGCAACGGAATTAAAGACCAGAGGTCCGCTGGTTTTGCGTCATTTGAAGGTATGCATGAACGCGCAGGATGATTACCAGATGGATAGGAAGAACCAGGAAGAAATCATGCATACCTGGGAAATGACTAAGACTGAAGATCTGGTGGAAGGCGTTAAAGCCTTTTTAGAAAAAAGAACCCCGGTTCATAAGGGAAGATAATAAAAGGGGGCAAAAGGAAATTGTCTAATTGGGAATCAATCTATAAAAGCAAATTAACTACAGCCGCTGAAGCGGTAAAACACATCAAATCCGGTGACAGGGTCATGCTGGGGCACGGGGCAGGACAGCCCGAGGTACTGGTGGAAGCCATGGCAGCCAATTATAAACAGTATAAAGATGTGGAGATTTTCCATTGGGTCACATATGGAAAAGGGCAGTATACGAAACCGGAAATGGAAGGCCATTTTCGATTTAACGGTGGTTTTATTTCAGCACCGGTCAGGGAAGCAGTTTACGACAACCGGGCTGACTTTACTCCCGGCTCCTTCCATGAAACTCCCGATCAGTTCAGAAACGGCTTATTAGCGTTGGACGTAGCTATGGTGCAGTTGAGTCCGCCAGATAAGCATGGATTCTGCAGCTTCGGGGTATCGGTAGATGCTACTAAACCTGGCGCTGAAGCTGCTAAAATAATAATCGCTGAAATCAATGATCAAATGCCCAGAACCTATGGCGATTCATTTATTCACGTTTCCAAGCTGGATTATATAGTTGAAACTTCCTACCCGCTGGTTGAATCTCAGTCCAGACCTATAACTGAGATCGAAAAAAGGATTGGCGAGAATTGTGCCCGATTAATTGATGACGGGTCTACCCTGCAGCTGGGAATTGGTTCTGTGCCTGATGCGGTTTTAATGGCATTAGAAGATAAGAAAGATCTGGGTATCCATTCGGAAATGATTTCGGACGAAGTTGTGAAGATGTACGATAAAGGAGTAATAACCGGTGCCAGGAAGACTATTGACCGCGGGCTGATAGTTGTCGGTTTCTTAGCCGGAACCAAATTGCTGTACGATTTCATTGATTGTAATCCGGCAATATCGATGCGCACCGCCGACTATGTTAATGACCCGCTGGTAATTATGCGGAATTATAAGATGGTATCTATTAATTCTTGTCTACAGGTGGATTTCACCGGACAGGTTTGCTCTGAGACCATTGATTCTAAACAATACAGCGGCATAGGCGGTCAATTGGACTTCGTAAGAGGGGCCACTATGGGCAAGGACGGAAAATCAATAATTGCCATACCTTCTACCGCCGGTAAAGGCAAGTACTCACGGATAGTACCGTTTTTAGATTACGGCAGTGCGGTTACTACTTCAAGAAATGACGTGCAGTATATTGTTACCGAGTATGGTGCTGCGCAACTAAAAGGGAAAACTATGATACAACGAGCCCGGGCATTAATAAAAATCGCTCATCCCAATTTTATTTCGCAGTTGGAAGAGGACTTCGAAAAAAGATTTGGGCGTGTTAAAGCGGTCATGTAAAATGCCGATCGCTGGTTGGACAAGCTTTCCCTATATACAAGTATAGTGGGTGGCTAACTATGAATCAAGTTCATTGAATGAAATAGAATAACAGTTTGTTTCAGGGAACAAATATCTGCCTGGGAAAAGGCTTGCATGAAAATGCAGGCTTTACCCAGGCAAACACGTTAATAAGAATTCTATTCAAAGGGGATAAAAGTTATGGATTTCAAACTAGCTGAAGAACATGAGATGATAAGGAATTCGGTTAGAGATTTTGCCGAGAATGTATTAGGGCCTAAGGTGGCAGACCGGGATGAAAAGGAATACTATGATAGGGAAGTATTTTTGCAAATGGCGAAATTAGGCTTAACCGGTATACCTTTTGAACCTCAATATGGCGGTGCCGGTTTTGATTATATTGCCTACGCCATTGCGGTAGAAGAGCTCGGACGGGTTGATCCCTCGGCTGCGGATACATTATCTTCTCATGTTAGCCTGGGAGCATGGCCTATATGGAAATATGGCAATGAAGAACAAAAAAATAAATATCTAATAGATTTGGTTGAAGGCACTAAACATGGAGCCTTCGGATTAACTGAAGCAAATGCCGGCAGTGATGCAGTTAATATGACTACCAAAGCTGAACTGGATGGAAATGAATATGTTTTGAATGGTCGTAAAATTTTTATCACTAATGCTGAAGCTGCCGATACCTATGTTGTATTTGCCCGTACCGGTCCTAAGGAACTGAAAAGCAAAGCATTTAGTGCTTTTATTGTAGAAAAAGGTACTCCCGGCTTTACATTTTCAAAATTTGAGAAGAAAATGGGCTTAAGAGGAACTCAGAATTGTGATCTGGTATTTGAAAACTGCCGTATACCTAAAGCCAACTTGCTGGGAAAAGAGGGAGAAGGCTTTAAAATAGCGATGGCGACGCTGGATGGAGGCAGAATAGGAATAGCCGCCCAATCAGTGGGACTGGCGCAAGGAGCCTTCGAACAAGCGGTAGCTTATGCCAAGCAAAGGGTTCAATTCGGTAAACCTATAGCTGCTTTACAGGGAATTCAATTTAAACTGGCGGATATGGCTTTGGAAATTAAAGCTTCCCGGATGTTGACATATGATGCAGCCTGGAAAAAGGGTTTAGGTCAGAATTATGCCATGGACGCAGCTATGGCGAAATTAAAAGCTTCGGAAACGGTTATGTGGGTCACTACCCAGGCAGTGCAGATACACGGCGGTTATGGATATACCCGTGAGTTCCCGGTAGAGCGAATGATGAGAGACGCCAAAATTACTGAAATCTACGAAGGTACCAGTGAAATACAAAGAGTGGTAATCAGCAATAATATTCTTAGATAAAACTTTATATTATAAATTAATTACAGCCGGCCGGCTGCCTCTAAGTGAAATAGGGGCAGCCTGTCTCATCTTTAAGGGCGGAGCCATTATTAAAGACAATACCGATGTTGATGGAAATAAATTTTATAACCGAATGCTGCGATGGACAGTTTCCCTGTCCATCGCAGCAATGTATTACTGTATCATTTCGATGCATAAGTGTATCGTTTTGGTCCATTATAAATACGGAAACATAACAAGACAAAAATTGTAATATCTCCAAAATTGTCCGTATATCCTGCTTATAGACCTATGTTGGCAGTTTATTATTGTATAATCGGCTAATATGGCATAATAATTGCACTTTTAATTCTAAGTCTCACAACCAGGACTGAAATCGAATGAGGTGAAAATACAACTATCTAAACTAAACCTTTACCTGGTGCCCTATAAAGCATTCCAAATGCATAAATGCATTTAACCAACTTGGGAATGAAGCTATCCGACAAGATATGTGAGGACATTCTAAGCCAAACAGCTAACTGATATGAGTATATTATGAACGCTGTATGAACTGTTATTTCTCAGTTTAAAAGTTAAAGGGACAAGTAATAGTAAGTCTATGAATTAACTACGGTATATTATTTATGTCTGGAAGCCCATTTACAATAAACTATAAGAGGAGAGAGATGCAAATGGTTATTACAGGTTTAATCGTAGTACTTCTTCTGGTTCTGGTGGTTCCTTTTGTCAACAAAACGGTAGAAGAAAATTTGGAACCATTTCTCTTTGTTATGGGTGTGGCGGCAAGTATAATCTCCGGTATAATGAGCATGGAATTGGCTCTAAAGGCAATGGAGGAGCCGATTATGATCGCATCGGCAGTGTTCATTGCGGGTGCGTTATTTTTCCTTCTGCATAACCAGTTTCAGACCTTTATCAACAAGGTTTTGACCAAAATTCCTATTACGGTTTTCGTATTTCTTACCGTAGCCCTGCTGGGATTGATATCAAGTGTTATTACTGCGATCATAGCATCAATTGTTCTGGTGGAAATTATTTATCTGTTGCCCTTGGAACGCAAACAAAAAGTGGTTGTCTGTATTATTGCCTGTTTTTCGATAGGATTAGGTGCAGCGCTTACTCCCATTGGTGAGCCGCTGGCAACAATCGCTATCTCGAAGTTGGATAAATCTTTCTTTTATTTGTTTAATCTCCTGGGAAAATATGTTATTCCTGCGGTAGTTGGATTTGGTATTTTGGGAGCTGTCTATGTATCACGTTCGAGCAAGAGTTCCGTTAAGGTCGAAGCGGCAGATGCAAATACTGAGGAAACAGTAGTTATGGAGCAGGAAACATGGAAGAGTATAATTGTAAGAGCTCTTAAAGTCTATCTTTTTGTTATGGCTCTGGTGTTCTTGGGCGAAGGATTCCAACCTCTGATTGATAAATATGTATTAGGCCTTTCTCCGCAGTTGCTCTACTGGGTAAATATGATTTCAGCCATACTTGATAATGCAACCTTAACTGCCGCTGAAATCAGCAGGCAAATGACAGATACGCAGGTAACTGCCATTATCATGGGCCTGTTGATCAGCGGAGGAATGCTGATACCAGGCAATATTCCGAATATTGTTTCCGCCTCTAAATTGAAAATAAGCAGTAAAGAATGGGCGGCATGGGGTGTTCCTTTAGGTCTGATAGTCATGATCATTTATTTCATTATTATATTCTTCCTCTAAAATCAGCTCGCTAAAAACGAAAGATGAAAATCCGACCTGCGTTTTCAGTGAGCAAGCAAAAACCCTGGCCTGGTTAAAATGCAAGGCCAGGGTTTTTCCTATGGTCCAGGGACTGTATCAAATTGGGACAATAAAAAAGAGCCGGTATGGTGCTGCCGGTCTGAGCAGCCCGCCCTGGCTGGGCAGGCTCTTGTAACATCAGCTTTGATCCTCACCTTTCCCTTCATCAGCACCTTCAATCATTTTTAAGTCGTCAGAACCCATGTTACTCTCTTCCCCGCTGCCAGGCTTAATATGGAAACAAGCGGTCAACTGCAAGAGTGTCTGTGACCATTTGACCAGTTCTTTGGATGTTGCTGTCGCACTATTGATCGATTCATATTGGATAGCTAAAATTCTCGTTATCTTGCTGCGCACTATTTGCATAGTATTAATCATATCGGTCAAGTATTTGGCAGTACTGGTAATCCCGGCCGTCAATTCAACATAATCAATCTGTAAATCCTCCGTCATGCGGCAAAGCTTCTGCATTTGGCAATCTATTCTATCCAGCTCTACTCTGGTTTCAACACTAATCCTTGCCATATCGGCACCGGTATCTTCACTTTCTTTATCCAGAGCAGATTGAATTTGCTCTATACTGGCACAAACCGAACGATTGATATAATTAATGTTTATTAAGGTATCCATAAAGTCATGGTTGGCATTTGGTCCCAATAGGTCGGATTTATCAACGGTAGTAAGGTATTGTTTATCCATTAACTTGCCCAACTCTGCGGTTACCACCGGTAAGGTGGTCTTGGCTTCCCCCATGGCAATAGCCAGTTCATGACCGGTAAGGCTCATCTTGTACGCCATAGTTATCACCTGGCTGATCAACTGTTCTTGTTTTTCCAGCATATGATTCAGACTATTTCCCAATCTCCCAACTTCATCTCGACTATGAATCTTGGCCCTAACCGTATAATTACCCTCTTCCACTTGATGCATAAGGTTGGTAAACTCATTAAGCGGTTTGGTAATACGTGAAGTCCACATAATAACAATCAAGGTAATGATAAAGAGTCCAATCAATACCGTAAATAAGGAAATACGGCCCAAGGTGTAGATCGATTCTCGCACCTCGTCGATCGGCACTATAGCTCCTATGGACCACCCGATTTTAGATATGGGCTTATATAATACGTAACTGGGTATTTTGTCTATAGTTGCCGTATCAAGGCCCTTTTCGCCCTCAATCATCTTCCCCGCTATAACTGCCAGATCCGGATCAAGGTCCTTTTGTTCAAGCAGGGATTTTCTATTATAGGAGTCGTCAGGATGAGTAATGGCCACCCCCTGGTCATCCAACATGAAGGCATATCCGGTTTTGTAAACCTGAATATCATTTACTATGTCCTCGATCCGTTTTACCAGAATATCTACGGCTGCAACTCCCAGCAGTTCACCGCTGTTATTATAAAAAGGAACCGCCGCCGTCACCACATAATTTCCGGTTAAAGGGCAAATATAGGGTGCGGTATAGACCAAAGTTTTTTCCTGAGCCGCCTCTTCATACCATGGCCTGTCACTTACTTTATAATTGGGTGGATATTTAAACTCTATATTGCCATAGAGCCGGTCCGTCTTATCCACCCCTACGTACACAAATTTAATATCCGGATTCGAATTTGCTATCCGTTGGAAGGAAGTCATCATCTCCTTATAATCATTGTCCTGGGTTAAATCCATATCTTGAGAACTTACTTTTTGAACAAATCGGTGAATTTGTTCATTCTGAGCCAAGGTCCAGGCATTCTGTCCTTTTTGGAGCAAATAGCCTTCTATGCGGGCGGCAGCGGCATCAACCATTGCAGTAGTCCTTTGCTCGCTCAGATCGACTACTGCTTTTTCAGCCCAAAGGTAATTTAAAATGCTTATTCCCAGCAAAAACAAAGTCGTTATTGATAGGATATAAAACAGGAGCCGTTTTTGGATGCTGTTAAACACGGCTATCTACCCCCTTTGCTCATTGTGGTCTGACATAGGAAAATAAATCATATTTTTTAATTTTTCGATATAAAGTAGAACGTCCAATCTTCAATGCATTAGCGGTTTGGGTTATATTACCCTGGTAGGTATTCAGTGCCCTGATTATTAAATTTTTTTCGTTTTCTTCCAGTGGAATTACACTCTGATCTTCACTCATATGCATTATGCTCCTGCCTCTGCCTAAGTATGATTCCAAGTGTTCAACTTCTATAATATCGTCGGCAATATTGACCGCGGTTTCAATTACATTTTCCAATTCCCGTATATTGCCGGGCCAGTTGTAATCCATTAAAAACTCTAAAGCAGCGTCGCTTATAGAAATCAAACTCTTGTTTAAAGTTCGATTATATTTTTTAATAAAATGACTGGTTAAACGCGGTATATCATCTTTTCTTTCCCGCAATGGAGGTATCCTGAGATTTATGACATTAAGCCGATAGTAAAGGTCCGCCCGAAACCTGTTTTCAGCTATTAACTCTTCAATTTTTTGATTTGTGGCTGATATAATTCTGAAATCCAAAGGAAAATCCTTGTTTCCGCCGACCGGTACCACCGAGCGTTCCTGCAATATCCTCAATAATTTAGGCTGCAGCCGAACCGGCATATCACCGATTTCATCTAAAAACAAGGTTCCTCCGTTAGCCTGTTTTAATTTTCCGTCCATTCCTCCTTTTCTAGCACCTGTGAATGCTCCATCCACATAACCAAATAATTCCGTTTCCATCAATTCACCCGGTATGGCAGCACAGTTAATAGCAATAAAAGGTCCTTTGTTAAAAGTGCTGGCCTGGTGTACAGCCTGAGCAAACAATTCTTTACCGGTTCCGCTTTCTCCCGTAATGAGAACACTGGAAGGACTGCGTGCTATGGCATGGGCAAGCTTTAATAAGCGCAAAAAGTCTTTATTCTCTCCAATAATATCTTTAAATTCAAATCTAACCGATTTTCGCTTACCGCTTTTAATGTTTTTTTCGGCCGGCTCCGCCGAGTCAAAATATACACAATATCCGACCAATCTACCCTTTTCCCCTATTACGGGTTCCTGATAAGCGGTAACAGCCGATTTACCGGCGGAAGAACAAAAATTTAAGCGGCAGCCTTTATTTATATCAATATCAGTTGGGTTAGCCCCGCTAAAAAATTCCCCGAAATTGTGATCAAGAATATCTTCTTTAGGTACCCCGAGTACGATCTCCGCCTCGCGGTTGACCTGAATTATTTCAAACTCGGAATTAGTAACTATAATACCTCTATCATTATCAAGGGTAATAAAGAAATTTTTTAGCAGGAATAATTCATCCAGATTTTTCCGGGCCTCCAGCATTTTAGCAATAGCGTGCAAACAAGACCTGATAATGTTTTCCATAATACCGGATTGATAATTATCCTTCATGGGCAGAACAAAACCAATACCGCCTAACAATTTTGATCCATGCAGGACAGGCACACCAAACGAAATACTGTGGGCTAATACCTCCAAAGTATGTTCCGGTCCGGTTACCTTGACCGGGATCAAATGTTTAAGAGCCAGACCGAAGGCATTGGTGCCAATTTGTTCAGTATCAAGCATAACCCCTTCTCTTAATCCAGGTTCGGTCTCCGCACTTCCTTTAATATAAAGTACGCATCCTTCATCATCTGTAATTATTAAATGAGTTTTTAAAATACTGGTATCAAGTATGCCATCCAAATATTGCACAACATGTTGAAGTTCCGGATTATCATTTTTCCTTTTCTCGATTTCAGAAGCAGTATAAATGCACTTATCCAATAAAATTGACTTGTCAATGTTGAGACAGGCCGACAGCTGTACAGATTGCCCTATTACAGCTTGCATTGATATTTTTTCATTACCGGGTGTGTTTTCGGTATAGTTCATGCCAGCCACCAACCTTTTGCCAAAGGTACAACCTATTACAATTTAATTGGAGCCAAAAATGAGGGTATTTTGTAACAATAATGTTGATATATGCAATTATTTTGTTGTTTCTGTCGAATCTATTATAATTATTCTGCTTTACTATCATTTAAACCTTTTTAAAAAGGTTGATTTTTTTAAGAAATTTTTTACCATATAAACCAAATGATGCGGGTCAAAGCGCTGCTTTGACCCGCTCAATTATAATTTTATAAAAACTCTTCTTCCGGAATCTGAGGCCCTCTCTGAGAATCCTTGGGGGTAACACATATACCAGTGGCTCTGGCCACCAGGATAGGTTCAGCCAGAAGTTCACAGGCGGACGCGGCACCGTCCTTAAGCGGCTGTATTACTTTCCAGGCTTCGAATTTCATTTCTCTGGAGCTATTGCCGATTCTGGTAAACCAACCAACCGCTTCGATATAATCGCCGGCATATACCGGAGCCAGGAAATCAACGTGCTCATAGGTGCGGAAAAGGCCCTCATCGCCATCCCTGAGGATGAGTAATTCGGTGGCTACATCGCCAAATAAATCCAGCATACGGGCGCCATTTACCAGTCCTCCGCCGTAATGGGCATCATGCTCGCTCATTCTTAATCTAATCATGGCTTTTTTCATTATAAAATCCTCCTATTATTTTATTGGCAGTGCTTCCTGCCCCAAAATCATGCACTCAAGGTTTGGTCCGTATCTTCACTCTTCAAAGCGAAATGTCCGATTATCGCTCCTACCACAAAGAACAGCACAAAGCCAAAGCCAGCGTTGGCACCGGGAACAATGTTGTAGAGTCCCTGGAAAGCATTTTCCACTCCAAACAGGCCCATGTAACCATTTAAAGCTTCGACAACCCCCCAACCCAGGGAAGCATAACAGGCACCTTTCATGGCACCGCTAAATCTGGGCGGGAAGAAAACTATAAATAATACCAAGGCAATACAGGGGGGATAAATCATGTTGAGAATTGGGGCGGTCCATTTTACAATCTGGTCCAGACCGCAAACACTGATTATGGTACTTACTACCAGAACAACAATAGCTATCTTTTGATAACTCCATCTGCCTTTGGCGGCGTCCACAAAGTACTCCGCCGTACCTGCTGTCAGCCCTATGGCCGTAGTCATGGCGGCAAATACCAAAGCTACGTTAAAACACATCGCACCGACCAATCCGAATTGTTTCAATACTACGGTGGCGAACAATTTGGCATAATCGAGATCGCCATAAACGCTGCCGGTGGAAGCACCCAGCAAGAACTCTCCGACTTCAATCACTGCCAGCATTATGAAACCGATAATACCGGCTTTGACCAGGTTCCCCAGCACTGCGTTTTTGTTTCCCTTAACGCGGTTGCCAATATCGGTCAGAATAATACCGGCAAACATCAAGGCGGCGGGCAGGTCCATGGTCTGATAGCCGTTAATAAATCCATAGGCAAAAGGATTTTGGGCATAATTGGGGGCAACCGGGTCGCCGATCGGGAATATCAGGCACTTCGTTATGATGATGACTTCCATTAACAGTAATAACGGAACCAAGATACGGCTCAACTTGTCGACGATCGCGGTCTGTTTGTAGATAAACCAGTAGGTAATAGCGTAATAAGCTACGGTAAAAAGGAAAAGTACAATCCAAGGTGAACTTTCAAGGGCAAATATCTTACTGAGTGCGTCCCAGGCCGCTGCACTCATACGGGGAATAACAAAGAAAGGCCCCATAATGAGAACAGTGAATCCGCCGAAGATCTGGGCAAAATTAGGGCCTACTTTACTGGCCAGCGTAAACAACGGGCCTCCGCCCCGGTTGACGGCAAAATAGCCCAGGAACGGCAGCAACAAACCGGTACAGAAAAAACCAAAAAAGGCCGGCCAGACAGCAGTTCCGGAGTTGCGCCCCCAGGTAGTGGGCCAGAGCATACAGGATGCGCCATAATGCATGGCGAAAATAGATCCGCCTATGGCCAGCAGTATTATAAACGGCAAAGTAAAAGATTGTTTAGTGTTTTTGCCATCTTCCATGTATAAATTCCCCTCTCCAATATTTAAGATTTAAACTACTTGCCGGTCATGAAAAGTCTTAATTTCTTCGCTTGAGAAACCTAATTCGTTGAGCACTTCATCGGTATTCTGACCCAACAACGGTGCCGCTTGACTAACAACCCCCGGAGTATCATGCATTTTTATAGGGATTCCTGGTATTTTAATAGTGCCCAGGGCCGGATCATCTACCTCAATCAGCATCTCTCTAGTCTGAAGTTGTGGATGTTCTGCCGCCTCTGCCACCGTGGCGATCAAACCGAAAGGAATACCTGCTTCGTTCATAATTTCCTGTAATTCCTGCTTGGTTTTGGTAAGCGTGTAGGCTTCCACATCATTCTTAAGATCAGGCAGGTAATTTTTACAACGATCGTCATTGGTTAAATAACGAGGGTCTTCAAAAAGATCCGGGCGTCCCATCAAATCGCAGAGTTTTTTCCACATGGCGTTAGTACCGACACCCATTACAAACATGCCGTCCTTGGCCATAAAAGCATCAAACGGTGCTATGCCGGGATCAGCATTACCGTTCCGGCCCGGAACGTTGCCGGCCACAGTGTACTCGACTACTGCGTTTTCCAGTATCGAGAACAAGGTATCGACCATCGCTACATCCAGCCTTTGGCCCTGGCCGGTCTTCTCACGCTTATACAATGCCATGCAAATCCCCAGGGCCAAATAGGCGCCGGAATAGTTGTCACCAACTGAAGGCCCTACTTTGGTGGGAGGATTGTCAGCAAATCCGGTAATCGACATCAGGCCGCTCATGGCTTGTGCCACAATGTCATACGCAGGCAGTTTGGCCAGAGGTCCATTTAATCCAAAACCAGAAATCGAAGCATAGATAATACGAGGATTGATTTTCTTGATCTCTTCATATCCCAAGCCCAATTTCTCCATGGTGCCTACCCGAAAGTTTTCACACACCACATCAGCATCCTTAACCAGTCGGAAAAAAATCTCCTTGCCTTCCTCCGAACGCAAATCCAGACTCAAACTTTTCTTGTTCCGGTTCAGGAAAGCATAATAAGCACTGTAACCATCTTTAATCGGTCCCCAAGTACGGGATTGATCTCCGAGCCCAGGTCTCTCGATTTTTATGACCTCTGCTCCATGGTCAGCCATATGCATGGTGCAAAATGGTCCGCTATAAGCCTGGGTTAGATCTATCACCTTTACTCCGTCAAGGGCTCTCATTAATCCACCTCCTCAAGATCTTAGAATGCGCATTCTGTTTTACTTAAGTTGCAAGTAACGTACCAACCCCATAAAATAATCCTCGGATTCGCAAGAAACCCGAGGATACGGAAGGTTACGCAAGTGCTATAAAATTATGTTAATATCGCTTTTACTCTTTTACTGTATCAGTATGGGGCACTCTTCTTTAAGCCTTTGATTTGAGTGAATTCAAGAGCAACGTGTCAGACTGGATCAGTGTATCGAAACGATACGGGTGAATAATTCAGAATTAAATTAATTGCAACCAGCAGGCTGCCTCTAAGTGAAATAGGAGCAGCCTGTCTCATTTTTAGAGGCGGAGCCATTGCGGCGGCGGCTTCCTTTTTCTTTGGTTCATCCCGGAAAAGTATAAAGGAGCCGGGTTACTTTTTAAATTTCCTTGGTGAGACTGGATTTATTTTTTACCAGCCACTTTCCCTTTTCCTTTGCGAGTACGAAATCGATTCGGGAACAGTATTCGCCCCATTTGCCCGGTTGCGTTACAATCACGCTTTGGCCGGCGGGATTTTTATATTGGTGCGAAGGTATATTAAGATGGGTATGGGACGCCACAATAGCGTCGATGCCGTTAACGCTGCGGGCCAGTTCCTTGACTCTGTTGCCGGGGTGTTTAGGTTTAAGCGGCTCTTCACCGGAATGAACGACGGCCACGACGATGTCGGCTCCGTTCATTTTCATACACTCGGCCCATTTATCAGCCTCTTTTACCATATCCTCCAGTTTCAAAATTCCCTTATACGCAGGTAAATCCTCCACATTCTCCCCACCTTCACCTACTTCCGGAAGAGTAAGGCCGAGAATGCCTACTTTTAAGACCCCCTGGGGGGTAGAAAAGTCTTTCATTATATAGGGAGTTACATAATTGCGATAATATTCTCCTGAATAGGGATTCACCGCCGAAGTCTCGTAAAGGTTGGCGGATAAAACCGGTATATAACAATCGGTAAAGTCCAGAATCAACTCATTCAACCCCAACTTATCATTGGACAGGAATTCATGATTGCCGAGGACTACGGCATCATAATCCAGCTCGCTCATATGGCGGACAATCGGAGGCATTCGACGGGGCTGGCCGGCGTTGTCGGCGTTGCGGCAGATTTTAAACCACTGCTGCATGGCCGTGGCCGCATCATTCTGGTCATCGAAGAAATCCCCTGCATCCACCAGCATAAAATTATCTTCTCGGGACCGGGTCTCCTGGATATAATGGGCTAAATCGTCCGGAATACTCCCGTGCAAATCAGCTGTGGCCAAAATAGTAAGCTTGACTTCCCGGTTGGGAATAAGGCTGTTGACAGGACCGACATCAAGCTTAGCCAGTATTAATAAAAAGGCCGCTAGGGCAATTGCCGGTAAAGCACCATATAATAGCAGTTTTTTCATGGAACCTAATCTCCTTCGCTTATTTTAATTATAATTATCCGGACATGTGCATGGAAGGGATAGAAGCGGGATTTGGCGCCGGATTCTCTATTCCACCGCCCGGATGGCCTCGGTGATCGTGACTTTGTTGACCTGCCGGGCAGCGCCGATAGTAGCTAGCCAGCCGATCAGCAGATTGATTAGTATGACCGCCAGGAACAACTTCCATTCGATAAAAAACTGTTTGTATTCCAGAGGAAAGGCGGCCAGGTGAACATAATAGATAAATATACCGGCCTGCATCACCAGGGCAAGCCCACAGGAGAACACCGCGGATAGGCCGCCGTAGGTCAATCCCTCAAACCAGAGCATATTACGGAACTGTTTCCGGCTCAGTCCGATGGCTTTCAGGATGCCGTGTTCGTGCAGGCGGGATATCAGGTTATAGCTGATGTTGTTGTAGATGCTTAAAGCGCTGATAATCATCAGTACGGCGGCAATGGATATATACAACAGCAGATATTGCACTCGGGCCTGGCGCTGGTAGTCCTGGTCCGCCACCCGGTCGCTCATCCCCGTACCCGGGATCAGTTCTGCCAGGCCGAGGACTTTCTCCTGCAAGAGCCGGTAAGCAGCCGAACCTGCATCATCCCGCATGTCTATACTGACGATGCGGTAGTCGGGCACGCCGAATAATTCCGTAAACATTTGATTCGATATGAGCAGATAAGGGTCCTGGTTCGATCCTAAATGAAAAGTGTCTTTTTCCGGCAGATAGCGGTTTTTGATAATACCGGCTACGGTAAATTCCTGCTCCCGGTACATATCTTTATATTTTCCGTACTGATAGATCAGGTTCCAGTTATCCAGAGATTTTTCGTAACCGGCTCGGGGATAGCTTATGGTGACCCGGTCTCCCGGCTTAATTTTCAGGATCGGTTTTAAGCGGTCGTCCTTCTTTGGGTTCGCCCGGGCATAAGAGGTCCCGTCGGCGTATACTTCGGGAATGTATAGCACTGCCAGGGGCTGCTGCCGCATCTGCCGGATATCGAAACTGCCGGCGGACAGCAGATCATTCAAAGGCGCCAATTCTTCATCGGTTAAGCCTTCCATAGTCGTTCGGATCAGAAGTTGGCCATCGTCTCCGGGAAAAGCGAAGCGCATTTTTTCCTCGGGATGATCTATGATATCGGTATTGCGATGGTCCATCTGCGTCAGCCATTTTTCCCGGCTTTTAAGATAATTACGTCCATTGGCTCCGTTGAGCAGGGAAGGGCTGATCTGGGCCCGCGCATAAAGAATCTGCTGGGCGGAAACGTCCCGCACCTGCGGCCAGGTTCGGATGGCATCGATTTGTTCCCGGGTGTAGCCTTTTTGCATAGGCACACTGTTGTTGACATTGAGTCTGAATTCATAGTTTTTGCTGGGATAAACCCCATCCAGATAGTCGCGGGCGCGATCAAATAATTCCAGTTTGTAGGATTGTATCAGCAATACGGAGCAGCCCACCGACATGGTAAGGACCGTAAACCAGAGCGCCTTTTTGTTCCGGCGCAAATTTTTCAGAGCGATCTTCCAGGGAACTCCCGGCAGTCTCTCCAGCACGGTTTCCCGTCCGGACAGACCGGCATCCATGCTATGGCGGTTGATGGCCTCTACCGGGGTCACGCGCGAGGTCATGACCGCTGTCCTGATGCCGGCGGCCAGAATAGAAGCCAGAGCGACCGCAATGGCCAATTTTATGGCCGCAGCCGAAATTACAATGACATCCAGCTTGCTCTGCCCGATGACTTCCGTGGTTGTGAACAGATCGGTGGTCATTCCCGCAAACAGATGTACGAACGCAATGCCGCCTATGATCCCGCATAAGATCCCGGCGGCGCACAGGATAAGAATCTCGGCCATCAGTATATGGACGAGCTGCCCGGCGGTGGCTCCCACCGCCCGCATGACGCCGTATTCCCGGACCCGGCGTAAGATGGAGATGCTATATACGCTGTAGATGACCATACCGCCTACCAGTGCCAACAGGAGAGCGATCTTGACCAGGTCCCAATCCACTTTATCCAGCTGCCCCATCGCTTCCAGCAGGGAACGGTTGCTCATGACGTTCTTTGTGGGGCAGTCCAGAGTGCCTGCCAACCGCTTGATTTCCTCCGTTATATTAACTCCCGGTTTGAATTCCACCAACAAACTTATATGATTCTCTCGTCCGGGCAGATAGGACTGGTCAAAGGCGATGTAGGCTTCCATCTGACCGCTGGACTTTTCCGCCAGGCGGTCTTTGATAATACCAACCAGTTTGAAATGTTGGGTTTCGCCACGGTTGGGCATAAATATTTCCAGGGATTGTCCCAATTGCTGCGGCAGCCGCAGCCTTTCCAGGACCCAGCTCTCCACCGCGATTTCATTGACCCGGTTAGGAAAACGGCCTTTTATCAGGGCGGTATCTTCCATATACAGAATATTTCTATCTGCGGCCAGCAGGTTAACTAAAAACTGGTTGGAGCTCTTCCAGTCGTCATAATAGAACAGGCGGGCGGATTCTTTTATGGAATCGTATTGCCTGCTACTTTCAGTTTGGGATGTATTGAGTTCGGTATAAACGACATGCTGCTGCCCTTCATAGGCTTTGACATTCTTGAGATCGGCGTTGCGGCTGCTTTCTCCCAAAGAGCCGATGACGACGATAAGAAAAACACTGAGGGTGATGCTGGCCCACAGGACCAGAGAACCTTTGGGATAACGGGTGATATATCTCCAGGCCATCCGGACGTAGTTCAGCATCGTTCTCCCTCCCTATCCAGCAGCCGTCCGTCTTCGATGCGGATGATCCGTTCCGCCATCCGGGCCAGAGTTTCATTATGAGTTATTAACAGCAGGGTCTGATGGTATTGGCGGGCTGATTGTTTCAACAGGTGCAGTACTTCCAGGCTGCTGTGGGAATCCAGGTTGCCGGTGGGTTCATCTGCCAGTACGATGGAAGGGCGGGTAACCAGGGCCCGGGCAATAGCCACCCGCTGCTGCTGGCCGCCGGAAAGCTGGTGGGGAAAAGCCCGGGCTTTGTCCTGAAGATGCAGCACTTCCAGCAATTCCTCCACCCAGGACCGATCTACCTTTTTCAGATCGATTTCAATGGGCAGAGTTATATTTTCCCATACGGTCAAAACCGGCAGCAGGTTGTAGGCCTGAAATACAAATCCCACTTTTCGGCGGCGAAAAACCGCGAGCTCGTTATCCTTCATGGCATAGACATCCTGGTTCTCGATCAGCACCTTGCCGGCGGTGGGACGATCCAGTCCTCCCAGCAGGTGCAAAAGGGTGGTTTTGCCTGATCCTGAACTGCCCGTTATAGCGGCGAATTCTCCTTCCTCTACGCTTAAATCCACTCCGTCCAGGGCTTTCACTATATTGGCCCCGCTGCCGTAGAATTTACGCAGAGATTTGGTTTCCAATAGCTTCATCATTATCATCTCCCACTTCCAGGATAAATCGAGAAGCTTACGATTGCCCGCATCATTCCTTACAATTTTGTAAGCTCAGCAAAAGGCTGAACTTGCTGCCCGGTTTTTCGGTGGGAACAGCTATGATTCCTCCGCCTTGCTCTTCCAGTATATTTCGGCTCAAATAAAGGCCGATGCCCAGCCCCGGCGCGTTTTGGATTGCCTGCGACCGGCCCCGGTAAAAGCGCTCGAAGATATGTTCCATTTCCTGGGGCGGGATGCCGATGCCGCTATCCTCTATATCTACTTTTACATACTGCTCCAATTTTTCCATCCCAATTTTGATGTGCCCCTGGGTCGGGGTGTATTTTACCGCATTTTCCATAACATTAAACAGAGCTTCCCGGGTCCACCTGATGTCGTGGCAGATGCGCAGGCTCATCAGTCCGCTCATATCGATTTCTATGTCTTTTTCCAGGGCCTGGGGATAGATGCCGTTGACCGCCGCTACTATGGTCTGGCGGAGGTCGCCCTTTTCCTTTTTTAATTGGATCATGCCGCTCTCCAGGTGAGACATCTTCAGCAGGGAAGTGGACAGCCATTCCAGTTTTTCAATCTCTTTTTGACTGTGGTGCAAAAACTCTTGCCGTTCCTGTGGCGACAGCTCCTCTTCCAGCAAAAGGCTGTTCAGTACCTGCAATGAAGCCAGGGGAGTCTTTATCTGGTGAGAGATATCAGAGGTCAGGGCTTTGACCTTTTCTTTTTCCCGATGCATGCTTTCCAGGCTGAGCTGTAAGCGGCGGGACATTTGTCCAAACTGGGATTCCAGCCGGGATATAATCCCTTCACGATTCCCGCTATGGCCGGAAAGGGAAGAAAAATCCCCGGCCATGATTCTGTCCGCCGCTGAGGAGGTCCTTTCCAGGGCGGCGGCGATATGATTTATCATGCGGGTAAACAGCACCAGATTCACTGCGGTGATAAGCAGCATTAATCCGGCGTCTCTGAGCGGCAGCCAGTGATAGAAACCAGATCCGGGGCTGGCCAGCCGCCGGATATACAGGATATCGCTGCCGAGCAGGAGGGCGGCAATAGCAGCGGCGGCGATAATAAGTGCCAGCAGGTAGCGTTTGAATAAAGGGTCTTTTCTCCAATCCATTTAATCGCTCACACACCTTTCTCCCCATATATATCCGATGCCGCGAACCGTTTTGATATAGCGGGGCCGGGAGGGATCGTCCTCGATTTTTTCCCGCAGTCGGCGGATGTTTACGGCCAAGGTGTTTTCATCCAGATCGTCGCCCTGGCTGTCCCAGAGATGCTGCAGAAACTGCTCCCGGGTTATTATCTGCCGGGGATTGTTCAGGAAATAAGATAGCAATTTTAATTCCGTTTTGCTCAAGTTGATCGCCTGCTGATATTTGCACAGCTGCATAGTGGCCGGGTAAAAAGTGATGTCGCCCGATCTGATTCCGACATTTTCGGGACTGAGCTGGCTGCGGCGCAGCAGTGCTCGTATCTTGGAAATCAGCACCATCAAACTGAAGGGTTTGGTAAGGTAATCGTCTGCTCCCAGATCATACCCCAGTACGATATCTGTTTCCTGGTCGCAGGCGGTCAGAAATATGATGAGTACAGAATTGTTTTTCCTAATTTCCCGGCAGAAGGCAAAACCGTTGCCATCGGGTAAACTTACATCCAGAATAAGCAGGTGGATTTCATGCTGAGTCAAGAGCTTTCTCCCTTCCTGCAGGCTGGCGGCGGAAAAAACCTCGAAGCCTTCTTTTTGCAGCTTGAAGCTGATGGCGCGATTCAGGGAGTAATCATCCTCTATTACCAAAATGCCAACGGATTTATCCATTGGTTTTCCTCCTTCCCCGGCTTTAGTGGTAGCTCGTTTGGCGTACTCCAATTTCTGGTGCCAGCGGCAGAGCATCATGCCGAAATTCATCACTATACTTTTTTATCTTTTCGCACACCCCTATATGCTTATATTGTATCATTGTTCATATATACACTTTTTGTATCACGCTAGTTTATATAAACATTGAGAGTTTTGCATAATTAACTTTTTCCTATGATTAAGCAGTAACTTTGCGCATGTCATCCTGAGGCAAAGGCTTCACCTCAAAAACATGTTAACGACATAGCGCTGCTCCGTTTCCAGCACTGCCTCAAGAATTTCAGGATCATTCGGCTCTGCTGAAAACCGGGGATATTAGCGTAAAGGCAGGGCAGGGGGGATCACCAGGAAACCGGACACCAGTGCGATAAGGCCGGGATATACCGGCAGCTGGCAGCAGTTGAAATATATGGGAAGAAGTCTGGGTTGACCGCGGTAGGCGGTAGTGATACTATTGTAATAAAATAATATATTTTAGCTTTTCTTCGGGGATGGGTGCAATTCCCTTCCGGCGGTATAGCCCGCGAGCCAATCAGGCATGATCCGGTGAGATTCCGGAGCCGACAGTAAAAGACTGGATGGGAGAAGGAAGGCCATGATGGCGTGCGTATAATTTTAGTATTTGCGACTATTCATGGTCATGTAATAAACCCCGTGAGAAACGGGGTTTTATTTTTTTAAGGAGCCATTGTTATGTATAAGAATGATGAAAATTATATGCGGCGAGCTATAGAATTAGCCTTGCTGGCCCGGGGCAGGACCAGCCCTAATCCAATAGTGGGAGCTGTAATTGTCAAGGATGGAAAGATAATAGGGAAAGGCTATCACCATCAGGCAGGTACTCCGCATGCGGAAATAAATGCCCTCACAGATGCCGGGCAAGAGGCACGGGGGGCCACCATGTATGTAACTCTGGAGCCCTGCAGCCATTATGGGAAAACTCCCCCCTGTGCCCATGCACTGGTGGAAGCAGGACTTAAACGGGTGGTAGCGGCTGTTCTGGATCCTAATCCTCTGGTAGGGGGACGCGGTATGGCGATTCTGGAAAAGGCCGGTATCGAGACAACGGTAGGAGTATGCGAAGAAGAGGCGGCCCGGATAAATGAATTCTTTTTCAAATATATTACCACCGGCCGGCCTTTCGTGACATTGAAAATGGCTATGACTCTGGATGGAAAAATAGCTACCGGAACCGGGGATTCGAAATGGATTTCCAATGAAAAGTCGAGGACTTTTGTTCATGAATTGAGGAATATTTACGATGCGGTGATGGTTGGTATCGGGACCGTGTTACAGGATAATCCCAGATTGAATACCCGTTTGGAAAGGAAAGACTGCAGAAATCCAATAAGGGTAATAATAGATGGCAGACTTGATTTACCGCCCGAAAGTTATATTGTTCAATCGGCGGCCAGTCAGCCTACCCTAGTATTTTGTGCTGAAGCTGCTCCCCATCATAAAGTACATTTGCTGGAGGAGAGCGGTATTAAGGTTATAAAAGTGGAAGGCACACCGGAGGCAATTGCGCTGGAGGCGGTACTTGAAAGCTTAGGCAGGATGAATATCTGCAGTGTTATGGTTGAAGGTGGTGCAGAGATTAATGGCTATTTGATTGAACATAAACTGGCAGATAAAGTGCACTGGTTTATTGCTCCTAAACTGGCCGGAGGACGTAAGGCACCGTCACCGGTAGGAGGAGATGGTGTGGAACAGATGTCTGCAGCCGCTATGGTTTCAAAGCTTGAAGTGCAGAATTTTGAAGAGGACATCTTAATTACCGGTTATATTAACAAATAAAAGGTGGTGATAATTATCTTTACCGGAATTATAGAAGAAACGGGAAGCGTAAGTCGTATAGCCAGAGGCAGCCAATCCTGCCGCATAAGTATCAACTGTTCCCGGGTGGTTGATGATGTAAAATTAGGCGACAGTATCGCGGTAAATGGAGTCTGTCTGACGGTGGTGGGCTTTTCCAGGAGCCATTTTTCGGCTGATGTTATGCCTGAAACCTTCGAACATACTACTTTGCACAGTCTTAACAACGGTAACCGGGTAAATCTTGAGAGAGCGCTGCGGGCCGGTGACAGACTGGGCGGACATATGGTGCAGGGACATGTGGATGGCATGGGTACCATCCTGGAAAGGCAGGAATTGGATATTGCTATAATTTTTAGAATACAATCTCCGCCTGACCTTCTAAAATATATAGCTGCCAAGGGTTCAATCACTATAGATGGCATCAGTCTAACGGTAGTAAAGGTATTTAAGGATAGTTTCACCGTATCATTGATCCCCCACACCGCTATGATAACTACCCTTAGTCAAAAGCGGCCGGGAGATATGGTCAATCTGGAAACGGATATTATAGCCAGATATTTGGAAAGATTGATTAAAGTAGAGGAAGCTGCTGCTGAAATAAAAATAAACATGAATTTACTGGCAGAGAATGGATTTTTATAAAAGGGAGGTAGTATATCAGATGTTAAATTCCATCGAAGAAGCTATTGCAGATATTAAAGCAGGAAAAATGGTTATTGTGGTCGATGACGAAGACCGCGAAAACGAGGGAGACGTTATAGTTGCAGCCGAAAAGGCTACTCCCGAAATAATTAACTTTATGGCCAGTAATGCCAAAGGCCTAATTTGTGTACCTATGACCGGCGCCAGGCTGGATGAGCTGGACATCCAGCCGATGGTATTGGAGAACACCGATAATCATGAAACCGCCTTCACAGTTTCAGTGGACCACTGTTCATGTACCACCGGTATTTCTGCTTTTGAGCGTGCTGCCACGGTTGAAGCACTCATATCCGGTACCAGCGCCGCGGCCGACTTCAGGAAACCGGGTCATATTTTCCCCTTACGTTATAAAGAAGGCGGTGTGCTTAGAAGAACGGGACATACCGAAGGTTCAATCGATCTCGCCCGTCTGGCCGGTTTCTATCCGGCAGCGGTAATATGCGAAATCATGAATGATGACGGTACTATGGCCAGACTTCCTCAGTTATTGGAGTTCAGTGAAAAGCACGATATAAAGATTGTTACTATTGCTGACCTGATCGAATATCGCCGCCGCAATGAATTGCTGGTGCGGCGGGTTGATGATGCCAAACTCCCCACCATGTATGGTGACTTTACCGCTGTGGCTTATGAATCATTACTGGACGGCAAAGGGCACATTGCTCTGGTCAAAGGCCAATGGAAAGAAAATGAACCGATATTGGTCCGGGTCCATTCCGAATGTCTGACCGGTGATGTTTTTGGTTCCTCCCGTTGTGACTGTGGCGAACAATTGGCCACTGCGCTGACCATGATTGAACAAGCGGGTAAAGGGATACTGCTCTATATGCGCCAGGAAGGCAGAGGAATTGGTCTGCTAAATAAAATCAAGGCTTATAAATTGCAGGATAAAGGCCGTGATACAGTTGAAGCCAATATTGAGCTGGGTTTTCCTCCTGATTTAAGGGATTATGGATTAGGAGCTCAGATTCTGGTTGACCTGGGCGTAAAGAAAATGCGCTTGATGACCAATAATCCCAAAAAGGTTAAAGGCCTGGAGGGATATGGATTGGAAATAGTTGAACGGGTACCAATTGAAATGGAGAGTAAAATGGAAAACCGCAGGTATCTTCAGACTAAAAAAGAAAAAATGGGGCATTTGCTGGCATCCATTTAATTTATATTTTAAAGGAGGACGCTTCAATTGGGAAAAACATATGAAGGAATGCTGATAGGTAAAGACCAAAAAATAGCCATAGTAATATCGCGATTCAATGAATTTATCACTAACAAACTGCTTACCGGGTGCCTTGATGCATTAACGCGCCACGAAGTAGATCCGGATAATGTTGATATTACCTGGGTACCAGGCGCTTTTGAATTACCTCTGACCGCTCAGAAAATGACCGGTAAGGGCTATGATGCGGTAATCTGTCTGGGGGCCGTTATACGGGGAGCAACTCCGCACTTTGATTATGTGGCTTCCGAGGTTGCCAAAGGAGTGGCACAGGTAGGTCTGAATACTGGTGTTCCGGTAGTGTTTGGAGTAATAACCGCCGACACTATTGAACAGGCGATTGAAAGAGCAGGAACCAAGGCCGGCAACAAAGGTGTTGATGCTGCCGTTACAGCTATTGAAATGATCAATTTATTCAAGGCGCTGCAATAAAATGTTCTCACAGACCGTACAGTCCTTAAATATTTGGTGTGTAAGACGGGGTTAAGCATGATTTAATGTTAACTTTAGGAGAGAATATTAATTTTCTTCCATAAGTTGACGGTAAATCAATCTGGCCCCGTCTCGCCGCTGGAAGGGGGGGGATAACTATAATTTAATATCGCCATAAAAATTTTTTGCCACAACAGGCTGATTTCGGGTTGATTGTTGGAGGATGCCCGGTGTGCTGTGTAAACAAATCGGAAATCGAAGACCAGGTTATCCGACAAGATATGTGAGGAGGTTCTAAGCAAAACAATTAACTGATATGAGTATGTTATGAACGCTGCATGAACTTGTTATTTCTCAGTTAATAGTAAGTTTATTAATTAACCACGGTATATTATTTATGTTTGGGAGCCCATTTACAATAAATTATATGAGGAGAGAGACGCAATGGTTATTACAGGTTTGATCGTAGTACTTCTTTTGGTTCTGGTGGTTCCTTTTGTCAACAAGACGGTAGAAGAAAATTTGGAGCCATTTCTCTTTGTTATGGGTGTGGCGGCAAGTATAATCTCTGGTATAATGAGCATGGAATTGGCTCTAAAGGCACTTAAGGAGCCGATTATGATTGCATCGGCAGTGTTCATTGCCGGTGCGTTATTTTTCCTTCTGCATAACCAGTTTCAAACCTTTATCAACAAGGTTTTGACCAAAATCCCCATTACGGTTTTCGTATTTCTTACCGTTGCCCTGCTGGGATTGATATCAAGTGTTATTACTGCGATCATAGCATCAATTGTTCTGGTGGAAATTATTTATCTGTTGCCCTTGGAACGCAAACAAAAAGTGGTTGTCTGTATTATTGCCTGTTTTTCGATAGGATTAGGTGCAGCGCTTACTCCCATTGGTGAGCCGCTGGCAACAATCGCTATCTCGAAGTTGGATAAATCTTTCTTTTATCTGTTCGATCTTCTGGGAGTATATGTTATACCTGCAGTAATTGCATTTGGTATTTTGGGAGCTATTTATGTATCACGCTCGAGCAGAAGTTCCGTTAAGGCCGAAGCGGCAGATGCCAATGCTGAGGAAACAGTAGTTATGGAGCAGGACACATGGAAGAGTATAATCGTAAGAGCGCTTAAGGTCTATCTCTTTGTTATGGCTCTGGTGTTCTTAGGCGAAGGATTCCAACCTCTGATCGATAAATATGTATTAGGGCTTTCTCCGCAGTTGCTCTACTGGGTAAATATGATTTCAGCCGTACTTGATAATGCGACCTTGACTGCCGCTGAAATCAGCAAACAAATGACAGATACTCAGGTAACTGCCATTATCATGGGCCTGTTGATCAGCGGAGGAATGCTGATACCAGGCAATATTCCGAATATTGTTTCCGCCTCTAAATTGAAAATAAGCAGTAAAGAATGGGCGGCATGGGGTGTTCCTTTAGGTCTGATAGTCATGGTCTTCTTTTTCATCATTCTATTCTTCCTCTAGAATCAGCTTGCTAAAATAAGCAAACCCTGGCCTGGCTAAAATGCCAGGCCAGGGTTTTTCCTATTGTCCAGGAACTGTATCAAATTGGGACATAAAAAAAGAGCCGGTATGGTTGCCGGCTCTTGCTGTTTAAGTTTAGAAGGCAGGAACACAACTGCCTTGATAAGTACCCTCCAGGAATTCCTTAACTTCAGGAGATTGTAAGGCTTTGTTCAGTTTGGCAATTGCTTCATTATTCTTGTCTTTGGGATTAATTACGAGCACATTGGCAAACGGGGAATCTTTGGGCTCCATAAAGAGTGAATCTTTTATCGGATTGAGCTTGGCTTCCAAAGCATAGTTGCTATTAATAACACAGATAGCGGCATCATTCAGCGTTCTGGGCAGTATAGCGGCATCCATCATGGTTATCTTCAGATTTTTGGGATTATCGACAATATCCTTGTCGGTAGCATTTACTCCACTGCCTTCTTTAAGTTTGATAAGATTGGCCTTTTCCAGTACCATCAGAGCTCTGCCGCCGTTGGTAGCATCATTGGGAATGCCTACTACAGCGCCTTCAGCCAATTTATCAAGACTCTTTATTTGCTTGGAGTAGATTCCCATCGGTTCATTATGAACTTTTACGGTCCACTGCAGATTGGCATCATTATTTTTATTGTAATCTTCCAGATAGGGAATGTGCTGGAAGAAGTTGGCGTCGATTTGGCCATCCTTAAGAGCCGGATTAAGCTGAACATAATCGGTAAAAACCTTTATCTCCATATCAACATTTTCTTTCTCCAGCAGGGGTTTTACGACTTCCAGGATCTCGGCATGCGGTTTGGCCGTGCAGCCTACTACTATTTTAGTTTTATCCGCATTCCCGGTGTCATTGGCAGATTTGTCCGATGCTTTATTTCCGCATCCTGCTACTGCTCCAAGCAATAATAATGAACAACAAATAAGTACCAGTATTCTTTTCATTTCTTTACCTCCTCTTATTAATAGTTGCCGCTGTCATTTTGTCTCCCAGCACCTGAATACCCTGAACGAATATTATTAATAATACTACCGTGATCCACATTATCGAATTTTCATAACGCTGGAAACCATAATAATAAGCCAGAGTGCCTAATCCACCTCCTCCCACGATACCGGCCATGGCGGAATAACCTACCAAGTTGATGGTGGTAATAGCCACACCCAGAATCAATGAAGGTCTGGCTTCCGGAATAAGAACTTTCATGATTACCTGCCAGGCACTAGCGCCCATCGAAAGAGCAGCTTCGATAAGTCCCCATTCAATTTCTTTGAAAGAAGTTTCAACCAAACGGGCTACGAAAGGTATAGCCGCCAGGGTGAGTGGTACTATGGAAGCTACCGTACCTATGAATGTTCCGACTATGATACGGGTCAAAGGTATAACCAGAATTAAAAAAATTATAAAAGGCACGGAACGAACCGCGTTAACAAACGAACCAAGAATACGATTCAGTTTCTTATTTTCCAGGATATGTCCTTCCTCGGTGGTAACCAGTATAATGCCCAGGGGAAGTCCGAAAAGATAACTCAGGGCAGTTGATATGACCACCATGTAAAGCGTTTCCCAGGTGGCAAACAGGATTTTGTCGACCATCCAGGAATTCTCGGCAAAGGTGAAAGTTATACCAGAACTAAAAGCACACAAATTTGCCAGCATTTCTATAACACCTCGATTTCCAGGCCGTTATTTTTAAGAAAAATCATAGACTGCTGAATCAGTTCAGGGGTTCCAATCAGTTCAAGCGTTAAGTTGCCGTATGGCACCTCTTTAATCCGGTCTATATTTCCAAAAAGAATATTGGCTTTAACATCAAAATTTTTAACCAGTGATGATATGAGTGGTTCACCGGCAGAGGACCCGATAAAAGATACCCGAATCAACTGAGTTGATTCCTTGCCGCTGGCTTTGCCCAAATAAGGCACTAATTCTTCCGGCAATTCCTTCTTCATTATGGTATTGATGAAACTGCGTGAAGTATGGGTTTGAGGGTTAGTGAAGAGTGACAGCACATCGCCCACTTCTACGATGTGTGATTCATCAATAACTGCCACCCGGTCACATACCTGTTTGATGACATTCATATCATGGGTAATCAGTAATATAGTCAAATTTAATTGTGAGTTTATATCTTTCAGTAATTTTAAAATAGAACGAGTAGTTTGCGGGTCCAAGGCCGAGGTTGCTTCATCGCAAAGAAGTAATTTGGGTTCATTGGCCAGAGCCCGGGCAATTCCGACCCTTTGTTTTTGACCGCCGCTTAACTGTTCCGGATAGACATTGGCTTTATCGGTCAAGCCTACCAGCTCCAATAATTCCGATACCCGGGGACCGGCCTTTTCGGCTGGAATTTTGGCTATTTCCAGGGGAAACATGATGTTTTCATAAACGGTACGGGAAGATAACAGATTAAAATGCTGAAAGATCATACTAATCTTCTGCCGGGCCGAACGCAGATCTTTTCTCTGCAAGGCGGTGATTTCCTGCCCATCGACAAATATTGACCCGTTAGTTGGTTTTTCCAGCATATTTATGCACCTTATCAGTGTGCTCTTGCCAGCTCCACTGAGGCCGATAATACCAAATATTTCGCCTTTATTAACGGTAAGGTTGACATTATCGAGTGCCATAACTTCATGATTGGGAGTCTTATAAATTTTAGACAGGTTACGTATTTCTATCACTGTATGGCCTCCTGCTTGATAAAATAAAAAGCCTCTTTGTCTAACACAAAGAGGCAAGATTAATTCTCGCACTTATCTGTCAGACATAACATCTGCAGGAATTAGCACCGTTGCCAAAAATATTGGCCGGTTGCCGGGCATCATCGGGCCAGTCCCTCAGCCGCTCTAGATAAGTAAATAAGTTAAGTAAAAAGTGCTGCATCTATAATAGCATAGCGATTATTCAGGAGTCAAACCATAATGTATATTTTTAGGGGTTTGTGTAGAAAACTTCTAATTTGACTCCTGTTGGACAACTATACGCCATACCTTTTGGTTTTTGAAATTAAATACTATACGATTGTTGCCGGTACCATAAATGATATCAAAATTCGACTGATCGTCGCCTTGGCTCATCTGCACATAATTAGTTCCATAAGCTTGCTGGACTTGTTCCAAATTCATACCGGTTGTAACATCCCGGTAGGTGCTTATAGCCGAAGTGTAGATATCAGCTTTGCATAAAACGTTATCTTCTTCGGTAAAGGTAAGTAAGTATTCTTCAGGAGCAGTTGAATATACCGTGCTCATTCCCAGCGTTTGACCGCCGGGAAATATACCCGCAGCCGCAGACCAGGAAGATGAACCCACTTCCAGGTTCTCATTGCCGATTTTAATAATAAAATCAGCTGCAGCCAGGGCTTTGGTTTTTCCTGTTATTATGGTCATTTCTGCTTGATGTTTGGAGGATAACAGACCGGCCGCCAAAACCAGGCCAATTATCAGCAATACTATTATTATTTCCTTACTGTCGTTTTTCCTCATTTTTTATAAACTCCTGTACTAAGATTAAAATTGAATTCTATTTATGCTAATACTTCTCCTGCAATTAGACAAATGTTAATAATGGAATTTGTTGAAAGATATCTTTCCTATGATAAGCTTAAAAATATGAAAGGAGCTTGAAATGATTTCAGAAGAAACTTTGCTGTGGTCGGGGAAACGCTACCATAGTCTTAATTATTATCTGCAAGCGGAATTTGGCCAGAAAGTTTATAAAATTGCCCTTGATGGAGGATTTACCTGTCCTAATCGTGACGGTTCCAAAGGAACCGGTGGTTGTTATTTTTGCAGCCCGCAGGGCTCAGGTGATTTTACCCCGGACAGTGCGATTAGTATAGCAGAACAATTAATAGAGGGACAGAAGCTGGTTAAGCACAAGGCAGGGGATAAGTATATTGCCTATTTTCAGGCCTATACCGGCACTTATGCTCCGGTTGCACGTTTACGGGAATTATATTTTAGTACCCTTAAACAACCGGGAGTGGTGGGGCTTGCTATTGCTACCCGGCCTGACTGCCTGGGACCGGATATAATAGAACTTTTGCAGGAGATTAATTCGCGGACCAGTTTGTGGCTGGAACTGGGTTTGCAGACTATACATAAACGTACCGCCCGATATTTAAACATGCAATATGATTTTGATGATTTTCTCCTGGCCTTGGAGAACCTGCGCCAGGTTAATATTAAAACCTGTACTCATTTGATCCTGGGGTTACCGGGTGAAACGGAAAATGATATGTTATCTACGGCTCAAACCGTGGTCAAACTGCCGATTCACGGTCTTAAAATTCATTCTCTGTACATAGTAAAGGGAACCCGTCTGGGACAATTATATTGGGATAGTCCCTTCAAAATGCTCAGTTTGGAGGAATATGTGGATTTAGTAGTCGATATACTGGAAATTACACCGCCTGAAATCGTCATGCACCGTTTGACCGGAGACGGAACACGCACATCCCTTATTGCGCCTTTATGGAGTCTTGACAAACACCGGATATTAAATTACATCGAATCAGAACTTAAGCAAAGAAACACCTGGCAGGGGAAATTATGTAAGACTCTTGACAAAGGCCGTAATCATATACTATAATTACGTCTGTTGAGAACAAAAACCTTATAAATGCGGGCGTGGCGGAATTGGCAGACGCGCTAGATTCAGGTTCTAGTGGGGGCAACTTCGTGGAGGTTCAAGTCCTCTCGCCCGCACCATAATTTGTCAGAAAACCCGTGTATATCGCGGGTTTTAAGCATTTCCGGCCAGAAATATTATTGCTGGGAATGCTTTTTTGCGTATTTAATTTTGAATCCGTGAATGAAGAAGGATTAAAGACGATTATACGCGCAGATATGAACAGGTGGTCAAATCTATATCATTGATAGGTGTAAATATGTTTGAAATACCACCTACACGAGCCTTTAATTTTCGATAATTCTTATAAGACATAAATTTCAATCAAAAAAATCGGAGGGATAAAATTGTTTAAAACAGCGTTTACAGGTGGCCTATTGATTGATGGCACAGGCTCTGATCCTATTAAAGATTCATTGGTTCTTATTGAAGAAGGTAAAATTGTCTATGCGGGTGTCAAAAAAAGCATCGGGGCAGATTATAAAGTTTACAACATAGCAGGTAAAACAATTATGCCGGGCTTGATTGATTGTCATCTTCATTTTTCAGGTAATTTATCTGATGATGACAGTGATTGGGTGCTTGAAAATGCAGTTCAAAAAACCGTAGTTGCAGTACAGCAATCTCGTGAGTGTTTGGAAAGCGGCTTGACAACAGTCGGCGAAATTTCTCGATCCGGTATTCATATCCGCAATATGATCGAAGCAGGTGTAATGCAAGGTCCCCGTGTAGTGGCTACCGGGTTAGGATTCTGTCGCACAAGTGGACATGGTGACAGCTGTAAATTACCTTTGTGGTATAATGAAGAATCTCATCCATGGGCAGAACGTGTAGATGGTCCGTGGGATTTGAGAAAAGCAGTCCGGCGTCGCTTGCGTGAGGATCCTGATGCAATTAAAATCTGGTCTACGGGTGGCGGTGTATGGCGTCAAGATAAAAAGCTGGATCAGCATTATTCTTATGAAGAAATTCAGGCTGTCGTTGATGAGTGCAACATGGTGGGTATTCCGGTATGGAGCCATGCAGAAGGGTTTGGGGGTGCTTTAGATTCTGCCAGAGCCGGCGTGCATTTAATTATTCACGGGCAAGCTTTAAACGATGAGTGCTTGGATATAATGGCTGAAAAGGGTATCTATCTATGTCCTACGATACAGTTTTTAAATGAATGGTTCAAAACCTATAATCCTCCTTATACTCCTGAATTGCATGATCAGTATCCCGGAGAAACAGTAGCGGAAAAAGAATTAAATCGTGTATACGAAAATCTTCGTAAAGCGGCTCATAAAGGTATCGGATTGACAATAGGGTCAGATTCTTTTTGCTCACGTTTGACACCTTATGGTGATACAACCATTGGTGAAATGTACTCTTTTGTTGAACACGCACAGATTTCTGAAATGGATACAATCGTAGCGGCTACGAAATGTGGCGCCGAAATGCTTAAGGTAGATGCCATTACCGGCACGCTGGAAAGGGGAAAATTTGCCGACTTACTGGTTATTGACGGCAATCCTCTTGAAAATATAAGGGCAATTGCGGTTAGAAATATGGATGTTATTATGAAAGAGGGAGCTTTTATCAGGAATGCTTTGTAAAAGGGCCAAGTAAAAAGCTTTTAACACTATTATTTTATGCTGCGGCAGTTGTGATTTTGTACTAACGACGCAAGGATAAAAAAGCACCAAAAGGTGCTTTTTTTATATGCTTTTATGTTTAAAGGGAGGGACTTGGACCCGAAAGGAGCGTACACCTTAAACTTTGGATTATCCATATGAAAAAAGCGAATAAAAACGGTTTAATGGTAATCTGAGAAATTGACAAATTATTTTAAATATACTAAGCTACTTCTTTGAAAGGATAGGTGTACTTGCAGTGAGTGATTCTTCTAATTCTGATTCAGAGCCGCCTAAGCGACGATGTAGATGTACAGAATTAGCTTTACTTAGGAGCCAAGAATTTATATTTAAGTATTATATACACATAACAGAGGGCAAATATATGTTGCCTTTTTTGTTATGTGTTTTTTTATTGCTGTAAGTATAATGCATCCCACCATCTATCTTATTTATGCTTTAGCAATGTAATGTCTCATTGAAATCAAAACTCGAATCAAAATGTTTTTGGGAGGTATAATTTTTGACTGACGATCCTTTATTATGGTTGCTTTTGATTCAACTCGTTTTTATATTTTTTAATGCCATTTTTGCTTGTGCGGAAATTGCCGTTATCACTATGAATGATAACAAACTTGCAAAACTTTTTGCAGCTGGGGATAAACGCGCCTTACGTCTTACCGAGCTAACCGAACAGCCCGCCGGTTTTCTTGCAACGATTCAAATTGGTATTACTTTAGTCAACCTTTTGAGCAGTGCCGTCGCTACGGAAAATTTTTCTGACCGCTTGGTAGATTGGTTCACCGGTATTGGCGTTTCTATTCCTACATCTGTTATCAACATCTTGTCTGTGGCTATTATTACAGTTCTGCTAACCTATTTTACCGTGCTTCTTGGTGAATTAATTCCAAAGCGGCTTGCCATGAAGAAGGCTGAACAAATTGCTTTGGGCATGTCCGGACTTATCTATGCAGTTTCAAAAATATTTACACCGGCCGTTTGGCTTTTCACCGTGTCTACCAATGGCCTTTTGCAGTTATTCGGGGTTGATCCCAATAGTGAGGAAGATGAAAATGCAGAAGAAGAAATCCGTATGATATTGGACGCGGGTAAGCAAAAGGGGACCATACAGCCTGATGAACAGAGCATGATTCAAAATATATTTGAGTTTGATGATACTTTTGCCGGAGAGATTATGACCCATCGTACAGAGGTTTCTCTTTTATGGCTTGATGAAAGTGATGAAGAATGGGACAAAACCATCAATGAAAGCAGATATTCTATCTATCCGATCTGCTCGGATAGTCCAGACAATATCATTGGAGTTTTGTATGCCAAAGACTATCTCAGACTTAAAAACAAAGCCCGCGACGAGGTAATGGAGAATGCCGTACAACCTGCCTACTTTATCCCGGAATCTGTACGTGCAGATGTGCTTTTCCGTAATATGAAAAAATCCAGGAATCACTTTGCGGTTGTTGTGGATGAATACGGTGGCATGAGCGGGATCATCACAATGACTGATTTGCTGGAACAATTGGTAGGCGACCTGGAAGATGATATTTCTATGCCGGAAGAATCACCATTAATTGAACGGATAGATGCAAAGACCTGGCGTATTCAGGGTACTGCGCCACTGGACAAGGTATCCAAGGAGCTTGGAGTATTGCTTCCTGATGAGAAATACGAGACATTTGGCGGGTTGGTTTTTGGTCTTTTAGGAACTATCCCCAGCGATGGAAGCACACCAGAGCTTAAAGAATATGGACTTACAATAAAGATTACAGAGATTAAGGAACGTAGATTGGAAAATTCGGTGGTTTGCTTGACAGATGCTAAACCAAGCAAAGCCAACGGGTAGGGGGGAATCGATCACAGAATATGATCAATGAGAGGGTCTCCGTTTCCGGTTTGAATGCCTTTACCCTGCCTGGTTTACAGTTGCCGTTATCATCCTGGCATTGAAATAAAATTGGCGGCATTATCACATAAAATTTTTATACCATATAATGCTATTGAAAACCAATATAAACCATGAGAGGGTGTGAATGGTATTGACTAATTTTGAAATTGAAAAGGTAAATACGCCCAATTTTATTAAGGGGCGCAAAGGCAAAAAAATATTAGCTATTGTTAATCACATAACCGCAGGACTTATGCCGGGAACTTTAAGCTGGATGCAAAACCCGGCGGCCAAAGTAAGTGCTCATTATCTGGTTACTAAAACCGGGAAGATATATCAATTGGTAGACGAAGAGGATACGGCTTTCGGGGCAGGTATAGTAAACAAGCCGGATTGGATTCTCTATGATGGAACCAACCCCAATTTTTATACACTGAGTATTGAACATGAGGCACTGGCAGGCGAAGCCCTGACAGATATTCAGTACCAGGCTACCTTATGGCTGCATAGAAAGATAATATCCCAATGGGGAATGCCGGCTGACCATAATCATATTATCGGACATTATCGTTTGGATAGCGTGAATCGAAAAAATGACCCGGGCCCTCAATTCCCATGGGATAAATTAATGACCGATTTAAAAGACGCTGACATGCCGGGTCAAACCATAAATATCAAAATCGGGGACCAGGAAATAGAAGGATTCATATTGAAAAACAAAGCCTATGCTCATGCGCGAGCTTTGAGTGAGGCAATGTCAATAGATATTAAGTGGGATGGAGAGAGACAAAGCATATTTATTTACCCAACAAATTTTACCTCTATGGAATCTGATGATAAGATAAACATCTATATTGGTTCAAAACCAATAACAGGTATCCTTATCAATGATAAAGCGTACGTACCGGTTCGGGAAATGGCAGAATCATTGGGCAGAAAAGTGACCTGGGATGATGAGGGGAAAATCGTCACAATAGCTTGATATTTTACTTGTTCCAACAAATGATTACATTATAAACAAATGTTTGTTTACATCAGAACAAGTGTTTAACTAATAAACATTAAGGTATGAGCAGAATTATCTGCTCATTTTCTTGCTATAAACAAAAGATTAGACAATAAACAATTGCTTAAATACAAAATTGTACCCTTATTTTCCTCGGATTTTAGCGAACCAGGATTTATTTCTTTCCTGCTCAGCCTTCCATAAATTAATTAATTCATCAATTTTGCCGCCTTTTTCTCTTTCCCGTTTTTCTAGAGATTTTTCCAGTTCGTCAATGCGCTGATTAAGTTTTTGATTTTGCTTGAGCAATTCTTCGTTTTGTTCAACTATCTTTTGAGCCAAAGAAGTTACCTCGACTATCATGGGGGCAAAATTATTATTGTTATTAACTGCTACAGGTTTATCATCGATTGGCTCCATATTTTCCAAAGCCATCTTTATGGCCGTTGTATTTAGTCCCTTTTCATTTTTTAATTTTAGCACCAGTTTGAGAGTTTCCAGATCATTTTCAGTATAGAGCCTATCGCCGCGTTCATCACGGGTGATCTTTAGTTTCAAACTGTGCTCCAAATAGCGTAAAGTATGCTGTTCGATGCCCAGCATCTCAGAGACTTCACCGATTTTATAATTTATTTCCGGCATTTATCACCTTTTCCCCCTTCACTTCATAAATTGTTATCAGGTAAATCAATAGGGTTAAAAAGCTGAAACCTCTAAATATTCCACTTAACAAGGAAGTATCAACTGCCAGAAATAGGAACAGATTTCGTTAACTTGATTCTTAACTTTATTGTTAGCCTGAACCTTTCCCCTTCATTTTTGGCCCGTTTATTATCCGGGCAAAAGCCGTCCTTTTCGGGCGGCTATTTTATTTTATTAATTTATATAATAATTTAATAAGAATTATGTAGGTTAATTTTATCTTCTGATATAGAATAATTATCTCTGATTATGTTAAATTGTAATTTATAAGAGGTGCAGCTTATAAAACAAATTCAGTCAGGAGGTTAAGAAAATGAAAAAATTCGCACTCGACCAGAATGATGTTGTAATGGTAGTCATTGATTTACAGGACAAGCTTATGAAGGCCATGAAAGATCGCGAGAAAGTATATAAGAATACGCGGTTATTGTTAGCAACGGCCAATGAAATGAATATCCCCGTAGTAGTAACTGAACAATATCCCCGGGGCTTAGGTGCAACTGTGCCTGAGATCAAAGAAAAACTAAAAGAATTTGAATATATAGAGAAAACCAGTTTTTCCGCTTGTGGTGCCAAACTAATGGATTACCTCAAACTTTCCGGACGTAAAACAGTAATTATGACCGGAAGCGAAACGCATATATGTGTTTTTCAGACGGTGAGGGATCTGGCCCAGGCCGGCTATAATGTTCATGTGGTAAGAGATGCCGTTTGTTCACGCTTTGATGAGAATTATGAAAACGGCTTGGAGCTGATGAAAGATGCCGGCGCGGTAATAACTACGGCTGAGACAGTAGTTTTTGACTTATTACGTGCCGCAGGTACCCCTGAGTTCAAGGTTATTTCACCATTGGTTAAATAAGTAAAATTCAAAATACTCAAGAAGACTTCAGCCATTTGCGGGAGTGGGGTGTTAAGGTTAGCGCAGACGGGGTGCAAGCGTTCTTAACACCCCACTCCGGCATAATTTTCGCTAAATTAATAATGGTTAGAGATTAGCGGGGGGTGCTCGGCAAGTAGCCGCTCCTGGTAAGCCGAAAGCGGCATTTTTATATTGTTTGACATGGAAATAAATAGCCTGTATAATATATTTTTGGGTGCGCCCAAATAAGTTACTTTTGATGGTTACCGGCATTACATAAGTATTGCCGTTAATTTTTTTTAGGAAATGAAGGAGCGAAACAGAAAATGTTGCAACATCTTAGAAACATTGGAATAATTGCACACATTGATGCAGGCAAAACTACTACTACCGAGAGAATTCTTTATTACACCGGGTTGACTCATAAAATAGGAGAAACCCATGATGGACAAAGTGTTATGGACTTTCTGCCTTATGAGAAGGAACGCGGTATAACGGTAGCTTCGGCTGCCACCAGATGCATATGGCAGGATTGCAGTATCAACATTATTGATACCCCGGGCCATGTTGACTTCACCGCAGAAGTGGAAAGAAGTCTGCGCATACTGGACGGTGCCGTAGTTATTTTCTGCGCTAAAGGCGGGGTAGAGCCCCAGACGGAAACAGTCTGGCGCCAGGCTGACAAGTACAGTGTACCCAGAATTGCATATGTAAATAAAATGGATGCTACCGGTGCGGATTTTTATAGAGTACTGGAACAAATCAAGAGCCGCTTAGGTGCTGTACCTCTGGTAATTACCCTGCCTTATTTTAAAGATGAACAGTTTACCGGTATCATTGACTTGATTGATATGTGCTGTTATGTATTTGAAGGTGAATTGGGTTCAAAAATGGTGAAGACCGAAATTCCTGAGGCTTATGCCGCCGAGGCTGAGCAATGGCGGGAACAATTGGTTGAGACTCTGGCAGTTGAGGACGAGAAACTTTTAGAGATGTATTTTGGCGGTGAAACTATAAGTAAAGAACAATTAAGAGCCGTAATACGCAAGGGTACAATCAACAGTACGTTTGTTCCGGTTATGTGCGGTAGTTCTTATCGCAATATTGGCGTACAGTGGTTACTTGATTGCATAGTTGATTTTCTGCCTTCACCGCTGGATATTCCGCCTGCCACGGCTACCCTGGTTGAAACCGGTGAAGAAATAGAAATCAAACCGGATGTAAAGGATGACTTTACCGCACTGGTATTTAAAATCATCAGTGACCGCCATGTGGGCAAATTGGCGTTTGCGAGGATATATTCAGGCTCGGTTGATGCCGGAAGCTATGTATATAATGCATCCAAGGAGAAAAAGGAAAGAGTTGGGCGACTGGTGAAGATGCATGCCAATCACCGGGAAGATATAACCAGAGTTGAAGCTGGTGACATAGTTGCATTTATCGGCTTAAAGAATGTCGGGACAGGGGATACCCTTTGCTCCCTGGACCGTGAGATTCTGTTAGAGTCAATCAATTTCCCTGATCCGGTTATACAAATAGCGATCGAGCCCAAAACCCAATCTGATCAGGATAAAATTGCCGACGCATTAAACCGGATCTCCTCAGAAGATCCGACTTTTAAGATATCTTTCGATAAGGAAACCGGACAAACCATTATTGCGGGCATGGGTGAACTACACCTGGAAATTATATCCGAAAGATTGGAAACGGAATTCAATGTGGATGTTAATATCGGTCAACCGCAGGTAGCTTATAAAGAAACTATCACCCGTATGGCTCAAAATGTTACCCGCTATGTCAAACAGACCGGCGGTAAAGGTCAATATGCTCATGTAGTGATTAAACTGGAGCCTGGTGAAGGGTTCGAATTCAAGAATGAAATTACCGGAGGAGTAATACCGCGCGAATATATTCCTGCGGTCGAACAGGGGATAAAACAAGCGCTCAATGAAGGGCCTCTGAAGGGTTATCCGGTAGTAAATGTGAAGGCTACCTTGTTGGACGGTTCTTTCCACGAGGTTGATTCATCAGAAATGGCTTTTAAGAATGCAGCTATGATTTGTACTAAGGAAGCCTTGCAAAAAGCCGGTCCGCAACTTTTGGAACCGGTGATGAAACTGGAAATCACGACTCCGGAAGAGTTTACCGGGTCCATCATTAATAATATCAGCAATCGCCGGGGACGGCTGGAATCAATGGAGACAACCAATAAAACTCAGATCATTCACAGTTGTATACCTCTGGCGGAATTGTTTGGCTATTCGACTGTCTTAAGATCACTCAGTCAAGGCCGAGCCGGGTTCTCCATGGAATTTTCCCATTATCAGGAGCGTCACATGGCTTCCTGATAGGACACGGAAATCATCGGGCTCAGTGCCGTCGCAACAGCAATCTGTTAACAAGACTGACAATTTCATATAGTTACTTGCTGCCCGTAAATGGGTTAACAAGTTCTTTCTCACGTCGTATCGGTATCTAAGCCAAGCTGACGAACAAATTCTGTTTGGCCGATTCGCTGGAATCAATAGCTGGGGCTGCCTCAATTTTTTTGAGGCAGCCCCTTTTTCAATTATTTCTGATGTTCGATAATTTCAGCCTTATAATTGTATAGCGGCTTGAATCTTGGTCGGTGGCGTGCTTTCCATTTTATTGCTGCTACTAAATTCCTTCTTTTCATCGGTGCTTGGCGTTACTTGCGGGGCAATACCGGTTATATGCGTCACCGGTATAAAAGCGGGGTCATTGCCATTTTCGTCTGCCTGAACGATCAATCCATATTGGTTCAAATAGATCGGACCCGTGCTGCGGATATTGGAGCCGACATTGAATAATACTTCTCCGGATAATGTGGATACATACTCATGAATTGCCGTTACGATATTCGTATCGCAGCCGGGCGGAAAGTCAGGCTTGGAGAGATACGTTATGGCCGGATTGTATACCGCGGTACCGGTTTCAAATTGCAAGGCCGCTATAGCATTGAGCGGGAAAGCCACATATTCGTCGCCGCTCAATAAAAATAGTCCGCCATCAGTCCCCTCCGCAGATTTGTAAACTTGATAGGGTATTCCGGAAATCCACCATGGGCTTATTCCTGGGAGAAAAACATACAGAGTCAATCCCGGATATAAAACAATCAGTTGCTCAAGCAGATGCGCGAGCTGAGCATAGCAGAAGCAAACGGCTGAAGACTCTGTGGCCGGGGTGTTGGAATAGGTTAATTCCATCGTAGGAAAGTAGGGTTCCCAAACAATATTGTCGGTGCCAAACTCGACGAGAGTGGATCCGTCTAAATTTTGAAGCGCGATGCCGTTGTTTGGGAATATACCGGTCAGCCACTGGTTGACAAGTGCTGTGATGTCTATTTCAACCGTTTTATAAAGATCGGATGTCGTTATATTGATTAACGACGTGGTTGCTACGGAGGCGGGCTGCGTGTTATACGTTACGGAAGACGTCAAAAACGCTGACGTTACCCGATTGACGACAATGGGGCTCGGTTCCTCCCCGTTTTTGACGATGACGGTAAATTTAAGCTTTGCACTGTCGACCATGGATACGGGCAGCGAGGGCAAAGTAAATTGCATATAACTGACGCAGTTTCCGAATGTCGAATCCATACCGGTATACATCAGTGGGTAAAACGAAAAATTGTTATCTGCATATGTGGATGATACAAAAGTGGTATTCGGTATATTTACTGTTACCGTTGCCATTCATATTTCCTCCTTTCTTGTATAATACATAATATGCAATTTTTGGTTTCTCGTTCTCCCAGTGCTATGTCATCGTGCTGAACCAACCCAAGACCGAAAGTATAAAATAAAAACATCGGATGCTTATCTGTAAGGAAAAAGCAGGTTACACGCCCGGCTATTAACGACGAGCAAAACGGCCTGAAGGAGAAAATCCCACACATTGTAGAGCGGATGGAGAAGCTGCAAGCCTCGACCAATGTCTCCCGCTTCATGGAAAAGGCGAAACGCTACACCAAAATATCAGAGCTGACCAGTGGACTACTCCACCTTTTTATCGAGTGCATCAGATCGGAGAGCGCTACTTCAGGACGGAGGAGCAGAAGATCATCATCAGCTACCGCGACATCGGCGTACTGGAAACCTGTGCGGAAGAAGAAAGGAGAATAACCAGTTAATGAGTAAAGGCAGACAGCAAAATTTGTTGTCTGCCTTTACAGGACCCCATAGTTCAGTTCATATAACTATGGGCACGCGCTTAAAATCCGTGCTATTTTGGTTTATTGATGGTTTCCATTAGCAGGCGGGATTAATAGAATGGAATTAAGTAATTGTTCTGAATTCTGGCCCGGCGAGAGGACCGCCAGTTCAATGACAAAAGTTTTTCCGGCACATTCCATCGTACGATTGTTGCTGCTCGGCTTGCTGGCAATACTCATCGGTGCATCCATTAGGGCCTGGTCACTGGCAATCCCGGTTTCCGGACCGGATTCGCATACATTGATGGCAAAACTAATATTACTGCCCGGATTTGCACTGGCATTGCTATAAAAATAAGTAGCCTGGGTATCCTCTACTACACTCTTTACTAAATGGTACTGAGAAGGGATACCGGCCGGAACAGGAATCCCAGATGGTGATGCAGCTTTTAACATCTTGTCGGTGCCGGAGAAAGCTCTGGAACCGGCTTTGATATCTCGACTGATACCAGAGTAGGTTAAAGATGGTATATCGGTATTCTCTTCAGCAACCTTCTGTTTATTTTCAGTATTGGCAGTTTCAGTAGATTCAGTGGGTTCATTAGGTTCGGAAACATCATGCTGGACCACAATATCTGATTTGGATGGTTCCAATGGCTCACCGGGCAGAATTGCCTTTTCCTGTGTTGCATTGTTGACCTGTGCCACCTGTAAGGGAATCTTATCGTTTTGCAGCCCTGCCGGTGCTATTATAACCAGCAAAATAGCAGCCGCCACAGCTAAAGATGAAAAAGCAGCAAAAAGTGTTTTCCGTCTGGCCTTGTCGTTCTTAATAGCGGCCAATTCATCTCTTGTCTCTAACTTTTGCATTATACTCAAACAGAAATCATCGGGCAGAACTGGAGTTATTACTGTTTTTTGTAAAATATCATTTTCCAGGCGGGTCCATTTTTCATTATTGCCGCAAAATGGACATTGTTTAATATGGTCGCTAATTTCATTCATCAGATCCTCGGGCAGCGTATTTTCGCAGTAATCCAATATCAAATCATCTATTTGCCGGCAGTTCATAGGTTAGCCCCTTTTCATTCCATTTATGTAACAGTATATTTCTTAATGCCTTGCGGGCGCGGTGAATTTTAACTTCTACATTTTCTCTGGATATCCCGAGTGTGTCAGCTATCTCCTGGTTGCTTAAATCTAAACGATACCTTAATATTATTACCTCTCGGTATGAATCAGGTAAAGCCTGAATGGCTGCGTTTATTTCCTGCTCCAGCTCTTTTTCCTCGAACATTAATTCAGGATCATCCCTGTAGCTGACGGAATAAGGTACATCATTCTGATTGTACATAGATTCTTCAAAAGCCAGGGTTATAACTTTTTTCTTTTTTCTGATATTACTTATACTAGTGTTGATCGCAATGCGATTTATCCAGGGCGCAAATTTTCGACCCGGATCAAATTGGTACAGCTTCTCATACACAATTATAAATACTTCCTGGCAAACGTCTTCTGCTTCCTGGTATTGCCCGATAATTCTATATACAATGCCAAAAATGGAATTCTTATATCTATTAATAAGTTCCTCAAAAGCTGACAACTTGCCTTCCAGAGCTAATGCGGCAAGATTTTCATCAGTCAACAAAAAAATCAGCTCCCGCTATCTATTAATATATACAGTTTTTAGGGGATAAACTTGCATCTAATGCTAAATATATAATAACATGAACCATAAGACAGAGGTTAGAAGGATTTACCACCGATAAAATTATCTTACCATGTCATGGAAGGTTTTGGGGAGGATTAACTTGAAAATTATAGTAGACGCAGATGCTTGCCCGGTAAAACAAATTATAGAAGATATATCTATTAATTATAAAATAAAACTGGTTTTTGTGTCGAACCCTAATCACATTTTATCCAGCAATTGGGGTGATATTATTACTGTGGACTCGGAAAATCAGTCGGCCGATATTGCTATAGTCAACCTGGCGACCGAAAATGATATTGTGGTAACCCAGGATTACGGTTTGGCCTCAATGGTTTTAGCTAAAAAAGCCATGGCTATAAGTCCGGGCGGAAGAGTGTATACTATAGACAATATAGACGGCCTTCTTATGCAAAGATTCTTAAATGGCAGAGCGCGTCAGGCCAGGGAAAGGATTAAAGGGCCAGCCAAGCGCAATAAAAAAGATGACATAAGGTTTGAAAAAAATTTCAGCGCTTTAATTTTGGATAATATGAATAAAATTAAATAAATTGTCGTTGCATAAATTTATACAGGGAAATAAAATAGATTATGAACATATGCTATAAATTTGAAAACCATTAATATTTATTTGCAGTCGAAAGGAGAGCCGGTATGTCAGAACAATGCAAGACGTGTCCATCCAATGGAAGCTGTGGCTCAGACCCGGGTCAGTGCGGAGTACAGGAGGACAAAGGGTTAGTGGGTACACTCAATAATATTAAGAATGTAATCGTGGTTATGAGCGGTAAAGGAGGAGTTGGCAAATCCTCAGTCACAGGCCTTCTGGCCACCGGATTAGCTAAACAGGGAATGAAAGTGGGTATACTGGATGCTGATATTACCGGTCCCAGCCAACCCCGGCTTTTTGGATTAACTAATCAAAAACTGATGGCTACCGATTACGGAATCGTTCCTCCAACTACAAAATTGGGCATTAAACTAATGTCCATCAATTTTTTCCTGCCTAATGAAGACGACCCAGTTATCTGGAGAGGTCCCATGCTGGCCGGTGCCGTAAAACAATTTTGGGAAGAAGCGGATTGGCGTGAATTGGACTATATGATTGTCGACCTTCCTCCTGGAACCGGAGATGTACCTCTTACCGTTATGCAGACTTTACCTGTTAATGGCATAATAATCGTGTCATCCCCCCAGGACCTTGCTTTTATGGTGGTCAAGAAAACCATAAAAATGACCCAAAAAATGAATATCCCCATACTGGGGCTGATAGAAAACATGAGTTATGCGGTTTGTCCGCATTGTGACGAAAAGATTGAAATATTCGGCAAGAGCCAGGGGGCGAAAGTGGCAGGTGAAACTGGAATTGACTTCCTGACCGGCCTTCCATGGAGGGAAGCATTTAACCAGCTTGCTGATAACGGAAAAATCGAAGATTATGATACGGAAGAAATTAAAGAACTGGTGGATAAGATAAAAGTTAAATTATCCTGATCCGTTAAAAAGAGTCCGTCATAAAAGCGGGCTCTTTTTAATATTTTAATTTATTTCAAGACAATCACGCATATAATGTATATAATTTAAAGTAGGATGAACCACTCATAAATGCAATATGTAAAATGGTTCAGAAGCGGGGGAAAGCCTATGACGGTGAATAAACTTTTTTTTGAGCTGCGTAAGATATTCGCTGAACTTGCCTCAACGTTAATTTTGGGAAAATATACTGATGCCGCTGACATCGCTAAAAATCTTTCCGAAAAGAGCAAGGCTCTGGCCGATGAACTGGCCAGACAGGGTTGTTAACGTTTAATCATAAGTCATGCCAATAAATGCCATCGACAATGGTCGGTGGTATTTTTTTTATGCCGCAATGAACTCTATCTCACCTGCTCATCAGAGCATAGTCGGCAATTGCCCTTATAATGGGGTATCATTACCCATACCTAATAAAAAACATAATGTAACATATTGAATAAAATTACATAAAATGGTTGTGTAACCATAAAATCTTTATTATAAAGGAATGATATTATGAAAACGAACTTTGAAAATTTAGGCAAGCGTCTCAAAGAGGATTGCTCAAGACTTTCGATGTTCAAACAGCAGTTGGCGAAAGCTATCGGCAAATCGGAAGATAGTGAGCAGCCGGAAGTTATTGGCCCGGAAGAGGTTATAGAACAGCCAAAGGTTATTGACCAAGAAGAGGTTATGGAACAGCGGGAAGATATTGGCCAGGAAGAAGCTATGGAACAGCTCGGAGTTACGAACAAAGCAGAAGTTGTGGATCAACCGGAAGTTATTAAGAAGGCAGAACCTATGGAGCGGCGGAAAGCTATTGACAAGGCGGATTTTAATGAGCAGCCGGAAACTATTAGCAAGCTGAAAGCTGGTGAGAAGCCGGCTGCAATGGCAGGGCAGGCAATGAGACCGAGTTTTAAAGCAAATGTTGAGACTCCTCCTTTTTTAAGTTATATTACCTTCAATCGCATGGGTTTAACAGCCAGAAGTTTAAAATCCATACTGGATACGACGGAAGACTTTGAAATGCATATCATCGACAGCAATTCCAGGGACGATACCTGGGAATACCTCCAATCCGTAGATGATAGTCGTATCAAGTCCAAAACCCGGCTCGCTTTAAATTCAGGGCCGGTATTCGCCTTAAACAAAAATCTTGCGAAGCGAAAAAAAGACCAATACTACTTTACGGTCGACAGTGATGTGGTCATCAAGACCAAGGATTGGATTACCCGCTTCATGAAAGTATTCAATGAATTTCCTGAAGTAGGCCTACTGGGAGTCCAGCGGACTCCACCCTATATTCCGATATACCCTCAAGTTATTACGAGGTCCAGAAATGGAGCCACTTATCTCGAACTTAAAAATGGATATGTAGATGTTCTCCTGGATTTTGTGCATGGATGCTGCATGGGAATGAGGCCGGAATTGATAGAGAAAATAGGCTATTGGAGTGAGGAAACCTGTTATGGTGATGGTGAGCTTTCACCCAGGATTGTGAACTTTACCGAATTTAAGGCCGGCTTTATGAGTGATCAGGATAGGATGCCCTTAATAGATATAGACATGACGCAGGAAATTACCTGCGAGGAATGCATAGCACGAGCATGGTGCAAACTGAATAAGGATAGTGATACCTGTTTCAATATTCATATGGGTAGATATAAAAATGCCCCTTTTGCTAAAAAATCCAAATGGAAGTACCTGCAGTTTTTCAAAGAGCTTGAGGAAGGAAAAAGAACGGTTTATTGCGCATCCGTTTTTGATCCTATTTCAATAGCTACTCACGATTATAACAAAGAATGGGCCAAGGAGAATATGGAATTTTATATAGAAAACAGTAATGAAAAAGTGAATATTTTAGAATGATTTCGTGAGGAAATTATAATAATATATTACAGACATATACTACCCAAAGCCGAGGCTAAGGGTAGTTTTTTCATATTTAACCGGCCATATTCGCAGCACACAAAACGGCTTCTTCTCAACCTATCCTTGCCAGTGGTTGGAAGAAGCCGTTTCTAAAGGCTGTAGTTATTTAAAATTACTCACGATTGATATTGGATTGAAGCCAGGGAACTATATCATCAATACTGTCGAGCATTGCGTCAGCCCACAGATGGACTTCACTTCTTTCTCCTTTATGGGGATGACCGACTATGATCGTGCGTTTTCCCATACCAACCCCCAGGGCCCAGTCGGCCGTGGCATCAATTCCAGATGGCAGCAGCAAGATAATCAGATCAGCCCATTTTATGGCTTCCCGGTTTTCATTGACCACCACCCGCCATTCTTCCCGGTTAATATATTGGCGGTAAGTATGCTGCGAAGGGTCAAACTGTTCGGGAAACATTTCCGGAGGTGTCTCATGGGTTTTTCTGCAGTTGGGGTCTGTAAAATCGAAAACTTCATGGTTATTTAACCTTAAAACTTCAGCCAGTTTACGTACCAATAAACGGTTTTTCCATGATGCACTTATATAAATCTTCATGGCTGATTCCTGTACTTGTTTGAATTTTTGATATAGTGTTCAAAGTTTTCGGCTGCCCAGGTTTGATTATATAAATACTTTCTTATGGATTCGGGGTCATGCACTGAAGCACAATAGGCGGTTCGCTTTCCTTCTTCCAGTTCATTGAATGTTTCAAGGTATTTCCATCTGAATTTCTGGGCGAAGGATTCATTAAAATTTAAGCTTTTACTCAAAAAATAACAGGTATTTACACTTTTGTTGAGCTGGCACAAGTCTTTGCCCTGACATTCATCGCAGCTGACAGATTGAGTCATGTCAATTTCAACTGTCGTTAAGAAACCGGCTTTAAATGAAGTGTAATGAACTACTCGGGGGGAAAGTTCAGCATCCCCATAGCCATTCTCTTCGCTCCAATAGCCAATTTCTCTTATAAGCTCAGGTCTTAAGCATTGAAGCTGTCCGGGTACGAAGTCCAGGTCGGCACCAACAGCCGCATTTTTAAGTTCAAGATATGATAGATCGCCTTTTACTCTTGGTATAATGGCAGGCATATATCTCGGGTAAGGTTTATCCCGCATTACTCCCAGTAAGCCTACTTCGGGAAAAGCTTCAAAAACCTCCATAAAACACGATATCCAGTTTTTGGTTTTTATATAGGTATCACTGTCGATAGTAAAAAAATACTGGTCTGGTTTTCTTTTGGCCAGGCTGAAGTTAACTGGATAAATCGGTCCTAAATTCATGCGCAAGCGAGTTTTGGATTTAATACGCTTATCGGTTAGGCTTTGGATGTAGTCCCAGCTATTATCAATAGAGCTGCTATCAACAATATGCATTTCAAAATCTTCTTCGGAATCAAGTATATTATTTAGGTTTCTTATGGTAAGCCCCATGCGGTTAAAAGTAACATAATTTATAAAGGGCGGATTATTTAAACCGCTTTTTTTCTCAGTATCTATACTAGCGGTGTTTTCAATTTTCTCAATATAATTAGTATCCTTATTGAATAAATCTATCTCTTTTACCGTTTCGGTAAAAGATGTAACCTTATCGCCCGAAAATAATTGCTTCATTGTTATCACTTCTTTCTAAAACAAAGTTATATATATGAATGAAGTCTATATCCTCAAGAAAATTTTATAGGCCTGGCAGGTACCCCTACAGCGGTACAATTATCAGGCAGGTCCTGGTTTACAACAGCACCTGCACCTATAATGCTCCAGCGGCCGACCGTTCTTTTAGGAATAACAACGGCATTAGATCCTATTTCACAGCCTTCACGTATACAGACATTACCGGATAAGGTAACATTCCAGTACAGTGAAGAATAATCCCCAATTACCGTATCGTGTCCAATACCACAACCAGGGTTAATGGAGACATGGTTGCCTATTTTGGTGTTGACGGAAATAAAAGAATTACTGCAAATGATGCATCCGGAGCCAAATTCAATAAATTTATTGGTTTTTACACCAGGGTGTATCAGGTTGGCAAAGTTTATATTATACGCTGATGCTTTTTTTATAAGGTTGAATTTATCTTGGGGGTTTCCAATAGCGCATACCGCCCACAACCTGTCTGAGAAATTTTTTTCCAACCAGCTAAAGTCACCCAGAACAACATGGTTGTTAATAACTGTGTTTTGCTTGGCCCTGGTTTCATCAATGTATCCTAATAAGTTCCAGCTTTTTTTATCTTCATTGATCTCTGTTATAAGCTGTGCCACTTCTTTGCCGAAGTTGCCGGCTCCAATAATGACTATATCTTTCATAAATTAGCCCTCACATACTTAAATTTATCAATTATTGCTATAGGCTGCTTGATCCTATGTTTTTAATAATGCTGCAAATATTTTCTACATCACTATTGAGCATTCTTCCATGCAGGGGGAGAGCCAGAACTATTTCTGCAATTTTATTCGCGACCGGGAGCCTGGATACGGTTGCAGAGGGAAGGTCTCTATAGCACTGGAAATTGCTGCAGAGGGGATAGAAGTACTTGCGAGCAAATATATTGTATTTCATTAATTCTTCATAAAGCTCATCCCGGGACAGACCATATTCTTTTTTATCCACTTTTATAACGAAATAAGGATAATTATATTTGATACCATCAATATCTTTGCTGGTGGTAATTCCAGATGTATTTTCAAGCAACCGGCGATACAGGCCGGTGATTTCTTTCCTTCTTTCAATTTCATCCTCAACCAGCTTGAGCAGCAATATACCTACGGCCGCCTGTACCTCGTTAAGCTTTCCATTGGTACCGGGTTCAGTTATATTATCGAGGTCTCGTATTCCAAAATTCCTTAGAGAATTGGCTCTTTCTTTGAAGTGGGCATCTTTGAAAGTCAAGGCTCCTCCTTCTATCGTATGATATATTTTGGTGGCATGAAAACTGAACATGGATATGTCTCCAAAAGAGGAAACAGGCTTACCGTTAATTTCCACACCAAAGGCATGGGCAGCGTCATACAGCACTTTAAGCCCGTGTCTGTCTGCAATCTGTTGGATTTTCTCAACATTACAGGGGGTACCGAAAACATGAACCGGCATAATTGCGGTAGTATCTTGGGTTATTAAAGCCTCGATAAAATCCGGATTTAAATTGAAGGTATCTTCCTCAATGTCACAAAAGACCGGTTTGATGTTATTCCAAGCCAGCGCATGGACTGTTGCTGCAAATGTAAAGGGGGTGGTTATTACTTCCCCGGATAATCTTAAAATCTTACACGCTAACTGTAGGGCAACCGTTCCATTGGAAAAAACGGAAAGGTAATCCGCCTTGAGAAAGTTTGATAGCTCTTTTTCCAGCTGTTTTACCATATTCCCATTATTGCTTAACTGATTGCTGTCCCATATTATTTTTATCATTTCATTGATTTGATCTATATCAGGCAGTAAAGGCTGGGTTATATAGAAAGGCTTTGTAAAGCGTTCTGCTGACATATTTATATTTACACCTCCCTAAATCAGATCGAACTTTCCTGCTTTATAACTCAATTTGCATAATCTATACTGATAATTTCATATTATTTTAATTTGCGTAAATTGTTACATTATTCCAATCTAATTTTAAATTTGAAATAAAAAAATGATTTGTATGCACCATTATGTTCGTCTGAAAATAATATGCAAATATAACAAATTATTACAGGGATAGTGTACATGGGATTTTATAGAAATATCTTAAAGTGCCGGAATGGATAGAGGAGGTATAAAGTGAAAGCGTTAATTTTAAGCGGTGGCAGTGGTACCAGACTAAGGCCTTTAACTTATACAAATGCAAAACAGTTGTTGCCTTTGGCTAATAAACCAATATTATTTCATATCATTGAAAAGATCGTCAAAGCAGGAATAAACGATATTGGCATTATTGTAGGTGATACTCGGGAAGAGGTAATAAAGACAGTAGAAAACGGAAACCGATGGGGCATAAACATTAGCTATTTACATCAACCTGCACCATTAGGCCTTGCCCATGCAGTTAAAACGGCTGCAAATTTCTTACTGGAAGATGATTTTCTCATGGTGCTGGGGGATAACGTATTTAATATGGAACTAAATACATTGATAAACAAATTTTATGCGAATAACGCAAACTCGGCCTTATTGCTGCACAAAGTTGAAAACCCATCGCAGTATGGGGTTGCTGCGGTAGAAGACACCCGTATCACCAAACTGGTCGAAAAGCCGAAGGAATTCGTCAGCGATTTGATAATAACCGGAGTATATATTTTTGATAAGAGCATTTTTACAGCTATCGATAATATTAAACCATCCCCCAGAGGAGAGTTGGAAATAACCGATGCTATTCAAAAACAGTTGGAAACCGGGGGGAAGGTCACCTATGAGCTGATTCAAGGCTGGTGGAAAGACACCGGAAAATTGGAAGATATTTTAGAGGCCAACAGGTTAATGCTGGACGAGATGGATGGTAAGTTCAAGACTTTACCTCAATTCAATTCTGTGTTTACGGGCAAAACCCAGCTCGGGGCTAATGTAGTCATCGAAAACAGTAACATTACCGGGCCGGTTGCCATAGCAGATGACACGACCATTAGAAATAGTTATATAGGGCCTTATACATCTGTAGGCAAAGCGGTTACCGTTAATGACTGTGAGATAGATAACTGTATTATTCTTGAAAATACCAAAATTGATGGCATACACAACAGAATCAGCGGCAGTCTTATAGGAAGAAATGTTCAAATCAAAGAGCTTCGCAAAAGACCGCTTTCTCATACTTTCCTGGTAGGTGACAATAGTAAAATTTATCTTTAGAGAAAATTAAAGCACAAATCGCTCGGAGGAGGTTTTTATAATGAAAGTTATACTGGTGACAGGTGGCGCCGGTTTTATTGGCAGCAATTTTATACAATACTTTCTGGAGACAAACCAAGATTTTATGGTAGTTAATTATGATAAGCTTACTTATGCAGGAAATCTTAATAATTTAAAGGAAGTTGAAGAGCTTCCGGCTTATCGCTTTGTTAAGGGCGATATATGTGATCGTGAAGAAGTCAATCGGACACTGAAGCAGTATAACCCTGATTATATAGTCAATTTTGCGGCTGAATCGCATGTGGATAGAAGTATAAGCGGACCTTCAGTATTTGGCCAGACCAACTTTATGGGAACGTTGAACTTGCTCCAGTGTGCTTATGAATTTTGGGGCAGTAACTGTGCCGACAAACGTTTTTTACAGGTCTCAACGGATGAGGTATATGGAAGCATTGAGAATGACAGCGATTATTTTATAGAAGATTCCAATCTTATGCCAAACAGTCCTTATTCAGCTTCCAAGGCCGGAGCAGATATGATGGTAAGAGCCTTTTCGAGAACTTACGGACTTCCGGTTATAACTACCAGATGCTGCAATAATTACGGTCCGTACCAATACCGGGAGAAATTTATTCCTACCTGTATTATAAAAGCTTTACATGATGAGCCTATACCTATATATGGGGATGGTAGCAATATCAGAGAATGGATTCATGTAGCAGATCACTGTTCTGCAGTTATAAAAGCTTTATTTTACGGTATGCCGGGGGAGGTTTACAATATTGGAAGTGGGGAAGAAGTTTCAAATATTGAGATGGCAAGTATAGTACTTAATAATCTTGGTAAACCGGCGGATGCCATGATAAAAGTGAGTGATAGATTGGGCCATGACCGACGTTATGCCTTGAACAGCAGTAAAATTAAAAACCAGTTAAGCTGGGCTTGCAGCTATAAGCTGGAAGAAGGAATCAAAGAAACAATAGAATGGTATAAGAATAACCGGACCTGGTGGCATGATTAATATGAAAATCAGACGCTGAAGACACTGAATATTATGAATAACGCGGAGTGTATTAAAAATTAAAATACCTAAAGAAGGTTTCAGCCTACCATGGGATTAACCATTGCAGGGGTGGGGTGTTAAAGTTAGTAAGTCCGTGCAAGCGTTCTTAATACCCCAAGCCCGGCATAATCCACCTTATAGGACTGCGAAGATGGACGGTTATTTCGCAGAGATGCGGGTGGCACCACCCAGGTAGGGAGCCAGGCGGGATAGACTTATTACCCACACCGCGATGAGAGTTAAGACACAGGTGGCAAGATAGAGCATCACCATGCCTGGGTTGCCGTCCCACAAAGACGGTGCGAAATGCTGGCTCCCGTATAAAAGTCCGGTTAAAAATAAGGGATGCATAAGAAAGATAAGAAATGATTGATTTGACAACCAGTAAATCCAATTACCCAATTTCTTTTTATAACTAAGAGCCAGACCGCTGCCGAAAAAGTAGGTACAAACGGTATAGAGTATAACACTGGGTCGCATAGATGTCGCATAAGTAGAGGTTAGTTTACTGTCAATGAACAATAGCGCAGTACTGAACACCCAGATAAAACCGAGCCATACTACATTTTTTTGCACAATGGCATTACATTTTTCCCGATAAAAGGCTACATACATGCCCAGGACAAAATAGAAAACCCACACCGGGAACGCCACCAGATACAGGCATTGCCAATCATTGGGCAACGGCAGTTTACTCATCATATTAAAATATAATATGGTTTGGCTCAACAAAGTTATTAGAAACGAAATAATAACCGTGCTATGAGGCCATTTAGCAATACTTGTGCGCAGGAGCGGGTAAATGAGATAGAGCTGAAAAATAATTACTAAAAAGTAGAGGTGATAACATGCCGTACCCCATAATAAATGTTTGGCCAATGCAGCCAGCATATTCCCCAGACCGGAATAACCGCCCGATATAATCAAGCCTACTATAAAATAAACTACCGTCCAGATAAAATAAGGCCAGAGCACATGGCCGAACCGCTTGCGATAAAATACTGCCGCAGACTTAAAACCGCCCGTGAGGTCAATATAGTATAATAAAAAACCGGATATTATAATAAACATAGGAACCGCAAAGCGGACCAGTTGATTCAGGGTATAGCCCAATGCGGTCAAAGTGGCATAACCGGCGGTTATGTGTATGCCAATAACGGCAAATGCCGCTATTACTCTCAATATGTCGAACTCCTGTAAACGTCTTTTCATTGTAAAACATCCTTTGCCATGAATAATCAAGCTTTTCTAATTTTAATCTAAAATATGGTCGAATACCAGACAGTTAGGGAAATACAGCTTAAAGGAAGGTCATAGCTAATGCTGGATGCACATAAAGAAATCACCGAAGACACCAAATTACAAACCATGATTGACGAGATTAAAAATAGAGACAATGTCCTTTCATACGAACTGAGTACATATCTATTTAAAAAATACTGCAAGCGGGATCAGCTGGAATATTGCCAACCCGCCATGTGTCCGTTCAGAACCATGGATACCTGCGATTGTACTAACCTAAAAAACTATATTTTAAAAGCATTCAATATGAAGAGGCTGTAATAAATAAGTAAGAGCCAAAACTTTTAGTTTTGGCTCCCAATTTCATGTTTTGAATGAATTGGATTTTCTATTTGGCTAAGGGACCGGGCATAGGAAAAACGTTTCTTCCATAAGCAGTATTGGTTACTATGGCCGCAGCCATATAAAGTCCCAAAATGCCGGAAACTAATAGTAAATTACCCGCTATAGGACCCCATGAAGCGGCAAGAACACCCAGGTCTTTTAACGCCACTATCATCAGAGCTACATCTAAAACTACCACCAGCAATGACATAATCAAGGGTGATTTGAAATAAGCCGGAGTCCAAAGCACCAATGATATAGCCAGAGGTAACCAGGCCCAGCCATCAATGTGAGGATCAAACTGCCAACCGTGTATTGCCGCAAAATATTTAAATACGAGTTCCAAACCTGTAACCAGCATAAAAAAGGCCGAAAAGAAAGTAAATACATTACCACCGGTAGTGTTGCCTTCACGCAGCTCAATCAAACCAACCGACAACTGTACAACAAAGCCACCAAGTAACCAGATACCCATTAACCCCACACAACTACCCTCGACCTTGCCTGTAAACAGAGCATAAAATACAAAACATGCCATTGCCAGTGCAACCAACCCCGCGGGTGCCGGATTTGCCCAACCATTTTCCGCCTCAGCCATTCCCATTCCCCCTTTTCCCTTTCCACATAATACAGCTTTCCATACACATTACATTCATATGTTGTTGAGGAACATATGATGTTAGGAATACTAACAACGAGAATGGTTTTTCAGGTGGAATTAAATAGAAACAATATATAAACCAGAAAAAACAAGTAACCGTGCAGATTGACCTGCACGGTTATCGTTTTTAAATATAGTTGCTATTGGTACTCATTCATTAACAGCTTCCCGTAATTTTTTCCAGTAGGTCTCATCTTCAAATCCCATACGCCAAACGGCTACTCCTTTCAAACCATACTTTTTGGCTAATCTAACTTTACGGGTAACACTGAAGCCATTTTCAAACCAAACCTGATGTTGCGAACCGTTAACCCAATAATTGAAAAAAGCAGACTGGGACTCATCATCCCATTTAATCGTGGCTTTATGTTCTTGGGCGATTTGTTGTGCTTCTTTCATACCAATGTACTTGGCTTCTCCATTTTTCCGGATAGGCCAATCATAGCCATAAGCACCGATGCATACGGTTAACTTATGGGCGGGAATATACTTTAAAGCTTCCTTAATATTCTTTTCCACCCATTCATAAGGGGCTACCGAGCCCGGGCCCGTGCTTACGGCATGTTTGTCATAAGTCATTATGGTTACATTATCAGCTAATTGTCCCAGTGCGCCATAGTCATAGGCGGCGCCGATTTCCTCCAGGCCATCCAGTTTGGGCATAACGGAAACTGATATCTTCTTGTTTTGGGCATGCAGACGTTGGGCCAGATCGCGAACGAATACGGTCAGATCATCGCGGTTTTCTTTCGGCAGCAGTTCAAAATCGATGTTTACGCCGTAATAATTTTTATCCATCACCGTTTTCACAATATTGTTGATGGCAAACTCTCTGGTCTTTGAATCGGCAAGAGCGTTTTGATTGGCGGGATCTTTATTGATCAGGGGCATTAATTTTACTTCAGGATGTTTACGCATGAATGTAAGGACATCTGGTTCGAATCCAACGGCTGAAGTCACTAAATTGCCGTCCGGGCGGAGCGTATACCAAAAGGGCATAAGGATATTAATATCCCGGTAGTGTTTACGAAGGGCAGGGTATCCGTAAGTGAATTTGTTCCAGCCTTTTTCATAAAAAGACATTACCTCCAGTTTTTTGGCGGAAAACGGTTTCTTTTCTACCGCTTTACAGCCGGATATGCCGGTGATAAGAAATACGATTATTAACGCTGCCACCCAGGAGGGGTATTTTTTAAGATAAACTTTAAAATTATTCATAAGCAACACCTCAGGTTTATCGTGCACCAAATTTAGTTATTTTACTCAGTTGGAAACCTTAAAAATTTAGCAGGCCCTTATAAGGCGGAAAAATAGCAAGTTTGAATAGATTCGCCAATGGGGGTTTCGTATACGGTTTTATTATTAAGAGCAGAATAATACCAATCTTTAGAAAGGCTCAAAGTATGGATGCCCAAAATCATAAAAACCGTTTACTTTCTTTAGACGCGCTGCGTGGATTTGATATGTTTTGGATTATCGGGGGCAGTTCTATCGCTGATGGCCTTGTCAACTTGAACTTGCCCTGGAGCCGGGTAATAGCCCATCAATTATCCCATTCAAAATGGAATGGATTTACCTTCTATGATCTTATCTTCCCTTTGTTCGTGTACATCACCGGAGTTTCGGTTTATCTTTCCCTGCAAAAACGACTGAAAACGGTTGACCGGAAAAGCCTGGTCAAGCATGTCCTCAAACGCAGCGCCATTCTATTCCTGATCGGAATCATTTATTATGACCAAATCAGTACCTTAAGCCTGGCCCAGGACACAGGCCGCCACTTGTGCGGGTATCCTGATCGGTTACTGGTTAATAATGAAGTTTGTACCGGTTCCGGGCTATGGGGCCGGGGTTTGGACCGAAGCAGGCAATTTGCCGCATTACCGCATTTAACTGCCCGCACCAACATCTCTGGCAACGCTTTCCCTTCATAAAGATATTCCCTTTACCAGGAACATTTGTTACCCCATAAAAGCCAGTTCAGTCTCGCAAGGTATAAATGGAAAGGGAACCATTTCAAACGGGAAAAAGACCCTTTCAGACATCGACAGCAGGAGAGTAAGGTGTCTTAGGCGGACAGTAAGTTCATAAGGGGGGATGATTAGTGCAAAATTTTTAGGGCTGTTCTTTAGGGATGACCCTGTGCTCCTATGCACTGGAAATCTATTGTTGCTGTTCGGTTCTTTTCGCTGCGCTGGATTTCTATGCTTTCAACCTCTGCTATGCGGTCCTCCTGGGATAAGGCTTGCATAACAGCCATACGGATATGTTCATCGGTGACCCCTTTCCCCTGGATCCGGGAATAATCCAGCCCATGTTTAACATTCAGGAACCATTCCCCAGTGTTGGTGGTCAGCAGACGCTCCACAGACTGGACCTCTTCATCGTGCCCCTCAACCATCTCCAGGTTGCGCTGACTGTCAAAGACCAGGTCGTTATTAACGATTTTAAGAGTTTTCATGTCGTCACCAGCTCTCCGATTTGTCTTTCCCAACGATACTCACTCCGGTACCGGACGAATCGTCGGCCTTAAGAGTTATTCCTTTGGGAGCTGCAATGTCCACTGTACCCTCAGGGGTAATTGTTATGGTCACCTTGCCGTCTTTGTGTCCAATGACCAGATCATCAGCTCCGGATACTGGTAGGCTACCGGCAAAGGGGAGCCAACCTCCTAAAACTATGGCATCCTCAAGCCCGTGATGGCGGTTAGAACTCGGTGCCTGCGGGGTGCCTGAAAGCAGGACTGCATCTAATTCCCGTTCCGCAAATACAACGACCACCAAATCACCCGGTTTGAGCGGTGGCCTGATAAAAAAACCATTTGCATACATAAACATAACTGGCGCCTGGGAAATGAGGGGCATAGCCTCCATCCGGCCGTCTGCTAGTTTACGCTTGGCAAGTGGAACCACGTCAGCGGTCATCTTCTGCCCGTCAAAGCTCTGAATTTTACCCAGCAGGCAGGTATGCAGCTCCGAAAAAGCCTCCCCCATAATTCCATCGAAAAACTTTGTAGCCTCGCTCACTTATACCACCACCTCCACTTCCGTGATAAAGTCGGCACCTGAATGGGAGCCCTTTCTTACCCGGAAGGTTCCGTTTGCTGTTTTGGATTGGATCTGTAAGATACTGTCCACCGTGATCCGGTGATTCAACAGCATACGCACATGGAACCCGGATATTTTTTTACCATTGCTTTCTTCTTCAAAAGGTTGCGGACTTTCGATAAGGCCAGTATCAGCATTGAGAAGGAAACCAGTCTGCGTCCCTGCTTCCCAGGGCCGGATCAGAATCTTACCTTGGCTAATATGGAACTTGCTGCCGGTCTCTCCTACGATCTGCCGCATGACGCTCTGAAGCATACCGGACACGCTCCGGCCCCGGGAATAAGTAAGATTATTAACCAACTGCAGTTCGCCCAGCTCCATGCCGAACATGCCTGCCAGATCAGCCAGGATAGCTTTGGAAGTCACCCCGGGAGCATATGATTTACTTACATAGGCCTTTAACCATTTTTCAGAACCTTCTCCAACGGTCAACTTTGTGACCTTGTCTATACCCTCCCAGACGGTCTCCTGCTTATCAATTGTCCCAAGCAGGATAGTCCCCACGTCCCCCTCATAGCCGGCATTCAGAATTACATTCTCGCCTTTTTTAAGTAGAGCTATGGTAGTATCCGACAGGTTATAGATCATTACATCACTGATATTGGGCTCTGGGTCATCATCAAAATTGACCAAAAAATCAACTTCAAAATCATCCTTAACAAACTTTTTGCCGGCCACCAAAATCTCAGCCTTCTGCATCCAGTATTTAGCCATTGTCACTCACCAGCCAAAGGAATACTGTCTTATTAAAGTTATCCCAGGTCACCCGCTCAGTCTGGCCAGATACATCCAGCGGAATAATCGGGATCTGAGGGACGTCCAAATACATATGAGCAGCGAACAGGGGCCGCCCATAGACCGCCTTTGCTCCGGCTATAACCAGTTGGTCATTCCTGTACAGGTCAACAGTGAAATAATCATTCTCGGCATTATAACTGACCTCAAAGGTATAGGTCTTGCCATCAATGGCGATATCAAACCGGTAGGGGATTAAGTCTTTTTCGATTTCAATATATTCCATGCTATTCACCTCTCATCGTCCGCCAAACATCAGCATTACTCTGTTGTTTGGCAGGCTGTTTACGGCCAGCGGTAGTTACCGGCTTTGTTTTGGTTGCTACCGCTGGCGGTAGGTTAGTAATAGCTATTTCTTTAGGTATCGCAATTCGTACCAGTTTTAGGGTCATGTCGAATTCAAAACCATTTGCTACATTACCGCCATGCCTAGTACTCAGGCTTTCGATTACCACATTTATGTACCAGACTCGATGTATATATGTAAGTAGTTTTCCGGTTTGTTGGTATTCTTTGAGCTTATTCAACTTATTTGATGCATCATCACCAACAACAACGCCGGAGATTGCTAGCGTCTCTGGCTTCTTTTTCACATGGTCGGATACGTCCTGGCCACGTTCTACCGGTTTTTCAGTGACTTCAACATCGCTGGTGGGATCGTCCGAGGTTACGACCGATAGTTCGATGTCTCCTAAGAGTGCACCCTGCATACAAGCACCTCCTACTTTCGGGCATAAGAAAAGCTCTAGCATTATTAGCCAGAGCTTGATTTGACGATTCTTTTTTCAGATGTTATCATACAATTAATAAAGGAGTTGCCGCTATTGGCATGGCGGCAGGTCCGTAAATGGGTTTAGGCCGCCTTACACAAAGGCGGCCACGTTATTTTCTGAGCATGATGCACAGGGAAATAACTCCTATGAGTACCAGACAGAATTGAAACAATTCGCCATATGTAATCATAGAGCATCACCTCCCCTCTTGGGAAAGTGACCTAACCGCCTAGCGACAACTCCTGATAATTATTTTAGCATATTATGCCATAAGAAAAGCACCCCGGAGGGTGCTTTTTGCGAGGACACTCTATTCAGCAAGGGCAGTATGTTCCCAATATTGTTTAGATATTTCGGCAAAGTTCTCATGATCAAAGCTATCCCAATTGATCTTGTCCGCTATTTCCCTGGTAAGCCGAACTTTTAATACGGGCTCGTCTGCCGAGTTTCCATAAACATCAACCAAAGGAAAGACCCAAACAAGTGCTACTTCTTCTGTCTCTGGCAGTTCAAATAATGATTGAAAAACTTTGGCTGAATCCATCAAAATACCGCCCCTAATCATTTGGTTAGATAAGTTGTCATCGGCGTTAAGCCAGGCCAGAACAAGCTTCTTGCCCTCTTTTTCAGTTCCCAGAACTTGCAGTTTAACAATACGCTTTTTATCGGTATTTGTTTTTTTGCCAACTGCGGTATTAATAGTATTTTCAATCCGCTGTTCTATGGTTTTTTCAGTTTGTTTACTTGAGTTAGTTTTTTTGTCAACGTTTTTCTCGTTTTTAACAGTTTTTTCGATATTTTGCTTTGAGGTTAAAACCGGAGCAACAGGGCCATCTTTCGCGGCTTGCTTGCCTGTTTCAAGGGCTTTATGTTTTGTCACGTTGAAGGCGTGACTATGTTATTTACTAAATCTTAGTTATATACTCAACTTTCTGACCAGAGAAACAGGCTAAAAAGCCCAAGAAATATATAAAAT
>ENA-UOOE01000026-UOOE01000026.1-fermentation-metagenome-genome-assembly--contig:-NODE-26-length-172438-cov-24.038095_pt1 | contig 172438 bp, 165 predicted proteins | sample MGYA00245776_ERZ724021 | MGnify/ENA primary metagenome ERZ724021 (study PRJEB28704, sample SAMN03018321) | fermentation metagenome | biome: anthropogenic terrestrial biome; feature: soil... | reverse complement strand
ATATATAATGTTCATAACTTGGATTTACATTCGTCTATTTTTTATCTTAAAATGATAGGAATACTGAAAATGTATTTTGCGAGGGCAAGCTAAGGAGGGCATAGTATGGAAAATGCGAAAATCATGGTTGTGGATGATGATCAGAATATATGTGAACTTCTGCGGCTGTATCTTGAAAAAGAAGGGTATACCGTCGTAACGGCAAATGACGGCAGAAAAGCGCTTGATATGTTTGACCGTGAAAAACCAGATTTAATGCTGCTTGACATTATGCTGCCGGGCCTTGACGGGTGGCAGGTATGCCGCGAGATACGCAAAAAAAGCCAGTGCCCGATAATCATGCTGACTGCGAAAGGCGAAGTCTTTGACAAAGTGCTCGGCCTTGAGCTCGGCGCTGACGACTATGTTGTAAAGCCGTTTGAAACTAAGGAAGTAGTGGCGCGCATAAAGGCGGTGCTGCGCCGCATAGGCAAAAACGGCGAAGAGCCGGTAAAAGAAGTAAAATATGATAAACTTTCGATAAACTTGACAAACTATGAGCTGAAGGTAAACGGCAAGCAGATAGACACGCCGCCGAAAGAGATGGAGCTTATCTACCATCTTGCCAGCAACCCTAACCGCGTATTTACACGCGACCAGCTTCTCGACGAAGTCTGGGGCTTTGACTACTACGGTGACAGCCGCACTGTGGACGTCCATGTAAAGCGCCTGCGCGAAAAGCTGGAAGGTGTCTCGGATCAGTGGTCGCTTAAAACCGTGTGGGGCGTAGGATATAAATTTGAAGTAAAGGACCCTGATGAGATAAGCGCGCAGAGCAAAGATACAAACACAAAAACGAAGGAAGAAAAAAACTGAAAAAGAACAGAAAACTGAAAAGTAATATTAGGATTCCATCCAGGGTGAAATGATGAAAAAAACCCTTTTTAAAAAATATCTGAGAATTACAACAGCAATCATCCTCGTTAGTTTTTTCGCTATAAGCATTATAATACTCATCTTTATCACGGATTACTGGAAATCGGAAAAGCGCAGCCTGTTGCAGAAAAATGCCGAAAATGTGGCTATGCTCGCGGCTGGCACAGCCACAACCACGCAGCACAACCTTTACCGCCTCAATATGGACACAATGGAGGCGTTTACCAAGGCTTTTGCACGCAATATAGAGTCCGACATATTCATTACGGATACAGACGGCAGGGCAATACTTCTGGCGTACGGGAGCGCCGGCACTGTGGACGTGAGCGAGCCTGTCAGCAGGGATATAATGAAGCAGGCGCTTAAGGGCCTCTACAGTTCAGAGGGGACTATGGACGGTATGTACCAGAATAAATGCTACACTGTAGGCGTGCCTATCATAGTGAGTGACAGCAACGGCAGCCGGCAGCCAATCGGTGCGGTGTTTGCCGTCTACAATGCAAAAACATTTGACGCATTCCGTTGGGCTGTAATCAAAGTCCTGCTCTGCGCGCTTATAATAGCCTTTGGAGTTTCGTTTGCCGTAGTGTGGCTTTTCACATACCGCCTTGTGCAGCCGCTTCGTAAAATGGCTTCTGCGGCGCGCAGCTTCGGCAAAGGCAACTTTTCTGTCCGGGTTCCGGTCACAAGCCATGATGAGATAGGCCAGCTTGCGGAAGCATTCAACAATATGGCTGATTCCCTGGCGTCAAGCGAAACGGCAAGCAGAAATTTTGTAGCCAATGTTTCCCATGAGCTTAAAACGCCGATGACTACCATAGCAGGCTTTATAGACGGCATTCTCGACGGAACCATACCGCCGGAAAAGGAAAAGTATTACCTTGGCATAGTTTCACAGGAAGTGAAGCGCCTCTCGCGCCTTGTGCGCACAATGCTTGACCTTTCACGCATAGACAGCGGCGCTTTGAGGCTCCGCCCGACGCGCTTCGACATTACCAACACTGTTTGCGTTGTGCTTCTGTCTTTTGAGCAAAAGATAGAAAAAAAGAAGATAGATGTCCGCGGCATGGACGGCATGCAGAGCCTTTATGTTGAAGGCGACCCGGATATGATCTACCAGGTCGTGTATAATCTTGTTGACAATGCCGTAAAATTCACAAATGAGGGCGGGTACCTGAAAATCGAACTGTCGCAGGGCAACGGCAGGACGACCGTAGCTCTTGAGAACAGCGGGCCGGGCATTGCGCCCGATGAGCTTCCCATGGTGTTCGAGCGGTTTTACAAGACGGACAAATCGCGAAGCCGCGACAAAAACGGCATGGGCCTCGGCCTGTACCTTGTGAAAACTATTATCCGCATGCATGGCGGTGAAATAGCTGCTTCAAGTGAGCAGAATAAATTTACAAGATTCGAATTCTGGATTCCCGACAAAGCTGTCAGGCAGAATGGCGGCACTTCCTGCTGCCTTGTAGAAACAACGGCGGACACTTCTCCGGAGGGACACGGAAAACAAGAGAAAGGGCATATTCACTATGAATGATAGTAATCAGGAACCTTGGAACAGCAGCCAGGGTAATGATGGCGGGGATAATAGCCGGTCAGAAAACAGCGGAAATTCCCCTTCAGAGGAGCCTGCTGCTGCAGATGAGAAGCAGGAAAAACAGCCTGAAAATGGCCAAGAGGCAGGCAGCAGCCCTGAGGAAGGGAAAAGCCCTACGGGTTCCAAAGGGCCTGATGCGGGCCAAAAGCAGCAGGGCGGCCTTCCACCGTATGGCCAGGGCTGGAACCAGCCTTCGTACGGCGGCGCTTATTACCCTTATGGCAAATACGGCTATTATCAGGGCAGGTATGACAACCCGTATTCACCTCAGCAAAACCCGCAGTCGCCATGGGAGCCTAACGGCCCAATGCCGCCAAAGCAGCACCATAAGATGGGCAGTGGGTTGAAAACATTCTTCTGGGTAATCGGCATTGTTGCGGCAGGGCTTGTTGTGGCATTTGCCGTCTTTGCCGCGCGTCCGGGTCTTATGCAGCAGGGCGCTGATTCTCAGTCAGGCCAGGCATCTTCCTCGCAGTCCTCTTCATCTGGGATAAACGGGACGATGCCAAAAAAATCGGGTTCTTCAGGCTCCGGAAGTGTGATAAGCGGCATTTCAGGCAATGGCATCGACCCTAACGCCAGGGGCATTACTATCCAAGGCAAACCTACCGGCTCCGCTATGAGCGCGAAAGATGTTTACAAAAAAGTTATACAGAGTGTGGTAGGCGTTGAGACAACGGTAAGCTCTGCTTCCAGCGCAGGCGGAGGTTCTACTGGGGAAGGGACGGGCATAGTTGCATCAAGTGACGGATATATACTGACTAATGCTCACGTCGTCGGCTATTCAAGGAATAACGCCGAAAAAGTGATCCTGCACAGCAACAAGGCATATCAGGCTAAAGTTGTGGGGTATGATAAAACGTCCGACATTGCGGTGCTGAAAATAAATGCGAATAACCTGTCACCTGCGACGTTTGGCAGCATTGACAGCATGGAGATAGGCGACGAAGTGCTTGCAATAGGCAATCCGGGAGGCCTAAGTTTTGCCGGCTCGCTTACTGGCGGCATGATTTCGGCGCTTAACAGGACGATAGAGAACTACAGCGCGAATGGGATGACGTATATCCAGACCGATGCGGCGATAAATCCGGGTAACTCAGGTGGACCGCTCGTTAACATGTATGCGCAGGTTATAGGCATAAACTCCAACAAAATAGCAGCTACGGGCTATGAAGGCATGGGATTTGCCATTCCTGTCAGCCGTGCGGCGGGCATAATAAACCAGCTTGTAAGGAACAGCTATGTTTCGGGGCGCTGCCGCCTTGGCATAACAGGGCAGGACGTCGGTTCCGCGCAGGCAAGCCTTTTCGGCTCGACCGAGGGCATAATGATACGCTCTATAGAATCCGACAGCTACGTTGGGCGTGCAGGGGCGAAAGTCGGCGACATCATAACCGCGGCAGACGGCAAAAAGGTAACTTCGCTTGATGACCTCAATGCCATACTCAGTTCCCATAAGCCGAGCGACACCATCGCAATGACTGTTTATGCTGACGCAGCCAGCGGAAACGGCCATTACAAGACAATTAAAGTAAAGCTCCTCGAAGACAAAGGCGAAACACAGAAATAGGCTGTAAATGCTTTTATGGTGCAGGTAGCAGGCAAGCTGCCTGCACACTTTTATGCCGATAAATAAACTGAAAATTTCCCTTGCATTTAAGGATTAGAAGTGATATTATAATTGAGTACGACTGCAACAGATATGCGTTGAAGCGGGAGGTTGCGGCATTTACTGCCGGTTATTTCCGTGGAGTATGTCCGATTTTAAACCGGGCGACAGATATTTTTGAGTGCGCAGGCGGAACGGCTATTTTGCCGTGCCGTTTGTACTCAGACGTTTTTTGTGCCTTACACCCGGATTTCAGTTAGTGATGAAATCCGTTTTTTTATATGTACCAAAGAAACACCCGGCACGGTGTCAGGTTTTCAGAAAACGTCGCCCGCCAACTACAACAAGGAGGCGATCCAAAGTGGCAGTCAAGGAAAAGCTCAGAATCAGGATCAAGGGGTACGACCATCAGCTTGTCGACCAGTCGGCAGAGAAGATCGTGCAGACCGCAAAGCGCACGGGCGCAAGGGTCTCAGGCCCAGTTCCGCTCCCGACGGAAAAGCAGATCATAACGGTTCTGCGCGCTGTTCATAAATATAAGGACAGCCGCGAGCAGTTCGAGATGAGAACCCACAAAAGGCTTATTGATGTCCTCAGGCCGTCGAACAAGACGGTAGAGTCGCTGATGGGCCTTGAACTCCCCGCAGGTGTTGAAGTGGAGATTAAACTCTGATTCAACCTACCGGCGGCCGGGGTCATGTTGGCACGAGCCAACCAATAACCTGTCAAGGAGGTAAATCATGAAAAAGGGTATTATCGGCAGGAAAATCGGCATGACGCAGATTTTCGACAAAAAGGGCAATGTCATCCCAGTTACGGTAATCGAAGCGGGCCCTTGCGCTGTCACACAGAAAAAGACAGTTGAAAATGACGGTTATGCAAGCGTTCAGCTCGGTTTCGGCAATGTAAAGGCACAGAAGGTTACCAAGCCGCTCAAAGGCCATTTCGACAAGGCCGGCACAGGCCCTAAAAAGGCGCTGCGCGAATTCCGTTTCGAAAATGCGGATTCATATAAGGTGGGCGACCTCGTAAAGGCTGATACTTTTGCTGAAGGCGACAAAATTGATGTTACGGCAGTCAGCAAGGGCAAAGGCTGCGCCGGTGTCATAAAGCGCTGGAACTTCCACCGCCTTAAGGAATCGCACGGCACAGGGCCTATAGTCCGTATGGGCGGCTCAAGCGGCTGCTGCTCAAGCCCGTCGAGAGTTTTCCCGGGCAAACGTATGGCCGGCCATCTCGGTGCCGAAAGGGTCACCGTGCTCAACCTTACCGTTGCGAAAGTAGATACTGAAAATAATTTGATCGCCATCCGCGGTGCGGTTCCGGGCCCGAACGGCGGTTTAGTAGTAATCCATGACAGCGTTAAAGCTGCCAGAGCCTGAGGGGAGGAGGAACAGAGATGCCTACAGTAGCAGTACTTGATATGGCAGGCAAGGAAGTCGGGAAGATGGATCTGTCCGATGCCGTATTTGGAATCGAGCCAAATAAGCCAGCCATGCACGATGTAGTTGTTGCGCACCTGGCAAATATGCGCCAAGGCACACAGTCCGCCCTGACCCGCGCAGAAGTTTCAGGCGGCGGCAAGAAGCCATGGAGGCAGAAGGGCACAGGCCACGCAAGGCAGGGTTCCATCCGTGCGCCGCAGTGGACACACGGTGGCGTAGTGTTTGCCCCCAAACCGCGCGACTACAGCATAACGCTGAACAAAAAGGAAAAACGCCTCGCAATGAAGTCGGCACTTTCAAGCAAGGTAAAGGATAACGAGATCGTTATTGTTGACAAGATAGCGGTGGATTCTTACCGCACTAAGACAGTCGTGGAAATGCTAAAGGCGGTCGGTTCATGCAAGAAAGCACTTATCGTTACGCCGCAGGCCGACGAAAAGGTCATTGTTTCGGCAAATAACATCCCGGGCGTTAAAACAGCTGCCGTAAACACTCTCAATGTTTACGACATCCTTAATGCCGACAAATTCATTGTGGCAAAGGATGCGGTAGCCCGCATTGAGGAGGTGTACGCTTAAATGGCAGCGCAGGATATTATAATCCGCCCTATCATCACCGAGAAAAGCATGGCAGGGATTGGAAACAAGAAGTATACGTTTGAGGTTGCTCAGGGAGCTACGAAGATAGACGTTGCAAAAGCTTGCGAAGAGCTTTTCGGCGTAAAGGTAGCAAAAGTGAATACGCTACATGTCCGCGGCCATTTTCGCCGCCAGGGCAAAAGCCAGGGCTACACCAGGTCATGGAAGAAAGCAGTTGTCACTTTAAAGCCCGACAGCAAATCAATTGAGTTCTTTGACAGCATGATGTAATTCCGCAAAATGCGGAGGCATGGATGGGGATTTGGCAGATCCCCGCAAAGCCGTCATGAGGAGTGTGAAAGATGCCAACTATAAATTTTAAGCCTACTACGGCTTCCCGGCGCAATATGTCAGTCACGGATTACAGTGGCCTGACTAAAAAAGAACCGGAAAAAAGCCTTCTGGCTCCAAAAAAGAAGAATGCCGGCCGCAACAATTACGGCCGCATAACGGTGCGTCATCGCGGCGGCGGCAACCGCAAGAAGTACCGTATAATCGATTTCAAACGCCGCAAGTTTGATATGCCTGCAACAGTGCAGAGCATTGAATATGACCCGAACCGCAGTGCATTCATCGCCCTTATTAAGTATGAAGACGGCGAGAAGAGCTACATTATAGCGCCAGACGGTCTTAAAGTCGGCGACAAAGTGGTTGCGGGTGCAGGGGCTGATATAAAGCCGGGCAATGCGCTTCCACTTGAAAATATCCCGATAGGCACGTTTATACACAACGTTGAGCTTTACCCGGGCAAAGGTGCACAGCTTGCGCGCGCAGCCGGCATCATGACCCAGCTTATGGCTAAGGAGAACGGCCTCGCGCTTCTGCGCCTGCCTTCAGGCGAACTGCGCAATGTGCCGATAACCTGCATGGCTACAGTCGGTCAGGTAAGCAACGTTGACCATGAAAACCTTAAAATCGGCAAGGCCGGCCGCAAGCGCCACATGGGTTGGCGCCCGACCGTCCGCGGCTCTGTAATGAACCCGAACGACCACCCGCACGGCGGCGGCGAAGGCAAAGCGCCTGTGGGCCGCCCGGGGCCGGTGACACCATGGGGCAAACCGACACTTGGTTACAAAACTCGTTCGCATCATAACCGCTCAGACCGCTTCATAGTGAAGCGCAGGAACGGCAAATAAGCCGCACGGAAAGGAGCTTGCAGAGATTATGGGAAGAAGCATAAAAAAGGGTCCTTACGTGCAGCCAGTTCTGCTTAAGAGGATCCAGGAAATGAATAAGGCCGGCGGGAAGAAAATCATTAAGACATGGAGCAGGTCATCGACGATTTTCCCAGAATTTGTCGGCCATACGATTGCGGTCCATGACGGCCGCAAGCATGTACCGGTTTATATTACGGAAGACATGGTTGGGCACAGGCTCGGTGAGTTTGCGCCAACCAGAACCTTCCGCGGACATTCAGGCTCGAAGACAACGGCTCCGGCTGCAAGCGGCGCCTCGGCTGCCAGCAGCACTCCGGCCGCCGGTAACAAAGGCTGAAAGGAGTGGACAGCATGGAAGAAAGCATGGAGGCAAAGGCTTATCTGCGGTATGTACGCATCTCTCCCCGAAAAGTCCAGATAGTTTTGGACCTTATCCGCAACAAGCCGGCAAATGTGGCCATGGCTATTTTGAAGAATACTCCGAAGGCCGCGTGTGAACCGGTCGCCAAGCTGCTAAAGTCGGCTATGGCCAATGCTGAAAACAACCAGGGCATGGACCCGTCAAAGCTTTACGTTGCAAAATGCTTCGTAAGCCCGGGGCCAATCCTCAAGCGCATTCGTCCGAGGGCACAAGGCCGCGCGTTCAGAATACTCAAAAGGTCTTCTCACGTTGCTATGGTGCTTAAGGAAAAAGAATAAGGGAAGAGGAGGTAAACTATGGGCCAGAAAGTCAATCCACACGGTTTCCGCGTGGGCATTATAAAAGATTGGGACTCCCGCTGGTTCGTAAAGAATGCGAACTTTGGCGACACGCTGGTTGAAGACTACAATCTTCGCAAAATGCTTATGAAGCAGCTTGCCCAGGCAGGCGTCCCGAAAATAGAAATTGAGCGCGACGCTTCGAAAGTGCGCTTGCACATCCACTGTGCAAAGCCGGGCATTGTAATCGGCAAAGGCGGCTCTGAGATTGAGAAGCTCCGCCTGCAGTGCGAAAAGTTTCTTAACAAGCCGGTAACTATCAACATTGTTGAAGTCAAGTCTCCGGACCTGAACGCACAGCTCGTTGCGGAAAATGTTGCACAGCAGCTTGTAAAGAGAATTTCATTCCGCCGTGCAATGAAACAGTGCATTGGCCGCGCTATGAAGCTCGGTGCGAAAGGTATAAAAATCCAGTGCTCCGGCCGTCTTGGCGGTGCAGAAATCGCAAGACGCGAGTCGTACCATGACGGGACTATTCCGCTTCAGACAATCCGCGCAGATATTGATTATGGCTTTGCCGAAGCGGGCACAACTTATGGCCGCATTGGCGTAAAAGTCTGGATATACAGGGGCGAAGTCCTTCATGACAGCCATAAGCATGACCAGGAACAAAACCGGACTCAGAACCGGAGACCACCATATCAAAGGCAGAATCAGTCAAGGTTCCGCAGAGAAGGAGGCGGTAAATAATGCTGATGCCAAAACGCGTGAAATACCGCAAAGTACAGCGTGGGCGCATGAGAGGAAAATGCAGGCGCGGTAATAAGGTAGACTATGGCGAATACGGCCTTCAAGCGCTGGAACCGGCATGGATAACCGCCAGTCAGATAGAAGCTGCACGTGTTGCAATGACGCGCTACACAAAGAGGTTCGGCCAGGTATGGATTAAGATTTTCCCGGATAAGCCGGTAACAAAGAAACCTGCCGAAGTCCGCATGGGCTCCGGAAAAGGCGCGCCTGAGTACTGGGTGGCAGTTGTAAAGCCGGGTCGCGTTATGTTCGAGATGGGCGGTATTCCGGAAGCTACCGCAAGGGAAGCGCTTCGCCTCGCTTCCAACAAGCTGCCTATCCGGTGCAAAGTCGTGACTAAGGAAGAAACGGACGGTGAGCAGTCATGAAGGCCTCGAAAATTAGAGAAATGAGCACGGAAGAACTGGAAAGCAAACTTAAGGATTTAAAGGCTGAACTTTTCAACCTCCGTTTCCAGCTTACCATAAATCAGCTTAACAACCCGATGCGCATCACGGCCGTTAAAAAAGACATTGCCCGCATCAAGACCGTTATGCGTGAAAACGAGTTGAAAGACAGCGTCGAAGCGTAAGGGAAGGGAGGAAGCACCGTGAGCGACAGAAATATCAGAAAGACAGAGGTCGGCAAAGTTGTAAGCAACAAGATGGACAAAACCGTCGTCGTTGCCGTGGAAGACAGTGTAAAGCACCCGATTTACAAGAAAATCGTTAAACGCACCGTCAGGCTGAAGGCTCATGACGAGAAAAACGAATGTTCAGTTGGCGACCGCGTGCGTGTGATGGAGACCCGTCCCCTGAGCAAGGATAAAAGATGGCGTCTTGTCAAAATATTGGAGAAGGCCAAATAAGCTTGGCCCCGTGCAAAGGAGGAACGCAACGTGATTCAACAGCAGACTTGCCTTAATGTTGCGGACAACACAGGCGCGAAGCAGTTGATGTGCATCCGTGTCCTTGGCGGTTCGCGCAGAAGGTATGCAAATATTGGCGACGTAATAGTCGCTTCTGTTAAAAAAGCTGCCCCAGGCGGCACAGTTAAAAAGGGCGATGTTGTCAAAGCAGTTGTTGTACGCTCTGTTTCAGGCGTGCGGCGTGACGACGGAACTTATATCCGCTTCGACGATAATGCGGCCGTGCTTATTAAGGAAGACAAAAATCCGGCAGGAACACGTATTTTCGGGCCTGTAGCCCGCGAACTGCGCGACAAGGATTATGTAAAAATTTTAAGCCTTGCCCCGGAAGTGCTTTGATGGGAGGTGCTCTGTGATGAAGAAAAAAATTCATGTTAAAACAGGCGACACCGTCATCGTCCTGAATGGAAAAGACCGCGGCAAAAAGGGTAAAGTGCTTCAGGTAAGCCCTAAAGAGGGTAAAATCATAGTTGAAAAAATCAATATGGTAACGAAGCATGTAAAGCCCCGCAAGGCTGGCGATGAGGGCGGCATAGTAAAGGCTGAAGGCGCAATGTATGCCAGCAAGGTCGAGATTGTTTGCCCCCACTGCGGAAAGCCCACCCGTGTCGGCCATAAGATATATGAGGACGGCACGAAGGCGCGCATCTGCAAAAAATGCGGCGAAGCGCTGTAAGGAGGAGAAACATGGCAAGACTGAAAGAATATTATCAGAAGGAAGCCGCACCGGCTCTGATGAAGAAGTTTTCCTATAAAAGCGTCATGCAGATCCCTAAGCTGGAAAAGATCGTCATCAATGTAGGCGCAGGCGACGCAAAGGATAATCCAAAAGTCATCGACTCGGTTGTGAGCGACCTTTCCGCTATTACCGGCCAGTACCCGATGATATGCAAGGCAAAAAAGTCAGTTGCAAACTTTAAGCTGCGTGCCGGCATGAAAATCGGCGCGAAAGTTACGCTCCACGGAGACAGGATGTATGAGTTTATGGATCGCCTCTTCAATGTGGCGCTTCCGCGTGTCCGCGATTTCCGCGGCATTAATCCGAACTCGTTCGACGGGCGCGGCAATTACAACATGGGTGTAAAAGAACAGCTCATTTTCCCTGAGATTGATTACGACAAGGTAGACAAGGTCCGTGGCATGGATATCTGCTTTGTAACTACCGCAAAGACAGATGAGGAATCCAGAGAGCTGCTTAGGCTGATGGGTGCCCCGTTCGCAAAGTAAGGAGGGTTTACTTGTGGCCAAAACTTCAATGAAAGTTAAACAGAAACGCCCAGCAAAATATTCGACGCGCGCCTATAACAGATGCAAAATCTGCGGGAGGCCGCACGCTTACCTTCGCAAGTTCGGCATTTGCCGTATCTGTTTCAGGAAGCTTGCCTACAAAGGCGAGATTCCGGGCATCAAAAAGGCGAGCTGGTAAAAAGCTCAGAAGCTTAGCAAAGGAGGTAACGGCATGCAAATCACAGACACTATCGCCGATCTGCTTACCCGTATCCGCAATGCAAGTTCTGCAAAGCATGAGACCGTTGAAATCCCTTCTTCAAAGATGAAGAAAGCAATAGTGCAGATACTTGAAGACGAGGGCTACATTAAAAGCTACACTATTAAGGACGACGGCAAGCAGGGCATTATAAAGGTGACTTTAAAATATGACGAAAATAAGATTGCTGCCATAAACGGCCTGCAGAGAGTATCAAAGCCAGGCCTGCGCATCTACCGCGACGCGGAAGAACTGCCGAAGGTTATGAAGGGCCTCGGCATTGCAATCATTTCAACATCCAAAGGAATAATGACGGACCGGCAGGCGCGCAAAGAGCACATCGGCGGCGAAGTCCTCGCGTTCGTCTGGTAATGAAGGGGGTGCAGCAATGTCGCGAATTGGAAGAAAACCCGTAAATATTCCCGCTGGCGTCACTGTTACGGTTGACGGCAGCGCTGTTACAGTCAAAGGGCCGAAGGGTACACTGACACATTCGTTCCACCCGAATATGACTATTTCGGTTGAGGGCAGTGAATTGCACGTAACCCGCCCGAATGACGAAAAAGAGAATAAGTCCCTGCACGGCATGACTCGTTCGATCATCAACAACATGGTGGTCGGCGTTACGCAGGGATTCAAGAAAGATCTTGAAATAAATGGTGTTGGCTACCGTGCTCAGAAGCAGGGGAAAAATCTTGTTATGAACCTCGGCTTTTCACACCAGGTGACAGTTCCAGAGGTACCGGGCATTACAATAGAGTGCCCTGCCAATAACAAAATTGTCATTTTAGGCCCTGACAAACAGCAGGTCGGCCAGTTTGCCGCCGAAGTGCGAAGCAAGCGTCCACCGGAGCCGTATAAAGGCAAAGGCATCAAGTATGTTGATGAACGCATTCGCCGCAAGGAAGGCAAAGCCGGCAAAGGCGCAAAGAAGTAAGGAGTGAATCGTACATGGTGAAAAAAATCGACTCCAATAAAGCCAGACTGCACCGCCACACAAGAGTGCGCGGCAAAATCTCTGGGACGGGCGAGTGCCCGCGCCTGAACGTATTTCGCTCTGCCAAAAACATTTACGCCCAGATTATAGACGATGTAAAAGGCGTAACGCTCGTATCGGCTTCTACGCTTGATAAAGAGTTTACCGGCAACGGCGGAAACAAGGAAGCAGCACGCAAGGTTGGCCAGATGATAGCGAAGCGCGCTGCTGAGAAGAAGATTACACAGGTTGTGTTTGACCGCGGCGGTTACCTGTATCACGGCCGTGTCAAAGAACTGGCTGAAGGCGCCCGCGAGGGCGGCCTCAAATTCTAAAAAGAGGAGGAAAGACTTTGGCTCGATATGACGCTTCCCAGTCGGAATACAAAGAGCACGTGGTTGCCATTAACCGTGTTTCAAAAACAGTAAAAGGCGGCCGTATTTTTAAGTTTGCAGCTCTTGTTGTTGTTGGCAATGAAAAGGGCACGGTCGGTTTCGGCATAGGCAAGGCCGGCGAAGTTCCGGATGCCATACGCAAGGGCATTGAAGACGCTAAGAAAAACCTCATTAAGGTTTCGCTGCGCGGCTCAACAATCCCGCATGAAATTATCGGCGAGTACGGTGCCGGAAGGGTCCTTATGAAGCCTGCCGCACCAGGAACCGGTGTTATTGCCGGTGGCCCTGTGCGTGCGGTGGTGGAGGCCGCAGGTATCCACGACATCCGTACGAAGGCCCTCCGCTCAAACAACCCGTGCAATGTTGTCCGTGCCACAATGGACGGACTCTCACGCCTGCGCAATGCACAGCAGGTTGCAAAGACGCGCGGGAAATCGGTAAAAGAAATTTTTGCATAAGGAGGGCAGAGCAATATGGCACAGCTTAAAGTTACGCTGACGAAAAGTTTAATCGGCGCAAAAAAAGACCAGATTGCAACCGCCCACGCTCTTGGTCTTACCAAAATTGGGAATTCGTCGGTTCAGCCCGACAATGTCCAGACCAAAGGCAAGGTGGCCAAGATTATTCACCTCATCGAGGTAAGCAATGCGTAAGCAAGGAGGTGTAAACTAATGAAGTTAAACGATTTGACATCGGTGCCCGGTTCCAGAAAAGAACGCAAGCGCATCGGCAGGGGCTATGGCTCCGGCTGGGGCAAAACGTCCGGCAAGGGACACAAGGGTCAGAAAGCCAGATCAGGCGGCTCCATCCGTCCGGGCTTTGAAGGCGGCCAGATGCCTCTGCAGAGGCGCATTCCAAAGCGCGGGTTTGTAAATAATTTTGCGAAAGACATTCGTACAGTGAATGTGGGCTCGCTTGAAAAATTTGACAACGGAGCAGAAGTTGACACAAAGGCGCTGACTGAAGCAAGGCTTGTAAAGGCCTGTGGAGATGGGATAAAGATCCTCGGCGGCGGTGAGCTGACAAAGAAGCTGACAGTAAAGGCAAATGCTTTTTCTGCTTCTGCAAAGCAGAAAATCGAGGTTGCCGGTGGGAAGACAGAGGTGATTTGATTTGTTCAAAACAATCAAAAACGCCTGGGCTGCCCCAGACCTTCGCCGCAAAATGCTTTTCACCCTGTTAATCATAGTTATTTTTCGTTTGGGTTCAGCAATCCCAGTGCCGTTCCTCAACACTGCCGCCCTTAAGGGCGTTATGACTCAGGTGTCGCAGTCGGGGACAGCATTCAGTTACCTCGACATGCTTTCAGGCGGCGCGTTCGCACAGGCAACGCTGTTTGCCATGAGTGTCACGCCATATATCAACAGCTCCATTGTTATTGAGCTGTTGACCGTTGCGATACCTGCTTTGGAACGCATGGCAAAAGAAGGGGAGGAAGGCCGTAAGCGTCTGGGCGCAATTACCCGTTATGTGGCAGTTGGCCTTGCCCTCATGCAGGCAATCTTCTTTTACTTCTACCTGCGCAACAGCGCATACGAAGGCTCTTACATTGTAAAGTACCGCGACGGATGGCAGGGCGTCTTTACGGCGTTTGTGATCATCTTTACATTCACGGCTGGAGCTGCGCTGCTCATGTGGTTGGCTGAGCAGATAAATCAGCACGGTGTCGGGAACGGCATTTCCATTATTCTTTTTGCAAGCATTGTCTCGAGGATGCCACACATTATAAATACACTCGGCAATTTCTGGCAGGCAGCAAATCAGGATCCGTCAAGTTATGGCAAGTATTACTTCCTTGTGCCGCTTTTTGTGGTCCTGTTCCTTGTTATGATGTGGATTATCGTATTTATGTACGATTCAGAGCGCCGTATACCGGTGCAGTATGCAAAACGTGTGGTTGGCCGCAGACTTTACGGCGGGCAGAGCACGCATATCCCGATTAAAGTTGGCCTGTCCGGCGTAATGCCAATCATTTTCGCAAGCTCTATCCTTATTATCCCTTCTACGATTCAGTTCCTCATGGGCAAAAATGCCCCGACGGAAGGGTTTTGGAAAAGTTTCTTTGATGCATTCTCAACAACAGGTTGGCTCTACTCGATTCTTTATTTCTTCTTGATCATTGCTTTTGCTTATTTCTATATGACTATCCAGTATAATCCTATTGAGATGGCCAATAATTTACGTCAGAGCAATGGTACGATTCCGGGCATACGGCCAGGCAAACCGACTTCTGACTACATCATGAAAGTCCTTTCCAAAGTAACTTTTATCGGATCGCTTTTCCTTGCATTCATTTCCCTTGTGCCGATTATATTCGGCGCCTCCACCGGCATGAGCAACCTTTCCGTAGGCGGCACGTCGCTGATTATTCTTGTTGGCGTTGCGCTTGAAACTGTTAAGCAGATGGAGTCACAGCTTATGATGAGGCACTACAAGGGCTTTCTGGACTGAAGAGGAGTGTGGATATTGGGATTTAAAATTATATTTCTCGGTGCCCCGGGCGCCGGCAAAGGAACACATGCCGAAATTCTGTCAAAAGATATCGGCATCCCTCATATTTCAACTGGAGATATGATACGTGATGCGCTGAAAAGCGGCACGGAGATAGGCCGTAAGGCTAAAACCTACACGGAAGCCGGAAAACTCGTCCCGGATGAAGTCGTTATAGGCATTGTACGTGAGCGCCTTGCAAAAGACGATTGCAAAAAGGGCTTTATCCTCGACGGTTTCCCGCGCACTATCCCTCAGGCCGAGGCGCTGGACAAAATGATCCATATCGACCATGTCATCGACATAGATGTACCTGAGTCGCTGGTATTGGAGCGTTTGTCCGGCCGCCGTGTCTGCAGCAAATGCGGAGCCTCTTACAACATTAGGACAATGAAACCGAAAGTTGAAGGCATCTGCGACGTTTGCAGCGGCACCCTTGTTCAGCGCGAGGATGACAAGCCGGAAACCGTGAAAGAGCGGCTTAAAGTGTACCATGAGCAGACAGAGCCACTTGTTGACTTTTACAGGAAACAGGGCAAACTCACTGTGATACACAGCAGCAATGACATTCCGGCTACGGAAAATGCAATTAAAAATGCAGTCGAGGCGTAATCATGATTGTTTTGAAAACAAGCAGAGAACTCAAGGTTATGCGCGAAGCAGGCAGGATAGCTGCCAACGCGCTGAAAATTGCCGGAGCCGCAGTAAAGCCCGGTGTATCCACGTGGGAAATTGACCATGTGGCACACAATTATATTGTGGAGCAGGGCGCGGTGCCGACCTTTCTCGGGTACGGCGGCTTTCCGGCCAGCGCATGCGTTTCCGTAAACAATGTAATCATCCATGGCATACCAAGCAAAAGCCACATTATTAAAGAAGGCGACATTGTCAGCATTGATGTTGGCGCAACCTACAAGGGGTTTGTCGGCGACAACGCGTGGACTTTTCCATGCGGCAAAGTGAGCCCCGAGGCGCAGGCCATTATGGATGCGACAAAGAACAGCCTTTTCGAAGGCATCAAGGCTGCCAAAGCCGGCGCAAGGCTCGGCGATGTTGGCAGCGCGATTCAGAAGTATGCCGAAGCTCGCGGTTACTCGGTGGTACGTGAATATGTCGGCCACGGAGTAGGCGCGAAAATGCATGAAGATCCAAGCGTTCCCAATTACGGCACACCCGGAAGGGGAGTCCGTCTGCTGCCAGGCATGACTATTGCCATTGAGCCTATGGTGAATCAGGGCGTTAAAGAAGTCAAGACACTTTCAGACGGCTGGACGACAGTTACGGCAGACGGAAAACTTTCAGCGCATTTCGAAAAATCCATTGCCATCACTGCAGACGGGCCTGTTATTTTAACTGACCCGAACTGAAGCAGAGGGGTTTATAGATGGATTTCATCAGAGGGCGTGTAGTCAGGTCCTGCGCCGGGCATGACAAGGGGAGTTTCCTTGTCGTTCTCCGCACGGAAGAAAACCGTGCCGTTGTTTGCGACGGCAGGCGGCGCAGCCTGGAGCATCCGAAGAGGAAAAACCTCAGGCACCTTTCAATGACCAGTACGGTTCTGCCTGAGAATCTGATGCAGACGAGCTGTGGAATTCGCCGAGCTCTGGCACCTTTTGGGCGTACAGGGCCGCTTTCGAGATGAGGAGGCTGGTACAGTGTCGAAACAGGACGTAATTGAAACGGAAGGCATAGTGAAAGAAGCTCTGCCAAATGCCATGTTTACGGTAGAACTTTCAAACCATCACATGATACTCGCGCATATTTCGGGCAAGCTGCGCATGAACTTCATACGCATACTGCCTGGCGACAAGGTCACGCTAGAGCTTTCGCCTTATGATCTTACGCGCGGGCGTATTACATGGCGTTCAAAATAAACGAGCAACTGTTTTAAAGCAAGGAGGGCATCAGTTATGAAAGTGAGACCTTCTGTTAAAAAAATGTGCGAAAAGTGCAAAATCGTTAAGCGCAAGGGCAAGGTCATGGTAATCTGTGAAAACCCCAAGCACAAACAGCGCCAGGGCTAATGGCGTAAATGATTAATTTGGAGGTGCAACCATATGGCGCGTATAGCAGGTATCGATTTGCCGCGTGACAAGCGCATCGAGATTGCCCTTACCTATATCTATGGGATTGGCTGCCCAACCGCGCAGACCATATGCTCGGAGACAGGCATAAACCCGGATATACGTGTAAGGGACCTGAGCGAAGACGACACAGCGAAACTTAGAGAATACATTGACCACCACTGCCGCGTTGAGGGCGACCTTCGCCGCAACAACGCGTTTGCTATAAAGCGGCTGGTAGAAATCGGCTGCTACCGTGGCATCCGGCACCGCAAAGGCCTGCCGGTAAGGGGCCAGCGCACAAAGACAAATGCGCGCACATGCAAAGGCCCTAAGAGGACCATGGCAAACAAGAAAAAGTAATCTGGGAGGGATTTAAAATATGGCAGCTCAAAAGACAGCGGGCAAGAGCACTGCCCGCAAACACCGTGAGCGTAAGAATATTGACCGCGGTTCCGTCCATATCCAGTCTACATTCAATAATACGATTGTAACCATAACGGATATACAGGGCAGTGCGGTTTCATGGGCAAGCTCCGGTGAACTGGGCTTCCGCGGCTCCAGAAAATCCACTCCGTTTGCAGCGCAGATGGCTGCTGAGACTGCAGCAAAAGCAGCAATGGAGCATGGTATGAAAACCGTTGAAGTTTATGTTAAAGGCCCGGGCGCAGGCCGTGAAGCGGCAATCCGCGCACTTCAGGGCGCAGGCCTTGAAGTAAGCATGATAAAGGACGTTACGCCGATTCCCCACAACGGCTGCCGTCCGCCGAAGAGAAGACGCGTATAGTTTTAGGAGGTGTAAGCAAAAAATGGCAAGATACACGGAATCCGTATGCAAACAGTGCCGCCGCGATGGCCAGAAGCTGTTTCTTAAAGGGCAGAGATGCTACACGGACAAGTGCGCTATTGGGCGCAGGGCTTATGCGCCGGGCCAGCATGGCCAGGGCCGCAGGAAAACCTCTGAGTACGGCCTTCAGATGCGTGCCAAGCAGACTACAAAGCACTACTACGGTGTGCTTGAGTCGCAGTTCCGCAAATATTACGGCATGGCCGAAAAGAAAAAGGGCAAAACAGGTGAAGAAATACTTATCCTGCTTGAGCGCCGCCTTGACAATGTCGTTTACCGCCTTGGCTGGGCAAGTTCCCGCCCGGAAGCCCGCCAAATCGTAATGCACGGCCATATTGCCGTGAATGGCAAGCGTGTAGATATCCCGTCATACCTTGTACGTGTTGGAGAAGTCGTTTCCATTATGGACAAAAGCCGCAAGAGCGACAGGATGAAGGCTATACTTGAAGACAACGCATCCCGCCCTGTGCCTAAGTGGCTTGAAGAGAACCGCGAAAAGCCGGAAGGCAAAGTTAATACACTTCCAACACGTGATGAAATCGACCTTCCTGTCGATGAAACTCTCATAGTTGAGTATTACTCAAGGTAATGCTCTTCCTTTGGAGGAGCATTATGGCAGATCTTTTCATCCGCTATATGACAAGGAGGGTCGCGAATGATCGAGTTTGAGAAGCCAAAGATCGATATTGCCGAGCTATCGGACGACGGCACTCACGGCAAATTTGTTGTAGAGCCGCTGGAGCGCGGTTTTGGCACAACACTTGGCAACAGCCTGCGGCGCGTTCTGCTGTCTTCGCTACAGGGCGCTGCAGTGACTTCTATTAAGATTGACGGCGTCTTGCATGAATTCTCCACTATCCCCGGCGTAAAAGAGGATGTTACCGAGATTGTCCTGAATATTAAGGGGCTGACGGCAAAACTGCACTGCGATGGCCCGAAAACAGTAGAAATCTGTGCTGAAGGCCCATGCGAAGTAACAGCTGACTCAATCAAGTGCGACAGCGAGGTAGAAATCCTCAACCCGGAAATGCACATTGCCACACTTGGCGACGGTGCAAAATTGTATATGGAACTTACACTGGACAATGGCCGCGGCTATGTGTCTGCCGAGCGCAACAAGCAGAACATGAGTGCGAATGTTATCGGCATGATTCCTGTGGACTCCATTTATACTCCGGTTTACAAGGTCAACTACAATGTTGAGCCAACCCGCGTTGGGCAGAGCATCGACTACGATAAGCTGACGCTGGAAGTCTGGACGAACGGCGTAATAGGTGCGCAGGAAGCCGTCTCGTTGGCGGCGAAAGTACTCACAGAGCACTTGAACCTTTTCGTCAACCTTTCGGATACCGGCAGCAACACAGAAGTTATGGTCGAAAAAGACGACAAGAGCAAGGAAAAACTGCTTGACATGACGATTGAAGAGCTCGACCTTTCCGTCCGCTCGTTCAACTGCCTGAAGCGCGCTGGGATCAATACCGTTGGAGATATTATCAACAAGTCCGAAGAAGATATGATGAAAGTTCGCAACCTCGGGCGCAAGTCACTTGATGAGGTCGTATGGAAAATGGCCTCACTCGGTTTTAATCTCCGCAAGGACGACGAATGATCCGTCCGCAAACCAAGGAAAAGGAGTGAAATTCGATGCCAGGAACCAGAAAACTCGGAAGAGCCACAGCAAGCAGAACAGCAATGCTGCGCGCAATGGTCACTTTCCTTTTCGAGAATGGCAAGATCGAGACCACCGTTACGCGTGCCAAGGAAGTCCGCTCTATGGCCGAAAAGATGATCACGATCGCGAAGGACGACAGTCTGGCGAACAAACGCCTTGCATACGGCTTTATTACAAAAGAGGCTGTTGTGCATAAGCTGTTTACCGAAATTGCCCCCAAATATTCTGACCGCAAAGGCGGCTACACCCGAATTACGAAAATCGGGCCTCGCCGCGGCGATGCAGCCGAAATGGCAATCATTGAATTAGTTTGATTTAGATTTTCTAAAAATTAGAGGCCGGCATCTGTTTTCGAAAACGAGATGGATGCCGGTTTTTTGTGATATATGGTAAAAAATAAGCAGTTGAACAATGCAGGAAGAGATAGTATAATAAAACCTAATATAATCTTGTCTTAAACAGCAGATAATTGCGCCGGAATTTTTTGAGATACAGAAAGGAAATCTAAAATGGACAGCTATCAGGTTATAACGGATTCCGCGGGTGCCCTTTCCCAGCAGATGGTGGATGAGCTCGGAATTGAAGTGATACCTATGGATATCACGCTCGGCTCTGATACGTTTAAGGATTACCCGGATAGGCATTGTATGCCACTTCACGACTTTTATGCCCGTATTGCCACAGGCGAACCTTTTAAAACTAACCAGGTAAGCCCGGCGGTTTACATCAGTACCTTCGAAAAATATCTGGAAGCTGGCACGGATGTCCTTTACCTCAGCTTTTCTTCCGGCATGAGCGGCACCTATAATAACTCAGTAATGGTAGCTAAAGAACTTTCTGAAAAATATCCGGACCGCAAGATACTCACGGTAGACACGCTCGGGGCGTCGCTTGGCCAAGGCCTTGTTGTGTGGCACGCAGCGCAGAAGAAAAAGGCGGGTGTGCCGATTGAAGGAGTGCAGCAGTGGGTGCAGGAAAACAACAGGCGCATGAACCACTGGTTCACGGTGAATGACCTCAACCACCTTAAGCGCGGCGGCAGGCTCTCGGCTTCTGCAGCGCTTGTGGGCACAATGCTCGGCATAAAGCCTGTACTGAATGTTGACGCCAACGGCAAACTTGCGCTTATAGAAAAAGTCCGCGGCCGCCGGCAGGCGCTTAACGCGCTCGTAAGTCATATGGAGCAGACGCAGGAAGACGCTGGCAACCAGGTGATCTTTATCGGGCATTCTGCCTGCCAGCAGGATGCGGAATATGTAAAGGACAGGGTCGAAGAAGAATTCCACCCTAAAAAAGTTGTCATCGGCGATTTGGGACTGACTATCAGTGCACATACGAGCACTGATACTATTGCGCTGTTTTTCCTTGGCAAAGAAAGAAAATAAATCGGCAATAATAAATAGCAATAAAAAGCTTCCACAGCAAAAGAGGCCAGGCTGCAGGAGCTTTTCCTTTTTTACTGCCTGCTGGACAACAGAAAAATAAAACAGTATAATAAAAGAATAAATTTTTTTGGAAAGAAAGGGACAGTGCTGCAGTATGAGCGATTATAAAGTGATAACAGACTCCGCAGGCGACCTTACGCAGGAGATGGTAGATGAACTTGATGTGGAAGTTATACCGATGGATTTTACCATTGGCTCCGATACGTTCAAGAATTACCCTGACTACCGCTGTATTTCACCGCATGATTTCTATACAAGAATAGCGGCGGGTGAACCTTCGAAAACAACGCAGATAGGCCCGTCCGTTTTCATCGAAACATTTGAGAAATACCTCAAACAAGGCACAGATGTGCTTTACATAGGCTTTTCGTCGGGAATGAGCGGTACCTACAGCAACTCGATGATGGCTGCAAAGAAGCTTTCTGAAAAATATCCGGACCGCAAGGTGCTTACAGCCGATTCGCGTTCCGCGTCGCTCGGCGAGGGTCTTCTTGTCTGGGATGCGGTCCAGAAGAAAAAAACGGGCGCATCTATTGAAGAAGTGCAGCAATGGGTGCAGCAGAACAATGTGCGCATGCACCACTGGTTCACTGTAGACGACCTGAATCACTTAAAGCGTGGCGGCAGGCTCTCAGCTTCTGCGGCGCTTATGGGCACATTGCTCGGCATAAAGCCTGTGCTTCAGGTCAATGGCTATGGTAAGCTTGAAGTTACAGATAAAGTGCGCGGGCGCAAACAGGCACTTGATATGCTTGTGAAGCACATGGAGAAAACACAGGAAAATGCCGCAGAGCAGTATGTATTTATAAGCCACACCGATTATCTTGAGGGTGCGGAATATGTAAAGGAAAAAGTCGAAAGCGAATTCCACCCCAAAGAAGTCAAAATCGGCTATATGGGGCCAATCATAGGCGCACATACCGGCACGGGGCTTATCGCACTGTTCTATCTCGGCAGTGTAAAAAAGCATTAGAAATCATATTTGTGTTTTACCCTCGGGCGAATACTATACTGTTTTGCCTGAGGGTATTATTATGCATAAATAAAAAACCGCTTTCAACGGCTTTTTTGGTTTTTGCGATATGTGAGGTAATCCTGAAGTATCACAGTCGCAGCCACTGTGTCTATGACCGATTTTCTCTTTTTGCCGCGCGTGTTTGTGTCATTAAGGTAGCTGTGCGCGGTGATGGTTGTCCCGCGTTCGTCCTGCATAACTACCGGCACCGAAACAAGGCTGCGGAGCTTTTCGGCAAAGTCACGGGCGCTGCGTGCGCTTTCACCTTCGGAGCCGTCCATGTTGCGCGGTAGGCCGACAACTATCTGCCCGGCTCCGCTTTTGGCGGCTTCCTCAGCTACCCTTTTTATTACCCTTTCTCGGTTCCAGTCTGATATAACGCCGGCAGGCGAGGCGAGTATCTCGTCTTTATCACATATTGCCAACCCTGTGCGGGCTTTACCGAGGTCAACTGCGAGTATCTTCATCGTTTTTCCTTTTGCGGTAAACTGACAGCTCGGGCGGGATATGCGAGGCGTCGTTCATCGAAAGCACGTTTGCTTTGCCGTTTTCCATTTCGACAACGCTTACCGCGGTGTTGTCGCTCCATGGAATATCGTTCATAGGCCTTTCCAGCGCCCTGCTTAAAAACGAGCGTATGGCGCAGCCATGGGAAACTATGCACACGGTATTACCCCCGTTGTGCGATGCAATATCGTTTACGGCTTCCCACATGCGTTCGCTTACATGGACTATGGATTCGCCGCCCGGCGCCTCAAACTTCCACGGGTCCTCATTCCATATGCGGAGTTGCTCCGGGGCCTCTTTTTCGATTGTGGCCCACGGGAGACCCTCCCATTTTCCCATGTCTATTTCGACAAGCCTTTTATCTTTTATAATTTCGAGATGGTGGTATTGGTTTATGGCCTGCGCTGTTTTATATGCGCGCTTCAGCGGGCTCGAGTAAATAGCGGAAAATGGCTCATTGCGCAGCCGGAGACCCACAAGGTCAAGCTGTTTTTGCCCGTTGCCGCTTACGTCACAGTCTGTGCGCCCCTGAAGAACGCCGAGAGTATTTCCCTTTGCCTCGCAGTGCCTTACTAAGAACATTTTTGTTTTCATGCTTTAAGTATTTCCTTTCCCGGTTTTACTGCCGATAGATTTATTACCATGGTATGGCTTTCCCCGTAAGCTCCGAAACGCTGCCCATGCCGTTTTCGTCAAGGTAGCGGCTTAGGCCGTCTGTTATCTTTACAGGCGCGTACGGGTCACGGAAAAGGACCGTGCCTATCTGCATGGCGGAAGCGCCGGCAAGCAGAATCTCGGCAGCGTCCTGCCATGTGCTGATGCCGCCGATGCCAATAATTGGGATTTTCACGCGCCTGTATGCCTGCCAGACCATGCGCACTGCCACGGGGAAGACGGCGGGCCCGGAAAGGCCGCCTGTGTTGTTGTGCAGCACAGGCCTTTGCGTCCGTATATCTATGCGCATTCCCATGAGTGTGTTTATCATGGATATTGCATCAGCGCCTTCGCTTTCGACTGCCGCCGCAATGTCGCCTATGTCTGAGACGTTGGGGGAGAGCTTCACGGTGAGCGGCTTTGTGCAGTGTTTCCGCACTTCTTTTGTGATTTCTGCCGCGCTTTTACACGTTGTGCCGAACTGCATTCCGCCCTGCTTGACGTTTGGGCATGAGATGTTGAGCTCTATCATGTCTACAGGTGAATCCGAGAGCTTTTCGGCAATGCTGCAGTAGCCTTCGGGTGTGTTCCCTGCAATGTTGGCTATAACCCTTGTGCCTTGCTTTTTGAGCCACGGCAGGTCGTTTTTGATGAAGTAGTCCGCACCCGGGTTTTGCAGGCCAACCGAATTCAGCATGCCGCTAGGCGTTTCGGCTACGCGAGGCGGCGGATTTCCAGCGCGCTTCTCGAGCGTGAGCCCTTTGCACGAAACGCCGCCGAAAACAGACAGCGGGTAAAATTCCGAAAATTCGCGCCCAAAGCCGAATGTACCGGAAGCCGCGATGACCGGATTGTGGAATTTAACACCGGCAATGTTTACTTCAAGATTTGCCATTTTGCTCTCCTGTTTTTATTGGAATATACAGCTTTCTGCATAGTATAAGCGCCGTTGGCCTTTTTAAGCATAGAACATGGCTTAAATATCTCAATGTGTATATTGAACTGTATTTTATACTTTACGAATTAATATAACCCGACCATGACCTGTAATTATTTTGGCACAGTCAGAAGCTTTTGTCCAGCATACGTGAATCGAACACCGGCCCGTCACGGCATACCCGGCCATAATACGGCGTGCCGTCTTCATGGTGCAGTTTTACAGCGCACCCAAGGCATGCACCGATTCCGCATGCCATGCGCTCTTCAAGCGAAAGCTGACATGGCACGCCGCGCTCCGAAGCCATGAGCCGGACGGCGCGCAGCATTGGCAGAGGGCCGCAGGCAAAAACAGCGTCAAATTCAAGGTTGCCGAGCAAATCGGTCACAAGGCCGTGGTGGCCGTATGAGCCGTCATCTGTTGCAATGAGGACTTTGCAGCCGGAAGACTCGAAATCGTCTTTCAAGATAATGCTGCTCCTGGTGCGGAAACCGGCGGCGAGCATGGAGCTTTTGCCGAAAGGCTTCGCAGCCCATAGAAGCGGCGGTACGCCTATTCCGCCGCCGACAAACAGCGCGCGGCGCGATATGTCGCCAAGCGAAAAACCATTGCCGAGGGGCGCAAGGATATCAAGAAAATCACCCCCATGGAATTTTGAAAGGGCAGCGGTACCCTCACCGCGCACGCCGAACACAAAACGCAGGGTTTGGTTTTGCCTGTTGGCTTCGCATATGGAAATTGGGCGACGGAGTGTTTTGCCCGGTACGGCTACCTGCGCGAACTGGCCGGGTACAGCTTTTTCCGCAAGCTCTCCGGCTTCGGCGGTAAAGTCAAAAATATTATCTGAAAGTTGCCTGCGCCTTATAATCCTGCATCTGCGCACATCATACTTTTTCAAGGCTTATCTTCCCCACTTGCTTTATAATGCTGTCGCGCATAGAGATTGCTTCCCTGTGTGCGCACTCGGCAAAATTTTCCTGCGAATCGTTTTGGGCTTTCCACGCGCATAAGATGGAGCGGGAAGCGTTTACAACGGCGCCGCAGCCGTTTTTGCCAAAGGCCGGTGCGACACTTTCGGCGCTGCCGCCCTGCGTGCCATAGCCTGGAACAAGGAAAAAGGTATGCGCCATGCTGTTGCGCAGTTCCGCAAGCTGAGCAGGGAAAGTGGCGCCCACAACCGCGCCTACGCCGCTGTAGCCGTATTTTCCCGGGAGAGAAGCGCCCCATTCTTCGCAGAAACGCCCCATGGCTTCGTAGAGAAGTTCTCCGCCCTCGAAAGCCTGGTCCTGAAGTTCGTCGGAAGAAGGGTTGGACGTTTTTACAAGCACGAATATGCCTTTATTCTGCTCCCTGCATACATCGAGGAGCGGCTGTACCCCGTCGGAGCCGAGATAGCCGTTTACCGTGAGCGCATCTGCACCAAAAGCGGAAAACTTTTTGCCGCAGACATCTGTTTCGCCGAGATGTGCCGCGGCATATGCCGCCATGGTGCTGCCGATATCATTGCGCTTGCCGTCGGTAATGACAAACATGCCTTTTGATTTTGCATAGGCGACAGTGTCATGGAGCGCCTTCATGCCCTGCCAGCCATACATTTCGTAATATGCGCACTGTGGCTTGACGGCCGGCACAATATCACAGAGCGCGTCGATTATTTTCATGTTAAATTCGAGTATTGCAGATGCTGCTCCATCAAGCGTCCTGCCATATTGGCTAAATGCCTTACTGCGGATTGATTCCGGCACATACTCGAGTTTCGGGTCAAGGCCCGCTACGGTCGGGTTCTGCATTTCGGCGATCCTTTCAATCAGCCTGTCGAATGCCATGGCTCTTCCTCCTTAATATATTTTCCGGCTTTTTATAAACCGGTGTTGCTGTAAACAATTTTTCCGCGGCAGACCGTAAGCTTAACTTTGCCAGTAAGCCTGCGGCCTTTAAAAACAGCGTTGCGGCTTTTGCCGTGCAGCTTGTCCGGCGCTACGATCCATTCTTCGTCAGGCGCAAACAAAACGATGTCTGCGTCCGCACCGGGCCGCAGCGTACCGGTGCCTATGTGGATAATATCTGCCGGTGAGCATGTCATCAGCCGCAGGAGCTGCATGAGCGTCATATATCCAGGTTTGACAAGGTACGTGATGCCTGCGGCAAGGCTTGTCTCCATACCAATAACACCGCTTGGCGCGGAAAGAAAATCAGCTTTTTCATGCGGTGTGTGCGGGGCATGGTCTGTCGCTATTGCGTCTATGGTCCCGTCGCGCAGCCCTTCTATGACGGCAAGGCGGTCTTTTACAGTACGGAGCGGCGGGTTCATGCGGAAGTCGGCGTCACGCGAAAGCAGTTCGTTTTCCGTAAAGCTGAAGTAGTGAGGTGCTGTTTCGGCCGTTACGGGAACACCGTGCTGCTTTGCACAGCGCACCATCTGGGTGGAAACGGCTGTGCTGACGTGGCATATGTGAACCGGCACACCGTATGACGCGGCAAGTGATATTTCACGCGCTGTGCCGCAGTTTTCGGCAGCGGCGGGAATCCCATTTACGCCGAGCTCAGCCGAAATTTTCCCCTCATTCATCTTTCCGCCAGCGGAGAGTGAAACATCTTCGCAGTGGGCGCACACTGCAAGGCCAAGCAGCTGCGCGTCGCGCATGGCGCGTGCCATAAGCGCGGAGCTTGCAACAGGCCGGCCGTCATCGCTCAGCGCGACGGCACCCGCTTCTTTAAGTGAGCGCCAGCAGGCGGCTTCCTGCCCGCAAAGGCCTTTTGAAACTGCCCCGCAGACGTAAACGCGGGCGTCGGCTTTTTCTGCTTTGCCCAAAACATATTTTACCGTTTCGGGGGTATCTATAGGCGGCGCAGTGTTCGGCATGCACATAAGGCTTGTCACTCCGCCTGCGGCGGCAGCGCGGCAGCCGGAAAAGACATCTTCTTTTTGTGCTTGGCCGGGGTCGCGCAGATGGACATGGATATCTACAAGGCCTGGGGAGGCAGCGAGGCCGCGGCCGTCGATTTCACGTGCACCGCAGCACGTGGTGTTTCCACCCCTCTGCACAATTTTCCCGTTTTTCACAAGGATATCCCCAAATGTGTCTGTATTATCCGAAGGGTCTAATATATGTACGGAATGTATCAGCAGATTTTGCATGAGTCCCTCCGTTTTAAAATCAGCCGATGAAAAGGAAGTAATTTGTCAGCGCGAGCACTTCGCGTGCCCAACAGGAAGAAACAATATACCATGGTGTTTCTGCCGGAACGGCATACGGCTCAATGTGCAGCGAGCGTGCTATGGAGCACGCCCGGAATTCGTGGTATTCGTCCGTAACTATGGCGGCGCGCCGCCCGAAACCGTGCTTGTTAAGTATATTTCCCGTATTCTGAAGGTTTTCGAAGGTCGTGCGCGACAGGCCTTCTGTAATTATGCGGGAAGGCGCAATGCCATCTGAAATAAGGGCGTTTTTAATCGCATCAGCTTCGCTTATGTTTTCACCCGGCCCCTGCCCGCCGCTTGCAATGCATTTGGCACCGGGATGGGATTTGAGGTAAACAGAAGCTTTGCCTATGCGCGCCTGCAGGTCAGCCGACGGTGTGGTGCCGTTTACCATGCTGCCGAGGACGATGGCCGGTGCGCTTTCTGGCGGTTTCTGAGCCTTCTGGGACACGATGAAGCATGTCATTGCAAAACTCCAGCTGGCGCCCGCGCAGAAGATTATGAGGGCGGCAATAAAAAACCGTCGCGCAGTTTTCGAGCTGCGGCTTGCCGAGAGGATCCTGCGGAAAAACAGCGCGCCTGCCATAAGGAGGAGGCATACTGCAATGCCGAGCCGCCCGGCAAAATTAAGCGCATGCCACCATGCGGGGATAAGGAACCACACAAAGCCTGCAAGCGCAGCCGCAAAGACAAATATGCTGAATATTTGAATGGCTTTTTTCACAATATCACACCACCCTGCCGCCGTTATTGCCATTAATTATATCATACTTGCGGGCCCAAAACTACCGGCATATTCCGAAAGAATTATACTTTGAGCCTTTAGATATAAAAGAATATACAAAAGTCGACTAAATTTGTAGATTTATTAATTGACAACTTTAAAACATGACACTATAATGAATTTATTGTCTGAAAAAAATTCAAAAGTCACAGGAGGCTAATCATGAAACGAGTTTACAACTTTTCCGCAGGCCCCTCAATGCTGCCAGAACCTGTTCTCCGCCGTGCAGCGGATGAAATGCTTGACTACAAAGGCAGCGGCCAGTCAGTTATGGAGATGTCCCATCGATCTAAAAATTTTGAGGACATCATCTGTTCTGCGGAGAGTTTACTCCGTGAAATGATGCAGATACCGGATAATTATAAAGTCCTGTTCCTTCAGGGAGGTGCCTCCACGCAGTTTGCAATGGTGCCCCTTAACCTTATGAACGGAAGCAATAAGGCCGATTTTGTGCTTACGGGCCAGTGGGCAACGAAAGCTTACAAAGAAGCAGCCCGCTATGGCGACGCGCATGTTGTGGCTTCTTCAAAGGATAAGACGTTTACATATATCCCAAAGCTTGACCCGTCAACGTTCACAAAAGATGCTGATTATTTTCATATTTGCATGAACAACACAATTTACGGCACGGTTTACCATGAGCTGCCGCAGACGGGCAACGTGCCGCTTGTAGCTGATATTTCTTCGTGTGCTTTAAGCCAGCCGATGGATGTTTCAAAGTTCGGCGTGCTTTACGCCGGCGCGCAGAAAAACATGGGTCCGGCAGGCCTTACGGTCGTCATCATACGCGAAGACCTCATAGGCCATGCTATGGAAAAAACGCCTACAATGCTTAATTACAAGACGCATGCCGACAATGGCTCAATGTTTAACACTCCGCCGTGCTATGCTATTTACATTTGCGGCCTTGTGCTCGACTGGCTTAAAAATACGGTTGGCGGCCTTGGCGAGATGAAGAAAATTAATGATAAAAAGGCAGGCATCCTTTACAATTTCCTCGATAGTTCTAAGCTTTTCCACGGAACGGTCGTAAAAGAGGACCGTTCCATCATGAATATACCGTTTGTAACGGGAAATAAGGAAATGGATGCCAAATTCATAGCTGCCGCTGCCGAAAACGGATTTGTAAACATCAAGGGCCACCGCACTGTAGGCGGCATGCGTGCTTCTATTTACAATGCAATGCCGGTTGAAGGCGTTGAGAAGCTCGTAGGCTTTATGAAAAAATTTGAAAAAGAAAACGGCTGAAATGGAGGCTGCATAGGAATGTACCATATTAAATGCCTTAATAAAATATCGCCTGCCGGAACAAGGCGTTTCGGGGAAGGGTATACGGTAGACAGCACGGAGGAAAAACCCGACGCCATACTTGTGCGCTCGGCTTCGCTGCATGAGATGGAGTTCCCGAAAAACCTTCTTGCCATTGCGCGTGCCGGCGCGGGCGTGAATAATATCCCGCTCGACCGCTGCAGCGAAAATGGCATAGCCGTTTTTAACACGCCGGGCGCGAATGCAAACGCCGTAAAAGAAATTGTTGTTGCAGCCCTGCTTTTGTCATCACGCCGTATTATACCTGCTGTTGGGTGGGCGTCTTCGCTTAAAGGCAAAGGCGGCGAAGTAGGCAAACTTGTAGAAAAAGGGAAGAGCAACTTTGCAGGCCCGGAGATTGCAGGCAAAACGCTCGGCGTTATAGGGCTTGGAGCTGTTGGCACGCTTGTAGCAAATGCGGCGTCTTCACTTGACATGGCCGTTTACGGGTATGACCCTTACCTTTCTGTAGATGCAGCGTGGGGGCTTTCACGCTCTGTGCACCATGCACGCTCACTTGACGAAATATTTGAGAAAAGCGATTATATTACGATACACGTTCCGTTTATGCCAAGCACTAAGAATATGATAAATGCGGATGCTATCGCGAAGATGAAAAATGGCGTGCGCCTGCTGAACTTTGCGCGCGGCGGACTTGTTGACGACGGCGCTGTGCTTGAAGGTGTCAAAAAAGGTAAGGTCGCGTGCTATGTTACGGATTTCCCTGATGACAGCCTGCTTGGCGTGGAAAATGTAATAGCTGTGCCGCACCTTGGCGCTTCGACGCCGGAATCGGAAAACAACTGCGCGCGCATGGCGGCGGATGAGCTTAAAGAATATCTCGAAAACGGCAATATACATAATTCCGTAAATATGCCGGCTGTTTCAATGCCGCGCGGGGGCTTTATGCGTATCTGCCTGTTCCACCGCAACGTGCCGAACACTATAGGCAAGCTGTCAGGCCTCCTTGCCAACTCGGGCATCAACATTGAAAATATGCAGAGCAAGGCAAAGAAAGATTACGCTTACACTATAATTGATGTGACAGGAAGTACGGAAAAAGTGACGCCACAGAAACTTGAAGATATCGAAGAAGTTATCAGGGCGCGCATTATTCCTGCCTGAGCAGACACAAAAATAGATAATAAAAAAGGGCTGCTGCAAAGCTTTCGTTTTGCAGCAGCCCCGTATTTTTTCAATAAAAACCCGCCTGACCGTAAAGTGCTGAATAACCTGCTACCATAAGCAGGTGGGTGCCCGCCCAACGGTTTCGCACTCCCTTCGTCCGGCAAAAGCCGGGAGGTCTGAAGTCCGCCGCCGGAGCCAAAGCTCCCTATTAATAATTGTAGGGTTATTTATACACTGGTCCGCGCATCAGGCAGGATGTTTTCTGTCTGTTATTTGCCGTTGCCGTCATCACTGCCATAGAAATCATCAAAATGGCTTTCAAATTCTGCCGACAGATTCTTGAGCAGCGCCTCATCTTCGACTTCTTCAAACTGCTGCTCACCGTCTTCTTCGACGGCTTCAAATATATAATATGAGCCTTGTGCATCGACCTGCTCTTTCGGGTCGCTGTAAATTGGCTGCAGAGCATAAAAACGACCTTCATCGTTTTCGATTGCGTCAAGGATTTCAAATTCGTGCTCTTTGCCGTCTTCATCAATCAAGTTGAGAAGATCAGGACTATACTCATCGTGCATTCGGTCAAAGGCCCCCTTGTACGGCAAACTGTTAATCACGCTTTGTACATCGCTGGTACTTATTCTATCCCGGCATCCGGCTAAAGTCAACAGGAAAATAGAGGGCTGCAAAACTATACTAAAATATTTTAAAAATATCAAAAATACTATTGACATAGGCAACAGAGCGGCTTATAATAAAACCAGAAAAAAGAAAAGGGACGATTTAAAGAGATGCGGGCTTGGCCTTGGCAATTCGGATACAGTAGCTTAATAGATAAAGGGCAGGCGGATGGCGCATCAATGAGGATCTGAACTTTTCGTTGAAGGGAGTGAGTCCAATGGGCGAGGATGAAGAGGCCTCACAGTTTCAGTTGGGTCTGTTGGGCCATAGCTGTTTAAAATGAATTGAAAGGAATGAGGCCCAAATACAGCTTATCTTCCAGTTGCTCTGCAGCTTTAATTTTAGAAGTTAAAGGAGCAGATACCAATGCAGTACCAAAAAAATGTTTTCAATTACAAGGGGCCGGTATGAACTGACTTTGCAGCCTGATGCAGCTTCCATTAAGAAGCTAAGAAGCGCCGTATCTAAGGAGAACGGGTTTTAAACTGGCGATTGAAAGGCAGCCGACGTACGTAAAAGGTTCCGGAGTGTTACTAAAGGTGATTCCAATGTACATACATTAATTCTGCTGAGAGTTTAAGCTTGACTGCATTTGACATTGCGCCATTGCATGAAAAATGGTCTCGAAACTGTAGAAATAAATAAATTTGGCTCCGGCTTCTGCCGGAGCCTCCTTTTTATGGCACAAAAGCCGTAACTTGAAATTGCCTTTAACGAAGGCTGCTTTTGACGATATATTTTTTCACACGGCCGGCGAGGCTGTGCGGTATGCGTGCCGTCAACAGGCAGCCTTCGGGTGTGAATTCTTCTTTTTTCACTGCGCTGCATGAGCGTATGCATTCTGTGAGGGTGGCTTCTGAGTATGGCACAAGAAGCTCTATGGGGTCGGAAATTGGCAGGCGTGCTTCAGTGGCATTGAGGAGGCTGTCTATCCCATCGCCGGTTTTTGCGCTTATGCGCACGGCTTGCCCAATCATTGGCATGGATTTTATCTCCGGCACAAGGTCGCATTTGTTAAGGACTGGGATAATCGGCCGGCCGGCACAACCGAGGCTGCTTAGGGTGTCATTTGTAACTTTGAGATGTGCAGGGGCTTCAGGGTTTGAAGCGTCGCAGACGTTCAGTATTACGTCTGCAGAAGCCGCCATTTCAAGCGTAGAGTGGAACGCTTCTATAAGCTGATGCGGAAGGCGGCGCAGAAAGCCTACTGTGTCTATCAGCATTACTCTTTCGCCGCATGGCAGTTTCAGGGCACGCGCAGTGGGGTCGAGCGTGGCAAAAAGCCTGTCTTCCGCAAGGACGCCGGCGTTTGTAAGGAAATTCATAAGAGTGGATTTACCTGAATTTGTGTAGCCTACGAGCGCAACAGTGATTATTCCCTCTTTTTTGCGCCTGCGGCTTGTCTGGTCACGGCGCTTTTCCAGTTCTTCAAGCTGGCAGTTAAGTGAGTCAATTCTACGGCGTATGTGGCGGCGGTCGGTTTCAAGTTTGCTTTCGCCTGGGCCGCGTGTGCCTATGCCGCCCCCAAGGCGTGAAAGCCCACCATGCTGCCCTGAAAGCCTCGGCAGCATATATTTAAGCCGTGCGAGTTCTGCCTGGAGCCGCCCTTCGCGGCTTTTTGCGTTCAGCGCGAAAATATAGAGGATGAGCATAGTCCGGTCTGCCGTGCTCACACCGGAAATATTTTCAATGTTTCGAAGTTGTGTTGGGGAAAGTTCGCAGTCAAAAATCAGCAGGTCGATATCGTACTCTTTGCAGAAATTTGCAACCTGCTCCATTATGCCGCGGCCCACACATGTGGCAGAGTCAGGCGACGGGCGTTTCTGTGTGATTGCACCGAACGGCTCTGCGCCCGCGCTGCGGGTTAGCGCGTAGAGCTCTGCAAGTGAAGATTTTGCATCCCACTGGCCAAAGTCCGGCTCTATAAGCAGGGCAGTTACCCTCCTTGCTCCGTTTTCATGCATTTTCACAAAGAACACCCCCTTTCATGAATATAACAGCATTCTACAAAAATCGACTTATTTTACGGAACTATAGGCATTTCATTGATGCGCTGTATTATCATTTACAAAAAATCGTTGAGAATTGATGGCTAAAATAAGAAATGATTGGCAATATAAAATGTAATTTAGAATACTATGTAACTTAGCTAATTGACAATTCTGCAAAATGCTGTAAAATAAATTTATTAGATCTTAATCACTACTCTTAAAATATGAAGTACATATATTCTTTTGACAGTGATTTTATTAAGAGGGCATTTCTATGAAAAATAAAGTTGTACAGCCAGTTTTAAAATGGGCAGGCGGGAAAAGGCAATTACTGCCAAAAATAAAAAAATTAATCCCTAAAAATATTGGTACATATTATGAACCGTTTTTAGGTGGTGGCGCAGTCCTATTTTCTCTTCAACCTGGTCATGCGATAGTAAATGATAATAATACAGAATTAATTAATATGTATGATGTAATTAAAAATAATGTGGATGCCATCATTTTAGATTTACGCAAGCATAGGAATGAAGCAGATTATTTTTATAAAATACGTGGATTAGATCGTACACCGCAGTATAACGAAATGAATAATGTCCAAAGGGCTTCAAGATTAATTTACTTAAATAAAACTTGTTACAATGGCTTATTCCGTGTTAATAAAAATGGAGAGTTTAATGTCCCATTTGGGCGGTATAAAAATCCCAATATTGTTAATGAAACAGTGCTACGCGCCGTTAGCAATTATTTAAATACGGGCCGTATTGAACTCCTTAATATGGACTTTGAGCAAGCATTAATCGGATGTAAACACTCCTCATTTGTTTATTTTGATCCTCCATACTATCCAGTTAGTGACAGCAGCAATTTTACTGGTTATACAATTAACGGATTCACAAAAGAAGATCAAATCCGGCTTAAAAGTTTATGTGATAAGCTTACTGATAAGGGAGTGCGCTGGCTGCTCTCCAACTCTTCGTCGCCTTTTATTATTAGTTTATATAACAGCAAAAAATATCATATTGATTATGTCACGGCAAACAGATCAATTAGCAGCAATCCTGATGCAAGAGGAGAAGTAAAAGAGGTACTTATAAGAAATTATGAAATTGAGACAAATAGATAAAGACTGGGATTTGTTATTTGCTGACTATGGCATTTTAAATGCTATAAATTCAAATGGCTTTTTCATAATTTCCTCAAAACAAATTAATAAAGTGCTTAAAGAATATTTTATAAAATTGGCACCTTTAACAACTTGCGAAATTTCTAAGATCATGCAAAAGAGTACGATATATCATGTAAACTCATTAAACACAATAGAACGCCGTTTGCGTACCATTGAAAAATGGATTGAATGGATATTGGATCTGCGGAAAATTAACAATTGCCAATAATATATTTTGGTTAAGCAGATATATAGTTTTATGATAATTGTGTATATGCGGCAGTTGATGCTATTTGCTTGCATGGAAGATTAAATTAAGTTATAATGGAATAGATATTTTTTATGTGGAAATTATAAAAGGGGTGAAGTTTAATGAAAAAGATTGGCTTTATCGGCTGCGGCAATATGGCTAATGCCATGATAAGCGGTATCCTTGCTTCAGGTGCACTTAAACCGGCTGAAATCATTGCCTCAAACCATACTCTGCCTAAGCTTAAAATAGCACATAAGAATTTCGGGATTGACGTTACGCCAGACAACAAGAAAACGGCATCGGAAAGCGAAATCCTTGTGCTTGCGGTTAAGCCGCAGGTTTGTAAGGACGTTATAAAGGAGATTTCTTCAGCAGTGCCTGAAAACTGCATTGTGGTTACGCTGGCGGCCGGTATGACCATTACACAGCTCGAGAAACTTTTTGGCAGGCCTGTCAAACTGATACGGGCTATGCCGAATACGCCTGCTTTGGTGAGAGAAGGCATGACAGCCCTTTGCCCCGGCAAAACGGTAACGCCCGTAGAACTTGAACAGGTGCGCAGCCTTTTTGAAAGTTTTGGCAGGGCCGAAACAGTCAGCGAGAACATGATGGACGCTGTCACAGCAGTAAGCGGAAGCTCACCTGCTTATGTATTTATGTTTATTGAGGCTATGGCCGACGCTGCCGTTATGGGCGGTATGCCGCGCAATAAAGCTTATACATTTGCGGCGCAGTCTGTCTTCGGCAGCGCAAAAATGCTTCTGGAAACTGGAAAACATCCTGGGGAGCTTAAAGATATGGTATGCTCGCCTGCCGGCACTACTATTGAGGCTGTGGCAACTCTCGAAAAAGACAATTTTCGCGGTGCCGTTATCGACGCAATGCAGTCTTGCATTAAAAAGTCAGAATCCATGTAATATGTAATTTTAAATTTACTCCACGGCATACGGCTGATTAATTGTATTGTTTATACATTTAGTAAAGTCCTTTATAGTGTAAAACTCAAAACTTGCTGAATTCTCATCTAATGTTAACAATTTTGATAATTGAGATTACAGATAAGGTGAAAACATTGACTCCTATTACTCTTCAGAATATAATCCAGATGTAAAGGACAAATGGAGGTAGTCTCATTGACAAAAAAAGCAAAGTGGATAATCTTGGCAATATTTTGTGGCATTGTTGCTGTCGCATTGGCAATTTTTTTACCTCGCTATTGCGTGAAACAGCTTTCTGCCACTCAGTCTGCCATTCAAAGTGACTCAAGTACCAGGTCTGTTCCTAAAATAGCTGCGGCTAAAAAAAGCAGTTACTCAAGCACCAGGCCTGTTTATAAAATAGCTGCGGCTAAAAAGAGCAGCAGCTCATGTATTCCTTTAAAAAAAGACGGCATCCCTGCAAAACCGAAAAAAGATTTTCTGGCACTGAAAAGCCGCTATAATCTTTTGCTGGTTCCGACATATGACGGTTCAAACCAGGAGACGCACCCAAAACTCCTTTATTTCAAAAATGGGTGGAATGGCTACCGTTACTGGATGTCGATGACGCCGTATCCATCGACTAATGACAAATTTGAAAATCCGAGCATCGTTGTTTCAAATGACTTGAAAACATGGGTGGTGCCTAAAGGGCTTAAGAACCCGGTGACAGGTTTGCCATCAGATGTAAAGCATGGTGGTTACTATTCTGATCCTCAGCTTGTCATGAATGGTGATACAATGGAACTTTGGTTTCGTTATGTGCGTGGAAATCCCAAAACGGGCGGCGCAAACTATCGGTGTGACTATTACTACCGTATGAAGAGTACTGATGGTATCCATTGGAGCAGGCCGTGCCTCATGCAGTCCTCCAAAAAAGCAATTCTGAGCCTTGCAATAGTTTACCGTGAAGGAAAATATCAGTTTTGGTACAGAGATAATACAAATCACCTGATGTATGCGGAAAGCGTAAACGGTGTAAACTGGGTAAATTTCCATCAATGCCAGATACCTTTGCCGAAGGGCTTTGTTCCATGGCATCAGGATGTAGTGCTTTATAAGGGTAAATATTATTTGCTTCAGACAGCACTGTATAGGCCACATTATTCTTTTTCGCTGTTTCTCGCTGAATCGACGGATGGAGTTAATTTCACGCGCGGAGTAAAATTTTATCCGAGTGAAGACCCCATAGTGCTTCATAAAGCATGGCTTTACCGCAGCACGTTTGTGCCGACTGCAAATGGATTATTCCCAATGGTGGTTTCTTATTGCTTGCCGGGGCGTAAGTGGTTTATGACACGATGCACGATTTCACGAGCCATATGGGACAATGCATGCATGACTGGAAAGGCAGTTACACTGAGAACTGTTTCAGCTTGACATACCTTATATGAATGCACCTGCTGCTTCAAAATAGAATAAAATGCGCCTTGAGTTGGCTTTATAACCACCTCAGGGCGTATTTTATGTTGCTGCATTGTGAAGCCGCTTTCTTTGAGAATATTCGCCAATGTGCACTAAAAAACAATATGCACAGTAAAAAATACCAGTTAATAATTTACAAGCAATTGACTCACCATAAAATGCGTGATAGAATTAAACTGTTATCGAAAATATCGAAAATTAACTGAAATGCAGGTACAATAGTATGACTACAATCCGGGATATCGCAAAGAAACTGAACCTTTCAATAAGCACGGTTTCGAAGGGCCTGAGCGGCGCAAGCGATGTGAGCAAGGAAACGCGCAAACTTGTACTGAATACTGCGCTGAAGATGGGCTATGTGCCGCGCCGGACACGGCCTGCGTCGCCTGTAAAAATATGCGTATTCATTGAGAACATGGGCTATGAGCGTGTTGAACAGTTTGGCTATGATATAATTATAGGCTTTAAGCTTGCAGCGGCCACAAAACAGTGGGACGTTTCCATTGTTCCAATGTCGCTTAATAAAAGCAATGGGATCCAGTATGAAGAATATATGTATTCGAACCATTACGCAGGGGGATTCCTGCTTGGGTTTGACCTGAACGACGATTTTCTCCGCCAGCTTAAAAAGACAACAATTCCCACAGTGCTGCTCGACAATGTCGTTTATAACAAATATGTTTCATGCCTTGGTGTAGACAATCAGGAAGGAATTTTCTGCGCTGTTCAGTACTTGGCGGGACTGGGTCATAAATCTATCGCAATGCTTAACGGCGACCCGCAGAGCTGGGTTTCAGCCGAGAGGCTGAGCGGTTTCCGCTTGGGGATGTCATACTATGGCCTTACAGTGCGTGAAGAGCTGATTGCTAACGGTGACTTTACTCTTTCTGACTGTGCAACAAAATTTGTAAGCCGGTTTATTAAAGCGGGCGCCACTGCCATAGTGTGTGCAAGTGATGTCCTTGCGCATGGAGTGCTCTGTGAGCTCTACCGTCTTGGGCTTCGTGTGCCTGACGATATGAGCGTTGTTGGATTTGATGACCTGCCGATTGCCGCCTATGCAACGCCTCCGCTTACAACGATCCGCCAGGACCGCCTTGCCATTGGGAAGAATGTCTGCCTGCTGCTTGAGCAGATAATGAAAGGCAACCGCATTAACCGCCTTATGCTTATCCCTGAGCTTGTTGTGCGCAACTCCACAGGAAGGCCGAGAACACGTGAGATCCATCTAAAATAGCCTATGAATGAAAATCTTACTGCACTTTTATTTATAAAAATTAGAGTAAAAGATCTGGCCCCTCCCAAAAATGAAGAGGCCAGTGATGAGGAATAAATATGAAAAAAGAAGACCAATAACTTATAATCGGTTTATATGCCCTCTGCTTTGCAGAGGCTTTTTTTGGCCATTTAATGAAAAACTGTATTGCACTGATTCATAATCAGCCCTTTACAGCTCCAGCAACTACGCCTTCAATAATTTGCCTCTGGCAGAGTGCGTAGAAAATGATGATTGGTATAATTGCGAGGATAAGGACTGCCATCATTGCGCCCATGTCAATGCTGCCATAGCCGCCCTGCAGGTACTGAATGGCGACCGGAATGGTAGGATAATCTTTGCCCATTACCAGGTATGGCATGAGGTAGTCGTTCCATATCCACATCGTATTCAAGATAGCGACGGTTATAGACGTTGGCTTCATAATAGGGAACACAACCTTAAAGAAGCACTGCAGAGGATTGCAGCCGTCGATTATTGCCGCTTCTTCGATATCAGTGGGGATCCCTTTTACAAAACCGGAGAACATGAAAACAGACATGCCGGCACCAAAGCCAAGATACAGCACAAGAATGCCGACCGGGTTGTCAAGGTGAAGGACATCTGCAATCTTTGTCATGGAATACATGACCATTTGGAATGGAATAACCATTGAGAAAACGAAAAGATAGTAAAGGACGTTGGCGTAGTGGTTTTTGGCGCGGGTGATGAACCATGCTGTCATGGATGTCAGGACTACGATAAGCAGCACGGAAAACACAGTGATGAAAACAGAACGGCCAAAAGCACCCCAAAAATTAGTCTTTTCAATTCCGGAAACGTAATTCTTTGTACCGACGAATGTTTTAGGCATTATTCCGGCTTCACCGAGATCTTGTTGCTTGAAAGTCGGAAATTTGAAAGGCTCACTTGAAATGAACAGCTTCCCTTTGAAGGAGTTCATCAGCACCATTAAAATTGGGCCGATAAAGATAAGAGACAGGAAAGCGAGAATAATGGTGATAATTACATTTGCAGTTTTCCTACTTCTATTCATTAAGACTCGACTTCCTTCCTGCGTGTGGAATGCAACTGGATAACAGCTATAACAGCCAGAATAATGGTGAAGATTACGGCTTCTGCCTGACCGACACCAGCATAACCGGTAGTCCCGTAAAATGTTTTATATATATCCAGTGCAACCAGTGAGGAGTCATTGCCAGGGGCACCGTTTGTGAGGGCCAGGTTCTGGTCGAACAGCCTAAAGGAATTAGTCAGTGTAAGGAAAGTGCAAATAGTGATAGCAGGCATTATCGTGGGGATCTTGATGTGAATAAGTGTCTGCCATGAAGAGGCACCATCAATTTCAGCTGCCTCAATCATGTCGGGGTTTATGTTCTGGAGAGCAGCTATGTAAATTACCATCATGTAACCTGTCATCTGCCAGCACATCAGTATAATTAAGCCTATGATACCATAGCTGCCTTTAGTTGTCAGCGTCTGGTTATATTTCATCAGGATGCCATTTAATATAAGCTGCCAGACATATCCGAGAACGATGCCTCCAATGAGGTTAGGCATAAAAAATATTGTGCGGAAGAAACTCGTGCCGCGCATCTTCCTTGTGAGCAGCAGGGCCAAAATAAACCCCAAAAGGTTTATAAGCACCATGCATATAATCGTGAACAAAACTGTCCGGCCCAATGAAGGGAGAAAATCGGAATCACCCGAGAAAGCTTTTTTATAGTTAGCGAATCCGACAAATTTCGCGTCATTAACAGTTGTAAAATTTGCGAATGAAAGGCCGATGCCGGTAATAAATGGTATTAAAAATGCGATTGCAAAACAAATAACTGTGGGAAGAGTAAAAATAGCCCAGTATTTTCGCAGGACTTTTTGCATTAAAGAACCTCCTAACCGGGATTGATATAATTTTGTTTAATGGGCACATACTTTGTACGGCTCCATGGCGCCATTTAAGCGGCCGTGAAATAACTTTATAAAAAATAGTGAGTGAATTATTATCTCCACCCACTATCTTTACAAAATGCTGAAAACTTTAAGCCTAATGCTCAGCTCTTTGAAGATGTTGCAGATGCTGCCGCTTCAGACTTCCATTTACTTACAACACCGCTCTTTACATCATCCCAGCTGCACTGGCCTTGTGCATAAGCGAGAAGGCGTGAGCCAAAGTAATCCTTAAAGTTCTGGCTTGGGAAGCATGTGAAATCCCACGGAATTGTCTTGATGCCGCTCTTGTTTTCCCATTTTCCAACTTCCTGTGCAAGCGGGTCATCAGGAGATTTGCCTTTAAACGCTTCGTATGGGGCAATAAATCCGAGGCCGCCATCGCTTGGGCTCTTTGTCACATAATCTGTTCCTTCACCGGTGTAGAGCCAGTTGAGAAAATCGATTGAGGCTTTCTGGTCATCGGCAGAGGCTTTCGAGTTTATGCATGCGAAGTTTTCAGTGCCCATGCAGATTCCCTGTGTTTCTTCACCGCTGTGGCCTGTGTAGATAGGCATGAACTTGATGTCTTCTTTCTTCACGACATTGCCATCGGTCTTGCTTATGTCGCTCCACACCCAGTTGCCGTTCTGCACCATCGCAGCTTGCCCAAGGGCGAATTCGCTGGTGGAGTCACCTACGCTCTTGCTGCCGAGAAGCTTTTTGTTCGTAACTGAATTGTTAAGATACAGGTCGAAGATGTTTTTGAATTCGTTGCCATACTTAAACTGGATTTCATTTACACCTTTTGTTAAGTCGGTTTTGTTGTCCTGAAGCTCGTATGTGATTGGAATGTTTGCAAGGTGAGTCTGCCAGCGCCAGTCTTCGCCTGATTTGAGGGAAGTGCTTGCAAATACGCCTTTGATTCCAAGCTTGCCTTTTTTGGCGGTCATGTCTTCAACAACATCTTTGAATTTTGCGAAGCTGTTGATTTCGTCCATGCTCTTTGCTTTAGCGCCGTCAAGCTTGAAATATTTATCCATTATTGCCTGGTTGTAGATAAGGCCGTAGCCTTCTACTGCCAACGGGAGACCGACAATTTTACTGCCATCCTTTAAAGCCAGTGACTGGCTTGTAAGCTGTTTGGCCATTTTCGTGTCAGTAAGGTCGGCGCAGTAGCTTCCCCATGTTTTATAGCCTACAGGACCGTTGCAGATGAATATGGTCGGCGCATCGCTCTTTGCCATCTCAGATCTCAGGGACTTTTCGTAAGTGCCGGCTGCAGCCGTCTGGACTTTTACCTTGACGCCTGTTTTCTGTGTATATGCCTTTGCGATGCCTGTAAACTGATCTGCCTGCTCAGGTTTAAAGTTGAGGTAATAAACCTGACCTTTAGTTCCAGTTCCGGAAGACTGGACTCCTCCTTTTGCTGTAGATGAAGTGTTGGTAGTCTTATGGCAGCCTGCAAACGTACCTGTGACCATCAATGCCGCAAGTGAAGCTGCAACTATCCTTTTTCCACAATGCTTCATGACCAATATCGCTCCCTTCATTCTGCGCTTATTAATGAAAAATAGTTTTACTGGCGCTTGCTATTTCGAAAAATAACTGCCAAATAATTTCGAAATAAAACACCGCAGTAAATATAACACAATTTTTTTTAAAATGCAAGAGCTTTTGTTTAATCTTTTCCAATTTTTTTTCATTTTTCTAATTATCAATGCGTAATAAGGCCGCAGATGAATAAAGATGCAAAGCATTTTTTTCTGACACAATTATAACCGCATAATACAGTGGGTACCGCGGTGCTTAAGATTAAGCATAAAACTTTGGAATTATCCGGAATATCCCATCCGGTGATTTCTGCCAAGCTGCAATAAAATAAAATGATATCGAAAATAAGTATTGAGATTATCGAAAACATATGATATACTTCAAGAAGTTGGCTTTTAGGTTATTAGAACATGAAGTTTTGGAACGTTTTTTAAGGGGGATTTTTCGTAATGACAGATTGCTTCGACGCAGAGTTTACGGACGAAATGAAACGCAGCCTTCTGCTTGACTTTGGCCGAACGCCAGATAAGGCTTCTCCGCAGGAGCTTCACAGCGCATTTTCCAGATGCCTGATGGAGCGCATTGCCCCCGTGTGGCAAAAATGCAGAGAGTGCTATGCGGGCAAAAAGCAAGTGTTTTACCTTTCAGGTGAATTCCTTGTTGGGCGCGCAGTTTATAATAACCTGCTTGCCCTCGGCCTTCTGCAGAAAGCTGATGGCTTTTTTAAAAACATAGGCGCAAAGCTCAACTCTATGGAAGAAGTAGAAGATGCAGCGCTTGGCAACGGCGGGCTCGGGCGCCTCGCCGCATGCTATATGGATTCGGCAGCCACGCTCGGCCTGCCGGTGCAGGGGTACGGGATACGCTACCGCTACGGGCTGTTCCGGCAGAAATTCGAAAACGGTTTCCAGAAAGAAGAGGCCGACGACTGGACGCGCTGGGGCGACCCGTGGTCAGTCCGCAGGGAAAAAGATGCCGTAACCGTGCAGTATGCCGACAGGAACGTCAGGGCCGTGCCGTACGATATGCCGATTATCGGTTATGGCGGGAAAAACATAAATACGGTGCGCCTGTGGCAGAGCGAACCTGACATACCATTCGACTTTGGAAAATTCAACGACCAGCAGTACGACGCGGCGGTGGAAGAAAAGAACCGCGCGGAGGACATATCGCGCGTGCTTTACCCAAATGACACGACCGACGAGGGCAAAAAGCTCCGCATACGCCAGGAATATTTCTTCTGCAGCGCCTCCATGCAGGATGTGATGCGCTCTTATACGGCGCGCTGGGGCAATGATTTGGCAAAGTTCCCTGAAAGGAATGCCATGCAGCTTAATGATACGCACCCGACAGTGGCTGTGTGTGAGCTTATACGCCTGCTCGAAAGCCACGGCGCCGATTTTGAAACGGCGTTTTCAATTACAAGCAGGACGTTCCGCTACACAAACCATACGGTTATGGCGGAAGCCCTCGAGCAGTGGGACGAAAATCTTTATGCTTCAATCCTTCCGGGTATATGCGGAATAGTTGACGAGATAGCGAAGCGCCAGAAGAAAGAATTCATGTCGCTTGGCGGAAAATTCGCGGGTGACCTTCCGGCCTGCTCCGTAGTAGATGCTAAAACAGTGCGGCAAACTGTAAAAGATGCGGATGGCTCGGAACACACGGAGGAAAAAGAGCAGAAGACAATACGTATGGCGAACCTTGCCGTGTATGCTTCATGCCATGTGAACGGCGTGGCAAAACTGCACACGGAGATACTTAAGAACCGTGTGCTGAAACAGTGGTATGAGCTTTACCCTGAGCGTTTCTGCAATGTGACTAACGGTATTACCCAGCGCCGTTGGCTTGCACTCTGCAATCCGGAGCTTTCAGCTCTTATAACGCGTATTTTAGGCTCGGACGGGTGGATAACTGACCTGGATATGCTGTCGGGGATTAAGCGCTTTGCGGACGACAATGGCGTGCTTGATGATTTCGCAGGTGTAAAAAAGAAGAAAAAGCAGCAGCTTTCACAGTTCATTGAAAAAAATGAAAATGTGAGTATACCGCCAGACTTTATTTTCGATATACAGGCAAAGCGGCTGCATGAGTATAAACGCCAGTTCTTAAACGCGCTTTCAATACTCGACCTGTATTACGGAATTAAGGAAGGCAGCATATGCGACTTTACGCCTACGGCATTTATATTCGGTGCAAAAGCCGCACCGGGCTATGTGCGTGCCAAGGGTATTATAAAACTTGTGAATGAAGTGGCGCGCCTCGTAAATTCAGACCCGAAAGTCAGTAAAATGATGCGCGTGGTTTTCGTACATAACTATGATGTTTCGTATGCTGAAAAGCTTGTTTGCGCAGCAGATATCTCGGAGCAGATATCAACAGCCGGCACGGAAGCCTCAGGCACAGGGAACATGAAGTTCATGCTCAACGGAGCCCCTACTTTAGGCACTTACGACGGCGCCAACATCGAAATTGTGGAGCGCTCGGGTTCTGAAAACAACTATATTTTCGGCGCGCATGTGGAAGAGCTTGACAAAATCAGGGAGAGCTATGACCCAAATGAAATCTACAGGAAAAACGACCATGCCCGCCGTGCTCTTGATGCGCTTGTGAACGGGACACTCGACGACGGCGGAACAGGTGTCTTCCAGGAACTCTATGACTCCATACTTAAAGGCGCAAGCTGGCACAGGCCGGATCAGTATTTTATACTGTATGATTTCCATTCATATCAGGAAGCGCGCCTGCGTGCGAACCGCGATTACCGCAACAGCCGTGCCTTTGCGCACAAAGGGCTTATGAATACGGCAAATGCCGGATATTTCTCCAGTGACCGCAGTGTTTTGGAATATGCTAAGAATATCTGGGATCTCAAGAAATACTAAACGCAGTTTTTGATGCGTAAAAAGGTAAAGGGAGTGGTACCAATTCGCACGAGTGGAGTTCTTCTGCCAATAAGCAGCCTCCCTTCTCCCTATGGAATTGGAAACCTGGGGAAGGAATCGTTTAATTTTATTGATTTTCTAAAAGATGCCGGCCAAACATACTGGCAGATACTGCCTATTGGCCAGACCGGATGCGGCGACAGCCCTTACCAGAGCTTTTCGGCGTTCGCGGCCAACCCTTACTTTATCGACCATGAGCAGCTTGTGCAGGACGGACTTCTGAAACGTGAAGAGCTTGGGCAATTCCGGTTCGGCGATAATCCTGACAAAATCGATTACGGCGCGCTCTACAGCAGCCGCTTTAAAATGCTGCACATTGCTACAGGCCGTTTCCCTGAAGGGGACAGCGGTTTCCGCAGGTTTAAAGAGTCAAGCAGTGAATGGCTTGAAGACTATGCGCTTTTTATGGCTCTTAAGGCTGAGAACGGCATGGGTTCCTTTCAGAAGTGGCCTGACGAGATTCGGCTGAGAAAACCGGAGGCAATGGAAAAAGCCCGCAAACGCCTTGCACATGAGGTGATGTTCTGGGAAAAATGCCAGTATTTTTTCTCTGTGCAGTGGAAGAAATTCAGGCAGTATGCGTATAATAAAGGCATATTCATTATTGGTGACCTGCCAATATACGTCTCTCCGGACTCGGCAGACCTTTGGGCTCACCCTGAGCTGTTCCAGATAGATGGCAATGGCAGGCTGACCGAGGTTGCCGGGTGCCCGCCTGACGCATTTACAGCCGATGGCCAGCTTTGGGGAAACCCACTGTATGACTGGGAAAAACATGCGCGCGACGGCTACAGCTGGTGGCTGAAGCGCCTTAAGGCCGCTTCAGGGTTTTATGACGTTACGCGTGTTGACCATTTCCGCGGCTTTGCCGGATATTATTCTATCCCTGCGGGAAGCCCGAATGCGGTGCATGGAAGATGGCGCAAAGGGCCGGGCATGGACTTTATCACAACGCTGAAGAAGAAGCTTCCCGGATTGTCACTCATAGCTGAGGACCTCGGATTCCTTACGGACGACGTGCGCAGGCTTCAGAAGGCGAGCGGATATCCGGGGATGAAAGTGCTGCAGTTTGCCTTTGATCCGCGGGAAAAAAGCGACTATCTGCCGCATAATTACGACAAAAACTGCATTGTTTACACAGGCACGCATGACAATGCCACAACTGAAGAGTGGGTGAACACGTCGCCCGCAGAGACGGTTGCTTTTGCAAGGCGCTACCTTCACGCAGACCCGCAGGAAGATCTTACTGATGCAATGATTTATGCTGCACAGGCCAGCGTCGCCAATACATGTATAATACCGATGCAGGATTACCTGCACCTTGGTGCAGAAGCGCGCATGAATATCCCCGGCACTGTGCAGGGAAACTGGCGTTGGCGTGTCAGGAAAGAGGCGCTTACACCAGAGCTTGCACGCAGCATGAGGGAGACAGCCGAGCTTTACGGGCGTATCCCACCTGATAAAAAGATAAAAAACAGCTGATTTTCAAATAATTTTCCTTAAAATGACATACGAAAAGCGCTCCGGACAGTTTAAAAGCCATCCAGAGCGCTTTTTATACTTTTAAGTAATATTTGGACTTCGGCTTCCATACAATAAACCGATTGAATTTGAATTTTTCGGCGGGGTGATAGCATTGAGGACTCTCAGGCTTGGCTCGGAATGCAACGACGTGGCACAGCTCCAGTCAATTTTGCACAAGCTCGGCATTTATCCGGGCAATGTTGATGGTATATTCGGAACTCAGACGCAGTCGGCTGTTAAGGAATTCCAGAAGATGCACGGCCTTTCGCCTGATGGGGTAGTAGGCTCTCAGACATGGAAAGCCGTGGAGCCCTATTTGCGCGGATATGATGCCTATACGATTAAGCCAGGCGACACTTTTTACCTCATCGGGCAAAAGTATGCGGTGGATCCCGCACTTATCGCAGTGGCAAACCCGGACATTGACCCGCAGAACCTTGCGGCCGGCGCAAAAATTGCCGTGCCGTTTTCATATGGTATTGTAATGGAAAATACCGGCTATACATATGAAGTGCTGGAGCGCAACGTACAGGGGCTTAAAGTGAGATACCCTTTTCTGCACGTTGGGGCGGTAGGCTCAAGCGTCCTCGGCAAGACGCTTTTTGCACTGCGGTTTGGCAGGGGCCCGCACCATGTGCTTTACAACGCGGCTCACCATGCACTGGAGTGGATAACGTCGCCTGTGCTGATGAAATTTACGGAAGATTTTCTGAGGGCATATGCGCTCGGGGTGCAGATTGGCGGATACAATCCGCGCGAAATATGGGACAGCGCCACAATATGGATTATACCGATGGTGAACCCTGACGGCGTGGACCTCGTCATTAATGGCCTACAGCCGGACAATCCATACTACAGCCAGCTTATCCGCTGGAATGGCGGAAGCAGCGACTTTTCGAGCAACTGGGAAGCAAATATCCGCGGCGTAGACCTCAACCATAACTACGATGCCGCATGGGAAGAATCTAAGCAGGCAGAAGCCGCACTCGGAATAACGGGTCCTGGCCCAACGCGGTACTCGGGCCCTTACCCTGCTTCCGAGCCTGAAACCCGTGCAATGGTGAATTTCACACGGGACCATGACATCGGCCTCGCAATGGCATATCATGCGCAGGGGCGTGTGATTTACTGGAATTTTCAGGATATGGCCTCGCCGGAAGCAGAAACCATCGGCCGCCAGCTTTCGCTAATAAGCGGATATTCCCTTGAAGAAGCTACGGGCGTTTCATCTTATGCCGGATACAAAGACTGGTTCATCAAGAATTTCAGGCGCCCCGGTTACACAATAGAAGTAGGCAGCGGAAAAAACCCGCTGCCTGTTTCACAGTTCCCTGAGATATACATGGAAAACCTCGGTATGCTGCTTTATGCCGCAAGCACTAAGTAGATATTCACAGGGCTTTGCGGAACCATTTTGAGATTTCACGGCGCGTGATTAAGAATACAACGGCAAGGAGTATGAGTGTCGTCCACCCGCAGAACAGGTAGCCGGAGTCACCTCCTGTGCGCTCCATTACCGCACCAGCAAGAAAATTGCCAATTGGCGTTGAGCCGAGGTTAAGAAATGAGTAAACGCTCATCACACGCCCACGGTATTCATTGGAAGAGTTGGTTTGAAAAATAGAATTTGCAGTATTGAGAAAGATAAGATTGCAGAATCCAATGAGAGCGACGACAATTAAATTGAAGATGTACTTGTTTGTAATGCCTGTGGAGACCTGAAGCAGGCCGATTGCGACGGAGCTTATTACAAGCAGGCGCTTGTTTACACCCTTGTTGCTGCGGTACGCCATGAGTATTGCTGCGCTGAAAGCGCCCGCGCCCGCTGCCGCAAGGAGGCTTGAGTACCCGTCAATGCCGCGCCCGAGGTACTCATGCGCGAAAACAGGTATGATAACGTCGTTGTTAAGCGCAAACGTGCACACTACGGTCATCATCAGTACATCGGCGACAAGCGTTTTGTCTTTTTTGATGTACCGCATTCCGTCAGAGATTTCCGGAAGCATATTCCTGCTGTACGTAACTGACTGTTTCTCGTTGACGCGTATCATCATTATGCCGATAATTACAGGTATGTAGCTGACGGAGTTGATTAGAAAACATGCTGTGGCGCCAAGCTTCATCATTAAAACGCCTGAAAGTGCGGGCCCGATTATTCGTGCGAGATTGACAATGGTGGAGTTAAGGGAGATGGCGTTCGTGACATTTTCCGGCCCGACGAGGTCGATGAAAAAAGACTGCCGTGCGGGCATGTCGAGCGTTTGTGTAACACCGAACAGAAAACTTAGCAGGAGGATATGCCAGTACTGAATTATATGTGTGTAGGTAAGCAGCGTCATAGCCACGGCCTGTGCGAGGAAAAGCGCCTGAGTAAGGACGAGCAGCTTTTTCTTGGAAAAATGGTCCACTACTACGCCGGCAAACAGCGACAGAAACAGCATCGGCAAAAACTGCGCAACTCCAACAAGGCCAACTTTAAACGGCGAATTAGTGACCGAGTAGACAAGCCATGTCTGCGCGGTTTGCTGAACCCATGTGCCGGTTAGCGATATGCATTGGCCAAACCAGAAAAGGCGGAAATTGCGGTACTTGAGTGAGCGGAATGTTGTTTTAAAAAAATTGGCTGCCTTTTGAAACAACTTTACTGGATATCTCCTCTGCTTTCAACGTAAATTTATATTTAAAATTATACTCCCTTTTGTATAATAGTTCAATCTTCAGCACTTTAATGGTGGGATTCAGTTTACAATTTTGATACTCTTTTTTTTAATTGTTTATGTTATAATAACCTTGAATTTATTTTAACTATTGAATCGTAAGGGAGGCGGGGCATGTGAGGGGAAAAGCAGCCATTGCGGCACTGCTGCTTTCTGTGGCTTTGCTGTTTTCAGGATGCTCATTTGCAGGGCTTGACGCACAGACACTGATGCATGCCCCAAAGCCAACGGGGACTGATGAAGCGGATATCCAGAGTCTGCTTGACAAAACTGCGGGCGGCCAGCTCACACTGAAATATCCGTCGCATGGGGAGTACCGCTCGGCGATAATCCTGCACAGTATGCGCGGCAGCGGTTCGGATGAGTCGGTGGCTTTTTACCAGAAGGGCGACGATTCCTCAGCTACGAATATAATGTTCATGCAGAAAGACAAGAAGAGCGGAAAATGGCAAAGCATAGGCTCATTCAGCAACCCGTCTTCCCAAGTTGACAGGATCTGCTTTGGTGACATAAACGGCGACGGCAGTGATGAGGCTGTGGTGGGTTGGGGCAGCAGCCTTAACAATGCGGGAGTTATCTGCATTTATTATTATGATAAAGGCAGTATGCATGAGCTGAAACTTAACCAGAACTACACCGATATGGAGCTGATGGATTTCGACGGCGACGGTAAAGACGAAATCTTTACAGCTGATGTTACTGTAGGCGACCAACCGGCCACTGCACACCTGCTTCGCATAAAAAACGGCGGTGTTGAAGTGATGGGCACGGCACCGCTTGATACCGGCGTAACAAAATACGCTTCCGTCCGCACAGGCATGATAAATAAAAAGCAGAACGGCGTAGTGCTCGACGGTGTAAAAGCTTCGAACTCAATGGTTACAGATATTGTGTACTGGGACAGAAAAAGGAAAACGCTGGAGGCACCATTCTTTGACAGCGAGTCAAAGACGGCCAAGAGCACTGCGCGCAACACTTCAGTCGTTTCAAAAGATATAAACGGGGATGGCATAATCAATATACCTATAGTAGTGCCGATGCCTGGATACAGCGGAACAGCGGCAGATGAGGCGGACAACCTCACGGACTGGGAGCGCTATGACACGGATACCGGCACACTTACGCGCATTGTAAGCATGGTCATTAATTACACAGACGGCTACCGTTTTATATTGCCGGAAAAGTGGCGCGGAAAGATAACAACGAAAATTGACCCGGCCACACGTTCGTTTTCGTTTTACCAGTGGCAGAAGTCGCCTAAGAACCCGGGAGGCGCAGCCGGGCCACAGCTGCTTAGGATACAGGTGTTCACGAAAAAAGAATGGGCAAAAAAGTCTGAGTCAGGCGCTTATTTCCTTCTCAGCGAGAAAGACAGCATTATCTATGCTGCGGAAAGGCCTGCGCCCGGAAATGCAATGTCGCTCACAAAAGCAGAAACCCAAAATGCTTTCGAACTGCTTTCCACGGAATAGAAATTCAAAAGAGAGCTGGGAGGAATTCCTTGAAAACGATTCTTGTTGCGGAAGACGAACAGGCCATCCGCGAGTTTATAGTAATAAACCTCAAGCGTGCAGGCTACAAGACGCTTGAGGCTTCCGATGGAGACGAAGCACTGAAAATCTATGACAAAGAGAGCGGCAACATCGACGTTGCCGTTCTTGACATCATGATGCCGGGGCAGAATGACGGGCTTGCCGTTTGCAAGGAGCTGCGCCATCGCAGCGGCTCGATAGGCATTATCCTGCTTACTGCCAAGACGCAGGAGATGGATAAGGTCGGTGGGCTTATGATGGGCGCCGACGACTATGTTACGAAACCGTTCAGCCCGAGTGAGCTTGTGGCGCGCATTGATGCCGTTTACCGCCGCGTGGCGCTGGAGCGTGAGCGCAGCAAAAAAAACTTCAACGAAGAGCTGCACTCGGGGAGCTTCGTGCTCAACCTGCGCAACCGCACACTGCTGAAGAATGGCCAGCCGATTGAGCTTACTCAGGTTGAATTTCAGATAATGGAATATTTTTTCTCAAATCCCGGCACAGCCATGAACAGAACCGATATTTTGCGTCATGTGTGGGGCGATTCATATTACGGCGAAGAGAAAATCGTGGATGTGAATATCCGGCGCCTGCGCATGAAAGTTGAGGATGAACCTTCCAACCCAAAGCATATTATCACGGTATGGGGCCTCGGCTACAAGTGGGAGGCATAGCCTTAAAAACTATGGCTGGAGTTTATTTTTAGCAGGTTGATCTGGCAGGGGGAAAAGCGTAATGGCAAAAAAACGGAAAAGCAAAAGCATTGCGCGGCGCTGGATTTTTAACAGCGTCGGCTCTCTGCTTATTATTGTGGCGGCGCTGGTAGCGACGCTTTCCTTCTCGGTGCAGGGCTATGTTTACAACGGGATACAGTCGGCGCTTAACGGGCGCTCTGACGAGCTGACAAACGTCTTTTCAAGCTATGGCAGGAAATCGGAGGAAGATTTTCTCGCTGCTGCGCGCGGATATGTGGAGAATTTCCCAAACAAAGAGAGCATGGAGCTGATGGTGATAGACCAGAAAGGCCGCATAGTCACCACGTCAACAGGTTTCGCGCCGGACCAGAAACAGAAAATGCCGGATTACAAAACGGCTTTCGCCAATTCAGGTGACTATGGCACATGGACGGGGAAACTTTCGAGCGGGGAGCGTGTGATGGCCGTAACGCGCGTAATACGCAACGATATCGGTTCGCCCGTAGGGTCGGTACGCTATGTTGTTTCGCTTGAAGAAGCCGACAGGCAGATATTCACAATAATTATCGCACTGGTTCTGGCAGGCACCGTTGTCATTTTGTTCGTTTCAATTTCGAGCCATTATTTTATCCGCTCTATCCTGACGCCAATAAAGCAGATAGGCGCCACGGCGAAGATGATTGCGCAGGGCGACTTTAAAGCGCGTATACAGAAAACGAACGATGACGAGATAGGCGAACTTTGCGACACGATAAATGATATGGCGGATGAGCTCGGCCAAAGCGAAAAGATGAAGAATGACTTCATCTCATCTGTTTCGCATGAACTGCGCACGCCGCTTACGGCTATAAAAGGGTGGGCCGAAACGCTTCAGTCCGGTGAAACAGATAAAAAGACTTTTAACCGCGGCATGAAAATTATCGTGAGTGAAACGGAGCGCCTTGCGGGCATAGTCGAGGAGCTGCTCGATTTTTCACGAATGCAGAGCGGCCGCATGACGCTTACAATGGACAAAATCGACATACTTGCGGAACTCGACGCGGCAGTGTGTATGTTCAGCGAGCGTGCGCGCCAGGAGAATAAATTCCTTATTTACGACGGGCCGCAGATGCTTTCGCCGGTGCTCGGCGACATAAACCGCCTGCGGCAGGTGTTTGTAAATGTGCTTGACAATGCCTTGAAGTACACAAAGTCCGGAGGGACGATAAATGTTTCTGCGGAAGAAGAGGGCGGCTTTATACGCGTGGTGATTGCTGACGACGGATGCGGAATACCGGCCGAACACCTGCCTAATGTGAAAAAAAAGTTTTACAAGGCAAACCAGACTGTCCGCGGTTCAGGGATAGGCCTTGCGCTTGCGGATGAGATAATGGCACTACATTCGGGTAACCTTGAAATAGACAGCCATGAAAATGTGGGCACAGTCGTAACCATAAGCATACCGACGTTTAAGAAGCTTGAAAACAAAACGCTTGAAGCAGGGAAAAAAGGAGGCGGCACTAAATGAGCAGGGAAAAGACGAAGTGCATTACATCGATAGGCGGGCAGGCCCTTGTTGAAGGGATAATGATGCGCGGACCGCAGAAAACCGAAACTGCGGTCCGTATGCCTGACGGGAGCATTTCGCTTGAAGAGATAAAAAGCAACTCCGCAGGTGAGCGCAGTAAAATATGGAGCCTGCCGTTTTTCCGCGGCATTGCAAACTTCATCGATTCGCTTTCGGTAGGCTACCGCGCGCTTTCCCTTTCTGTAGAAAAATCAGGTGTGGAAGAAGAGGGGGAAGACGAGTCAAAATTTGACCGCTGGATTGAAAAGACATTCGGGGACAGGGCACTCAGCGTGATTTCCGGGGCGGGCACAATCCTTGGGCTTGTTATTGCCATCGGGCTGTTTTTCGTTTTTCCCACATGGCTTTTTAACATGATACAGAAGGCCGCAGGCCCGTCTGTTGCAGGTTGGCGCTCGCCGCTTGAAGGCGCCATGCGCATAGTAATTTTTACATTGTATCTCGCATTATGCGCTGCAATGCCTGATGTTCGCCGCGTCTTTGAATACCATGGAGCAGAGCACAAGACGATTTTCTGCTACGAGAACAGTGAAGAACTTACTGTGAAGAATGTGCGGAAGCACCAGCGCTTCCACCCGCGCTGTGGAACGAGCTTCATAGTCCTTATGCTGCTTATTGGGATACTTATCGGATTCATTATTCCGTTCACAAATCCGTTCCTGCGCACGGCAGCAAAGCTGCTGTGCATACCGCTTGTAGTAGGCATAGGCTATGAGCTCATCAGGTACTGCGGCCGCAATGACAATCTGCTCACGCATATAATCTCGGCGCCCGGGCTTTGGATGCAGCGCATTACAACTAAGGAGCCTGACGACAGCATGATTGAAGTAGCCATTGCCGCCATGCGCGAAGTAATACCCGAAGACGGTGAAGACCGTATAGAGATTTCTGAGGATGCAGCATGAACGTCGGGCAAGCATACCGTACAGGCAGAAAGATCCTTGAGGATGCCGGCGTAGATTCGCCGGCTTTTGATGCCGGCTGCCTTTTTAAGAAAGTCTTTGGCCTCAGCCTTCAGGAGCGAATAATTCAGTCCGAAAATGAAGCTGGAATGCAGAAAGCAAAGCGCTTTCTTGCCCTTGCACACGAGAGGGCCGGCGGCAGGCCTCTGCAGTATATAATAGGTGAATGGCCGTTCCTCGATTTTACGCTGGAAGTCGGCGAAGGCGTGCTTATTCCGCGTGAAGAGACAGAGCTCCTTGTGCGCACAGCGGCGCAGATGCTTAAAAACGTGGAAAAGCCTGTGATCGTGGATTTGTGTTCCGGCTCTGGGGCAGTTGCCATAGGCCTTGCCTCGCTTCTGCCCGATGCGCGGATAGCAGCGGTGGAAAAGTATGGCGAGGCACTCTCATACCTTCGTCGGAATATTGAAAAAACGGGCTTCCGTGAGGTGCGGCCGGTGCATGCTGATGTTTTTAGTGCAGAAGAAGCGCGCAGGTTTCCGGCACTTGATGCAGTAGTTGCGAACCCGCCGTATGTGCGCAGCGGGGAGATTGCGTCGCTTCAACGCGAAGTGCAGAGGGAGCCGGAGCAGGCGCTTGACGGCGGTGAAGACGGCCTGGCGTTTTACCGTGCGATTGCAGGGCTTTGGCTGCCGCACATAAAACCCGGCGGCGCAGCGGCGGTAGAAATCGGCGAAGGGCAGGCTGAAGACGTAAAAAAAATATTGGATCATTTTATGGAAAATGTCCGCATTATACGTGATTTTAATGGCTTTGAACGCGTTGTGTGCGGAATACGCAGGCATACATGACGGTATATGCCATTTGCTTTTAAGGTAAAAATAAATTATAATTATTATGTCTCTATTACAGTGTGATGGGAGGAACGTATATGTCAGAAAAGGGTACAGCAACCAGAAAACTGACCAAAACGGTCAACACGAGCGGTGATAAAAAGGTTGCGCTTGAAACGGCGCTTGCCAATATAGAAAAGCGGTTCGGAAAAGGCGCTGTGATGCGCCTTGGGCAGGATCAGGCTATGCATGTTGAAGCAATTTCAACAGGTTCGCTTGGGCTTGACCTTGCGCTTGGCATTGGCGGCCTTCCGCGCGGACGCATAGTTGAAATTTACGGCCCTGAAAGCTCAGGCAAAACGACCCTTGCACTGCACTGCATAGCTGAAGGCCAGAAAAACGGAGGCACAGCCGCATTTATAGATGTGGAGCATGCCCTCGACCCTACTTATGCCGCAGCTCTTGGCGTAGACGTGGATTCCCTCCTCGTTTCACAGCCGGACACGGGCGAGCAGGCCCTTGAAATCACGGAAGCGCTTGTGCGTTCCGGAGCGATAGATGTCATTGTAATAGACTCTGTTGCAGCACTCGTCCCGCGTGCCGAAATCGAGGGCGAGATGGGCGACAATGTGGTGGGCCTTCAGGCAAGGCTCATGTCGCAGGCACTGCGCAAGCTTGCGGGGGCTATCTCAAAATCAAACTGTGTTGCGATTTTCATCAACCAGCTGCGTGAAAAAATAGGCATAAGCTACGGCAGCCCGGAGGTTACAACAGGCGGGCGGGCGCTTAAGTTTTATGCTTCTGTGCGCATAGACGTGCGCCGCGGCGACCCGATAAAGACGGGCGGGGAGCAGATAGGCTCGCGCACAAAGGCGCGTGTGGTAAAAAACAAAATTGCGCCGCCTTTCCGTACGGCGGAATTTGATATGATATACGGCCATGGGATATCGCATACCGGCGAAGTGCTTGACCTCGGTGTTGAGCTTGATGTGGTCCAGAAAAGCGGCTCGTGGTATTCATATGGTGAAACACGCCTCGGCCAGGGGCGCGAGAATGCGAAGGTTTTCCTTGATGCGCATCCGGAGATGGCCAAAGAAATCGAGGGGAAAATACGCGCGGATTCCAGCAAGCTGTTTTCACCTTCTAAAGCATCTTCTAATAATACATCGCCTTCAGCCGGCGGGCAGGCTGAAAGCAATGGCGTAAAACCTGTGGAAACGGACGGAAATGCCGTGCAGGCAGGCCAGGAAAAAGATGAAGACAGCCGCCGCTATGGAGCGGATATAGATATTGAGGCGGACGACAAATGATGCTTTCGGCTGTGGAGCCGCGCAGGAAGAGTCTTGTGGCGCTCTTTATTGACGGTGAAAAGGCTGCGGATATCGACAAGGAAACATACCTCAGGTCCGGCCTGAAGCCTGGCGACAATATGACTGATGATGCGCTGCACGAACTGATACGTGCGAGCGATGCCCGCAGGGCAGAGCAGAAGGCAATGTACCTCCTGAGCTTCAGGGCACATTCCGAAAGGGAGCTTGCCCAGAAACTGAGCCGTACGTTTTCCCACGAAACTGCCGAAGAAGCCGCACATAAAATGAAAGAGCTCGGCTTTATAAGTGATGCTGAGTATGCCCGCTCTTTAGCAAAAGAGCTTTACGGCAGGAAGCACTTTGCATTTTCGCGCGTGCGCATGGAGCTTATGCGCCGCGGGATAGGCCGTGAGATTGCAGAAAAAATCGCTCGGGAAGAAGAGCCTGACGCCGGTGAAGCCATACGCGAAGTAATAGCGAAAAAATATCAACGCTGCCTCGGCGACGAAAAGGGACGCCGCAGGACGGCCGCCGCGCTGCAGCGCCTCGGTTACCAGTGGAATGAAATCAGGAGCGCACTGCGCGAATTTACAGCAGATGAGGATGAATAAATGGCACATTCTGTAGGACTTGTCAATCTCGGCTGCGCAAAAAATCAGGTAGACGGCGAAATAATGCTTGCCGCCCTGAAAAAAGCCGGATATATAATAAAAGACGACGCCGCGCTTGCGGATGTTGCCATTGTGAATACATGCGGGTTTATAAATGCCGCTAAACAGGAATCAATAGATGAAATATTGGAACTTGCACGCCTTAAGTCAGAGGGGCGTATAAGCGCTATTATCGTTACGGGCTGCCTTGCGGAACGCTACCGCGAGCAGGTACAAAAGGAAATCCCCGAGGCCGACGCCGTTGTTGGCATAGGCGCCGACGGTGACATTGTTTCCGTTGTGCAGAAAGTAATTGAAGGGAAAAAGCTTCAGTCTTTTCCGGAAAAGACACACCTTCCCATGTGCGGTGGGCGCATACTCCTGACGCCGAGTTGGTCGGCTTACCTCAAAATTGCGGAAGGGTGCGACAACCGCTGCGCTTACTGCGCTATCCCGTTTATACGTGGAAAATACCGCTCACGCCCGATGGAGAGCATTGAGCGCGAAGCGCGTACCCTTGCGGAAAATGGTGCAAAAGAGCTTGTAATTATAGCGCAGGACACTTCAAAGTACGGCATCGACCTTTACGGCAGGCTTATGCTGCCGGAACTCCTGCGCCGCCTGTGCCGCATAGACGGTATAGAGTGGATAAGGATTTTATACGGCTATCCAGACGGGATGACGGACGAGCTGCTCCGCACGATTGCGCAGGAAGAAAAAGTCGTCCCTTATATAGATTTGCCGCTTCAGCACTGCAACAGTGAGATTCTCCACTCAATGCGGCGCGGCGGCAGCCGTGAGCAGCTTACAGGCCTGATTGCGAAAATGCGCAGCATGGTGCCGGGCCTTGTGCTGCGCACGACGCTGATAGCAGGATATCCGGGGGAGACGGAAGGTCAGTTTGACGAACTTTGCTCTTTTGTGCGCGAAATACGCTTTGAACGCCTCGGGTGTTTTGCATATTCACAGGAGGAAGGCACGGCGGCGGCGGAGCTGCCAGACCAGATAGATAAAGAGGAAAAGCAGCGCCGCGCGGAGTTCGTCATGGAAATCCAGATGAATATCATGCAGGAGAACGGCGAGAAGATGGCCGGAAGGAAGCTGCGCGTCCTTACGGAAGGGTTTGACCGCTATGCGGGCTGCTGGTTTGGGCGCTCTTACATGGATTCCCCTGATGTTGATGGAAAGATATATTTTCACTCTTCCGGCAAAAATCCTGTGCCAGGGCAATTTGAAACAGTAAAAATAACCGGCTGTGTTGACGGTGACTTGACGGGTGAGACCGTCGGATAGGGGGCGACGGAATGAATCTGCCGAATAAGCTGACTCTTTTTCGTGTCTTTTTGATTCCAGTGTTTGTGGTATTTGTTCTGTATCCGCAGATACCGTATAATTTTGTGTGGGCTTTCCTTGTTTTCGTCGCTGCGGCTCTCACGGACCGCTGGGACGGCAAGATAGCACGCAGCAGGAATCTTATCACGAATTTTGGTAAATTTCTCGACCCGCTGGCAGACAAAATGCTTGTGATTTCCGCTCTTGTCTGCTTCCTGCAGCTTGGCTTTGCGGATGTCTGGTGTGTGCTTATTATCATTGCGCGTGAGCTCATGGTGACTTCAATACGCCTGCTTGCACTCGAAAGCGGGGGCACGGTTATTGCCGCGAACAAGTGGGGCAAGGCAAAAACAGTGAGCCAGATGATTACAATAATTTTTATCCTGTTTTTCAAGAACCTGAGGCAGATTTTTATGTTTACTGGAGGAACGGCACTAATAACTTCCATAGGGAATGTGCTTCTCTGGATTGCTACAGCCCTTACAGTTATTTCCGGCGGCATTTACCTTAAAGAAAATATTCACCTTATCAACGCAGCAAAGTAAAATTGGCTATTTACATAGTGCCTTTTATGTACTATACTATTTTAGTAGAGTTATGTGAATAACGGCTGCTTTGCAGCTGGCATATAATGTGTTGCAGAGTAAAATGCATTGAGCGGGAAAAGTAACTGCTGCAGAGGCAAAAGAGATAAAGCGCCAACCGGGCTGAAAGCGCTTTTTACCAGGCAACAGCGAAAATGCATCCGTGAGCAGGCAGGGGGAATTTAAGTATCCCTGCACGTCAGGCTACGTTACCGGCCGCAGTGAGAAATAAAAGCGGAGTGGAACCGCGAATTTTTTATTCGCCTCCGTCCTCGAAAAATGAGGGCGGGGGCTTTTTTGTAGGCTTTACTAAGGAGGCACTTTTTTGTATGTTTGACAAACTGAAAGCTGAGCTTGACTCAATTATGGATCGTGACCCGGCAGCCCGCTCGAGGTGGGAAGTGTTTTTCCTCTATTCAGGCTTTAAGGCGGTGCGCTATTACCGCAGGGCGCACTGGTTTTACGGGCATAACCATAAATTCATCGCGAGGTATATTTCACAGCGCGCGCGCCATAAAACAGGGATAGAGATACACCCGGGCGCGAAAATAGGCAGAGGGCTTTTCATTGACCACGGTATGGGCGTTGTAATAGGTGAGACGGCGGAAATCGGCGATAACTGCACGCTTTACCAGGGAGTGACGCTCGGCGGCACAGGAAAAGACCACGGCAAGCGCCACCCTACGCTTGGCAACAACGTGCTTGTGGGTGCAGGGGCAAAGATACTCGGGCCGTTCTATGTAGGCGACAACGCGCGCATTGCGGCAGGCGCCGTGGTGCTCAATGAAGTTCCGGCAAATGCGACTGCTGTTGGTGTGCCGGCAAGGATAGTCAGGCTTAACGGTGTGAGGCCTAAGGACCTCGACCAGATCCATATCGGCGACCCTGTTTCGCAGACGCTCTGCCGCATGGACTACCAGATCTCATGCCTTCAGAAACAGGCCAAAGCTTTGCAGGAAAGCGGCAAAGCGGATGATGGTAAAGAAGAGGAGCCGAAACCACACAAAAAGATGAGAGTATAGGAGCTTTAAAATACTTTAGAATATAAGGTAAGGCATTGAAATATGTTTTGAAAAGGGCAGGAGGAAGCAAAGTTGAAAATCTACAATACACTCACGCGGAAAAAGGAAGAATTTGTCCCAATAGTGCCGGGGCAGGCGCTAATTTATTCCTGCGGGCCAACGGTATATAACTATATCCACATAGGCAATGCGCGGCCTATGTGCGTGTTCGATGTGCTCCGCCGCTACCTTGAGTTCCGCGGCATGAAAGTTAGGTTCGTGCAGAACTTCACAGATATAGACGACAAGATAATCCGCCGCGCAAATGAAGAACATTCGGATTATCTGGCTGTCTCAAACCGCTATATAAACGAGTACAACAAAGATGCCGAAGGCCTGAATGTGCGGCCTGCTACAGTGCACCCGCGGGCGACGGAAAATATAGATGAGATGCTCGACATAATATCGACGCTTGTAAAAAAAGGTTATGCATATGGAGCATCTAACGGCGATGTGTATTTCCGTACGCTGAAAGACAGGGAATACGGGAAGCTTTCGCACCAGCCAATAGATGACCTTAAATCCGGTGCACGCATAGCGGTAGGGGAGCAGAAAGAACACCCCCTCGACTTTGCACTGTGGAAAGCGTCGAAGCCAGGCGAACCGAGCTGGGATTCCCCGTGGGGAAAGGGCCGCCCGGGCTGGCATATTGAGTGCTCAGCCATGGCGCGCCGCTATCTCGGCAAAACCATAGACATACACTGCGGCGGGCAGGACCTGATTTTCCCTCACCATGAGAACGAGATTGCCCAGAGCGAGTGCTGCAACGGCGTGCCGTTTGCGCATTACTGGATGCATAACGGCTATATAAACGTAGACAACCGCAAAATGTCAAAATCGCTCGGCAATTTCTTCACAGTGCGCGATGTGGCAGAGAAGTACGGATATGAGCCTATACGCTACCTCATGGTGTCGTCGCATTACCGCACGCCCATTAACTACAGCGTGGGTATTATCGAGCAGTGCCGCGCGTCGCTTGACCGCCTTTACAATTGCCGTGACAACCTGCAGTTCCTCATGGAGCGTGCACCTTCAGGTGAAAAAGAAGGGGAAGCCGAAATACGCGCACGCATGGAGGAATACAAAAATAAATTCATAGGGTTTATGGACGATGACCTGAACACAGCCGATGCACTTTCGGTGCTTTTTGACTTTGCGAAAGACATCAACACAAACTTGAACACCGCATCAGCGCCTTCAAAAGAGCTGTGCAGTTTTGTGCTTGGCCTTTTCATGCAGCTTGCAGATGTGCTTGGCCTGCTGTATGCTAAAAAGGATAGCCATTCGCCGGATGCGGAAATAGAAAAGCTCATAGAGGAGCGCACAAAGGCGCGCCATGAAAAAAACTGGGCGGAAGCCGACCGCATACGCGATGAGTTGAAAGCACGCCATGTTGTGCTTGAAGACACACCGCAGGGCGTAAAATGGAAAATAGTTAAATAGTGCCGACAAAATCTCCGTAACAGAAAAACACCCCCGGGCATAACCTGCTTTGGGGGTGTTTTCATGCGCGGGAAAAAGCGGCGGCCGCTGCCTTTTTTGTTATGCCTTGGCCCAGGCGTGCTTGCCGCCATGGCGGACAACGACGCAGGCGGGCTTATTTCATACACTGTAACAGGCGCAAAATTCGGCTGGGCGGTATTTATCCCTCTCGCCATGCTCCTCACCATTGTGACTTATACGGTTCAGGAAATGGCCATGAGGCTTGGTGTGGCTTCAGAAAAGGGATACATATGCCTTCTGCGCGAACAGTACGGCAAAGGGTGGATGGCGTGCCAGGTTGCCGCCCTGTTTACGGAAAACCTGCTTACACTACTCACTGAATTTGTGGGTATGTCGGCAGGCCTTGAACTGCTTGGGATCCCGGCTGGAGCGGCCGTGGCGCTGAGCGTCTGCCTTGCACTTTCGGTCGCGTTCCTGAGCGGGTACCGGGCAAAAGAACGCTTTGGCCTGACAATCGGACTTTTCAATATGCTATTTGTGGTTTTTGCTTTTTTTGTTCATCCGGCAGTGGGTGTGCAGCAGAGTATGGCACTGAGCACGGGCACAAGGTTTAGCTGGTATGCTGCGTCTATGGCCGGAAACGCCATTGCGCCGTGGATGATTTTTTACCAGAACGGGGCATATTCCGAGAAAGGCAGCAAGGAAAAACATATAAAGGGCGGCCGTGCTGATACACTTACAGGGTGCATATGCCAGGTGCTTGTAGCGTCGGCGCTTATATTTATCGGTTCTTCGATTTACGGCATGGTGCCTGATGTGGAAAATGCGGGTGCTCCGCAGATAATGGCTGCGCTCGCGCAGGAGTACGGGCCGTTTGCCGGTGTGTTGCTTGCGCTCGGCATGTTCGGTTCCGGCCTTCTCGCCGCTGTCACTGTTTCGATGTCTTCGTCATGGAGCGTTGCCGAATCCTTCGGCTGGTCGGGGAATATGGACGATACGTTCAAAGAAGCGCCGGGTTTTTACGGTATATATGCTGCGAGCGTTCTGCTTGCGGCGGGGGCGGCACTTGTGCCGGAGCTGCGCGTTAATGCCGTCGCCGTTTTCGTGCAGGCCGTGAGTGCAGTTTTGATGGCGCCTATAGTCGTTTTTCTCATGCTGCTGACTTCAAGCCGAAAGGTTATGGGGGAATATGCCAGCGCAAAAGGGCAGAAAATCCGTTCTTGGTTCTGCACAGTAATTATAATGGCTGCTGCTGTTTTTACAATTTTAGATATAGCCGTTTAATCTGCAGCTTAGGAACGGGGGAAAATCAATGGCAAAAGAAATGAAGACAAATGTCATGAGGATTCTCGAACAGGCGAAAATCCCTTATAAAGCGTGGTATTACGAAAATAAAGACGGAAAAATAGACGGTATTTCCGTTGCGCACAAACTCGGGGAGAATGTAGAGCAGGTATTTAAGACCCTTGTAACGCGCGGTGCAGACCATGATTTTTATGTGTTTGCTGTGCCTGTGGCAATGGAACTCAACCTTAAGGCCGCCGCAAAAAGCGTAGGTGTGAAGTCGGTAGAGATGATACATGTAAGCGAGATAAACAAAGCGACCGGGTATATCCGCGGCGGATGTTCGCCAATAGGTATGAAAAAGCAGTACAGAACGGTAATCGACAGCAGCTGCATGCGGTATAATACGATACTTGTCAGCGGCGGCAGGATAGGCACGCAGGTTGAAGTTGACCCGCGGCAGCTCCTTAATTTTATAGGTGGGGCAGCCGCAGACATAGCGGAGCCCTTATGAGGTAGTCTCGCGTGCAATCATTCATCAGCCGGCGGCTCTCTGGATACAGCAAAGCCTACGCCATTTTCATTTTTTCGCATTTTGGGTTTATTGTGCTTTACAATATGGCATTCCAGAAATTTTGTCAATAGATTTAAAGAAAAATTTTATTTAAAAGCCAAATCAATCAAATTTAACAGTTCAATTTGCTAAATTAGAAAGCCAATTTGTGTTTTTCCACAATTCGTAAAAAAAGTATTGACAATGCCAATGAATGCGTGTTACCATGGAGCACAAAGAATATGGCAAATGCATTGAACGGGTAAAAATTCTGAAGCCTCTCCTCAAAGAGAGCCGCCATCAGGTGAAAGGCGGCAGGATGCTGTGGAATGACATCGCCCGCGAGCAGCTGCACTGAAAACGGAGTAGGCGCAGCCGGTTCCGGACCGTTATCTTCGGGCGCATTAGGTGGGCCCGCCCGATGCGGCTGAGAGGCTGCAAAGATGCAGCAAACAGAGTGGTAACGCGGAGATTTATCCCTTCGTCTCTGATTCAAAAGTCAGAGACGGGGGATTTTTTTATACCATTTTTCCGTGCAGGCCAAAACAATTATGCAGCCGAAAGCCATAAATCCAGAATGATTTTCTTATGAGGAAGGAAGAAGAGCGTTATGAACGGTTTGGCAATTGTACTGATTTCCATAGCCGTGCTGGGCGGCGGCTACCTTTTCTACGGCAGATGGCTCGTTAAGAAGTGGGGCATTGACCCCAAGAAAAAAACGCCTGCCTATGAGCATGAAGACGGGCAGGACTATGTGCCGGCCCCAAAGCAGATAGTTTTTGCGCACCAGTTTTCTACCATCGCAGGCGCAGGGCCTGTAACAGGCCCCATCATCGCGGCCGCATTCGGCTGGGTGCCGGCGCTGCTGTGGATACTTGTAGGCGGCGTGTTTTTCGGCGCCGTGCAGGACTTCGGCGCCCTTTACGCTTCGGTAAAAAATGAGGGCAAGTCGATTGGCCTCATCATAGAAAAATATATAGGCAAAACAGGCAAGCGCCTTTTCCTCATGTTCTGCTGGGTGTTCTCGCTGCTTGTTGTTGCGGCGTTCAGCGACATGGTAGCTTCGACTTTCAACGCTTCGCTGTCGAAGGCATATAGCATAGGTGCCCCTGTAGCTGTTACGGCAGCTACGACACCGGGCGCTGCGGCTGGCTCAATTTCTATTTTCTACATTATAGGCGCAGTGCTTTTCGGCCTTTTCCTGAAATATGTAAAGCCAAATCAGGTGGTTATGTTTTTCTCCGGCATTGCGATGTTTGTCGCAATGATGGCCGCAGGCATGGCTTGCCCGATTTACCTCAATAAAATGCAGTGGCTCCTCGTGGTTTTTGCGTATATTTTCTTTGCGGCGGTAGTCCCAATGTGGATCCTTATGCAGCCGCGCGACTATTTAAGCTCTTTCCTGCTTATCTTCATGATACTCGGTGCTGTAGTCGGCATTTTCATGACGCGGCCGGATATGAACATAAATGCTTTCAACGGTTTCAACGTAAATGGCAAGATGCTCTTCCCAACGCTGTTTGTCACCATTGCCTGCGGCGCGGTTTCCGGATTCCACAGCCTGGTTTCTTCAGGCACCTCCTCGAAGCAGGTACGCAACGAGAAAGATATACTGCCAATCGGATATGGCGCCATGATGCTTGAGTCGCTGCTTGCTGTAGCAGCCCTTGTTGTTGCCGGCGCGGCAGCAAAAGGTGGAAAGCTTCCTGATGGCACGCCGTTCCAGATTTTCTCGGCTGGTGTCGCTGGATTTTTTGAGAAATTCGGCATGTCGGCATATGTTGCAAAATGCAGCATGACAATGTGTGTTTCGGCTCTCTGCCTTACAACGCTTGACTCTGTTGCGCGCATCGGGCGCATGTCGATGCAGGAGCTGCTTTATGATGAAGACGGGAAGGCCCATACTCCTGTGACAAAATTTCTGACTAATAAATATGTTGCTACAGTTATAACGCTGGCGTGCGGCTTTGCACTTTCGCTTGGCGGCTACAATAATATCTGGTCGCTGTTTGGCTCTGCAAACCAGCTTCTCGCCGCGCTTGTGCTCATTGCGCTCGCGGTGTTTCTCAAAACTACAGGGCGTGAAGGCTGGATGCTCTATGTGCCTATGACTTTCATGCTTGTTGTTACAATGACAGCGCTTGTTATGGCTGTTGTCAACATATTTGCCAAAGCTGGAGCGGGGAAGTTTGTATTCCTTACGGACGGCCTGCAGCTTATTATCGCCGTTATGCTTATGGCACTTGCCGTTATGGTGGCTTACCACTGCCTGCGCAAGCTGTTTGAAAAGCCAGAAAAGCAAAGCAAAACAAAAGCATCTGCAAAAAATGCAGATGCCGAATAATTAAGGGAATCCTCCATTTATATATCGCCATGCGGGTTTTTCCCACATGGCATTTTTTAAGCTGTGCAGCTTCACAGATGGCGGTATGCTTAGCTGTTGCTGTTGAATGCGTTGAGCAGCGAGCGCATATCCTGCCATGTTGGCAGCTGATAGTGCGCGTGTGTTTTGCCGGGGCCGATTTTTACTGTGAAAGCGTTCTGCGGAAGTGCAAGGAACAGGTCTTCATCGGTATAATCGTCCCCTGCGCCGAAAATGAAGTCGAAGTCCGCGTTCTGGATAAAAAGAGATGACACAATGCCTTTGTTTACGCGTTTGTCCTTTACCTCAAGCACCTTGTGCCCTTCCTGAAGGCCGAGGTTTTTGAACTGGCCCATCAGGCAGAGCAGTGCCTCTTTTATAACGGGGTACTTTGCCGCAACGACGTGCGGGTCGCAGCGCCTGTAGTGCCATGCGATCGAAACGTCTTTTTCTTCTATGAGCGAGCCGGGAATATTATATGTGTAAAGCTGAAGGATATGACGGACAGGCTCTTTCCAGTTGACATCGACCGACACTTCAGGCATTGTCATCAGCCATTTTCCATTCGGGCGCCTGAAATACATTCCATGGGAAGCGACGAAGCTGAGGTTGAGCCCACTGAGCCATTTGTCGAGTGTGCCGCGGTCGCGTCCGGATGTGATTACAACGGTGTTTTTGGGGTCGTTTGTAAGTGCCGAAAGCGCCTGCCTGAGCTCATTGTCAGGGCTTGCCTTGTTAGGTGTAGGCTGAAACGGCATTAGTGTGCCGTCGTAGTCGAGAAAAAGCAGACGCTTTTTCACGTTGCGGTAGGCATCCCTTATTGTCCTTATCTCACCTGCGGTCTGCTCGCCGTTTGCCGCGTCCGCGCCAATCTTTATTTTTCCCAAAGTTAACAAAAATTTGTCTGCCCAGAAATTCACGTCGTATTCTTTCAGGTGCGCGTGCATCATCCTGTTGCGTGAAAGTTTTTCTTCGATAGGCATTTCAAGGGCTGACTTAATGCCGGCAGCTATGGTGTCATAGTCGTTTGCATTTACGACTATTGCCTCGCTCAGCTCTGCCGAAGCGCCTGCCGTTTCGCTTATGACGGCCATGCCGCCATAGTCATTGCGGGAGGCTATGTATTCTTTGCACACGAGGTTCATGCCGTCGCGCAGCGGTGTGTCGAGAAGGACGTCGGAATGGCGGTAAAGGGATATGAGGTCTTCCTGCGAAAATGCGTGGTAATAATACCATATCGGCATCCAGTCGAGCGTGCCGAATTTTCCGTTTACCTCGCCCACAAGCTGATTTATTTTCTTTTTAAGCGACGCGTAGGAGTCTACTTTTGCACGCGACGGCGCAACAATGAGGTTGAGGCGAACTTTTCCCCTGTACTGCGGATACTGCGCGAGAAAATGGCTGAAAGCGAGTATGCGCTCGGGGATCCCTTTTGTGTAATCGAGGCGGTCGACTGAGAGGATCATCTTCATCTTTGGCTTTGCGCCTACGAGTTCCTCAAGGCTTTTCTGCGCGGTTTTGTCTACTCCCGAGGGGGCACTGTCTGGCGCACTGAAAAACTGGTTATAGTCTATGCCCATTGGGAACGCGTCGACTTTGACGTGCCTCCCGCGATAATTTATCACATTATAATTGTATTCCGTGCCGAGAAGCCTGTTGACGCAGTCGAGAAAATGGCGCACATAGTCGTATGTGTGGAAGCCGATTAAGTCGGCCCCCAAAAGGCCTTTCAGGATTTTTTCACGCCAGATGAGCAGCCTGTAAACTTCAAAAACAGGGAATGGAATGTGGAGGAAAAAGCCAACGTGCACATTTGGGTGTTTCTCCTTTATCATTTGGGGAAGCAGCATAAGTTGATAGTCATGTACCCAGACTGTATCGCCGTCTTGGATTACGGTATCTGCCATCTCAAAGAATTTTTGGTTGGCTTTCTGGTAAGCGTCCCACATCTTGCTGCTGTATTCCACTTTCGAAAGGAAATAATGGAAAAGCGGCCATATTGTCTTGTTGCAGAAACCATAATAATAGTTGTCAACTTCCTCTTCGGTAAGGAATACCGGAAGGCATCTGTATTCTTTTAAAAGCTTGCCCTTAACCTGCTGCTTTTCTGTTTTGTCCAGTACGTTTTCAGGTAGGCCTGGCCAGCCAATCCACAGGCAGTTGGACTTGCTGTAGACACTTTTAAGGCCGGTCGCAAGCCCGCCAACACTTTTCCGGTATGAGAGGCCCTTGCCGTCCTTAACGATTGTTACCGGCAGACGATTCGATATCAGTATAATTTTGCTCATGTTTTCACCCCTTGATACAATGATAAGCAAGCGGGCACAGTACGGAAAAGCGCCTGTGCTTCCGCTTTTGTCAGCCTGCAGGCCGGATGCCTGCAGGTGCCTGATAGTAAAGAATTAAGAGGATAAAATACCCCTTATACCAAGGTATCACTCAAATAAGAATAAAATATGAACGAATTTTCTCAGACTTTGCATAATTCGTGCAATATTCCAAAATTACGGCTTATTTCTTGAAGATTATTATACCAATAATTTTTTTAATCAGCAGCATAATATAAAATGCAAGGCTTCCACACACAGCCGGAAAGATTATCCAGCTTATGATGTCAGCCTGCAGGCCTGTGACTTTCAGCAGCCTGCCTATGCTGAGGGCGGCGTTGAAAATTTCGCTTGCAAAAAGTATGACGATGTAGGCGCGTATGCCGAAAATAGGTATGGCGACAGCAATGAGGGCGACGCGCATGAGGGAGTCGCAAAGGTTGATTTTCAGTGAGAACATCTGCTGGTCGAGGCCTTTCAGCATATTGTCGACTACATTGTCGATATACATGAGCGGTGCGAGCGGTGCCATAATCCGGAGAATCTGTGCGGCCTGCGCGCTGCCGAAAAATATTGTGCCGAGCTCTTCGGCGAAGACCATGAAAAACGCCGCGGCGGGGAACCCAAACAGCAGCGTGAGGCGAAACGCGCTCTCGGCCGCATGCTGTATGCCTTTTTCGTTATGCTTTGCGGAGGATTCGGCAATTTCCGGTATCATTAAAGTGGCTGCTGAAGTTATAAACGACATTGGAAAGCAGATAATAGGCATTACCATTCCCTGCACTATGCCGTACTGCGCGAACGAAGTGGCACCGTTAGCCCCATTTTTCCTGAGCCCGACGGGAATCAGGATATTTTCAGCGCTTAAGAGGCTGTTACGCAGGAACGAGCCGGCAAGCATGGGCCCGCCTATATGCACAATTTCGCGCATGATTTTCCCATTCCCTTTTGCCGTGGCGTGCTTTCGCGTATAGGAGAAAAAAAGCGGCACAATATATATGACTGAGGCAATTTCACCGAGGGTGGAACCTGCCATGAGGCTTTCAAGTGGTGGCAGGCCGGAGTGGTCGAGTAGCAACAGAGAAGTGCCGATTGTTACGCATTCTTCCCAGAATTCGCCTATTACGGGGACGACTGTGTTCCTGTGGGCGAAAAAATACCCTTTAAGGCATGCGCAGCATGCTATGAATGGCAGCCCAAACGAGAGTATGCGCAGTGGGCACACCGCAAGCGCGCTGCCTATAAACCGCGCCGCAATGAAATCGGCGCCGAAAAACAGCGCACAGAGCGCCGCCGCACTGAGCGAGAGGGCGAGCCCAAGGCAGCGCATGATGCAGCCGCGCGAAGCTTTGCCTTCTGCCGTGAGGCGTGTCATGGCAAGGCCAAACCCGGAAGTGCATACGGTGATGCCGAGCATGAAAATGGAAAAAATTAGCTGGTAAAGCCCCATGCCGCTTGCGCCGATGCGCACGGTTATGACGGAGCGGAACCACAGGCCGAGCATGCGCATGAAAATATTGCCTACGGTAAGCACGGCCGTGTTTATCAGGAACCTGCGCTTTTTCTCCATTTGACAGACCACCCGAAAATTTCTTATAATCATATCAAATGTATTCGCCTATGGAGAAAATCAGTCTGGCTTTTTTGCAGGCGGTTTTTAAAAATCGGCCGCATAAATGCGGCAAAGCGTAAAGGAGAAAAAAATGGACTGGACCGAAGTAAAAATCACAGTGGACGCAAAAGATGTTGACTTAGCGGGAGCTATTGCGCATATGGCCGTGCCGTACGGCATTTATATCGAAGACTACTCGCACTTGATGGAGGATGTGGAGGAAGTAGCGCATATTGATTCGGTGGACAGTGAGCTGCTGAAAAAAGACCGCACTAAAGCCGTAATACATATATATGTCAGCCCGGAGGAAAATCCTAAAGAAGCTGTAGCATTCCTGACGGAACGCTATACGTCGGCGGGGATAAAAAATAAGATTGAAACGGATATATGCGTGCAGGAAGACTGGATGAACAACTGGAGAAAATATTTCCATCCCGTCAAGGTCGGCAAAAAGCTGCTTATACAGCCAGACTGGGAAAAGGCCGACAACCCTGAAGGCCGCATAGTGCTTGATATGGAGCCGGGCGCTGCTTTCGGTACAGGAACGCATGAGACGACGCGCTTGTGCATGCAGTTCCTTGAAGATTATGTGAAGCCGGACTGCAGTATGCTCGACGTCGGCTGCGGGAGTGGCATACTTTCAGTAGCCGGGCTGCTCCTTGGAGCCAAAAGGGCAACAGGCGTCGATATTGACCCGCTTGCCGTGAAAACGGCAAAGCAGAACGCTGAACGCAACAATGTGGGGAGCCGCTTTACAGGCGTCTGCGGCAGCCTTACCGAAAAGATAAGCGGAAAATTTGATGTCGTAGCCGCAAATATCGTTGCTGATGTTATAATCGAGCTTTCAAAAGACATTGAGAAATATCTGGCACCTGGTGCGGTGTACATAATGAGCGGCATTATCAGCGAACGCGAAAAAGACGTCAAGAACGCCATCGAAGGAAAATTCAGCATTATCAGCCGCCGCGAAGAAAACGGCTGGGTTGCCCTCGCAGCAAAACTTACGTGATTCCGGCAGAAATTGCTGCAAAGCGCTGAAAAGCGATCTGAATTTATGGCTTTAAATATTGTACTATTTGACAGTATGCAAGTAAAAAGGTATAATTCGAATAACAAAAATGAAAATTCGCACCTGACAATAAAAGTGCGGATTTGGGAGGAACAGTGATATGGGCAACTTGCAGGAGTCCCGCCAGGTCCTTCATAATATAGTGGAAAACATAGGCAAAGTAATCATCGGGAAACGCCATACTGTTGAGAAGATAGTCCTTGCCATGGCGTGTGGCGGCCATGCGCTTATTGAGGATGTGCCGGGCGTTGGTAAAACAAGCCTTGCGTGCGCCCTCGCGCGCTCTGTGGACTGTGAGTTCCGCCGGATACAGTTTACGCCCGATATTCTCCCTTCCGATGTTACGGGGTTTTCCATTTACAATAAGGCAACTGGGAAATTTGAATTCCGCCCGGGGCCGGTAATGAGCAATTTTGTGCTTGCGGACGAAATAAACCGCACTTCGCCTAAAACGCAGGCAAGCCTGCTTGAAACGATGGAAGAAAAATGCGTCACTGTTGACGGAAGAAGTTACCATTTGCCGCAGCCGTTTATGGTGCTTGCCACGCAGAACCCTGTTGAGTACCAGGGCACGTTCCCGCTGCCTGAAGCCGAACTTGACAGGTTCGCTATCTGTGTTTCGCTTGGCTACCCTTCAGAAGAAGACGAGCTGCGCATAATTTACGGGGCACAGGTGCGCAATGCTGAAAGGCTTTTGCCTGTTGCCGAAGCTGATGATATCCTGTTGGTGCAGCGGCAGGTTTCGAAAATCCATGTTGAACGGGAGGTCGCGATGTATATACTGGCGATTGTCACCGCTACGCGGAACAACCCTGAAATCGCGCTCGGGGCGAGCCCGCGCGCCTCTATCATGCTGTACAGGATGTCACAGGCACGCGCCCTTTACATGGGCAGGGAATATGTTATGCCGGATGACGTTAAGGCGCTTGCGCCGTGCGTGCTCGGACACAGGCTGATACTTTCCCGCGAAGCTAAAATCTCAGGCAGGAAAATTACGGAAATATTCGGCGGGATAATGGAAAAGGTCCAGGCGCCTTCCTTTCGGCACGCGGTGCCGCAGTTCGGATGAACAGGCCTACTTATTTTTTCCTGCTTGTGCTTTCGGCGGTGGAAGCATACCTGATGAACAACCGATTTGGGTACCTGCCAGTTTTGTTCCTCGTTTTGCTGATTCCGGTAGATGCGGCCTGCACGCTGTGTGTCGGAAGGAACCTGAGCGGCGGCGCTCCGCTGCCGGCTTTGCATGAGTACGCACATGGCGAAACAATGTCATTTTCGTGTGCTTTCAGCAATAGCGGTTTTTTTGTTGTATGCCGCATTCAGGTAAACCTTTGTGTTTCAGGGCCGGAAGGATTTGTGCCGGTTAAAAAGAAAGCATGCCTCAGCATTGCGCCGAGATCGCGCGGCACACTTAAGTTTTCATTTACGCCTGGTCATATTGGCTCATACAAAGCGAAGGTGAAAAAAGCTGTCGTTTACGGGCCGCTGGGACTTTTCGGCGTGCGCCTGCACATTGAGCCGGCCGCGGAAGGCGCAGCGGTGCCTTCCATGATGTATGGAAAAAACAAAAGGTATTTATCGGGGGCGGACCGTACTGAATGCGGTTACGCAAAAAGCAGCGTAAAAGAAGAGGAAAACTCTTATAACGGTGTGCGCGAATATATGCCGGGCGACCCTATGAAAAGCATACACTGGAAGCTTTCGGCGCACAGCCTGAAAATCATGACGCGCCTTTGTGAGGGAACGGCCGAAAACCGCTCAACAGTGGCGGTTGACCTTCGCCGGATTCCGGCAGCGGCTGAAAAAGCTTTGTGCCTGCATGACGCGCTCTGTGAAATGGCCTTTTTTGAGGCTGCATGCCATGTGAAAGGAGGAAAGTCTGTGCGCCTGATTTCGTGCGGGGGAAAAGAGCTGTGCGCAGGGCGGATACACTCCGAAGAAGAACTTCCGGGCGCTGCCGTGTCCCTTGCCGTCGCAGGCATAGAGAAAAGCGGGCTTGACGAAAAAGTTTCCGAATCCGAAAACTGCATATCGGTAGTTACTGCGCGCCTTGATGAACGGCTTGCGCGCATGCTGGCGTTTTCCGCAGGAAAAGGAGCGGACGTGACTTACTGTTATGTTTCGCCAGGTGAAGGGAACAGCAAAGACGAAGCCGGTTTTTCAGAAAAGTTGAAAAAGAACGGCATAAGGTTTTTGTCAGGGACAGCGGCGAAACCGGCCGTGGTGGCTGACCGGCTTCAGGCAGCAAATGAATAAAAAACGGCAGGCGAAGAAGATGGATGGTTATTCTGCAGGCAACAAGGCTGCCGGATATATAATCGATGTTGCGGCGGGCTGTTCGGCGGCATATAATCTGCTGCTTTCGTTTTCATCTGCGGAATCGCTTAAGCGCCAGATCATTCCTATGGTTGTTTGCTGTGCCGCTGTGCTGTTACTGCCATGCTTTTCCCAAAGAATGGAGAAAACAGCGGCATGCGGCATACTGCTTCTTATTTTCTATGGCCTTCTTGTACAGCCGGAAAACAACCTGCGCGCATCATTATTACTTATGCTCCAGAACCCTGCGCAGTCGTTTGTGCGCTTTTTAAGCTCTTTACCGTCGATGCCTGCGGTAGCGGGAATTTTTGCCATCACTGCGTTCCTCTGCGGCATGCGGCGTTTGGCGTCGGCGCTTTTTTGGGCTGTAAATATGGTGTTTCCATGCGTGCTGTTTATGATGGGCTACCATGTAAGCACGCTGGCGCTGGCGATTATGACGGGCTGCTCCACTGTAATGCTTTTGCGGGCGGATATGATGTTCCCTGCCTGCGGAAAGCCGGCAGGCGCTAAAGCATCGCTGCGTTCCACTGCCGTGGCTGCCGCGGCCGTAACCGGCGTCCTTATTTGTTCGCAGTTCGCGTACAGTGGCCTGCACAGCACATTTGGCGGCCGGGATAAAATCGATATTCCAGGGATACTGGCGCAGTGCCGGAAGTCGGTGCTCACAACAAGCGGCTTTTCGGATTATGACAAAGACTATGTCCTCGGAAGGAAAATGTCGGTCGACAATACGCCGGTTCTTGAAGTGAAGGCAAACGGCCCAATATATCTGCGTGGCCGCATTTACTGCAGCTATACCGGCAGGTCGTGGCAGGCTGGCGTAAATGGAAGCAGATACTCGGATGCCAATACTGCGGAAATCGGCACTTTTTCACAGTGCTATTCGAAAGCAATAACTTATTATGAAGTAAATGTGCTTGGGCACAGCTCGCTCCAGGCAGGTGACTTAAACAGGGCGGATTTCCCGGTGCGTATGTGCCAAATGAAAGTAACAACGCTTACGGAGGATCAGAAATATCTGTTTTTGCCGGAGCGCTGGTTTTACACTTTGTCCCCAAAATTGAAAATCAGGCAGTCATACCCATGCGTGGAGCTTTCAGCCCCGGTCACCGAGGGCACAGAATATTCATTCGGGTATTTTATACCGAATACCAAAAGCGGAGCTTTTGATTTAGCAGAAACAGATATGAGCCAGGAGCTGCAGAATCAGAGTAATGCGGCTAAAGTACTGTACGGTTCTAATGATGGCATTACGCCGAGGGTGGCAGCACTTGCAAAGAATATTACGAATGGGATTGCAGGTGAAGAGCAGAAAGCTGCCGCAATTTCCGCGTGGCTGAAGAAAAACTGCACTTATACGCTTTCTCCGCCGCAGCCATGGGCAAGGCAGGACTTCGCCGAATATTTTCTGCTTGATTCCCACAGGGGATACTGCCAGCATTTTGCCACGGCAATGGTGCTGCTTTTAAGGGCGAGCGGCGTGCCCGCAAGGTATGTTGAAGGCTATGCCGTGCCTTCGGCGAAGGCTTCTAATGTTGAGAATATTTATGAAATAACGAATGCGCAGGCTCATGCGTGGGTGGAGTACTATTCGCCGAAATGCGGCTTTGTTACGGCGGACCCGACGCCGGGCACATCACTGCCAAAACCTGCCGCATTGTTTGATACGGAAAGCGGCGCGCCGCATGTATCTGCCTCGTCTGTTCCAGCAAGGAAGCCGTCTTCAGTTCCATCAAAGCCTGACGCTTCTCCGTCATCTTCGCTTTCAGCATCGTCCGCTTCACATTCTGGCGGTAAGGCAGAAAACGCTTATGGCATGCTTTTCTCATTCCTGCGTGCGGCAGCAGTAGCCATTGCCATCGCCGCGGCTGTGTATTTTGGCAAGGTGGCATACCGCGCCGTCTGGTTTGCGCTCTTAAGGCACGGTGACAGCAGGAAGATGGTGCTTACGCTTTACCAGTACTTTGCACGTGTATTTTCAAAGCTTGGCTTTAAGACGCCGCCTTCCGGCACTCCCAATGAACTGGCCGCCGAAGTGCGCAGGAAAATACCTTTTAGCCCCGTAAGCTTTAACAGGGTAACAGAGATATACTGCAGCGTGCGCTATGGAGGGCATGCTGTTACGGAAAGCGAACGCAGTGATTTTATCTGCTTTTACCGTTCACTGCCTGGCACATGCCGCAGGCATTTTGGCCGTTTCCGTTGGTTTGAGGTTTCATGAAGCCATCTGTACACAGCATAATTTCCGCCGGTACTATGCTACACAGCCAAATGCTTGATTAAGAATATAAAAAACATCCGCAGCGAATTTTTCGCTGCGGATGTTTTGCTGCCATAATTTATTCTACTGTAACCGATTTTGCAAGGTTCCTCGGTTTATCGACATCGCATCCCCTGCGTACGGCTGTATAGTATGCCAAAAGCTGCATGGGGATAACGGCAAGCACAGGCTCGAGGATATCCTGCACTTTTGGAATGTAAAAAGCTGTTTCAGCTAAATCCTCTATGCCCTTGTTGCCTTCGGTCGTAAGGGCAAACACTTTTGCACCCCTTGTTGTGACTTCACGGATATTGCTGACCATCTTTTCGTACAGATTTTTCTGCGTAGCGAGCGCGATGATGACGGTGCCGTTCTCAATAAGCGCTATGGTGCCGTGCTTGAGTTCACCGCCCGCGTATGCCTCAGCGTGGATATACGAAATCTCTTTCAGCTTGAGTGCACCTTCCATCGCAACGGCGTAATCTATGCCGCGGCCAAGGAAAAACATATCTTTCTGGGCGTAGTTGTTTGAAGCAAACTTCTGAAGGACTTCGCGGTTTTTGAGGACTTCCGCAGCCTTATCCGGCAGTGTGAGCATATCGCTCTTCACAGCCTCAATCTCTTCGTCTGCCATTGTGCGGCGCGCTTTGGCAAAGTAAAGAGCGAGGATATACATGGTGATAAGCTGTGTTGTATATGCTTTTGTTGAAGCTACGGCTATTTCTGGGCCGGCCCATGTGTAAAGGACGTCATCTGCTTCCCTTGCAACGGAGCTGCCAACAACATTTGTTATGGCAAGGACCTTGACACCCTGCTTTTTTGCTTCGCGCAGCGCCGCAAGCGTGTCGGCCGTTTCGCCTGACTGGCTGACGACAATAAGCAACGTCTTTTTATCCATTATCGGATCCCTGTAGCGGAATTCGGAAGCAATGTCGACTTCCACAGGAATCCGCGCCAGCTTTTCGATTACATATTTTCCCACAATGCCTGCGTGATAGGCTGTGCCGCATGCAACAATATAAATGTGCTCAATGTTACGGACTTCATCTTCCGAAAGGTCAATGCCGTCAAGCTGTATGGGCTTGCCTTTCATCACGCGGGAAGTCATGGTTGCTTTAATTGCGGCGGGCTGCTCGCAGATTTCCTTAAGCATGAAGTGCTCATAGCCGCCCTTTTCCGCTGCATTCGCATCCCATGTAACATGTTTTACCGGCGTCTCAACCTTTTCGCCGTCCATGTTATAGACTTCGACGGAATTTTTCTGTATTACGGCGAACTTTTTGTCTTCAAGGTAGATAAAATCCCTTGTGTAGTTAAGCACGGCAGGGACGTCCGAAGCAATATAATTTTCATTTTTGCCAACACCTATGACAAGTGGGCTATCTTTTCTGACGGCGATGATTTTGTCTGGCTCGCATGATGAAACAATGCCGAGTGCATAGCTGCCGTCAAGGCGCGCAACTGCTTTCATAACTGCGTTGAGGAGCCTGTTTTCAGACTCTGCCTCGCGCTCATAATAATAGTCGATTAAGTTTGGGATAACTTCGGTGTCGGTCTCCGAATAGAACTTGTAGCCGCGTGAAGTGAGCCACTCGCGAAGATGGATGTAGTTTTCAATTATGCCATTATGCACGACGGCTATCGTCTTTTTCGCATTTGTGTGCGGGTGGCAGTTGAGCTCGGAAGGAGCCCCATGGGTTGCCCAGCGTGTGTGCCCAATGCCTATGCAGCCTTCCAGTGGTGAAGACTGCAGCTTTTTCTGCAGGTTGATAAGGCGCCCCTTACTCTTTGCAAGGTCCATGTTGCCTTTGCGGTTAAGCACTGCTATGCCTGCCGAGTCATATCCGCGGTACTCCAACCGTTTAAGTCCGCTAAGTAGCACAGGCTGCGCGTCTTCGTCACCAATGTAACCAACAATTCCACACATAATTAAGCCAGCCTTTCTAAAATATAATAATATTTCACAAGGCCTTCATGCACCCTGCTGAATTTGTTCAGGAATTGCTCCCTGGCTTTTCCAACATTTCCGGTAGTGCAATACCGCAGGGCATCCGCCGAATTTTCGATAAACCCTGACCTCGTCAGCCTGCTTTCCCAAGCAGGCTCTGGCGCTTGATTGTTTTTCTGAAAGCCATTCAACATAATACAATATCATTATGGTAATTTCAAGTCAAATAGTTCCAAATGGCGAGGCCTTGTCATTTTATTTTTATAAAATAGCATATTAGCTCAAGATAAGACCACTTGTTGAATAATTTTGATTGATTTGTCATAAACTTCACCTGACAAACCCAAAGTATATATTCTTGCAAGTAATAACGTCTGATGTTATACTTGGAATCACAAGTTGCTGCTTTTCACAATATACTTAAGCGTGAAGGAGGAGTTTTTGTGGCAGTTGCAGAAAATGCCCCAAAAAATATGGGGGCGAAGGCGGGAGTCCAAAAATTCGGTGGATTCCTTGCCGGCATGGTCATGCCAAATATTGGCGCATTCATTGCATGGGGCCTTTTGACGGCTCTGTTTATTCCAACAGGCTGGATACCAAATGCGACTCTCAACAAAGTTACAGGGCCGATGATCACTTACCTGTTGCCACTGCTCATTGGCTACACAGGTGGAACTATGGTTTACGGCAAAAGGGGAGGCGTTGTCGGAGCCATAGCTACGATGGGCGTTATTGTAGGTTCATCGGTGACGATGTTCCTCGGCGCAATGATTATGGGGCCGTTGAGCGCTTTCCTGATAAAGAAGTTCGACGGCCTTGTTGAAGGCAAGATAAAAGCTGGTTTCGAGATGCTTGTAAACACGTTTTCGGCAGGCATCCTCGGCGCCATACTTTCAATACTCGGCTTTCTTGCCATCGGTCCTGCCGTAAGTGGTATGACGATTGCGCTCGGGAATGCGGCGCAGTGGATTACAAAAGCAAACCTTTTACCGCTTATTGCAACACTCGTTGAACCTGGCAAGATTTTGTTCCTCAACAATGCCATTAACCACGGAATTTTCGACCCGGTAGGCATTGCGCAGGTAAAACAGTTCGGAAAGTCAATTTTCTTCCTGCTTGAAACAGACCCAGGCCCTGGGCTTGGCGTTCTCCTTGCATACTGGATATTCGGCAAGGGCAATGCGAAGGGTTCTGCTCCGGGCGCAGTAATCATCGAGTTCCTCGGCGGTATCCATGAAATTTACTTCCCGTATGTCATGATGCATCCTGCGCTTCTGTTGTCGGTTATTTTCGGCGGTATGTCTGCTGACTTTATATTTGTTATCACAGGCGCAGGGCTTGTTGCATCTCCTTCTCCGGGAAGCATTATCGCTGAAATCGCGATGTGCCCGAAGGGCGGGTTGTTCCCGGTCCTTGCAGGCGTAGCGGTAGGCACGGTGGTTTCTTTCCTCATTTCTTCTGTCGTTTTGAAACGGGTGAGTGCGAAAGAAGAAAATAATGCCGCTTTCGAGTCTGCACAGAGCGCTGTTATGCAGATGAAAAATGAAAGCAAGGCCAATGCCGGTATTTCTTCCAATGCTTCCGCAGGCAGAGAAAAAACAGGCGCTGCTAAAGTAACAGCAGGCTTTGTGCCGAAGATGATAATCTTTGCGTGCGATGCCGGCATGGGCTCATCTGCAATGGGCGAGACAATCTTAAGGAAAAAGCTTAAGGACGCCGGGCTCAATATTACAGTTCACCATGCACCGGTAGACGAAATTCCGAAAGAGGCAGAGGTAGTGTTTATACAGGAAAGCCTCGCCGAACGTGCTCACAGTGTTGTTCCGGACGCGCAGATTGTGACGGTTGAGAATTTTCTCGACAGCGCTCCTTACGACCAGTATATCGAATCGCTGAAAGCACAAATGGGAAAGAACTTCTGATTAAAACTTGTTTGGGGATTCGGTGCACTTTCCATGTACCGGAATCCCTTATTTTACACGTACAGACAAGAATAACTGCTCTAATAACTGCTCTATATGTGACATTCAGGAAGTGATCTAATGGAAGGGCTTTCAATCAGACAAAAATTCTTAATACGGATGTTGCTTGAATCCAATGAGCACAAAATCGAAATCAGTCTGCTCGCGCACCAGATGGAAATCAGTGAACGCACTGTTTTCCGCGAAATTTCTTCAATAAACGGCATACTGGAAAAATCGGGCATAAGGCTCTCTGTCAAAAATTCTGCTGTAACGATTGAAGGCGCGGAAAACGCATATGCCGACCTGATTTCGGCGGTAGGCAATATCCCGAAGCGCCTTTTGCTCACTCCAAAGCAGCGCGTCATATTTATTGGCGCACAACTGCTGCTCGCAGACGAGCCGTACAAATCGGCCTATTTCAGCTGCCAGCTGCACATAACCGAAGGCACTGTAAGCATTTATATGAACAGCATTGAGGAGTGGCTCGCAGATAAAAGCCTGACGCTGAGCCGCGGCCGCCGCAGCGGGATATGCATAAATGGTTCCGAGTGGAACAAACGGAATGTTTTCGTTTCGCTTATCTACGACTATAAGCCTGTAGAGGAGCTTCTCACTTATCTTTACGGGACAAGGAAAGACCCTGTGCTCGACTTTTTCTTTCAGTTCCTTTTCGGAAGCCGTGCCATAAGCATTTCCAAAGGTGTTGTGAACCTTCTTCCAGATAAGAAGATTGACGACATTCCTTACATGATAATGCTTTTTTACACTTTGATTTCGGTAAAAAAATCGATGGCAGGCCACCCCATGTCACTCCCTGAAAAATTTACGGAAAAGGCTGTTTCATCGTGTAGCCCGGTTTTTATAGAAAAGCTGAAGCAGTTTTTTGGCGGCTGTGGTGTGCCGGTGATAAAAAGTGAGATTGCGTATATTATCATTCATCTGCCGAGCAAATATATTTTTGTAAATGGTGAGGGGCAAAGTGATATAGATGCCATGGCGTCAGGCCTTGCAAAAGAAGTCCTTCGCAGTGTAAAGAGGAGCCTTGGCATGGATATGAGTGAAAACCGCTGCCTTGCTTCAGGTATCGCGCATTATTTTAGCCTTGCCATCTACCGCATGAAAATGGGCATACAGGTTAAAAATCCGGTACTGCAGCAAATTAAGGCACATTACAGCCAGCTGTTCCCTGCAGTTGAGAAAGCCTGCAGGCTTGTATTTTCCAACTATAACCTTTGGCTTTCGGAAGACGAGATTGGCTTTGTAACAATGGAAATAGGCGCTGGCTTTGAAGAAAAAGCTGGCAGTATTTCAATACTCATAATCTGCCCTAACGGGCTGTTTGCTTCACAAATACTTTTCAGCAAAGTAAGAAGCATTTTACAGGAAAACGATGAAGTCAGCATTGCCTCTTTAAGGGACTGGTATGCAAGCAAAAAGGAATATGACCTTGTGCTTTCGACTGTCAATATCGAGCCCGGCGCAGGGAAAGAGCAGCAGAATGTTATGGTTGTCCCTCCGTTTTTAAGTGAGGACAACATGATAAAAATAAGAAGCTGCATAAACAAGATAAAAAAGCAAAACAGCAGCAAAACTCTTCGCGCGCAGGCAAAAGAAAATGAGAGCGTCCATGGAAGCAAACTGATTTCAGATATGCTGGAAATTTTGAGTGTGAGGACGATTCCCGAGGAACCGTTTGAGGATATAGTTGACCGCATTGCTCGAAGCCTTGGCAGGAGACAGATAGTTTCAGACTGGCAGGAGGTAAGCCGCCTACTTATAAAGCGTGAGAAAATCGGGAGTGTTGTAGTCCCAAACAGCCGCGTCGCGCTGCTGCATGTGAGGTCTGACCTTATTGACAGGCCGTTTGTCGGGATTTACCGCCTTAACGGGAAAATCATGATGGAGAGCGCCGGATTTGCAGAAGAGCCTGTTGATACATTCCTTGTAATGCTGGCGCGCCGCACGGAGGACTCGGAGGTTATTGAAAAAATGGGCTGTATAAGCGCCGCCCTTATAGAAAAAGAAGGGTTTGCATCGGCCCTGCGGACAGAGAATGCCAGCAGGATACGCAAGCGCTTTGCAGAAATTTTATATTAGCCACGGAATTCAGAAAGGAGACAGAAAAAACAATGGCAAAGGCAAACGAAATTTTGAAGATGGAAAACATCATCATTGGTGAGAAAACAGAAACAAAGCAGGAAGCCATTGAGCGTGTCGGCAGAATGCTCGTAAGCAGCGGCTATGCCACGCCAAATTACATTGAAGGGATGAGAAAGCGTGAAGCTGAGATTTCTACTTATATTGGGAATGGCATCGCAATCCCGCACGGTGTAAACGAATACAAAAAGGAAATTCTCTCAACAGGCCTTGTTGTCGTGCAGTATCCTAACGGCGTCGATTTCGGCAAAGGCAACACTGCCTATATTGTAATTGGGATTGCCGGAAAAGGCGACGAACATCTCGGCATACTGACAAAAATTGCACTGACAGTGCAGGATAAAAAGAATGTGGAGCATCTGCGCAACGCAAAAACAGCACAGGAAATTGTCTCAGTTATAGAGGAAGGTGCAAAAGAATAATGAAAGCGGTACATTTTGGCGCAGGAAACATCGGAAGGGGATTTATTGGCTATCTGCTGAGAAAATCGGGCTATGACCTCACTTTCGTTGATATTTCCGAAGAGCTCGTGAAAAATATAAATTCATTGGGGAGATACAATGTTATTTCGCTTGGCAAGGTAAAAACACAGGAAACGGTAACTGATGTAAAAGCCATTGGGCTGGGTGACAAGGAAAACCTTGCAAAAACAGTCTCTTGTGCAGACCTTGTCACACTTTCAATAGGAGCCAACCATCTCGAAAGCACAGGCAAGGTGATTAAGGAAGCACTGAAAAAGCGGCAAAAATCGAATCCAGAACAGCCGCTCGATATCATCGCATGCGAGAATGCGCTTTTTGCTACAGATATTCTCCGCAAATCAATAGAAGAAAACGCGGACGGAGATTTTCTTGCCTACCTGAAAAAAATGGTGGGCTTTCCGAACTGCGCAGTAGACAGGATAGTGCCTAACGTTTCCTTTAAAAAGGAGTCGCCGATAGATGTTGCCGTAGAGGATTTTTATGAATGGGACATTGAAAGCGGTGCAGTTAAGAAAAACAATAATATAAGCGGAGTTAACTATGTGGAAAACCTCGCGCCGTTTTTAAAGCGGAAGATTTTTCTGCTTAATGGCACCCATGCGCTGATTGCCTACCTCGGCTATCAGAAACACTACAAATATATCCATGAGGCGATTCAGGACAGCGCCATCAGGAAAGCAGTTGAGAAATTCCACAGCGAGGCTTGTGCAGCGCTGCATGCCGAATACAATATGGATGCTTCTGTACTAAAAAAATATTCGGATAAGCTTATCCGCCGTTTCCAGAACCAGTACCTTCAGGATGACCTCACACGTGTGGGGCGCGACCCTGTGCGCAAACTTTCACACAATGACCGGCTTGTTTCGCCGCTGCTCATGTGCATTGACCATGGCCTTAAATATGACGGCATAGTTACAGCGATAGCCGCAGGGTTTGCCTATGACTATAAAAATGACCCTAAGGCTGCCGAAATCCAGAAAGAAATCCATAAAAACGGCATTGAAGCCGCCGTGGGCAAATTCACAGGCCTTGCAAATGGCAGCGAGCCGGTAAAGAAAGCAATAGCTGCTTACGAAGAAATTACAGGCAAATAATCAGGCCGTAAATTTTTATTGTAAAAGGTGGAAATAAAATGCTTTCTAAAAAATTTGTAATAAGCAATAAGTATGGCTTTCATCTGCGTCCCGCACAGGTAATGGTTGAGAAAATGACACCGTTTAATTCATCGGTAAAAATAAAAAGAGGCAATGGGACGGAAGTTGATGCTAAAAGCCTTCTCGGCCTTATGAGCCTTGGCCTTAAAGACGGTGAAACTGTTGAGGCGGTTATCATGGGCAGTGACGAGATGAGTGCCATGAAAACATTAAAGGAGCTCTTCAGCAGTAATTTCGGCGAAAACCAGTAAAATTACTTTCTGCAGGCTCTGTTGACCGGAGTGTGATGATAGTATGGAAAAGATTTATAGAGGCATTGGTGTGTCGGAAGGCATATGCCGCGGAAAAACCTTCGTTTTCCGGCACAACAAAAATGCCGGAACTTCCCGCACAATTTCCGAAAAAAATGTAAAGGAGGAAATCAGCAGGCTGGAAAGTGCCGTACGGCAGGCAGAAAAAGAAATAGACGGGCTGATTGCAAAAGCCAGTGAATCGCTGGATGGCAGCGAGGTCGCTGTTATAAAAGGCCAGAAGACATTCCTTTCTGACCCGGCGTACTGCCCGGCAATAAAAAAGCTGATAAGCGAAAAGCTGTATTCGGCCGAAAAGGCGGTTAAGGAAATCACAGATCAGTATGCCGGCGTTTTCGAAGGCATGGACAACGCTTATATGCGGGAGCGCGCGACGGATGTGCGCGACTGCGGGGACAGGCTGCTTGATTATCTTTCGGGCAGCCATGCAAAATTGCTCTCTGAAATCAGGCATCCGGTCATTTTGGTGGCTGATGATCTTTCCCCTTCCGACACTGTTAAGCTTGACCGCAGCCTTATACTTGCTTTTGCAACAGAGAAAGGCGGCAGAACGTCGCATACGTCCGTGTTTGCAAAATCACTCGGAATACCTGCTGCTGTAGGCATTCCGGGGCTGCTTGCCGATGTTTCATGCGGCGAGGATGTAATCCTTGACGGCGGGCGCGGTACCTGCATATTTTCTCCTCAGCCTGAAACAGTGCGGGAGTATAATATAAAAATGGAAAAAGAGAAGCGGCAGAATGAGCTTTTCAGCCGCTTTTCCGGCCGGCCTGCCGAAACAAAAGATGGGAAAAGAGTCACAGTAGTTTCTAACATTGGTTCTGCTTCAGATATCGGCGATTCCATTAAAAATGGGGCGGAAGGCGTGGGCCTTTTCCGCACAGAGCAGATATATCTTTCGAGTAATTCCCTGCCAGACGAAGAAACACAATCCGGCATTTACAGGGAAGCTGCCGAACGCTATGAGGGCAGGCAGGTAATAATACGTACTCTCGACATAGGCGGCGACAAGGAAATCCCTTATCTCGGAATAAGGAAAGAAAATAATCCTTTTCTTGGCTACCGCGCGATTCGTTACTGCCTGGGCAATGAGGAAATTTTCATTACGCAGCTTCGGGCGATCCTGCGCGCTTCTGCCTATGGTAACCTTGCGATAATGTTTCCGATGATTTCAGGGGTGCAGGAGCTGCGCGCAGCGAAAAAAGTCCTTGAAAAAGCAAAGGGGCAACTGCAGTCACAGGGCGTACCTTTTGACAAAAACATAAAGGCCGGCATTATGGTTGAAATTCCGTCTGCTGCTTTAATGGCAGATGCTCTCGCTGAAGAAGCAGACTTTTTCAGCATTGGGACTAATGATTTGGTTCAGTACACCCTTGCGGCCGACCGTGGGAATGAAAGGGTTTCATATCTCTATGATTATTTAAACCCGGCTGTTATCCGCCTTATAAAACATACTGCCGACGCAGCCCATGCTGCAGGGATACCAGTCGGTATGTGCGGTGCAATGGCCGGTGACCCTGTAGCTGAACCGCTCCTTATCGGGCTTGGCCTTGATGAACTCAGCATGGCGTCAGGTGCATTGGCCCAGGCAAAATATACGGTGGGCGCACTGAGCACTGAAAGTTGCAGAAAACTCGCGCGGAAAGCGTGCGGCTGCAAAGATGTGCAACAGGTGCATAAGCTTTTAAGGGGCTATTACAATGACAATGTTGAAAACAGGGTAAAATAAGTGCAGATGATAAAGCTAAACTGCATCTAACATACAGAAATAAAACAGGCTGGCAGAGATAAGTTACTGCCGGCCTGTTTTGCATACAAATGCATAGTTATAAATTTTCATTATAGTTTCCGAGGAAAGAGAAACGCGGCAACTCATCAGATAATGCGCAGAGAAGGTCGAGCGTGTGCTCGTCGTGTATATTCCCCGCAAAATCGAGGTAAAAATCGTACTCGAAATTTTTTCCGGGGATTGGCCGCGACTCAATTTTTGTGAGGTTGAGGCCTGCCGCGGAGAAATGTGCCAGCGCGGTATACAGCGTGCCTGTGCGGTGCGGGAGCGCAAAGCACAGGCTTATTTTGTTGGCGTCGTTAGGAAGGCACATCTGTTTTCCGATGACTATAAAGCGCGTCCTGTTGCCTGAAACGTCCTGGATATTTTCCGCGAGTACGTGGAGGCCGCGTTCTTTTGCCGCGCGCAGCGAGCATACTGCTCCGATGCCGGGCTTTTTGGCATATTCGGCGGCTTCAGCAGTGCTCGAAAAAGGCTCCGTTTTAAGGCCGTGCTTTTTGAGAAATCCGGCACACTGGCGCAGCGCCTGCGGATGCGAATACACCGTCCCTATTTTGCCTATGCTGTCTTCAGAAGAAGCGAGGCAGTGATATACGGGCAGGCTCAGCGCCCCCAAAATGGAAAAACGGTATTTTAATATGAGGTCATACACTTCGCCTACGGAGCCTGCCGACGAATTTTCAACAGGAAGTATGCCAAGGTCAGCAAAGCCGCCCGCAACTGCTTCGAAAATAGCCGGAAAATCGCGGAAAAACAGCGGCTTGGCTTTCGGATAAAGGCAGAGGAGCGCTTCGTGTGAAAAGGAGCCTTTGCAGCCGAGGCAGGCTACTTTTTCAGCTTTTGGTGGCTCGCACGGAGCCTTTTTTACTGCCCTGCGCAGCGCAGCGCCGCCGCCGAGCATGCGGTACTGTATGCCGCGGCTCATTGCCAATATGTTTGAGTAAAAAATACGGGCTTCGCCGGAGTATTCGCCGGCTTTGCCTGCAATGCCGTCAAGAATCTGCTGCTCGCGCTTTTCGTTAAGGACAGGCAGCCCTTTTTCTTTTTTAACTTCGGCGACTTTTTTGGCACAGTCCATGCGCTTGAGAAAAAGCGGCAGGAGCTGTGCGTCGATTTTATCTATTTCTTCGCGGATATTGTCCAGCGTCATTCCTTACATCTCCAATTGTTTTACGAAAGCATGTCGAGCAGGGCAATCGCTGCTACAGACTCTACAACAGGCACGGCGCGGGGGACAATGCATGGGTCGTGCCTGCCGTGCACTCTAAATTTTACAGTTTGCTTTGTGTTTAGGTCTATGCTTTCCTGTTCGCGGGCTATAGACGGCGTGGGCTTGAACGCGGTACGGAAAACTATCGGCATGCCTGTGCTTATTCCGCCGAGAATGCCGCCTGCGTTATTTGTGCGCGTTTTTACCGTTTTACCGTCGTAAAAATACGTGTCGTTGTCCTCGCTGCCAAAAAGCTCAGCCGCGTGAAACCCTGCCCCGAACTCTACGCCTTTGCAGGCCGGTATGGCAAAAAGCAGTGATGAGAGCACGGACTCAATCCCGTCTGAAAGCGGGCCGCCTCCCGAGCCTGCCGGAATGCCGACGGCGGCGCATTCCACAACGCCGCCGATGCTGTCGCCCATTTTGTTGGCGGCTGCAATTTCTGCGCGCATCGTGTTTTCGGCGGCATGGTCAATAGTCGGAAAATAGCGTGACGAAAGGTCCTCGAGAAGCTCAGCGGAAACATTGACGGGGTCAAACGGCGTGTCTGACACGCCGTGGATCGAAAGCACGTGCGCGCCCACATCTATGCCGCGCCGCCTGAGTATCTGGCGGCACACTGCACCGGCAAATACGGCAGGAGCCGTGAGGCGCCCGGAGAAGCTCCCGCCGCCGCGGATGTCGTTAAAGCCGTGGTAACGCACCATTGCGGGGTAATCCGAATGGCCGGGCCGCGGTATATGGCAGATATCTTTATAGTCCTCCGAATGAGTGTTGCTGTTCCGTATCACGGCGCATAATGGGGCGCCCGTTGTCTTTCCGTTTAAAAAGCCGCTCAGTATTTTCGGTTCGTCTGATTCGTAGCGTGGTGTTGCGGTGATGTCATGGCCCGGTGCACGGCGCGCCATCTGCGCCATTACCTTCTCCATGTCTATCGCTTCGCCTGCGGGAAGCCCTTCCAGCACTGCACCTATGGCAGGGCCGTGGCTTTCGCCGAAGACCGTAAGATGTATCTTATTTCCCCAGTTCATAAGCTTTCCCTCCAAGACGGTTGTAGTCGCGGAAAAAACCCGGATAGCTTTTGCGCACGCTTTCGGCGCCTGTAATGGCTGCTCCTTTTTCGCAGCGGAGGGCTGCCGTGGCAAGTGCCATGACGACGCGGTGGTCGCCGCAGCCGTCTGCCTTTCCGCCGCGCAGCAATTCCATGCCTTCTATCTCAAGCCCGTCGGGCTTTTCTTTTACATTTGCACCGAAGTTGCTGAGTCCCTCTGCCATTGCCGCAAGGCGATCACTTTCTTTAAGCCGCAGCCTGCCCGCATTAAATATAACTGTGCGCCTGCCGGGTAGAAGTGCGGCTGCTGCTGCAATCACAGGCACAAGGTCTGGAATCTGCGAAGCGTCAATCCTGAAATCATGCTCCGGCGTCCCGCCGGCCTGCACCGACATTATGCCGCTGCGCCATCTTATTTTTGCGCCGAAACTGCGGAAAATCATTTCGGCAGCGCGGTCTCCCTGGCAGGAACTGCGGCTGAGGCCGCATAATTCCACTTTGCCGCCAAGCATGCCAGCTGCAATGAAAAAAGCTGCCTGTGACCAGTCGCGCTCTATATGGAAATCATTGCTCGGCGTATAGTGCTGCCTGCCCGCTACTTCCCAGCCGTCATCTCCTTTTTCGGCTTTAACGCCGAACGACTCCATAACGCTGCATGTCATATCTGCATATGGCGCCGACTGCAAAGGCGAAGTCATGACTATCCTGCTGTCGCCTGAAAGCAGCGGCAGGGCAAGAAGAAGGCCTGTGACAAACTGTGAGCTTACGTCACCGGGCAGAAAGAAGATACCGGGGCGCATAGGGCCGCTGACAGTGAGCGGAAGCCCGCCGCCGGTTTCGCAGCGGACGCCGTGTTTTGGCAGGCAGTCGAGGTAAACGCCTATGGGCCGTTCCGGCAGCCGCCCGCGGCCTGTGAATATGGCAGTTTTGCCGAGCACTGCCGCAAGTGGTACAAGAAAGCGCAGGGTGGAGCCGGACTCGTGGCAGTCGACTGTTACAGGCGCGCTGCCGGAAGAGAGAAGCGCCTCCATTGCTTCCTGCGTAGCAATTATGTCGTCACTGAGGTTATCATCGGGCGGAAGTATATCATCCTGGCCGGCAAGCATGGAGCAGATTATAGCGCGGTGGGCGGTGCTCTTTGAAAGCGGGACGGTCAGCCTGCCGCAGAGTGCTGATGGCATTATGCGCACGCTGCTCATTTGAGCGCCTCCGTTAATTCTGCAAGCTTATTACGGTCGGCAGGGTAAAGGAAGCTTTCGCCTATCTGTTTCAGCATTACAAGATTAATGGCACTGCCGCGCGCTTTCTTGTCGAGCATGGCTGTGCCAACAATCTTGTCTATATCTGTGCTGTCAGACGTTGGCAGGCCGTATTTACTGAGGACCTGCGCAATCTCATCTGATGTTCCGGCCTTTGTAAGCCCTGCCTTTTCACCGCATTTTGCCATCATAACCATGCCGATGCCCACGGCGCGGCCGTGTGAGAGCACACCGTAGCCGTGCAGCTTTTCGAGTGCGTGGCCGAATGTGTGGCCAAAATTAAGGAGCATCCTCTCGCCGTGGTCAAACTCGTCTTTTTCTACGGCGGCACGCTTTATTTTGAGGTTTTCGGCAATAAACCCGTCTATATCGGAGCGAATATCCGTATTTTTTATGCGGTCAAATAAGCTGCGGCTTTTTATGCATCCGTGCTTGATTGCCTCGCCCATGCCGTCGGCAAAAAAATATTTAGGCAGAGTTGCAAGGGTATTTGCATCTATAAGCACAAGCGCGGGCTGGTGGAACGCGCCGACAAGGTTTTTGCCGGCGCTGATGTCTATGGCAGTTTTACCCCCGATTGAAGAGTCTATCTGCGCGAGCAGGGACGTCGGTATCTGTATAAACTTCACGCCGCGCAGCCATGTAGCAGCAGCGAATCCTGCCATGTCGCCCGTTACTCCTCCGCCGAGTGCAACGATAAAGTCGCTGCGCGTTATACCGGCCCTTGCAAAAGCGCCATACATATTTTCAATTGTTGGCATGCACTTGCTCTTTTCGCCTGCTTCAAATTTGAAGACTTTTGGCTTAAAGCCCGCCTGCTTGAGTGACTCGCTGATTTTTGAAGCATACAGCGGCGCGATGTTTGTGTCTGTAACAACTACGGCATGTGTTCCTGCAGGGAAAAGCTCTGCGGCAAATTCGCCGGTGCGGCTGAGACAGCCGCGCTCGATTACGATTTTGTACGGTGTAGATGTGTGAACGGTAAGTTCCATTATTCTCCCAATCCTTCCTTAACAAGGCGGCTCCGGCGCAGCAGTCTGCGCAGCGTGGCCGCGTCGCGTGACGCAATGGCGTTGCGCATCTCACCGATATGCGTTGTAAATGTGTCGAGCTCTTCTGTGAGCGCTTCGCTGTTTTCGAGAAAAAGCTCAGTCCACATGTCTTCATTTATATGTGCCACACGGGAAACATCATGGTAGCTCCCGGCTGAAAACCCGCTGTGGCCGGGGCACTGCGGGCTCATTACATATGCGCAGGCGAGCACGTGCGGCAGCTGGCTTGTAAAGGCTATCATGCGGTCATGGCCTTCGGGCGTCGTCTCAACAGTGCACGCAAACCCGAGTTTCGGTGCAAGCAGCTTCAGGCGCTCCACCGCTTCGCGGGGCGCGCCGCACGGAACGAGTATCCAGCTTGCGCCGCGGAACAGGCCGGCGTCGCTTGACGCAAACCCGCTCGTTTCTTTTCCTGCCATAGGGTGGCTGCCGACGAAAATAAACCCGCTTTTTTCCGCAAGCTTTTCCATGCGCGGGCAAAGCCATGACTTTATGCCGCATGTGTCAGTTACGAGGCATCCGGAGCGTATGGCGCTGAGGTGCTTCTCAACAAAGTTTATACAGCCTTCCGGATACATACAGAGGAAAATCATCCCGGCCTGCCGTATATCGTCATCTGTGCCTGCTTTCTCTATTGCGCCGCAGCTGAGGGCAGCATTTATGGCCTCTTCGCTGCTGTCAAAGCCTACGACGGAAAAATCGTTTAATTTATGGAACGCTTTTGCAAGGGAGCCGCCGATAAGCCCAAGCCCCGCAATAACTATTTTACTTTTCAAGACGTTCCCTCCGCTTTTGCAGTTTGCACTATTATAGCATAAAAGCCACATTTGTTCCATGCCGGCCTGAAGCCGGCAATGAGGTATGCCTGTAGTGAGCCGCCCGTTGTTACATGGCCGGCTTTAAAAGTGCGAGGATTGCATCGACCGTACTTTCCGGTGTGCCGTCAGCATTTATTGTAAAATCCGAGTTTGCGTGGTACGATGGTTCCCGCTCTGCATAAAGGCATTTCATCTTTTCGTCGCTGTCGGGCCCACTTAGCAGGGGGCGGGAATTGTCGCCTTTTAGCCGCTCCCTTACAGTGCTGAGAGAAGCGTCAAGCAGCACTACGATGTTGTTTGCCCTGAATGCGTCGGCATTTTCTTTTTTAAGCAGGGTGCCCCCGCCGGAAGCTATCACAAGCCCGCCGGTGCGCGAAAGTTCCTCAACTGCATCGCGCTCCATGCGGCGGAAGGTTTCTTCGCCGTCGTCTTTAAAGATCTGGGCAACGGGTCTGTGCTCTTTCTTTTCTATATAGTCATCCATATCTATAAACTTTCGCCCCGCTGTTTCAGCGAGAAGGCGGCCGCATGTGGTTTTTCCGCTTCCCATAAAGCCGCAGAGGACGACGCTGCCGAATTTTTTCTTCATTTCAAGCGATACTTCACCGCATATGTGGGCAAGGGCTTTCTGCGAAAAATGTGTGCCGAGCCAGATTTCCTCTGATGCGGCTGCCTGCCCTACGAGCATGCCGATGCCGCCGACCGCTTTTTTGCCGTTTTTCCTTGCGAGCGAAAGCAGTACCGTTTCTCCGGGGTTATAGACCGCGTCGAATACACAGCCAGAATTTTTGACAAGCTCTTCGCCTGCGGCGCATGATTCTGTGCCGGGGTACATGCCTGCGGGAGTAGCATTTACAAGCAGATCCCATTTGCCGCTAAGCTCGGGGATAAGGCAGCTCGAAACGTTTGCTTCGGGCATGCTTTTGCGGATGCCAGCGCAGAGCCCCTTTGCCGCATTTGCGCTGTGGGGGCGTGTGGCAACAGTTATACAGGCGCCCGCATGGGCAAGCTCGAAAGCTATGGCGCGCGCCGCCCCGCCGGCCCCGAGAATTACAGTCTTGCCGCCAAGGTCTGCTCCGGCAGCTTCAATGGCAAGGCGGAACCCCATACCGTCTGTTGTGTATCCGCAGAGGCGGCCGCCGGAATTTTTCACAGTGTTGACCGACCCCGACTCTGCGGCTTTCCCGCTGCAGGAGTCGAGCATTGGGATAATAGCCTGCTTATGGGGAATGGTGATATTGAACCCGTCGAACCGGCGAAGGTGCGGAATGTATCCGGCGAGTTTCTGCGGTGCTATGTCGAGCGCCACGTAATGTGCTTTTACGCCGCTGAGCGCGAAAAGGCGCGAGTGCAGGAGCGGTGACATACTGTGCCCGACCGGATGGCCGACAAGCGCGAAAGTTTTAAAATCCATAAATAATTTCCTTTCAAAAAAAGGATAAAAAATATTGACAAAGCCAAACTTTACTAATAATATGTGGATAGGCACTAAGTTCCCACGGCAAAAGCCAGGGGAATTTTTCTTCCTGTGGCCATTGTAGCAGCTGCAGCCTGCTTTGTCCACATAGCATTATGCTTTTTAGAAATGTGTCTGGATCTAATTAAGGAGGATAAACATGGTTTTAGAGAAAGTCAAGTCGATACTGAGCGAGCAGTTCGATGCGGAGGAAGACACAATCACACCAGAAACTAATATTCAGGATGACCTTGGCGCCGATTCACTGGATGTAGTTGACCTGCTCATGTCTATTGAGGATGAATTTGACATTGAAATTCCCGACGATCAGGTTGAGAACCTCAAAACGGTTGGGGAACTTGTCAAATATATCGAAGAGCACCAGAAATAAGAATAATTTGATGAAACTTTTGAATCCGCTGTGCGCTTTATGCATAGCGGCTTTTTGTTTTATGTGCGGCATGCTGCGCCGCGCTTGCAAAAACACAGCCGCCTATTTATAATATAAAATAAAAAGCTGAAAAATAAAGCACATGCCGGATTCCATTTAATGTGTGCGGCATAAATATCAAGGAAAAGCAACGGCTTATTTGCCGGATAAGGGGAGTCAAAATGGCAGAACAGAAAAAAATGGTTGAAGCAATCACTCCTATGGAGAAAGACTTTGCCCAGTGGTACACAGACATTGTTAAAAAAGCGGAGCTCATGGACTACACAAGTGTGCGCGGCTGCATGGTGATAGAGCCTTACGGTTGGGCAATATGGGAAAATATCCATGATATTCTCGACAAAAAGTTTAAGGAGCTCGGCCATGTAAATGTTTCCATGCCGCTGTTTATTCCGGAAAGCCTGCTCAATAAAGAAAAAGACCACATAAAGGGCTTTGCACCGGAAGTTGCATGGGTAACGATGGGCGGCAACGAAAAACTGCCGGAGCGCCTTTGCGTGCGGCCTACTTCGGAGACGCTTTTCTGCGAGCACTACGCGCGCGTGATACATTCTTACCGCGATCTGCCTAAGCTTTACAACCAGTGGTGCTCGGTTGTCCGCTGGGAAAAGACGACACGCCCGTTCCTGCGCTCTGTTGAGTTCCATTGGCAGGAAGGCCACACTATGCACGAGACGGCCGAAGAAGCCATTTCGGAAACAAAGCGCATGCTTGAAGTTTATGCGGACTTCTGTGAAAACCAGCTTGCCATGCCTGTCATAAGAGGGCAGAAGACAGAAAGCGAAAAATTTGCGGGGGCCGAGGCAACTTACACCATAGAAGCAATGATGCACGACGGCAAAGCGCTCCAGTCGGGCACAAGCCACTATTTCGGCGACGGGTTTGCCAAAGCTTTCAACGTGACGTTTCAGGGCAGGGACAACTCAATCTGCCATCCTTTCCAGACGTCGTGGGGCATGAGCACGCGCATTATAGGCGGCATAATTATGACGCACGGTGACAACAACGGTCTTGTGCTGCCGCCTGCCGTTGCACCTGTGCAGGTAATTATAGTCCCTGTTGCGCAGCATAAGCCCGGCGTGCTTGAAAAGGCGAGGGAGCTTGAAGAGCGCCTTAAAAAACAGTTTAGGGTAAAAGTGGATGACTCAGACCAGACACCGGGCTGGAAATTTGCCCAGTATGAGATGAAGGGTGTGCCCCTGCGCCTTGAAATCGGGCCGCGCGACATTGCAAAAGATCAGTGCGTGCTTGTGCGCCGCACAGACAGAGGAAAAACAATTGCCCCGCTCAGCGGCCTGGAACATTCTGTGGCGGAACAGCTTGAAACTGTGCACAAACAGATGTACAGCTGTGCACTGGAACGCCGCGAGAGCATGACTTACACTGCAAAAACCCTTGACGAGATGAAAGGGATAGCAGAGAACAAGCCGGGCTTTGTAAAAGCCATGTGGTGCGGCGACCCTGCATGTGAAGCAAAAATAAAGGAAGTCGCCGGTCTCTCATCACGCTGTATGCCATTCGAGCAGGAGCATATATCGGATGTCTGCGCATGCTGCGGAAAACCTGCACATACGATGGTTTACTGGGGGAAAGCGTACTGATATCGCTTTTCTTTTAAGCGGTATTAAAACGGGCAGACTGCACATTATAAATACAAACAGTGTGTGGCGAGTTTTTCCTTTTTTGATTTGTAGTGTCAAAGTGCATAAAATATTTTTTATTCCACTGCTGTAATTGACAGATCTATCATTCAGCGGTACAATTAACGTGAACTTCTGATAAAAGGACAGACCCCGGCTCTGAAAAGGGTCAGCAGGACGGACAAATCAGAAAATAAAAATCCGCCCTGCACATATGCTGCGGTGCGGATAATCGAGGAGAATGACAGACAATGGGCAAAAGGATTTTTCTGATTGTTTTAGACAGTTTTGGCATTGGCGAAGAACCGGATGCCGCCGAATATGGGGATGTGGGAAGCAACACGCTGGCGTCATGCGCCAAAAGCAGCTTTTTCAATATGCCTAATATGAGGAAGCTTGGCCTCTTTAATATTGATGGGGTTACCTGCTGCAAGGGTGTTGCTGAGCCCGGAGGCTCTTTTGCGCGCCTGCGCGAGCATTCCAAAGGAAAAGATACGACTGTCGGCCACTGGGAAATTTCGGGGATAGATTCCCCGAAGCCGCTGCCAACTTATCCTAATGGCTTCCCTGAAGAAGTGATTTCCGAGTTCGAAAAGCAGACGGGGCGCGGAGTTCTGTGCAACAAGCCGTATTCAGGCACTGATGTAATCCGCGATTATGGGCAGGAACACCTTAAAACAGGCAAGCTCATAGTTTATACTTCGGCTGACAGTGTCTTTCAGATTGCGGCGCATGAATCCATAGTTCCGGTTGAGGAGCTTTACAGGTATTGCAAGATCGCGCGGAAGATACTAAGCGGCAAGCATGGCGTAGGCCGAGTTATAGCACGCCCGTTTGTCGGTGAATACCCCAATTTTACGCGCACGCCTGAACGCCATGACTTTTCTATCAAACCGACCGCGGTGACAATGCTTGACCAGCTTTCGGAAAATGGGTTCGATGTCCTTTCAGTCGGCAAGATAGTGGATATTTTTGCTGGACGTGGAATCACGGACGCCGTACGCACCAAAAGCAATGCCGAAGGCATTGAGCGCACCATCGAGCGCCTTGGCCGCAATTTTACAGGGCTGTGCTTTACTAACCTTGTGGATTTCGACATGCTTTACGGGCACAGGAATGATGTTGACGGATATGCAAAAGCGCTTTCTTATTTTGACAGCCAGCTTCCGCGCATTCTAAGCGGCCTCAGGGATGAGGATATCCTTATGATAACGGCTGACCACGGATGCGACCCGGCAACGCCTTCTACAGACCATTCGCGTGAATATATCCCATTGGTGATTTACGGAAAACCGGTAAAAGCAGGGAAAAACCTCGGCACAAGGCCGACTTTTTCCGATATTGGAGCGACAGTCCTCGATTATTTTGGAATAAAGCCAAAAATCAGAGGGACGTCGCAACTTGGGGAGATTTTAAAATAAACAGATATGCAGCACAGGCTGTGTATTCGCAAAAGGTCCGGAGAATTTTTTCTCCGGACCTTTTGCGCTTTCAGACTATTGTCTGCTGCATGGAAAAAGTCCGGCTCAGGCATACATTATCTTCATATAATATGCCCTACCGGACTTTGCTTTATAATAACGAAGGAGATTGTGCAGGAACACTTGTTTATGGGAAAATATCAGTGCTGCTGTGCCTGAACTGCCGTGATGGCAATAACGCCGACGATATCCTCGGCCTTGCAGCCGCGGGAGAGGTCGTTTACAGGCTTGGCAATGCCCTGAAGGATTGGGCCGTATGCAGAAGCTTTAGCGAGGCGCTCTATAAGCTTGTAGCAGATGTTGCCGGCATTAAGGTCAGGAAATACAAGCACATTTGCATGGCCTGCAACTTTGCTGCCCGGGGCTTTTGATGCGCCGACAGACGGTACAAGGGCTGCGTCTCCCTGAAGCTCGCCGTCAAGCAGAAGGTCAGGGGCTTTCTGCTTTGCAAGCTTTGTCGCTTCGGCTACTTTGTCGACAAGCTCGCCTTTGCCGCTGCCGTATGAAGAATACGAAAGCATTGCGACTTTCGGCTCAGCATCGACTATTGACTTAAACGATTTTGCCGAAGCAATGGCAATTTCAGAAAGGTCTTCGGCATTCGGGTTTATATTGAGGCCGCTGTCTGCAAATATGAATGTGCCGTTTTCCCCATATTCACAGTTTGGCACGGAAATGAGGAAAAAGCCTGAAACAAGTTTTGAGTCAGGCGCTGTGCGGACAATCTGCAGCGCTGGGCGGAGCGTGTTTGCCGTAGAATGGCACGCGCCGGATACCATGCCGTCAGCTGCGCCTTTCTTAACCATCATAACGCCGAAATAAGTCTGGTCTCTCATCGTTTCGTCGGCTTTTTCCGGTGTTATGCCTTTCGCTTTGCGCAGTTCGTAAAATGTTTTGGAGTAGTCGTCATGGAGCGGTGTGTTGGCAGGGTCTACAATTTTGGCCTTTGAGATATCGAGGCCATCCGCCGCTGCTTTTACTTCTTTTTCATTGCCGAGAAGGATAATGTCCGCAATGCCGCGCTCCATAGCTTCAGCAGCCGCGGTGACAACGCGCCTGTCTGTCCCCTCAGGTAGAACTATAGTTTTTTTGTCAGCTTTAGCACGTTGAATCGTTTTTTTCATAAAATCCATTATAAACAAGCATCCTTTCATTTGTGCTTACGTTTTTCCCTCTTTAGATTGGAACATCTAACAATATGTTATTATAACGCCGTCCCAGTGTAAAAAAAAGAAATGTTAAAAAAATAACAGCAGCTGTGGTGAGGCAGTCGCTGCTATTATACACTCAGCAGTCCGTTTTCGGGCTCAGAAACGTAGCGAGGAAAGCGACGAAATTATACTGGCGCCAAATATGATGCAGATGACAACGGAAATCAAGAGCACAATAAGCTGCGCGCGGGCAAAATTCTTTCGGTTGACGTTTGAATGGCCAAATCCCCAGACAAACAGCATGATTATATTTACCAACGGGATACATGAAACAAGTATCATTATGAGATAGCTCCCAACAGAGAGCGGCGAAGTGTCTTCGTACATCATTGGGTTAGGGTAATTTGGGTACGGTGGATACTGCGGGTTTTGATAATATGGCTGCTGCCCATGCGGGTCACCGTTATAGTTGTTGTAGTTGTTCTGCCCTTCCATAAGATAATGCTTCCTCCTTTTTTATAAGAACTTTATCGCTGTAAGAAGTTTTTAAATTTCTCAGTTCAAAAGTTCGAATTAATTATAACAGCATACATACGGTGGTACAAGACATATGCCACAAGATAAAATGCAGGGCATAGATGATTGTTAAAATATTGATTAGCGTATTGATTCGCAGCCCTAAAACCGCTATAATAAAGGATATTGGTGGAAAATGAAAACCGAAGGGAGTACCGATATGAATTATTCCGCAGATGTGGAAAAGATGTGTGTTGTCGCAAAAGGCCCGAAACACGGCCCGTCACCCATCCCAGAAGAGGGGAAATGGGTGAAAGCTTATGATATCAAAGATATTTCAGGCCTGACGCACGGCGTAGGCTGGTGTGCGCCGCAGCAGGGTGCCTGCAAACTTACACTTAATATTAAGGAAGGCATTGTGCAGGAAGCGCTTATCGAAACTATCGGATGCTCCGGCATGACTCATTCGGCAGCTATGGCTGCTGAAATCCTGCCGGGAAAAACATTGCTCGAATGCCTTAACACAGACCTTGTGTGCGATGCCATAAACGTTGCAATGCGCGAGCTGTTTAAGCAGATAGTTTACGGCCGCAGCCAGACGGCGTTTTCTGAAAACGGCCTGCCGATAGGCGCCGGACTTGAAGACCTTGGCAAAGGCCTGCGCTCACAGGTTGGCACAATGTACAGCACGAACGCCAAAGGTGTGCGCTACCTTGATATGACGGAAGGGTATGTTCTGAAACTTGCCCTCGACAAGAACAACGAAGTTGTCGGCTACCAGTTTGTAAAGCTTGGCAAAATGATGGAAGATATCCGCCATGGCATGGAGCCAAACGAAGCTTACAAGAAAAACATAGGCCAGTATGGCCAATTTGACAACGCGGTAAAATATATAGACCCGCGTGAAGAATAAGGCCTGAAGGAGGACAAGCAAGATGGCAAATGATGTCATGTTTGAAGGTAAAGAGAGAAGAATGCCGAAAATCAAGAAGTGCCTTGCCGAATACGGCCTTGGCAGTCTCGAAGAGGCACGCGACTTGTGCCTTTCAAAAGGCATTGATACTGAAAAAATCGTAAAGGGCGTACAGCAGATAGCTTTTGACAATGCGGTGTGGGCTTACACGCTTGGCTGCGCAATCGGCCTTAAGACCGGTGTAAAGTCGGCAGCTGAAGCGTCTAAGAAAATTGGTATAGGCCTTGAGGCTTTCACAGTGCCGGGCTCTGTTGCAGAACAGCGGAAAGTAGGCATTGGGCACGGGAACCTCGGTGCGCGCCTGCTCAATGATGAGACAAAGTGCTTCTGCTTCCTCGCAGGCCATGAGTCGTTTGCGGCAGCGGAAGGCGCCATAGGAATTGCACGCTCAGCAAATTCCGCGCGCAAAGAGCCGCTCCGCGTTATACTGAACGGCCTTGGCAAAGATGCGGCATATATAATTTCGAGGATCAATGGCTTTACTTATGTAAGGACGAACTTCGATTATTATGCAGATAAACTGACAGTTGTGGAGACACGCCCGTTCTCAAGCGGCGAACGCTCTGCAATTAAATGCTACGGTGCAGACGATGTGCGTGAAGGCGTCGCCATAATGCAGCATGATGGTGTCGATGTTTCCATTACGGGCAACTCTACAAACCCTGTGCGTTTCCAGCACCTTGTAGCAGGTACATACAAGAAATGGTGCATTGAAAACAACAAGAAATACTTCTCTGTTGCAAGCGGCGGCGGCACGGGCCGTACGCTCCATCCAGACAACGTCGGCGCAGGGCCGGCTTCCTACGGCCTTACGGATTCGCTCGGGCGCATGCACAGCGACGCCCAGTTTGCGGGTTCGTCTTCCGTTCCGGCGCACGTTGAGATGATGGGCCTTATCGGCATGGGCAACAACCCGATGGTAGGCGCAACTGTTGCCTGCTCTGTTGCAGTGAGCAAGGCATTGAACGCTTGAGAAATCACACAGCCAGATAAAACATGAAAATGCTCCCTGATTGCCGCATTACGGCACAGGGAGCATTTTTTGTCCGTATTTATTAATTGTTTATTGCAGTGTGGTCACGGGCGAGAGGGGCTGCAAAGCTGAGAGCGGCGAAGACAAAGGCGGCAAACAGGCAGACAAAACCTGAAATAAATTTTGGGCTCTGAACGAGTAGCCGGAACGAGGACGCAGCTTTTAAAGGCCGGAAAATATCCCATGAGTTAAGCCGCAGGAAGCGCCCCGTATAAATCCCGACGCCGCAGAGAAACGAGCATACTGCCCGAAACAGTATCTGCTTCCACTTGCCGGAATTTATCCCGCGCTCCATGGCGATCTCTGATTTTACACCGTTTAGCACCGCGTACAGGATTGCGGTAACAACAGAGATGCATTTTGCCCACAGCATCAGGTCGGTTGAATATATGGTTTCCTGGTAAGAAATTTTCTTTAAAAATGTATCCCCTGTGAAATGGACTATATCTGTTGAAACGTAAAATGTGTTGGGCCAAAAGATAAGCCAGAGGAACGCCCACATTATCCATATGCGCTTTTGCCTGCTGCGTGCAAGGGCAGTATGCCGCGCGAAAAGGCGGGGTAGAAAAGACAGGAAAGCGTTCCACACAAGCATGATGAAAAGCCCGGCATTTTCCCCGGAATGAATGGCGAGCGTGACATTGCATAAGAAGTAGAGCGCAAGGAAAAGGAAATGCGCGCGGTAGGCAGATTGCTGCTTTGCCATTTTATCTCCTGCCTTTTGTTTAAATAGAAGCTGCTCGATGTTTATGCCCGTGAGGGCGACTTGCCGGAAGGTGTGAGGTATTTTGCCTTTATGCGGCTGCCAACCGCCTGGATTACCGGGCCAAGGAAAAACGCAGTCAGCACTGTGCTGATGCCTACTGCCCCTCCAAGTATAAAGCTGAGCACAACGAATAAGGAATCGTACGCCATGCGTATCCAGCGGAAGTTTATATGCGAGCGCTCTGAAACAATAATCGGTATGCTGTCATAAGGGGCAACTCCCATGCCGGCAACAGTGTAGAAAGCACAGCCTATGCCCATCATTGCTATGCCGGCTGCCATGAAAATAATGCGCACCCACATACACGAAGGCTGCGCGGGCAGAAAGGTACGGTAAAACGAAGCCCGCAGCGCATCTGCAATTATGCTTATGAGGTACATGTTTGCGATGGTGCCGTAACCGATAAGGGAACGGTCGAAAAAAAGCGGAAACAGAAAAAGGGCGGAATTTATAATAGCCGACCACTGCCAAAACGCAAGTCCGGTTTTCTGCGCAATGGCGAGGTTTATGCACGAGCATGGGTCTGCACCGAGACCCGAATAAACCATAGCTGGGACGGCAAAGCCTATGATGACGACTCCGAGGGTGCAGAATAAAAACTTTTTCGGCAGCAGCCGGTCGTTCCTGATGGCTGAAAAAGCAGAATTCAGTTTCTTTTTCATCTATAACTATACCTTTTTCAGATTAAATTTTTAATGGCCTGAATTTTTACACATATGAACTTTTAGCTATGTAGTTATGGCTTTCGTATGCGGGGAACTAAAATAACCGCAAGTGTCCAGAATAATTCAAACAAAAGCAGTGCTGTGACAGAAAGCTGGCCTACGCCCGAGAATGCGGTGAAAAAAGCCACAAGTGCAAACCCGAGGGCGGCTCCAGCCGTCTGCAGTGCCACGCCAATGCTGATGTTGCCTTTCTGCCGTGTGCAGGCCGTGAGCATGCGCATCATGGCTGTGGTGCGGCCGTTTGTGGCGAACACTGCCGGTGCCCTTTTGGGCGGATGTGCCTGCAGGTGAGCATATATTTTACCGAGGCGTTCCGGAAGGATAGAAATTGAACTGCGGTTCAGCCCGAAACAGCTGGCTATTAACTCCGGTGTTATGTTTGGGTCGCGCGTGCGCACGAGAATGTTGATGCTGTTGTACTCAAGGCGGCGCAGTTCGACGGCGCGGCGGCGGTCAGTGCGGTAAAACACAAGGAACATTGCAACAAGGGTGCCGCCTGCTGCAAGGTAAACCGGTATTTTGCCAGCACGGAGGTATTTTTCCTCATAGTCATGTGAAGGCGCGTCTACACCGTGATGTTTTAGAAGTTCGCGGTTGCCGACAAGTATGAGCCGCCCGTCGACTTTTCCGGAAATGCCGAGCCCATCTTCGTACGCAGGGTGCTCAACATGGGGAAGTATGTCTGTGCGCGATTTAACTATCTGGCTGAACAGGCCGTTGAGAGTACCGCCGACGGACGCTGTGAGCGCTGTTGCGCCGAGTATTGCCTCATCTATGCGCTGGCCGGCAAAAGTCTGTATGCCGTTGAGGACAACAGTGCCGCGAGGAAATATATCCTCGGCATCGAGTATGACGGCGTTTGTCTTGCTGAACTGATCAATTGCGTCCCAGCCGACGGCCATGCTGCCGCAGCACTTCGCTATCTTGCTAAGGCGCGCCAGCGGGAGGTTTACGCTGAGCGACCCGCTGAACGGAACACATACGCAGGCAGAAGCGGTAAATGTGTTTAGCGCTAAGACCGGATTCTTTGTAAGCACGGCAGTTGCTATGCAGAGTAAAAGGCTGCCAATAAAGCCGGCGGGCGCAAGGTACTGCGATGTGTGTTCACTTGGGTCTGAAGTGGAATATGAATGTTCAAGAAAATGCTCAAGGAAGCCTGCCTTTGACTGGTATACAATTTTTGGATCTGGAATGCCGAATTCTTTTGTAAACTGTATTGCCGTGTTGTAGTCATCAAACGTCTGCACAGCATATTTCTGTTCTGAAGAGATTATAAAGTGAAAATTGTGCTTTATCCTTTTTGCCATGCTAAGCTTGCCGGCAGAATTGAGGAAAAGGGCGAATGCGGCGAGCGGCGCATAGAGGCGGCAGCCCGACTGCATGCCGGTAAACAGGAAAAGCACATTTTCGGCTATCGCCGCAAACACGGCGACAGAAGCGGCGCTGTCGGAATTTGCACGGAACCGGAACAGGCCGCTGAGGCCGCTCCATACTGCAGGTGCACAGAAAACAACCGACAGCACAAGAAATATAAGTTCCGAAACAAGGCATATTTTCGCAGTAAACAGACTATGTAGCTCCGGCGTAAGCAGCGCCGGATGTTCCCACGCAACGCCGAAGGCAGCTAAGATAAGGGTGAAGATGCCTGTTACTATAAAGCGCAGAGTCATTTTCCTGACGTTGGAAGCGATGTCGTTTGCAATTGACGGCGCATCTTCAGGCTTGTTGTAGTCGTCGATTTCTTCTTCTGGCGGCTTCTCTTCTGCTTCGGGCTCAGGGCTTTCGGTTTCGTCTGTGTCTTCATCCATGCCTATGAAGCGGAAATGCATTTTTGCCTCAGACGCTTCTTCTTTTTTCTCTTTCTGTACGGGAAGCTCAATAGGCGGTGCAGACTCCACAGGCTTTTTTGGGGGTTCTTCTTTCTCCGGTTCCATGCGTTTCTTTTCTTTCAGCTCTTGGACTGCCGGAAATGGTATGGGTTCAGGTGCATGGATAGGCTGAAGTCTGTATCCTATTGCTTCTTTTGCAAGAGCTTCTGGCAGAGTGTCAAGCTCAATAACATGGACGGGCACCTTATCGGCGCGGTAATGCGGAACACTGTGCTCGCAGGGCTCACGCTCTGCAGGCGGGGCAGGAGTCTCGTCTTTTGCACGCGGCGGCTTTTCAGGCTCTTTGACAGCATTCGGCGTTTCCTCGGCAGGTTTGGCTTCTTCTTCCGCGGCTTTTTGCGCTTTTGAAGGCGAAGTGCTTTCAGCTTCAGGCTTTTCAGCATTTTCGGCCTGCTGCGGTGTTTCCTGCGCACTTACTGTTTTTGCGGCAGGCATGGCTTCCGCTGTGCCGTCTGGCTTTTCGTTTTTATTCTCTGAATCTTCCGAGTTTAGCTGCGGAACGGGGGAAGGTTTCGGGCTTTCCTCCGGTTCCGGCTTTTCAAAAGGAGAAGGCTCCTCTATTGTGCCGTCTGGCTTTTCGTTTTTATTCTCTGAATCTTCCGAGTTTAGCTGCGGAACGGGGGAAGGTTTCGGGCTTTCCTCCGGTTCCGGCTTTTCAAAAGGAGAAGGCTCCTCTATAGGCGGACGTATATCGGGTTCCGTTTTTGGTCCAGGGATGACTGCAGGATGGACGAGAGGCTCGGTTAAAGGCTGTGGCGGCTGTTGAGGCGCCCTGTGCACATCTTCCCGGATTTCGGCTTTTTCTGCGAACATTTCTTCAGCATTCAAGCCAGCTTTACGGAAAATCTTTTCAAGGTGCCCTTTCCGCTTTTCGGACATAGGTTCATTCCCAGAAACAGCTTCCGGAGCATTTTCAGGCGGGGCTTCTGTTTTAGCTGATGTGTCCTCAGCAGATGCTTCAGGTTCTTTATCTGGTCTGCTGCCTGCATTATCTTCTTTTACAGCATTTTCAGGCGGACTTTTCTGCCAGCCTTCGGCAGGCTTCTCTTCTTCAGGCGCCTTGGCTGTTTTTTCTGTGTTCTGCATTGCCGGAGGTTCACTTTCGGTCGGATGATCTTCTCCGGCAGATTCCGCCTTAGCCTCCTGTTCTCTGAGCAGTTCCTCTTCTGCGCTTTTTATTTCGTCGGGGTCAAGCCGGATTGTCTCTTCGTATTCGCGCCTGTACTCTTCCAGCGGCTTCAGCTGCAGGCCATAGTAAATATCGTCTTCGGGGACGGTATCCTCATCTTCGCCTTTATGCCGCCAATGGAAAAAAGAATGCTTTTTCTTTTTGCGCGGTTTCCCACTGGGTGAAGAAGGATCCATACCGCCGTTTTCCATGTTAAGGGCCTGATGTGCACTGTTGACGATTTCGTCGGCGGTAAGGGGGGCAGTGTGGCTTTTTCCCGCAGCCGGTTTGCTTTCGCTCTCCGACCTGCCTCTGGCTTCGGCTGAAGCTTTGCTGGAGGAATCATCATTGCGCGGAACGCTTTTTTCATCTTTCATTATGATCCGCTCCCATAGATTACTTTGCCCGAATGCCTTTTCGCTGCCGGACGACTTCGTAGCATATAACTCCGCAGGCTACAGAAGCATTCAGTGAATTTATTTTGCCCAGCATTGGCAGAGATATTATAAAATCCGATTTTTCCTTCAGCAGGTGGCTGACTCCGAAACCTTCAGAACCGATGATAATTGCCGTGGGATCTTTGAAATCAGTCTCACACCAGTTTTTGCCTTCAAGGTCTGCCGCATATATCCAGACGCCGCGCTTTTTAAGTTCATCCAATGTTGAGGCGAGGTTGGTTGCGCGCACAACAGGTATATACTCCACTGCGCCGGCGCTTGCCTTGCCTACGGTCCATGTAAGGCCGACGCTGCGGCGTTTCGGGATAATTACACCGTGCGCGCCGGTGCATTCGGCCACACGGAGCACCGCGCCAAGGTTGTGCGGGTCTTCGAGGCCGTCGGCAATTATCAGGAAAGGCGGCTCTTTCCGCTCGGCGGCAAGTGCGAACACATCGTCCAGCGAAGCGTATTCCTTAGCAGCTGCAACAGCCACTATTCCCTGATGGACTGAGCCGGCGCACATGTGGTCGAGTTTGCGCGGGTCGGATTCCTTTATGGTAATACCCGCTTTTCTGGCTTTTGCAGCAATGAGGCCAAGGCTTCCGGAGCGGTCGCCGCGTGCAATATAAATGCTGTCTATGGTTCTTCCGCTTTTAAGTGCCTCAGAAACGGCGTTCCTGCCTGCGATAATTCCATCTGGCGTGTCTTTTTCTTTCTTATCCATCTATTAAAAACTCCTTAAAATTTCTTATTTTTTAATTTTATATACATTATATCACAAAATAACTTCTTTCCATATTGCAGGCAGCGGAAATTTTCAGCATCTGCGCTCGGCGGCAAAATGGTTTTAAACGCGCCCTTAATTCCCACGTCAACATTAAAACAGCAGATTTTCAGTATTTTATGGTTTTTCGGGGCATTTATACAAATGGTAATTTCACAGCGGGCATAAAGCAGTTGATAACTTGAAAATAACTGTTGAAAACCCTGTTGAAAATGTTGATAAGTCCAGAGTACAACCCCTGCGAATTGTTGATAACAAAAAGTTGATACATAAAAATCCTGCCGGCAGGCCGGACGGGTTTCAATTACGTTCTGTATTTGTCAAGAGTTGTAGAGAAAAAATTTTTATGATAGGATAAATTAAGACATAAAACGTGTGGAAAGGAACAAAAATGAATACTTTGATGGGAAACCTTGCCCAGACCCTTGACTGCGGCCAGTGCTTCCGGTGGGACCGCCTTCAGGACGGCACATGGGAGGGTGTCGCATATGGGAGATACCTGCATATAACGGAAGAAAACTTTTCCGATGTGCTGCGCGACCCGTTCTGGGCAGATTACTTTGACATGGGCACTGATTACGCTGGTATACGTGCTGGCCTGTGTGAAAAAGACAGCACACTTGCGGAAGCGGCGCACTATGCGCCTGAAATACATATTCTGCGGCAGGAACCATGGGAAGCACTGTGCTCGTTTATCCTTTCACAATGCAACAATATTAAGCGCATAAAAGGCATGGCCGCCCGTCTTTGCCGGGCTTATGGCAGGAATATCGGTAACGGCAGGTTCGCGTTTCCGGAGGCTGAAACGCTGGCTTTGGCAGATGAAGGCGACTTGCGCGCGCTTGGGTTCGGTTTCAGGGCGCCGTATGTTATAAGCGCGGCGAAAAGTGTTGCACAGGGCCGCATTGATTTTAAGGCGCTGAAAGTCATGCCGCTTAAAGAAGCGCGCGATGTCCTTACCGGCCTAAGCGGCGTTGGGCCGAAAGTGGCTGATTGCACGCTGCTATATGGCCTTCACAAGATGGATGCATTCCCTATGGATGTGTGGATGAAGCGCGCGATGAAAGTCCTGTTCCCCGGGAAAGACCCGTCATGGTTTGGGCCGTATGCAGGTGTTGCGCAGCAGTACATTTTTCATTACAGCCGTCATCATCCGGAGCTTTTTCAGTGCGCCTGATAAAGTAAAGATAATCAGATTATTAACAATCTTGCTTTTATTTTTACCCAAAAAGAGGTATAATGAACTCGTAAAATGAATTTTTTGAGAAATATAGAACAGGAGTGACAGCCAATGTCTTTGGTAAATACTAAAGAAATGTTCAAAAAAGCCTATGACGGCGGATATGCAATCGGAGCATTTAACATCAATAACATGGAAATCGTCCAGGGCATTACGGAAGCCGCTGCGGAGCTGAAGGCGCCGGTTATACTTCAGGCTTCGGCAGGGGCACGCAAATATGCGAACCCGCCGTACCTTATCCATCTGGTAGAAGCAGCAAACGACGAGCATCCGGATATCCCAATAGTGCTGCACCTCGACCACGGCCCGTCTTACGAAGTCTGCAAAGAATGCGTAGACGACGGCTTTACATCCGTAATGTTCGACGGTTCCTCAAAGCCTTATGAAGAAAATATTGCCGAGACACGCAAGGTCGTTGAATATGCACACAGCCATTCCCCGTATGTAACCGTAGAAGCTGAGCTTGGCCGTCTTGCAGGAATTGAGGATGCTGTCAACGTGAATGCTGACAGAGCTCAGTTCACAGACCCTGACCAGGTTCAGGACTTCGTAAAACGCACAGGTGTCGATTCCCTCGCTATTGCAATCGGCACAAGCCACGGTGCATATAAATTTAAGCCGGGCCAGAAGCCCCAGCTTCGCTTCGATATTCTGAAAGAGGTTTCTGACCGCCTGCCTGGATTCCCAATAGTGCTGCACGGTGCTTCATCGGTGCCGCAGGAATTCGTTAAGATGGTAAACCAGTATGGCGGCAAGATGCCGGACGCAATTGGCATTCCGGAAGAAATGCTGCGCAAGGCTGCCACAATGGCTGTCTGCAAAATCAACATTGACTCCGACCTCCGCCTTGCAATGACGGCAAGTGTGCGCAAGCATTTTGCTGAGCACCCTGACCATTTCGACCCGCGCCAGTACCTCGGCGATGGCCGCGATGCCATTAAGGCTTTGGTTGAGCACAAGATAAAAGACGTTCTTGGCTGCGTTGGGAAAGCCTAATTTATTTTATAACAGTATAAATTAGCTTGCGGCGGATAATATCCTCCGCAAGTTTGTTTTAAGAACCCATTCAACGCATTAAGCGGAGGATGGGTTCTTTTCAGCCTTTTTACTGCCCACTGAATCGGGAAGGGCACAAAGATATGCAAGCCAAAAATGCAGGCTGAAGAGGTAAAACAAACTCAGTGCAAAATAGGCTCACCGGAAATAAATCCGATGGGCCTCTCAGCAGAATCAACTAAATCCCCATGCTATTAAATGGCAAAAAAGCAGGCACTGAACCGATTGTCCAGTGCCTGCTGTATATTTATTTCCTGAATCTCCTTAGATGTTAGATGCCATTACCTTTTCTATTGCCATGGACAAATAAACGTTGCTATAGCATGTAGCAGACTCCAAAGATCCCAATACTGTATCCAGAGTAAAGCAATCTCTGTGCTCTGGATATTTTTTGATTAAAGTTTAAAGCCTGTTAAACCGCAGCTTTTTTGCTGGACAAAACGGCACCAATACCTGCTAAAGAAGCACATGCAATTGCTGCTGCGTGTATAGCCTCATTAGTGCTGTCACCTGTTTTTGGTGTCACATCTTTGTCGGAAGGTGAACCATGATTTTTGCTATCCATAGGTTCCACCTTAGGCTTTGAAGAGACATTGGGTGTAGGTTTAGATGAGGCAATTACCGGTGTTGATGAAGCAATTTTCGGTTGTGAAGAAGTTGGCTGCGAGGAAACCGGCTGTGAAGAAGTTGGCTGCGAGGAAACCGGCTGTGAAGAAGTTGGCTGTGAGGAAACCGGCTGTGAAGAAGTTGGTTGTGAAGAAACTGGCTTTGAAGAAGTTGGCTGCGAAGAAACTGACTGCGAAGAAGAATGCCCACAATCACAAGATGCTACAGATGTGAGACATGCCAGTGCGGGCACAGATGCCATTGGAGCCATTGAGGCTAACATGGCAACTGCAATTAGGCCCGACGCCAACTTTTTGAGCCCATTAGATCCTTTCATTAATAAATCCCCTTTCAAAACAGAAAGATTATTTTAAAAAAGCCACTTGACTGTAGAGTCATGCGACTCTTTTTGCCACAATCACGAGACGCCCGTCTTCCACATAGTTATAGCATGTGGAGAGTGTAAGCAGCTGGTCGCCAAACGTTGCGGATTCATTAATACTGTACTCCGACATTTTTTTGACGTTGTCTACGTATGTGTTGAAATCTGATTCTGTTTCAATATCTGGGTATTTATAATATTTAAAAACATTATCGCCTTTTCTGTAAACTTGGGAACGGAAAACTGAAATGATTTTATAATTGCTTATTCCATAGAGAGTATCAAAATGAATCATGGGGTGTTTATGGTAGTAATCTTCATGCAGGTAGTCGATGGTATCGGCAAATTCTGTTCCATCCCTCATGTTGTGGCCATAAACGAGATAATTCTTGCTCTTTTTAAGATCCGACTTTGCGTCCAAAAATGGAAGCCCGCGTGTTTCCGACTGCTTGTTGAAATTCCGGTGCAGATAATATTCAGAATCCTGCGGTGTCTGCATAACAGGATAATTGACAGAAGTGCCGTCAATTTTTATCCATGCGACCGCATCTCCGTTTTTTTGCCTTAACTTTTGAAACTGCGGTATGATTGTGTTTCCGCTATTTCCTGCAGAAAGATTATTGGCCGAAAATGCCCACGAGCGGAGCGAATCCATCTGGTTTTTGCTCGCCACAACACCTGCATGGTATGCTATCAGCCAGCAGATGCAGCCGAGTAAAACTGCAAGGAGAATTATTAAAACAGTTTTTTTCGTTCGGCTCATACTGTTGTTTTTTGCGATTAAATGATTCATGTATCAATTCACCTGATTATATTATTTTTAAGTTCTGGAATAATATATCACTCGAATTTTGTAATGTCAAGCAAGAATATATAGCATTTAGTTTTATTTTAGAAAATTTATATGAAATAATTAAGCACAAAACATTAACTCGATAAGTTTAGTTAAGCTAAAAATATGTTATTTTGTCCCATAAAATCTGAATTTGTCGAATCATGATGATAATGTTAAGTGAACAGAAAACAATGTAGAAAATAATAAAATTGCAAATTATAATTATTTTATTAAACTTTTAAAGACTGTAATTTTGCATTAAATAATTATTAATTATCATTTAAAAGCTACAAAAAATAGCGCAACGCAAATAACGGGCATGGGCAAAATCACTTGCATGAAAAACCGGTTGCTGCTGTAAAGCTTTGAAAAACGCAAATCGCCCGCAGAGAAAAATACTTTCCCTGCGGGCGGTTGTGCCAAGAGAAGTTCACAATTTAGTGGCTACGAAGCAATGGATGAGGCTGCGTTTAACAGAATGCCCCTAAATTTACCTAAATGCGGCCAAATTCCCGCAGACGATAGGATTTTTCTATCACCGGCGGGAATCGACATTTTTGTTTATATTATTACAATTTTGTTATCAATTTATTCACACATACGACAAAGAAACTTCAAAAGGGATTCATTGCCATGTAATAATTTAAGGATATTATAAAACTGTTGGTGAAATAAAGCACACGGTTTATAAAAGATGAGAAGTGCTTTTAGTTAAATGGCCACAAGTCCCTCATGTGAGGATTTATATTTTCATAATTACTTCCTCTTTCTCCTGCAGAAACGCCGCCTTTAAGGCGACGTTTCTGTTATCTATACGTTTATCTTTTCGGAAGGCCGGGGTAATCGAGAGTTGCGAAATAGTCTGCCGGCGTTTCAGCGCGGCGGATAAGTTTCACAGAGCCGTCGGCCTTGAGCAGAAGTTCGGCAGAGCGCAGCCTGCCGTTGTAGTTATATCCCATAGAATGGCCATGGGCGCCAGCATCATGGATTATGATAAAATCGCCCATATCGATTTTTGGAAGCATGCGGTCAATGGCAAATTTGTCATTGTTCTCGCACAGGCCGCCGACAATGTCATACTTATGGTCGCACGGCCAGTCTTCCTTGCCGCTGACAGTGACGTGATGGTAAGCTCCGTACATCGCAGGCCGCATTAAGTTGGCGGCGCAGGCGTCAAGGCCTATATATTCTTTATAAATGTGTTTTTCACGTATGGCTGTTGCAACAAGGCAGCCATAAGGCCCAAGCATGAAACGGCCCATTTCCGTAAAAATTGCTATGTCGCCCATGCCTTCCGGCACAAGTATCTCATTGTAGGCCTGTTGCACTTGACGGCCTATGGTGAGGATATCGGCAGGTTTCTGCTCTGGTTTGTAGGCAACGCCTATTCCGCCTGAAAGGTTAATAAAATCGATATGCGCACCTGTTTGGCGGTGAAGGCTGACGGCAAGGCTGAAAAGCTGTTTTGCGAGGATTGGGTAGTACTCATTGCCGGTTGTGTTGCTTGCGAGGAAGGCATGTATGCCAAAGTGCCTGGCACCGAGCTGCTGAAGGCGCCGGAATCCCTCGAAGAGCTGGCTGCGCGTAAAGCCGTATTTCGAGTCACCGGGGTTATCCATAATCTCATTGCTTGCTTTGAACACTCCGCCGGGGTTATAGCGGCAGCAGATTGTTTCAGGTATTCCGCAGAGACGGTTGAGAATATCTATATGAGTGAAATCGTCAAGGTTTATAATTGCGCCAAGTTTGCGCGCAAGGAGAAAATCGGCATCGGGCGTCTCGTTTGACGAGAACATAATGTCGTTCGTCCTTCCACTGAAACCGACTGTGTTTGCAAGCATCAGCTCGGTGTATGAGGAGCAGTCAGTGCCGAAGCCTTCGCCTTTCATTATTTCGAGTATATATGGGTTCGGCGTAGCTTTCACGGCAAAATATTCACGGTAGCCGCGGTTCCATGCAAATGCCTGCTTTACACGTTCTGCGTTTTCGCGAATGCCATTTTCATCGTAAATATAAAATGGCGTAGGATATTTTTTTGCAATCTTCGTAAGCTGCTCTTTCGTAACAAATGGTCTTTTCACTGCAATCTTCCTTCTGTCATGTGTCGGGTACTATTATCGCTTTTATTAGCTGCCAACTAAAAGTAAAACATTATAATAAATCACTATAACGGAGGAGGTGGACTTTGTCAAGGAAACATTTATTTTTGTGGGAAGGTATGGTAAATATTTTTTTAGGGGATATAATAAAAGTAAATAAACTTTCCTTTAAAGGCAGGGAAAAATTAGAAAGGAAGTAGGGCCATGGCTGTCATTACTCTTACGAAAGATAATTTCGATTCGGATGTCATTAAATCAGATATGCCCGTGCTTGTGGATTTCTGGGCTTCATGGTGCGCCCCGTGCAGTATGGTTTCACCAATCGTGGATGAGATCGGCAATGAAAGCGACAGCCGGTACAGGGTCGGAAAAGTAAACGTAGATGAGCAGCCGGAGCTTGCTGGGCGCTACAATGTAACAAACATACCGACGCTTATAGTTTTTAAGAACGGCAAGCCGGCTAAGACTGCGGTGGGTGCGCAAAGTAAGCAGGAAATTCTTGAGATGCTCGACAGTTAAGGAAAATATGCTGCGCTTTTTAATCTGCCCCGTCTGCATTTATGCAGGCGGGGATTCTTTTGCGCTGCCGGATCTTTTTTCGGGAATGCGTTTGCTTTTTGCGCACGTTATGGTAAGATTGAGAGCGGCAAACCTGAAAAGGGGCTGATAAGATGAAAGTGCTTGTCGATGCCGATGCCTGCCCTGTAAAGAAAATAATTGTGGAAGAAGCAAGGCGGCGCGGGATTCCCGTTACAATGCTGCTTGACACAAGCCATGAGTTGGACGACGGCTACAGCACGGTGATAACAGTCGACAAGGGGCGCGACAGCGCCGATATCCGCCTTGTTAACCTGATTGAGCCTGGAGACGTAGTAGTTACGCAGGATTACGGTGTTGCGGCCATGTCGCTCGGCCGCGGTGCAAAAACGCTAAATCAGAACGGCCTTATCTACAGTGATAAAAATATGGACCGCCTGCTTTTTGAGCGTGCCATCGGTCAGAAGATACGCCGTTCGGGAGGAAAATTCGGAAAAAACCGCAGGAGAGAAAGAGCTGATGATGAAGCTTTTATAAAGGCTTTCAGGATGCTTCTTGATGGCGGCCAAGGGAAATAAAGAGATCTTAGGAGGAAAAAGTATAAACCTTATGAAAAGTTATGATGTGGTAGTTGTCGGCGCCGGCCCTGCCGGAATTTTTACGGCGCTGGAGCTTGACCGGCTTGCGCCGGACAAAAAAATTCTTATTGTGGATTCGGGCAGCGACATAGAGCACCGCTCATGCCCTGCACGCACAACGGGGACTTGTTCGCATTGCGCCACGTGCAGCATTATGAACGGGTGGGCAGGCGCCGGCGCATTTTCCGACGGGAAGCTTTCCCTTTCGGAGCAGGTCGGCGGTAATATAACGGACTATATGTCAACGGAAAAAGCACAGGAACTTATCCGCTATGTGGACAGCATTTACCTGCACTATGGAGCGCCTGACAAAGTCTATGGCAAAGATGACAAATTTGCCGAAAAAGTGGCTTATAAGGCGCGCCGTGAGAATATCCAGCTCATACCGTGCCCTGTGCGCCACATGGGGACGGAATATTCATATCAGGTGCTGAAGGCGATGTACCATTATCTGAGCTCGCGCCCGAACTTTGAGTTCAGGGAACATACGACGGCTGAGTCGATACTGACGGAAAACGGCGTGGCCTGCGGGGTGAAGATGAAAAACCCGATAGGGAAAGAAGAAAGCATTCCGGCACAGTATGTTGTGCTCGCACCAGGGCGCGGCGGTGCCGAATGGCTGAGCCGCGCGGCGGAAGAACTTGGCCTGCCCGTCGCAAATAATGAGGTGGATATCGGCGTGCGCGTGGAGGTGCCGAATGCGGTGATGGATCCGTTGACAAAGCACCTTTATGAAGCAAAGCTTATTTATTACTCGGATACTTTCGAAAATAAAGTGCGCACTTTCTGCATGAACCCGGGCGGCATAGTGAGCGAGGAGCATTACGACACGCCAAGCGGCGGCATCGCCGTAGTAAACGGCCACTCCTATGCGGAAGAAGAGCGCCGCACCGAAAATACAAATTTTGCGCTGCTTGTTTCAACAAAGTTCACGGAGCCATTCAACCAGCCTATAGAGTATGGGCGGTATATTGCACAGCTTAGCAATATGCTTACGGGTGGCGGCATTATGGTGCAGCGCCTCGGCGACCTCCTGCTCGGCCGGCGCACTGACGCGACGCGCCTTAAAAAATCTACGACTGTGCCGACGCTTAAAACAGCGGTGCCCGGTGACCTTTCGTTTGTGCTGCCGCACCGCCACCTGACGAGCATTGTGGAGTCGCTGCGCGCGTTTGACAAACTTGCCCCCGGTCTGTACTCGAAAAATACGCTTCTTTACGGTGTCGAAGTCAAATTCTATTCTTCAAAAATAGGCGTTAAAAATAACTTCGAAACAGATGTTAAGAACCTTTATGCCATAGGCGACGGCGCAGGGATAACCCGCGGCCTTATGCAGGCTTCCACCACAGGGGTTGTTGTGGCGCGCGATATTGCAGCAAGGTAAAGCTGAAAACAACAAAAGCGCTGCCCCAGTTTTAGCAGTGGGGCAGCGCTTTTGTGCATTTTATTGCGCATTCATGAAGCATACGCTTTACGGTAATGGCTGATGGCGCTGTCAAGCGCTTCGGCTATAAGCTTATGGCCGGCTTCGCTTGGGTGGATGCCATCCATACATATAAGTTTTTCGTAGTGCCGCATTTCAAGGAAAGGAGTGGTTATGTCCACAAACGGTGTATGTGTATCGTTTGCAAGTCGGCAGACAGCAAAATTGTACATTTCGTGCCAGCGGTAGATGTGGCCGGTGTCGCCGAGCCATTTAAGGATATTGTCTGCGTTAAGCCCGCGGGAAATCCATGAAAAATACCTGTTCGGCTCAATGGGCGGCAGCGACAATATGACAGGGCAGCTGCCGGCCGCTCTGATTTCCTGAACCATCTGTGTGTACTTCTGCACAAAGATGCCCATAGGTGTCTTCGCCTGGAAGTCACTTTCCGGGTTGGCAGCCACCTGCGGCCAGTTTAAGTCGCAGTCATTCCCGCCGAACTCAAGAAGGACATGGTCGTACTGGCTGAGCTCGCAGCGGTGCTTCAGGAGTTCTTTCATACCCCTTGTGACAGTAGAGCCGAAGCGGCTGTAATTCTTCACGGTTATGCCGGAGCTTTCCTGTATACGGTTTACAAAACTGTCTTTTAGCAGAACATATTTTTCCTCAGTGCTTTTGAGCACAACGCCTTTTGCGACGGAATCGCCAAAAATACAGACGGAATCTATCATTTTGGAATACCTCCATAAGCTGCCTACAATCCGTAATACTTTGTTATCTAATATTAAAAACTATATAGTATAATAAACGATATGTCAATGCCGTGCGGTCGTTTTATGCGGACTTTATGTTCCGGCAGGGCCATGCGTGCGGCTATTGCCTTTTTTAAAAAAATGCGTATAATTGTAAACAGTAATAATTACAATTACTGTTATCCCCAATTCGGAGGAATAATATGTCCGAATGCTTCAATTATACCAGCTATTCATCTTTTATGGAATATCTGTGTTTATTCCGCGAAGAAAAATACGCGGAATTCCAGCGGCGCATTATCCCGGGTGAAAAGATAATCGGCGTGCGTATGCAGCGCCTGCGACAGACTGCAAAGCAGATTGCGAAAGGCGACTGGAGGCGCTTCCTTGATGAAGCGCGTGAAGATACAATGGAAGAGGCGATGGTTGAGGGCCTTGTAACAGGCTATGCGGAGATGCCATATGAAGAGAGCCTCCGGCGCACAGCGGCTTTTGTGCCTAAAATCAGGAGCTGGGCCGTATGCGACAGCTGCACTTCGACATTAACCTTCCTTAAAAAAAACAAGGAGCGGTCTTTCAGGTTTATAGAACGGTATTTCTCGGCGGAGGGTGAATTTGCAGTAAGGTTTGCCGTTACCGCCTCGATGGACTTTTTTATTTCTGAAGGATATCTCGGCAGGCTGTTCAGCAACTATGATGGGATAAAGCATGACGGGTATTATGCTAAAATGGCAGTTGCGTGGGCCGTTTCCATGTGCTTTTTAAAGTTCCCGAAGCGCACGGTGGAATATCTGTACAGCAGTAGGCTCGATGATTGGACGTATAATAAGGCACTCCAGAAAATAATTGAGTCAAGATGCGTAAGCGATGAAACAAAGCAGTCGATACGCCTGATGAAGAGAAAGGTAAAAAGGTGATTGATTTATGGTAGACAACAGGAAATGCGCAATCATAGGATGTGGTTTTGTTGGCTCAAGCTCGGCGTTCAGCCTCATGCAGAGCGGCCTTTTTTCCGAAATCGTGCTGATAGATACAAACACGGCGCGTGCGGAAGGCGAGGCAATGGACTTAAGCCATGGCATACCATTCTCAAACCCGATGGAGATACACGCGGGCAGCTATGAAGATATTTCCGACTGCGGCATAGTGATAATCACAGCGGGCGCAAGCCAGAAACCGGGTGAAACAAGACTCGACCTCGCGGGCAAAAATATCGGCATTTTCCGCCAGATAATACCGGAAATCGTTAAGCACAACAGCGAATGCACACTCATGATAGTTGCAAATCCGGTGGATATCCTCACATATGCGGCGCTTAAGATTTCGGGGTTTCCGGCTAACCGTGTAATTGGCACAGGGACGGTGCTTGACACCGCCCGCCTGCGCTACCTGCTTAGCTGCCACCTGAAAGTGGACAGCCACAGCATCCATGCTTTCATTATCGGCGAGCACGGCGACAGCGAGCTTATAGTAGGGAGCAGCGCAAACATTTCCGGCGTTGGAATTTACGATTTCTGCCACCAGTGCGACTGCCACAAATGCCATGACTTTATGAAAAAACTTGGCGACGATGTGCGCAACAGCGCGTATGAGATTATTAAGAAAAAGGGTTCTACCTATTACGGCATTGCCATGTCGGTTCGCCGCATTGCGGAATGTATACTGCGCGATGAGCACTCTATAATCCCTGTTTCGAGCCTTATCGAGGGCCATTATGGCCTCCACAACATCTGCATAAGCGTGCCGACGGTAGTCGGAAGCGGTGGTGCAGAAAAAGTTGTGGATATTCAGTTGAACAGCGACGAGCAGCACAAACTTGAGTCTTCGGCGCAGTCACTGCGCAAAGTGCTCGACAATTTTCACATTTAATAAAAAATCTCATCACATATTTTGCCATGCCACGCTCTGGCATGGCATTTTTATGTATATGTAAAGGTAAAATCCGGACTTCTGAAGAAATGCAAAATATGTGGTTGACAAACTGGCTTATGCGGGAATATAATATACGTGTTAGTTAAGGCTAACTCATTAAATACGGCCGGGAGCCGAGAAGAAAAGAGGGGACGATATGGCAGAAAAAACGCTCGACACATTGCCAATCGGGGAAAAAGCAAAAATCACTCAGGTAAAGGGGGAGGGTGCGCTGAGACGCCATCTGCTTGACATGGGCCTTACTCCGCATATAGAAGTCATGGTGCGCAAAGTTGCGCCAATGGGCGACCCAATCGAGATTCAGCTGCGCGGCTATGAACTTACGCTGCGGCTTGATGATGCCAAAAATATAATAGTTGAGGGGTGACAGCAGATGATTTTTGCCTTAGCGGGGAACCAGAACTGCGGCAAGACAACTTTGTTTAACCAGATTACAGGTTCAAACCAGCATGTTGGCAATTTTCCCGGCGTCACCGTAGAGCGCAAAGACGGCGTTATACGGGGCCATAATTCCGCAACGGTAGTTGACCTGCCGGGGATTTACTCACTTTCGCCATACACAAGCGAAGAAATTGTCACCCGCGATTTTCTGCTAAAAGAGCATCCTGATGGGATAATAGACATTGTGGATGCCACAAATATTGAACGGAATCTCTATTTGAGTATGCAGCTTATCGAACTGGACATTCCAATGGTGATTGCGCTTAATATGATGGATGAAGTAAAGGCAAACGGCGGGACTGTGAAGGTAAAAGAACTTCAGGAGCAGCTCGGTGTGCCGGTTATCCCTATAAGCGCCAGCAAAAACGAAGGAATCGAGGATCTGATAGACGCCGCTATTGACACGGCGCGAAACCGGCGCCTGCCAAAAAGGCAGGATTTCTGCAGCGGTGCCGTACACAGGACGATTCACTCGATAGCGCATATGATTGAGGATCACGCCCAGCGGATACATGTGCCGCCGCGCTTTGTTGCAACAAAGCTTGTTGAAGGCGACAAACCCATGGAAAAGGCTTTGGCGCTTTCACAGAATGAGATTGAAATGATAGGGCACGATATCACGGAGATGGAGAATGAGCTCGGTACCGACCGTGAGGCAGCCCTTGCAGACATGCGCTACTCGTTCATTGAGAAGCTCTGTGCGGCAACGGTAGTGCGGATGGGTGAGTCTAAGGAGCATAAGCGCAGCGTGCGCATTGACAGGATACTTACGGGGAAATTCACCGCCATTCCGATTTTCATCGCCATTATGGTACTTATCTTCTGGCTGACTTTCGGCGTGATAGGCAAATTCCTGTGCAACCTTCTCTCAGATGGAATCGATGCACTTACGGCGGCTGTTGCCAGTGCCCTCACAGCTTACGGGATAAACCCCGTAGTAAAATCGCTCATAATCAACGGCGTTTTCATGGGGATAGGGAGTGTGCTCCAGTTCCTGCCGATTATTGTGGTGCTTTTTATTTTTCTGTCAATTCTGGAAGACAGCGGTTATATGGCGCGCATTGCGTTTGTGATGGATAAGCCCTTGCGGAAGATAGGGCTTTCGGGCAGAAGCTTTGTACCGATGCTTATCGGGTTCGGCTGTTCGGTGCCGGCGATTATGTCGTCGCGTACATTGTCAAGCGAGCGCGACCACAAGATGACTGTATTTTTGACACCGTTTATGAGCTGCAGCGCAAAGCTGCCGATTTATGCCGTATTTGCGGCGGCATTTTTTCCGCGCAATGCCCCGCTTGTAATGATTATTATTTACCTTTTCGGCATAATGATAGGCATTATAAGCGCATTGCTCATGAAGTCGACTATATTTTACGGCAATCCGGTTCCGTTTGTAATGGAGCTTCCGAATTACCGCATGCCGAGCGTGAAAACAGTGCTGCGCCTTGCATGGGACAAGGCAAAAGATTTTCTCGTGCGCGCATTTACAGTCATTTTTACGGCAACAATTATAATATGGTTCCTCCAGACGTTCGATGCGCGTTTCAATGTAGTTACATCAAGCCAGGACAGTATGCTTGCCGCGATAGGAACCTTCATAGCGCCGATTTTCGCCCCGCTTGGATTTGGAGACTGGCGTGCTTCTACAGCGCTGATAGCCGGCTTTACTGCAAAGGAAGCTGTCATAAGCACGTTGGCAGTGCTGACAGGCACAAATACGGGGGCACTTGGCAGCGCCCTCGCAAAAATCTTCTCACCGCTCACGGCTTTTTCATTCCTTATATTTACATTGCTTTATACGCCGTGTGTTGCAGCAATCAATGCCGTGCGCAGCGAGCTTAACAGTGTGAAAAGCGCCGTTGGTGTTGTCCTTTACCAATGCGGCGTGGCGTGGATAGCAGCGTTTATTGTCTACCACATCGGTCTGCTTTTCGTTTGACTGGATTAAGAAATGATATAAAATAATGGGCTGCAGAGTGCGGCAGAACAGGAAGTACGGTTTGAAGTCTCTGGATTATATCATAATTGCTGTTGTAGCGGTTTTGCTGTTTTTCGCCATACGGCATTCAGTGAAGCACCGCAATGAAAACTGCAACGGTGAATGTTCATCGTGCCCGTACAGCAACGCGTGCAAACGCAGAAAAAATAACGGCGGCCAATAAAAAACCATTTTCCGTGCACGGAACTCTTAAAGTGCCGTGCACGGCACTTTTTTTTGCCCGCTTGTATGCCTAAAATTATTGCATAATAATTTGTGAAATATTCATAATAATAAAGCACATTATCCCAAAGATTTATTGCTATAATCGAAAAGCGGTAAATGTGGCGGTTTGGAGAGACATAAAAGAGGCTGCCGCATATAATGAAATCATACCACCACGTGGAGAATACCGCTTCAGGCCTGGAATATCAGCTGACTTGGATTGCCACGGGAGGGGAAAGGCTGAAAAAAAGCAGGGATTTAAAATGCTGTACCGATTGGCTGGCAGGATGGCAAAAATTTGTAAATTAAAATTTTTTGAAGTTTTATGTATCAGCTATTGCATTTTTGCAAGAAATGTGTATACTTAAAGCTAAGAACAAAGGTGTTCAGGGTTGCTTGGCAGCCGTGAACACCTTTGTTATTTTTATGCATCAGCGCTGATAGAAAATCACGGAAGGAAGGTCTGCTCTTATGAATGCTGCAGAAAACAAACGCGGCAGGAAATGCGGAAAAGAAAAATTGATTTCCATTTCCGCACTTTATGTGCTTTCGGTTCTCATTGCGCTTGCGGGGGCTGCGTTCAGTATTGCAAGCTTTACAGAAGGAATTTATTTTCCAGTTTTGTCATGCCAGGTGCCGGGAGCAGTATTTGGTGTGGTGATACTTTATCTCGGCATAAGGTATTTTTTTTCTGTCCGGAAACTGAAGGCTGAGGTCTACAGGCCGGATTCGACCTTTTCCTGGGACAATTTCAGGAAAAACCATAAACATAAAGTCTGAACAGTGGAGGGATAGGAACTCATGAAAAAACATAAAAAGGGCCTTGCCGTCGTTGGAATCCTGCTTGTGCTGGCCGTGATGGCCGTAATTGTTTTCAATGATGTGCACACCCATAATGCTGCAGACCCGACGGGCGCGACATATGCAGCCGTAAAAGGCAGCGAAACGCTGAAAGGCGTGGCCTCGACGGCCAACAAAGCGTATTTAGGCGCAAATTATATATGGATTATGATTTGCGCCTTCCTGGTATTCTTTTTCCAGTGCGGTTTTGCCATGGTTGAAACGGGGTTCTGCAGGGCGAAGAACGCGGCTCACACCATGACGATGAACTTCATGGTCTTTCTTGTTGGTGCTGTCGGCTATTTCCTTGTGGGCTTTGCACTGCAGATGGGCGGCTCAGGCGGTGCCGCGGGCCTTGGGTCTGGTGGCGCGGCGCTGAACGGCATGCTGAGCATACCCGGTTTCGGTGGTATACTCGGGTATAAGGGCTTCTGCCTTAACGGCACATATGATGCAGGTATTTATGCCCTTTTCTTCTTCCAGATGGTGTTCATGGATACGACCGTCACGATACCTACGGGCGCAATGGCAGAGCGCGTGAAATACTCAGCCGTCGTAATAACTTCTTTCTTTATTTCAATGTTCCTGTACCCGCTTTTTGCCAACTGGGTATGGGGCGGCGGCTGGCTCTCGACTCTTGGCAAGAACTTTGGCCTTGGCCATGGCGTCGTTGACTTTGCGGGCTCTGCTGTTGTGCATTCTATGGGCGGCATGCTGGCGCTTGCCGGTGCGCTCGTCATAGGGCCGAGAATCGGGAAGTTCAAAAAGGACGGGACGTCACGGGCGTTCCCCGGCCACGATATCCCAATGGCAATTATCGGGACCATAGTGCTGTTTTTCTGCTGGTTCGCATTCAATGCGGGCTCGACACTGAATGCTTCAGATTTCAGGCTCTCCGTTGTTGCGACGAACACCATGATTTCCGGGGCGATTGCGGGCCTTGTTGCCATGTTTTACATGTGGGGCAAGTATGGCAAGCCGGACCCTTCGATGACGGCGAACGGCTGCCTTGCGGGCCTTGTTGCCATTACCGCACCGTGCGCCTTCGTTGATGGGGCTTCGGCATTCATCATTGGTTTTGTCGCAGGGCTGCTTGTATGCGCTGCCGTTCCTTTTGTGGAAAACAAGTTGAAAATTGATGACCCGGTTGGGGCAATATCGGTGCACTGCGTGAACGGACTTTGGGGAGTTATTTCAGTCGGGTTGTTTGCAGACGGAAAATACGGCGACGGCCTTAACGGTGTGCCGGGAGGAGTTAGGGGCCTTTTCTACGGCGATGCCTCTCAGCTTGTGGCGCAGCTTATAGCTGTGGCAATGCTGTTCGTTTGGGGTTTCGGTGTATCTTACCTGTTTTTCCGCATACTCGACAAAACGTGGGGATTGCGTGTAGACCCGGAAGTTGAGCTTGAAGGCCTTGACATACCTGAAATGGGCGTTCTTGCCTATCCTGACACACAGCTGATACGCTGCGAGCTTGACGAAGTTTCAAGTGATGACGCTGATATTAAGCAGCTTGAAAGATTCAAGAATTTTAAAATGCACCCTGATGCCGAAAAAGCAGAGAAGCCGGTGAGCGCCGAGAAAGCTGTGCCGGTAGTTGTGGATGAATCCGCAAAATCAGCTCCTGCTGTGCGCAATGCTGTTAAGCTTACGAAAGTTACTGTGCTGATGAAAGAAGGCAGGTTTGAGAAATTCAAGTCGGCGATGAATAATATTGGCATTACAGGAATGACTGTAACGCATGTGCTGGGCTTCGGGGCTCAGAAGGGCCGGCCTGAATTCTACCGCGGAGTTTCTACGGAAGTCAACCTGCTGCCGAAGGTGCAGGTCGATATGGTGATTGCAAAAGTGCCCGTGCGGGATGTTGTTGAGACAGCGAAAAAAGTCCTTTACACCGGCCATATCGGCGACGGCAAAATATTTGTGTATGATGTGGAGAATGCCGTTAAGATACGCACGGGCGAAGAAGGCTATGAAGCGCTGCAGGGCGACTGACATACTGCAATAAAATTTATTCATTTCTACACAGGCAGCCAGAAAGTTATTTTTGATGGGTCTGCCGGGCTAAAAAAAGTGCGCCTTGATTTTGGCTTTACGGGCCATCTCAAGGTGCACTTTTTATAAATTGAGGGCTTTAAATGCCAAATGTCATATAATAGCGAGGACTACGAAATTAAGAACAAACAGAAGGGTTATGACAAGAAGCATTGGATGTATTTCCTTGAACTTGCCCTTTACGGCTTTGATAATGCAGTAGAAGATAAATCCGGCGGCTATGCCGTATGAAATGCTGTAGCAAAGGGCCATGAAAATACCTGCGCCGAATGCCGGAATCGCTTCTTCAAGGTCAGTCCAGTTTACTTCCTTAAAGGAGCTTAGCATCATTATGCCTACGGCGATAAGTGCCGGAGCCGTTGCACAACTCGGAACTGCGCTCACGAGCGGAGCGGCAAAAGCGCTTAGCAGAAAGAGGATGGATGTAAACACGCTGGTGAGGCCTGTGCGGCCGCCTGCCGCAATGCCTGCGCTTGATTCGACGAAAGTCGTGACGTTTGATGTGCCTATAACGGAACCGATAGATGTTGCGCATGCGTCTGCAAACAGCGCACGGTCCATTTTAGTTGAGAAGCCTTTGCCTTTTGAAAGCGCATTTTCATCAGAAATATCAAAGATGCCGCTTTTGGAGCCTGTGCCGATAAGAGTGCCGACTGTGTCAAACATATCTGTCATGCTGAAAGCGAAGATAGTCATGAGCACTACAGGCAGTTTGTCTGCACTTGAAAAAAGGCGCGGCATGCCCTGAGGGCCGAAAGCTGCGCAGAAAGTCATAGGGAGCTGCTGCACAGCCTGCGAAAGGCTGATGCTGGTTGCGCTGTTTATCTTCGTGACACCACACGGTATGCCGAGGGCCGTAATGGCGGCTATGCTGATAAGGATAGCGCCAGGGACGTTTTTAACGAGAAGTACCAGTGTGAGTATGATGCCTGCAATGGCAAGCAGAACGCCTGGCGTGTTGAGCTTTACAATTTCAGGGACAGCGGCGGAGCTTACGGTGATTGCCATTTTGCTGACGTTGGCTATTTTATTTGTGCCGTTTGCCGGTATGTACTTTCCTCCGTCAACTGCAAATTGGAGCAGGCCGGCGTTTTTGATGCCGATATATGCGATAAAAATACCAATGCCGCCGCCGATTGCGTACCGCAGACTCTGCGGAATAGAGATGATGATAAGGCGGCGGAGCTTAGTGACTGTGATGATGATATTGAAAACGCCGCAGACGAAAACCATTGCAAGTGTTTCCTGCCATGTAAACTTAAGTGCCATGCAAACGGTGTAGGTGAAAAATGCGTCCATGCCTAAACCAGGCGCCTGTGCGTAAGGGACGTTTGCAAACAGCCCCATGATGAGTGTGCCGGCGATAGCCGACAGGATCGTTGCAAGGAACACAGCGCCCCACGGCATGCCAGCTTGGGAAAGAACGGACGGATTGACCATGATGATGTACGCCATTGCGAAGAATGTCGTTGCACCGGCAACTGCCTCACGGCCAACAGTCGTGTTGTTGCCTTTCAGGTCAAAAAAATCACCCTTGGGATGAATGGGATGCATAGGTTTAATGTCTTCCATGAAATTCTGTCCTCCATTTCACTGATAAAAAAATTACCCCGCAATTCTGATGTAGGGCTTTTGGTTGACAATATTAGTCTACATTTTTACAGTATAATGCACAATATCTTATTTACACAAATTTCAGGTTTTTGAAACAAATTATTCATACTTTTCGGCAGGAAACTTATATTTAATACATGATGTCAAAAAAATATGTCAAAATATAAAAAATGGCCGGCTTCCATTTTAAAAATGAAAACCGGCCATTTTAAATTATGCAGATATTATTTCAGGCGCTCTTCGAGGCCGTTAAGCTCGTCGCTAAGTTCCTGCGGCAGTCTGTCGCCAAACTTCTTGAAGAGTTCTTTGATTTCGCCAGCCTCTTTCATCCAGTCGTTTTTGTCGACTTTGAGGATGCCCTTCAGGGTATCTTCGCTCATGTCGAGGCCGTCAAGGTTTATATCCTCTGGTTTTGGCAGATAGCCTATAGGTGTTTCAACAGCGTCTACGGTGTTGTCGCAGCGCTTAAGCATCCATTCGAGCACGCGGAGGTTGTCACCGAATCCAGGCCAGATAAAGTTGCCGTTTTCATCGACACGGAACCAGTTGACGTTGAATATCTTCGGGGCCTTGCTGCCGAGCTTTTTGCCCATTTCAATCCAGTGTGCAAAGTAGTCGCCCATGTTGTAGCCGCAGAACGGGCGCATTGCCATTGGGTCGCGGCGGACAACACCTACGGCGCCGGTGGCTGCTGCCGTTGTTTCGGAAGCCATGGTGGAGCCTACGAAAACACCGTTGTTCCAGCTGCGTGACTGGTAAACGAGAGGTGTGAGGCGGGCGCGGCGGCCGCCGAAGATGATGGCGGAAATCGGCACGCCATTGTCTGAATTGAATTCAGGGCTCAGGCACGGGCAGTTCTTTGAAGGTGCTGTAAAGCGGCTGTTCGGGTGAGCGCCTTTTTCTTTTGACGTTGTGCCGTCCCACGGTTTGCCTGTCCAGTCCACGCCATTTTTCGGCGGGTTGTGGTCAAGGCCTTCCCACCACACTGTCATATTGTCTTTGTTAAGTGCAACGTTTGTGAAGACTGTGCCGGACTTTGTGGTTGCGAGGGCGTTCGGGTTAGATTTTTTGTTTGTGCCTGGAGCTATGCCGAAGAAGCCGTTTTCAGGGTTGATGGCCCAAAGCCTGCCGTCAGGGCCGATGTGCATCCATGCTATGTCGTCGCCGACAGTCCATGTCTTGTAGCCCTTATTGCGGTAAACTTCCGGAGGAATAAGCATTGCAAGGTTTGTCTTGCCGCAGCCTGACGGGAACGCAGCCGCAACATATTTGATTTCGCCCTTTGGGTTCTGGATGCCGAGGATAAGCATATGCTCAGCCATCCAGCCTTCGTTTTTGCCGAGGTAGGAAGCAATGCGCAGCGCAAAGCACTTTTTGCCGAGGATAACATTTCCGCCGTAAGCCGAGTTGACGGAAATTATTGTGTTATCTTCAGGGAACTGGCAGATGTAGCGCTTTTCAGGGTCAACGTTGCACTTGCAGTGCAGGCCGCGAACCCAGTCATTGCTGTTGCCAAGTGTATCCCATACGTTTTGGCCAACACGTGTCATAATGCACATGTTGAGCACGACATAGATAGAGTCGGTGATTTCCACACCAATTTTTGCGAACGGTGAGCCTACAGGACCCATCGAATACGGAATTATATACATTGTGCGGCCCTGGTAACTGCCGCGGGCAATGTCGTACAGCATTTTGTATGTTTTCTGGGGATCCATCCAATGGTTGCTGGGGCCTGCGTCCTCTTCTTTGCGTGTGCAGATGAATGTGCGGCCTTCTACACGGGCAACGTCGTTAACTGCTGTGCGGTGCAGGTAGCAGCCCGGCATTTTCTCCTGATTTAATTTAACGAGTTCACCGCTTTTGCAAGCTTCGGCACGCAGTGTTTCAAGCTGCTGCTCAGAACCGTCAATCCAGAGCACCTTGTCCGGACGAACGAGTTCTTTCATTTTCCCTACCCATTCAAGAACTGATTTGTTCTGTGTCATAATTTCTCCTTTCGGTCCAAGACCAGTTGAAATTTGAATTTATATTGTTGAGTATCCTGATACACTAACAAATATACATCATTCGTTTACTGAATTCAATGATAAAAGCATGAAATTGTTAAACTTTTAGCAAATTTTTATACCGGCCTGAAAACCAATTTTTTTCCAGCGGCTAAAAAACTTCCATTATCCATATTATGAATATAATAGAAAGCAGTTATGCAAAAAAACGTAAAATGTATTGACTTTTCATATTGCCGGTACTCAGCCTGCATCTACCGGCATTTCAGCGCAGGCGTTGAGGTCAGGCCCTGCTGTGTGGCCTGCAAGAAATTCATAGTACCCTTGTGCGCCCACCATGGCCCCGTTGTCGCCACAGTAGCAGAGCTGCGGGCGGTAGAATTTCAGGCGGCGCCTGCGGCATTCGCTTTCCATTGTTCGGCGCAGCAGGGCGTTGGCCGAAACGCCTCCGGCAATGGCGAGCTTTTTTGCACCGGTTGCTTCCGCCGCCGCAAAAAAGTTCCTTGTGAGGCAGTCAACGACAGCTTTGCGGTACGAGGCGGCAAGGTCGGGTATATTTAGTTCTTCACCGCGCTGTCTGGCGTTGTGGATGAGGTTTATGATGCTTGTTTTAAGGCCAGAAAAGCTGAAATCATACGGCGCGCCGTCTATAGACGGGCGCGGCAGCCGGTAGGCTTTTTCATTGCCTTTTTCCGCAATTTTATCGAGCTTGGCGCCGCCGGGGTAAGGGATGCCCATAGCGCGTGCGGCCTTGTCGAAAGCCTCGCCAGCAGCGTCGTCGCGCGTGCGGCCGAGGACGCGCAGCTTTGTGTAGCCGTTTACTTCCACTATGTGTGTATGGCCCCCTGAAACAACAAGGCAGAGGAACGGCGGTTCCAGTTCGGGGAACGCAATGTAATTTGCCGCGATGTGTGAGCGCAGGTGGTGCACCGGCACAAGCGGCTTGCCGCTTGAAAGCGAGAGGCCTTTTGCAAAGTTGACGCCGACGAGCAGGGCGCCTATAAGGCCAGGCGCATAAGTCACAGCTATGGCGTCTATGCCGGCAAGGCTTGTACCGGCGGCGTCGAGAGCTTCCTGCACCACGCCGACTATGGCTTCACAGTGGCGGCGCGAGGCGATTTCAGGCACCACGCCTCCGTACAGCTTATGCTCGTCTACTTGTGATGCGACTATATTGGAAAGGACGGTGCGGCCGTTTTCGACGACTCCGGCGGCCGTTTCGTCGCAGGAACTTTCTATCCCGAGTATTTTCATTATGGCTTCCCCTTAAAAATTATAAATTTTGCTGTATGTGCTTTCCGGAGATATGCTATGGCACGGGCATGCACCCTTTGCTGAAGCGCAGAGTAAATATGAGGGCATCTTCCTGCGGAAGGCTGTAGTAGCCACGGCGCCTGCCTTCTTCCTGAAAGCCAAGGCTTTTGTAAAGGGCGATGGCAATGCTGTTTGAAGCCCTTACTTCAAGCGTTATAAAAGATGCATTGCGGCGCTTTGCCTCACCAATCAGGTGGAGCACCAGCGCGCGCCCTATCCCCATTCGGCGGAACTGCGGAAATACAGCGATATTGTTTATATAACATTCGTCCATTACACAGCTCATGCCCGCATAGCCGGCAGCAGTGCCGCAGAACTCGGCAACTGCGAAAAATGAAGTCCCTTTCCCGAGCTCGGCAGCAAGGGCGGCACGGGACCACGGCATTGAAAAGCATATTTTTTCAAGCTCTGCAAGTGTGTTAAGATGACGCCCAGCCATGGGTACGATGCTGAGCCCGTCAATCATTGGGCTGCACTTCTGTATTTTCCTTTTGCCTGCGTGCGAGTGCCACAATGCTTGCGCCGACAAGTATGAGGCAGAACAGCATCATGATCGAAAGCAGTTTGAGATTTATAAGATTCATGCTGAACAGGAACCCGCATACAACGACGGTTGAGCTGAATACGGTTATAATTGGCACGTAAAACTTAGCAGGGAAGTAAAAGGCAAATATGACAGATAAGATATCTGCGGGGTAAAAGTAGCGCTCGTGCATATGCGGCAGGAAATACGGCACAAAAATCACGGAGAACAGGGCAAGTGTGGCTATAGAGCTGTCTGTAAGCTGAAAATTCAGCCTGCGTAGCAGCAGGACTGCTGCGAGCGAAAGCAGTATACCACAAATTGCAAAAACAGCGCCGGCAGTTTGGGACATCTGCTCTGGAAACCATGCCGCAAGGTTAGGGAGGTTCATGCATATATCGGTGTATTCGTGTGCCTGCCGGAAGTAAACTGTCATAAGTTCACCAAAATTTCTCCCCATCAGTGCGGCGGGAAGTATTGAGACTACATAGACAGCAGGAAACACAAGGATGCTCCTCCATTGGATTTTATGCTTTAAAAGCATCAGCAAAATGAACGGCGCAAGGAAAACAGTCTGCAGTTTGAAGACAAACGCAATGGAAAAAGCCGTTATGGCTGCGTACTGCCTGTCTTCCATAATATAATACACACAGGCGAGCAGTGCAGCCGTGTAGATAGAATCGCACTGCCCCCATACGGCGGAATTCAGGACAACGCTCGGCAGGAAAAGGATAATGGCATATGCGAGTTCACCCTGAAACTTTTTGCCTTTGCGCTGCACTATGCGCATGGTAAAGCAGGCCATGATGATATCACCGGCAAAAGACAGCATCTTTATAAGCACAATGTCCGGTGCAGGTATATATGTAAGCAGCGCCAACAGGTAAAAATACGGCGGCATATAGTCGCCTATGTTGTGGCCTATGGCAGCAAGGCCGCCGCATGCCTTAAGCTCCATGAACCAGCCGTGAAGGAACTGATAGTAATCTGCCGATGCGTATGGGAAAAAATAGAAACGTACAAAAAATGCCGCCACAGTTACGGCAGCGATGAAAACAAGATGTGCCGCCAGTGCAGATGGTTTACGCTCGCTCATAATTCTTGCCTCCACTGTATGATTTTTTTATGCACCGCTGGATTCAGGCGGGCTGTTTTGCCGCCGGTAAACCAGAAAATCAAATTCAATTTCCGTATCAAGGACTTTTGCCTGCTTCAAGCGTTCGCACCCTTCCTTAGGCGTTTTCCACCAGTAAGGCGTCATAGCGAACAGGTCCTGTATGGTTTCCTGATTTTTCGTGTGTATCCGGCCGCGCACGGGAACACGCTCGAGGAAGGTGAACCCGTCATATTCAGTTTCACGGTATTCGTTTTCATACGGGTGGTCATAAAGTATCTCTTTCAGCCCAAAAAGGTGGCGCACGCCCGGAACGGCGAGAATCATCACTCCACCGGGCTTTGTGACACGCTGGAGCTCATTTGGGACGATTGGCGCAAATATATCGCTTACGATGTCGGCCGAAGCGCTGCGGACGGGTATGCCAAACATACTGCCGACGGCAAATGAAATGCTTTTGTATTTTTTGGCCGCGGCCTTTACTGCTGGCTTTGAGATGTCAAAACCGTAAACTTCGGTTTCAGGGCGTTCCGGCTTAACCGCTGCGGCAATTCTTCCGGTATAGTACCCTTCGCCGCATCCGGCGTCGAGAATCACGGGACGTTTTTCAGGCAGATATTTGAAGATGAGCCTATTAAGCGCATCGCTGAATAGGCTGTAGCTGCCGCCTCCGAGGAAACGCCTGCGCGAAGCCACCATATATTTGTCGTCGCCCGGCATACGGGAGTGCTTCCTGTTTGGCGGGAGCAGGTAAATGTAGCCTTCTTTTGCAATGTCATAGTTGTGGCCGTTCGTGCATATATATTCTTTTTCACATTTACGGAGCGGGACACCGCAGACGGGGCAGGCGAAAATGCTCATGCTTTTGCCTCATACCAGTTTTTACCGATTTTAGCGTCAACTGTGAGCGGGACTGAAAGCAAAACGGCATTCTGCATCTCGTCTTTAAGCAGGGCGGCGGCCTTTTCAGCTTCGTCCTCCGGTGACTCGACTATAAGCTCGTCATGTACCTGAAGGATAAGGCGGGACTTCATATTCTCCTGCGCAAGGCGCCTTTCAACACGCACCATGGCTATTTTGATGATGTCGGCAGCTGTTCCCTGTATAGGCATGTTGCGTGCAACGCGCTCGCCAAAAGCGCGTAGGTTGTGGTTGGAGCTTATAAGCTCTGGGAGGTAGCGCCTGCGCCCAAACATTGTTTCAACGTAGCCTTTTTCCTTTGCTTCCTCGACAACGCGCTTCATGTACGCGTCCACGCCGGAAAAGTGGGTGAGGTAATCGGAAATATACTGCCTTGCTTCCCGCACTGAAACATGGATTTTCTGCGACAGCGAAAAGGCGCCTATGCCGTAGACTATGCCGAAGTTGACGGCTTTTGCGCGGCTGCGCATGAGCGGCGTTACCATTTGCTCAGGCATGTGGAAGACCTGTGCCGCCGTGCGGCGGTGTATGTCGTCGTTGCTGCGGAAAGCCTGAATCATGTTTTCGTCGTTTGCAATGTGCGCGAGGACGCGCAGCTCAATCTGCGAGTAGTCCGCATCAACGAGGGTGCAGCCCGGGCGGGCGACGAAGAAGCGCCGCATTTCGCGCCCAAGGTCTGTGCGCACGGGGATATTCTGCAGGTTGGGCTCTGTGGAGCTTATGCGCCCCGTGCGTGTTTCGGTCTGGTTAAAACTGGAATGTATGCGCCCGTCAGGCGCTATTACTTTTAAAAGGCCGTCGCAGTATGTCGACTTAAGCTTTGTAAGGGTGCGGTAAACAAGTACTTTCTCAACGGCCGGGCTTTCATAGCGCAGCTTTTCGAGCGTGGCGGCGCTTGTTGACCAGCCGGTTTTTGTCTTTTTGCCGTGTGGCAGGCCGAGCTTATCAAACAGCGCTCCGCCGAGCTGCTTTGGCGAATTAATGTTGAATTCACAGCCTACGCTGTCGTAAATCTGCTGCTGGATTTCACCAATTTTTAAATCGAGGGCTTTCCCAAAATCCCCTATGCCTTCGGCATTTACGGCAAAGCCGATATTTTCCATGCGCGCGAGCACACGGGCGAGCGGAAGCTCAATATCGTTGAGTAGGGAGGACTGGCCGTTTTCCGAAATTTTCTTTTCCAGGGCATCTGTCAGCGCAGGAAGCACAGCGGCGGCCTTTGCCTTTTCTGGAGTGCTGTCCGGCGGCAGGGGGGCTCCGTATTCCTGTGCAAGCCGCATCGGGCCATAACCGGAAGCAGATGGGTTCAGCAGATATCCGGCGAGCATTGTGTCGAATACCGGGCCGTCGATCGTTCTGCCCTGTGTGTCAAGGGCAGCATAGAGCGGCTTTATGTTGTGCGTATTTTTACGTATTGATTTATCGGAAAGTATTGCGTTTATCGTTTCGCCGTCGTTTACGGGATACAGGCAGCCGCCTGAGTTTACAAGCATGGAAACGACAGCCCTGCCGCCGATTTCCGCTGTAAAATCAGCGCGCCCCGACGCTTCCAGTTTTTTAAGCAGCCCGGTGCCGTCGGTATTTTCGGCGACAGCAATGCTCTGGGTTTTGCCGCCATCTGGTTCGGTCACCTTTTCAGGTGCGTTAAGCCCCCATTCCTCGATAAGCTTGAAAAATTCAAACTTTGCCATAAGGCGCGCGGCTCCGGTAGAGTCACGCTTTGACGGGATATAGTCATTTAAGTTTGTGTCTATGGGCGCGTCGGTGCGTATTGTGCCGAGTTTGCGGCTTAAATAGGCGCTCTCTTTTCCAGCTTCAAGTTTTTTGCGCATATTGTCGCGGATTTCGAGCGAGCCAAGATGCCCGTAGATATAGTCAATGCTGTGGTAGGCCTTTATAAGCTGGCCGGCGCCTTTTGGGCCAATCCCCGCTACGCCGGGGATACAGTCGGAGGCGTCGCCCTGAATGGCCTTTATCTCTATCATTTCTTTTGGCGATACGCCATAGGCCTTCATGATTTCCGCCTCGTCATAAAGTGTGACCTGAGGCTGTCCCATTTTAGTCGATGCAAGGCGGACTGTAACATGAGGGCTTACAAGCTGGAGGCTGTCGCGGTCGCCGGTAGCGAGCACGCATTCCCAGTTTTCATTTTCGCAGGCTGCCGCAAGCGTACCGAGTATGTCGTCAGCTTCAAAGCCTTCGCACTCTACAATGCGGTAGCCGAACAGCGTGAGTAGCTCTTTAAGCGGCGCCATCTGCTGCGCAAGCTCAGGCGGCATACCTTTCCGGTTCGCCTTATAACCCGCATATTCTTTATGGCGGAACGTAGGGGCGCGCATGTCGAATGCAACGGCAACGGCATCAGGCTCTGACTCGGTGAGGAGCTTATGGAAAATCCTCAGAAAACCGTAAATCCCGTTTGTGTAAATGCCTTCTTTTGTAGTGAGAAGATGAATCCCATAAAACGCGCGATTAATGATGCTGTTGCCGTCCAGTACCAATAGTTTCATGGTCTGCCCCCATTTCAACATAATAAATTTATTATAGCACTTTCCCCGCAAAAAAATAAGTGGTATACTAAGTGGCGGCAGTAAATAGAATGATATGCCTGCTGCCATTGTGGTATGGCGGAAAACAATCATTTATATAAGCAGTAAAGAGAAAGGCAGAAGTATGTTCTGAATATTGGAAATATTACTTTAAAAGGACGTGCCGTCCTTGCGCCGATGGCCGGCGTGGGAGACAGGGCGTTCCGTGAGATTTGCTACGGCTTTGGGGCTGCTTACACGGTAAGTGAAATGGTGAGTGCAAAAGCACTGGAGTTTGGCGATAAAAAGACGCGTGGGCTTATGGAACTTGGGGATACCGCCAGGCCTGCAGCAATCCAGATATTCGGCTATGAGCCGCCTGTTATGGCAGACGCCGCTGCAAAAGCGATGGCCTTTGCGCCCGATGCCATAGACATCAACATGGGCTGTCCGGCACCGAAAATCACAGGCTCCGGTGCGGGAAGCGCACTCATGAAAAACCCGCAGCTCTGCGGTGAGATTGTTTCGGCAGTCGTAAGGGCAGTCAAAGTGCCGGTCACAGTAAAAATGCGCGCCGGCTGGGACGAAAATTCTGTAAATGCGCCAGAAGTAGCAAAGATCTGCGAGCGTGCCGGCGCTGCTGCCGTTGCAGTGCATGCGAGGACGCGTTCACAGATGTACGGCCCCGGCGCTGACTGGGGCATTATAAGAAAAGTGAAGCAGGCTGTAAATATACCCGTTATCGGCAATGGTGACGTGGCAGACGGGAAGTCTGCAGCACTTATGCTTGAGAAAACAGGCTGTGATGCGGTGATGGTCGGGCGCGCCGCCCTTGGGAACCCATGGATATTCAGCGAAATAAACTCATATGTTGACGGCGCTGGAAAGTTTGCCCAGCTTGATGTGCGCGGCCGCATGGAAATAATGGTGCGCCACATAAACCTTATGTGCCGTTACAAGGGCGAAAGCCGGGCTATGCGCGAGGCGCGCAAACATGTGGCGTGGTACCTTAAAGGCCTGCGCGGTGCCGCCCAGTTTAGGAAGAGGGCAGGCTCCCTTGAAACACCGGCGCAGCTTGACGGGCTTGTAAAAGACGTTATAGCTGCACAGAGTGAAAGTAGTCCTCACGCGTCATGATGTAGCAAATTTCGTCAAGCTTTTCACCCTTGTAGTTCGTGTAGGAATCTTTAAGAGTTTTTTCATACCGGAAACCGCATTTTTCAAGTACGCGTCTTGAGCGTAGATTAAACGGAAAATGCGCTGCGGAAAGATAGTCGAGGTTGATTTTGTCAAATGCGAACCGAATGGCACCGAGCACGGCTTCGGGCATCAGCCCGCGCCCCCAGTAATTTTGCGAAAGCACAAAGCCTAATTCCCGCCCTTTTCCAAATCCACAATGTGGAATGTGGTCGCTTTTAAGCCCAAGTGATCCAATCGCTTTGCCGCTTTTTTTGAGGACAATGGCGTATTCTTCACTGCTGCTGATGAAACTTCTGAGAATTTTACGGCTTTCTTCCATTGTTTCGTGAGGCTTCCATCCGGCATTTGGCCCGACGTTTGGATTTTTGCAGTATTCGTGAAAATCTTCAAGGTTGTTTCCTGTCCAGCGGCGTATGATAAGCCGCTCTGTTTCAAAAGCTTCTGCCATATTGATTTCCTTTCAGACTGTTACTGAATGTAAAAATTTATACTTTATTATATCATAACCTAAAAAATTTGAGTGGAGATGCTTCTGTATGTGTGAAAAGGTATTCCCTGCATCTGTATTTTTTTAATTTTATATGATATGATATTTATATAAATTATGAAATATTTGAGAGGCACATAAATATGAGCAAAAGGGCCATAAAATACATAGCAGTTTTGCTGGCGGTTTTTTTCTGTACGGCAGCTTTTTCCATCTCAAGTTTTGCTCCGCATATTGCTGTAATAAGCGCGAAGGGTGAGACAGATGGTACTCTATCAGTTAACAGTAAGTCGGCCAGCAGCAAGTTATCCAGCAGCAAGTCATCCAGCAGCGAACCAGTTGGCAGCAGTTCGGATTCAACTGTTTCATCTAAAAATTCTGAAGGTCCTAAAAAGCCTGAAACGTCGTATTCTCCACGCAAGTATAAGAATACTGCACCATATTCAAAGAAACCTGCAACAACGGTGAGCTCCGCAAAGCCGAAGTCGGCCGGCTCTGTTGATACGAAGCAGCAGCAGGTAAACGATGCCGCCAATGAGGCGGAGCGGGCGACAAATGACCCGGGTACGCTCTCTTCGGAGGACTGGTCGGCACTGTTTAATTCTTCCGAAGCTTCGAGTGAAAGCTCAGATGTTTCATCTTCGCTGCCTCAGGTTGCGGCAACAACCGATAATGGATTTCCCAATATGCTTATTATCGGGATTATACTTGTGGTAGCAGGCCTTGCCGGCATAGGTGTGTTTATTTATTTGCAGTTTGTCAAAAAGCCGGGCAGGAATGGCGGAAAGCCTGAAAGCGGCCTTGCGGCAGGCCAAGGGAATGATATGAACGACACGGCTGTTTTTACGGATATCAGTTCCTACAGCGACGGAAAGTGCCATAATGACATGGAGAAACTGCGTAATGAGAATAATGATGGTGAAGGCACTGATATTGGCGCTGCTGAAAGGGACGAGGGAAACAGCGGTAATAATGATAGCGCAGCACATCATATAAATACTCAGCCGTCAGCTCGCGAACCGCAACCGCAGCCACCAACTCGCGGACCGCAACCGCAGCCGGAAAAGCACAAAAGCAGATTAAAGGTTTCGGACGATACTGAGGAAACGCAATACTTCGAAAAAGCACATGCGAAACCTATTGACAGTGAAAAAAGCGATTTCGACTGGGAAAAATATTTTAAGGATAACAAATAATATATAAAATAAAAAAGGCTGCCGAAGCGTCGATTCAGCTTCGGTGCCTTCCTTTTGTTTTATATGGATTTGCGGCTTACTTTTCCCCATATAAGTTGAAACGAAACAGCTTGGACTCGTCCTCCGGATTTTCGCAGATGATGGAAGCGTCCGAAATCTTGCCGCCTTCAATAAGACTTGTAAGGCCAACAAGCTGGCTGAGTTTACTCTTTAAATTCAACTTGTCACCCTCATCTGTAACGAGGAAAACCCTGCCTTCGCATTCGTCGAGAACTTTAAGAAAAGACGGCACATCCACGTCATGCAGTGCGACCGGCGTCGATGCCATATAAACCCCTCCTTTAATTCAAAATATCATTATGTATTGCACCGGAGATATATACCTCCGGATACTTTTTCATTATAACATACCCAATGGCATTATCCATTGTAGAAATCTACAAACTTTTTATCTTTTTTTCATAAAGTTATCTTCACACTTACGGCGTAACTGATATCGGCACGCCGCTTTCTGTCATATGGCCGTCGCACAGGCGGACAATGCGTTCGGCACCTTCGGCGATACGCTCATCGTGGGTGATGAGCACAACAGTCCTTCCTATTTTGCCGAGTGCATGGAGTATCTGCATGATTTCGTGGCCTGAAGACGAATCAAGGTTGCCTGTAGGTTCATCGGCGAGGATCAGCGGGGGCGCGGCTGCAATGGCACGGGCTATGGCAACCCGCTGCTGCTGGCCTCCGCTCATCTGCGAAGGGCGGTGATCCATCCTGTTGCCAAGCCCGACGCGCCGCAGCGCGTCTTCCGCAAGGCGGCAGCGTTCGGCGTGTCCTACGCCGCGGTATATAAGTGGGAGTTCCACATTTTCGAGCGCACCCTCACTCCCTATAAGGTTGAAATTTTGGAAGATGAACCCGATTTCCCTGTTCCGGATATGCGCGAGGCTTTTTTCACCAAGAGAAGAAACGTCGTGCCCGTCAAGGCAGTAGCTGCCGCTTGTAGGTGTGTCGAGGCAGCCTATTATATTCATCATTGTAGATTTTCCGGAGCCTGAGCGCCCGACGACTGCGAGAAATTCGCCTTTTTTCACATTCAGTGACACATTGTCGAGAGCTTTGACTTCGTTTTTGCCCATATGGTAAACTTTACAGATGTTCTTAAGCTCAATCAGGTTTGGCATATTCCAGAGCCATCCTTTTTGAAAAATCATTATTAATTGACAGGCCGTTAGGCCTTACATTCGGAGGAGATTTGAATGCTTACAAAATACTGGCAGCAATTTAAAAGCGGCACAGACATACGCGGCTGTGCGAGCGAAGGTGTGCCGAATGAAAAAGTAAACCTTACGGACGATAATGTGCGCAGGATGACCGAAGGCTTTGTGCTTTGGCTTGCGGCGCATGAGAAGAAAGAGGTTTCCGCGCTAACTGTAGCCGTGGGCCATGACCCGCGCATTTCTGCGGAGCGCCTGCGCGCGGATGTTGTGCAGGCTTTAAAAGGAGGCGGCGTGCATGTGCTCGACTGCGGGCTTTCATCAACGCCCGCCATGTTTATGGTGACGCAGGATACGCCGTGCGACGGTTCGGTTCAGATAACGGCAAGCCACCACCCGTTTAACCGCAACGGCCTCAAATTTTTTACGCGCGCCGGCGGGCTCGACGGCCCTGACATCGAGGCGATACTCCAGCATGCGCAGGACGGGGACAGGCCTGCCACAAAAACTGGAAGCGTGGAAAAAATCAATTACATGGAAAGATACTGCGCGCGCCTGCGTGAAATGATTAAAAAGGGTGTCGGCGCAGAAGACTATGAACACCCGCTTAAAAGTTTCCACATTGTGGTGGATGCCGGAAACGGGGCAGGTGGCTTCTATGCAAAAGACGTGCTTGCGCCGCTTGGGGCTGATACTTCGGGCAGCCAGTTCCTTGAGCCTGACGGGCGTTTCCCGAACCATATCCCAAACCCTGAAAACGAAACGGCGATGAAATCTGTCTGCAGCGCCGTAGTAAAAGCTGGAGCCGACCTTGGTGTTATATTTGACACGGACGTCGACCGCGGGGGAGCGGTAGACGCGAAAGGCAACGAAATAAACCGCAACAGGCTCATTGCTGTCGCTTCGGCCATAGCGCTTGAAGGTTGCCAGGGCGGGACTATAGTCACCGACTCTATAACTTCAACGGGGCTTAAGGAATATATAGAAAATACGCTTGGCGGCTGTCACCACCGTTTCAAGCGCGGCTACCGCAACGTTATAAACGAGGCCGTGAGGCTTAACAGCGAAGGGATAGAGTGCCCACTCGCAATAGAGACTTCAGGCCATGCGGCGATGAAAGAAAATTATTTTCTTGACGACGGCGCTTACCTCGACACAAAAATAATCATAGAGAGCGCAAAACTACGCAGGCAGGGCAAAACTCTGGATGACTTGCTGAAGCCGCTTAAAGAGCCGGCCGATGCAAAGGAACTGCGCTTCCCGATATTTGCCGAAGACTTCCGTACCTGCGGGAACAAGATAATTTCGGAGCTGACGGATTATGCCGGCGAACAGGCCGGCTGGACTGTTGCGCCAGACAATTATGAGGGAATCCGCGTTTCGCTTGATGAGCCCCACGGCAACGGCTGGTTTCTGCTGCGCCTGAGCGTGCATGACCCGATAATGCCGCTCAATGTGGAAAGCGACAGCAAAGGCGGAGTAGAAACTATTTTAAAAGAGCTTGCGCCGTTTTTTGGCAGATGCAGAAACAGGCTGGATCTTTCGCCGCTTTCCGCATAAAAACTTTGAGGCAGTTTAAAATTCAGATGTATCCTTATTGCGGGATACATCTTTTTTATGGCTGGGATTTAAGGTAGACAAGATGGGCAACGCCCGGTATGCTCTCACCCTGCTGGGACGAAGTTGGGGACATGAGCGCGCCGGTGCCTATGAAAAGCACCTTGTGAAGCTGCCCCGTGCTCATCTGCTGGAGGATAGGCGAGCAGAGGATGGCGGCGCTGCAGCCGCAGCCTGAGCCGCCTGCGTGGACATCCTGCTTTTTGCGGTCGTATATCATCTTGCCGCAGTCGTTGTGCACGGTATGGATATCCTTGCCGTCGCGCTTCATGATGTCATCAAGAAGTTGGCTACCGATATATCCGAGGTCGCCTGTAAGGATAAGGTCGTAGTCCTGCGGGTTTGTGCCTGTGTCGTTAAAAAAGTCTAAAAGCGTGTTTGCGGCGGCGGGCGCCATCGCTGCGCCCATGTTGCTTACGTCTTTAATGCCATAGTCTGTTATGCGCCCGAAAGTTGCCGCCTGCAGACCGACGGGCGCCGTCTTGTACTGGCTGCGCGAGCCGAGTATTACAGCGCCTGCCGCAGTTGCAGTCCACTGGGCCGTAGGGGTGCGCTGGCCGCCGTACTCAAGCGGATAGCGGAACTGGCGCTCTGCGGAGCAGAAGTGCGAAGATGTGACAGCGGCTGTGCGCACCGCCGCGCCCGACTCCACAAAAAGCGAGGCAATGCCGAGCGTTTGGGCCATGGTGGAGCATGCGCCGTACTGCCCGAGGAAAGGTATATTGAGGCTGCGAAGGCCGAAGGTGGAAGAGATGCACTGGTTGAGGAGGTCGCCTGCGAAGATAAAGTCAATGTCGCTGCTCTGGAAGTTGGCCTTTTTCAGCGCGAGGTGCACAGCTTCATTCTGGAGTTGGCTTTCTGCCTTCTCCCAGCTTTGCTGGCCGAGCGTTGTGTCATTATGGCACTGGTCGAAGGAATTTCCGTAAGGCCCTTCGCTTTCTTTTTTACCAACTACGGAGGCAAACCCGAGTACGGCGGGGTTCGTCTGGAACTGGATTGTGTATTTGCCGACTTTTGATGGCATAATCAAGCCTGCCTTTCACTCAAAAATCAATATAGATGGAAAATCCATAATATCAGCCCGTAAATTATGGAGGCTGCCGTGCCGTACACAAGGACAGGACCGGCTATTATGAACATCTTTGCACCTATGCCGAGTATAAAGCCTTCGCTTTTAAATTCCATGGCAGGCGCGACGACGGAGTTGGCAAATCCGGTTATAGGCACAAGCGTTCCGGCGCCGCCGTATTTTGCAAGGTTGTCGTAGACGCGCAGTGCCGTGAGCAGGGCGCTTAGGCCTATGAGCGTGATTGAGACAAAAGCTCCGGCGGTGTCGTCGTCCATGCCCGCATACCTGTAAAGGCTTAAAAAGCATTGTCCGAGCACGCATATGCCGCCGCCGAAAACAAAGGCCATCAGGAAATCTCTGGCATATGTGGATGCGGGCGAGGCCTTTTTCACCATTGACTGGTACTCATTTTTTGTGACAGTCAAAATAGCCCTTCTTTCAAGCAGAATTTCCATATGTATTTTTGCCGGAAGGAAGGGAAATATTCGGCTGTGCGCTTCGCGCTGATGGCGGCAGGCAAAAAAATCCCCGCCAAACCGGCGGGGATAAATTTTACGGCGCTTGCTCAAAAAAGCTTTATGTATCCTGCAGAATGGATTTAAGCGACTTGTTTTTCTCTATCATGACTGCAAGCGGCAGGCCGAGCACACAGCAGACTACAAGCTCGCCAAGGCCGACAGAAGCGGCGTTTGTCCAGAAAAGTATCCAGTTGAAGTGATGCAGGGCAGCCATATCGAGCTTGCCGTTTGCAACAACGGTGATTTCAAGGCCTACCATCAGCGCGTTGACTATGACCGGCGGCAGCGGTGCGAGCACAGGAACGTCATGGAAGCGCACATTGCGCAGCAGGCGTGTCAGCACGGCTGCAAGGAATGTTGCCAGTGTGCCGAACACCATATCATAGACGCCGTAACCGCTTATTATGTTTGAGAGGAAGCAGCCGATTGTAAGGCCGGGAATGGCGGATGACGTAAACGCCGGCAGTATGGTCAGCGCTTCTGAGAAGCGGAACTGAACTGGGCCGTAGGCAAGGTTTACAATGGCGGCGAGATATGTGAGGGCCGCGTAGGCAGCGGCAATCACGGCACTTTTGGTGATGTAAAATATTGGGCTTGATTTCTGGTTCATTTTTAATTCCTCCGTAGTTTAGTTTAAGGTCAGGATGTTGCGACTGACCCAAAAGCTATTTTCCAATATGGCCCGCTTCGCCTTTAGGCGGGCCATGAGGAAGCTTCTGCTGCGCATGCCCGGCAGTGTTCTGCGGCTTTGCAGTCTCCTTCTCTATGGTGATGCGCGCGATGCGGCGCTCGTCCATTGCGTCCACCGTGAGCGTCAGATTTTTGAATTTTATATGGGGGTGCTCGTCTGGCTTTGGTATGTGGCCAAGCTGCTCCATCATAAAGCCGGCGATTGTGTCATACTCGCCGCTCGGAAGCTCAACGCCAGTAAGGTCCGAGATATCCTCAACAGGCGTTGTGCCGTCTACACTGTAGCGGTTGTCGCCTTCGCGGTGGATTTCATTGCCGTCTGTGTCGTATTCGTCTTCCATGTTGCCGACAATGGATTCAAGAAGGTCTTCAATTGTGATTATGCCTGCTGTTCCGCCGTACTCGTCTACAACAACGGCAATCTGCAGTTTGTGGGCCGTCATCTCAGAAAACAGGTCGGCGCAGAGCTTGCTTTCCGGCACGAAATAGGCAAGCCGCATGATATCGGTAAGCTTTATATTCGGGCCAACAGGCGTGCCAACATATTTAAGGAGATCCTTCACATAAATAATCCCGAGCAGATTGTCGAGGTCATCGTGGTAAACAGGTATGCGCGAAAATCCGCGCCTGCGCGAAAGCTCCACAACGTCTTGAACAGAGGAGGTGTCTTCAACTGCCTCTACCTCTGTGCGGTGCGTCATTACTTCGCTTACGGTGCTGTCGTTGAAGTCGAAGATATTTGAAATCATATCTTTTGCTTCTTCGTCGATAACGCCTTTTTCTTCGCCGGCGTCAACCATCATCAGGATTTCTTCTTTTGTCACGGGCTTTTCTGTGTCCCTCGGGTCAATGCCAAGAAGGCGCAGGATTCCGTTTGTAGAGGCCGTCAGCAGCGAGACGAGCGGGCGGAACACGGCCGCAATGCCGTTAAGCACTCCGGCGTAGCGCAGTGAAATCTGGTCGGCGCGATTCATTGCAATTTTTTTAGGCACAAGCTCACCGAACACAAGCGAAAAATAAGAGAGGATAAGCGTGATGAGAAGAGTTGAAATCCCATTTACCGTGGACTGCGAAAAAGGCAGGAACGAAAGTGCTGAAGAAAGCCTTCCGGCAAAGCTTTGCGAGGCAGCAGCTGATGACAGGAAGCCTGCCAGTGTTACACCGATCTGTATCGTCGAGAAAAACCGGCTTGAGTCAGACGTGAGTTTTAAAAGCCTGCGTGCCCTTTTGTCGCCGCTTTCGGCCATCTTTTCCACCTTAGTGTCTTTGGTGGTGACTACGGCTATTTCGCAGCCGGAAAAGAATGCGTTTATAAGCGTAAGTACGATGAGCAGGATGATTGCGCCCCAGACATTTCCGGAAGCCGGTTTTCCGGCAGCTGCAAGAGGTATGGCAGAGATAGCGGAACCGGCAGGTTCAGGAGGCATATTTTTCCCCTTTCAAGAGACAGAATTAAAACAATATTTTTAAATCCGGCAGGACCCTGCTGTTTAAAGATAAAGAAGCGTGCAGGCTTTGAGCCGGAGTGCTTTACGCAGCAAGTTAGCCTATAACAATTATTATTGTATGTTTTCTTCACTTTCCTGTCAAATTGCAAGCATGTTTCCGTGCATAAATAATAAAAGTTTTGCCTCTAAAACTACCCATGAGCGTTCATATATATTTTATGCCTTTTAACTTTACATACTCTACAAAAAATGATAATATCATATATGTGCTTAATATAATGTATACCTGTATAGTTCAATCAACCATAAGGAGGAAATATTGTCATGGATTCAAGAAAAATGAAGACCATGGATGGCAATAACGCCGCGGCATATGCTTCGTATGCATTTACCGACGTTTCGGCCATCTACCCTATCACACCATCATCTGTCATGGCCGATGAGACCGATAAAATGGCTGCAGCAAACAGGAAAAACCTTTTTGGGCGGCCGGTAAAGATCACAGAAATGCAGTCTGAAGGCGGCGCTTCAGGTGCAGTCCATGGCTCACTTGCAGCAGGTGCCCTGACAACCACATATACGGCTTCACAGGGCCTTCTGCTTATGATACCGAATATGTACAAGATTGCCGGCGAAATGCTCCCGGCCGTCATGCATGTTGCAGCGCGCTCCCTTTCCACACAGGCACTGTGCATTTTCGGCGACCATTCAGATGTTTATGCCTGCCGCCAGACAGGCTGGGCAATGCTGTGCTCAAACAGCCCACAGGAATGCATGGACCTCGGCGCAGTTGCCCACCTTGCGGCAATTAAGGGCAGCATGCCTGTAATGCACTTCTTCGATGGGTTCCGCACATCGCATGAAATCCAGAAGATCCATGTATGGGATGACAAGGACCTTGCAGATATGCTCGACTGGGAGGCAGTCGAAAAGTTCCGCCGCAATGCCATGAACCCGGAGCATCCGGTAACAAGGGGCACTTCGGAGAACGACGATTTGTTCTTCCAGGTCAATGAAGCGTGCAACTCACACTACAACGCCTTCCCGGAAGTCGTTGTTGAGTATATGAACAAAGTCAACAAGAAAATTGGTACTGATTATAAGCCGTTCAACTACTACGGCGCGCCGGACGCCACAGAAGTCATCATTGCGATGGGCTCTGTTTGCGAGTGCGCAGAAGAAGTTGTCGATTACCTGAACGCGCGCGGCAGGAAAGTAGGGCTTGTAAAAGTCCACCTCTACCGTCCGTTTGTTCCGAAGTACCTCACTGCTGTGCTTCCGAAGACAGTGAAAAAGATAAGCGTGCTTGACCGCACAAAGGAACGCGGGTCAATCGGCGAGCCGCTTTACCTTGATGTTATCGCGGCACTGAAAGACACTGAGTTCGGTTCTGTGCCTGTTTACGGCGGACGCTACGGCCTCGGCTCAAAAGACACCAACCCGGGCCAGATTATCGCAGTTTACCGCAACATGGAATCCTCAGCGCCGAAGAAGGGCTTCACCATCGGCATTGACGATGATGTTACGCACCTGTCCCTCGACGTCAAAGAGAATCCGGACACCACTTCGGAAGGGACACATTCCTGCAAGTTCTGGGGCCTTGGCGCAGACGGCACGGTCGGCGCGAACAAGAACTCCATCAAGATTATAGGCGACCACACAGACATGTATGCACAGGGCTATTTCGCATACGACTCGAAGAAGTCGGGCGGCCTTACAATTTCGCACCTGCGCTTTGGCAAGAAACCGATTAAGTCAACTTACTACATTACAAAGGCTGACTTTGTTGCATGCCATAAGCCTTCCTATGTGTACAGTTACGACATGGTCGAAGACCTTAAGCCGGGCGGCAGTTTCCTCCTCAACTGCGAATGGGACGAAAAAGAGCTCGACAAATACTTGCCGGCCAAGATGAAGAGATATATCGCCAACAACAACATTAATTTATACACCATTAACGGTGTAAAACTCGGCAAGGAAATCGGCCTTGGCAAGCGCATAAACACAATCCTTCAGTCCGCATTCTTCACGATTGCTAATATTATCCCGAAGGAGCAGGCTATCCAGTATATGAAAGACGCCGCAACGAAGTCTTACAGCAAAAAGGGCGAAAAGATAGTCAAGATGAACCACGATGCTATTGAGCGCGGCGCTAATGAATTCGTAAAGATAAATGTTCCGGAGTCATGGAAGAACGCTACGGACGACACAAAGGAGACGAAAGTCGACTGCGGCGACCCTAAGCTTACGGAATATGTAAACAATGTGCTTATCCCAGATAACCGCCACCATGGTGACGAGCTGCCTGTTTCCAAAGTGATGAAGATGGCTGACGGCACTGTTCCGTCCGGCTCAGCTGCCTATGAGAAGCGCGGTATTGCAATCGATGTCCCTGAGTGGAACCCGGACAACTGCATTGAGTGCAACCGCTGCTCTTACGTCTGCCCGCACGCTGTTATCCGCCCGGTAGTTATGAATGCTGATGAAGCGGCTAAAGCTCCTAAGGGCATGAAGACGAAAGACATGATGATGATGCCTGGCCTGAAGTTTGCGCTCACAGTTTCTACTATGGACTGCACAGGCTGCGGTTCCTGCGCAACTATATGCCCAGGCATGAAGGGCAACAAGGCCCTTACAATGAAGCCTATGCAGACACAGATGGAAAGCCAGAAAGGCTTTGACTACGGAAACACACTTCCGGAGAAATCAGAAGTTGAAGAAAAGTTCAAACCAAATACCGTGAAGGGCAGCCAGTTCCGCAAACCGCTGCTTGAGTTCTCAGGCGCGTGCGGCGGCTGCGGCGAGACTCCTTACGCAAAACTTGCCACACAGCTTTACGGCGACAGGATGTATATTGCAAACGCAACAGGGTGCTCGTCCATCTGGGGCGGCTCGGAACCTGCAACTCCTTACACCCGCAACGCAAAAGGCTTCGGCCCTGCATGGAACAACTCACTGTTCGAAGACAATGCCGAGTTTGGTTATGGCATGGCCCTTGCAAACGACGCTATCCGCGAACGCCTCTCTGACTACCTCAAAGAGATCCAGGCTTCTGCTGATGCCACTGCATCACTTAAGGCTGCATGCAAAGATTACTTCAATACTTTCAAGAGCAGCACTGAGAACCGCAAACCAACAGACAAGCTGATTGCGGAACTTGAAAAAGTTGAAAACGGCTCCGGCAGGGTTGCTGAGCTTGCAAAGAAGACACTTGCAGACAAGGATTACCTCGCAAAGAAGTCCATCTGGATATTCGGCGGCGACGGTTGGTCCTACGATATCGGGTTTGGCGGCCTTGATCATGTCCTCGCTTCAGGCGAAAATGTCAATGTCCTCATATTTGATACTGAAGTTTATTCCAACACAGGTGGACAGGCTTCAAAGGCTACCCCAATGGGCTCTGTGGCACAGTTTGCTGCAACAGGCAAGGCCACAAAGAAGAAGGATATGCCGGGTATGTTCATGACTTACGGCTATGTGTATGTTGCACATATTGCCATGGGTGCAGACTATAACCAGACAATTAAGGCAATCACAGAGGCTGAAAGCTATGACGGCCCGTCAATTATAATTGCTTATGCACCGTGCATTAACCAGGGCATTAAGACCGGCATGGGCACTGCACAGCTCGAAGAGAAGAAAGCTGTTGAAGCAGGCTACTGGAAAAACTTCCGCTATGACCCACGCCTTGCGGCGGAAGGCAAGAACCCGCTCCAGCTCGACAGCAAAGCCCCGACCGCTTCTTACCGTGACTTCATCATGGGTGAAGTGCGTTACAACTCGCTGACACGTTCATTCCCTGAGCGCGCAGAGCAACTCTTTACAAAGGCAGAGCAGGACGCAAAGGAAGATTACGCACACCTCGATAAGATGTCGAAGCTCTGATTTCCGCTTAGCATTTCAGAGTCGGCGGCGCCCAGCAGGATTTCCTGCTGGGCGCCGCATTTTCATGTAAACCATCTTTTCACAGGCACATTTATGGCAACCGCAGCGGCAGGGCGGCGTATTTGCCTTATGGAATGGATTTTAGAAGGAGTGAAACCTTTTTCCGCCATGCCTGTTGTAGCCGCTCCAGTTTTATGATATACTGTGATGAATTATGAAAGCGAAGATGATGCGCTGTGATAGCTGTGATTGATTACGGTGCCGGAAACCTGCAGAGCGTTGAAAAGGCTTTCCGGTTCATCGGTTGCGACGCGGAAGTGACGGCCGACGCGAAGGTTTTGCAGTCGGCTTCCGCGGCTGTGCTGCCGGGCGTGGGCGCTTTCGGCGACGCCATGCGCTCAATGGAAAAGTCCAGCCTCGTGCAGCCGCTGCTCGATTTTATAGCTTCCGGCAGGCCGTTTTTAGGCATATGCCTTGGCCTGCAGCTCCTTTTCGAGGGCAGCGAAGAGGCGCCGGGCGTGCGCGGCCTCGGCGTGCTTAAGGGAAAAATTCTGCGCATACCAAAATTGTCCGGCCTCAAAATACCGCATGTAGGCTGGAATTCGCTCGATATAAAAATAAACGGCGGCATCTTTTCAGGCCTTGAGGAGCATCCGTATGTTTATTTTGTCCATTCGTATTATTTAAAGGCGGAAGACAGGGGCATAGTGTCCTCAACTGCAAGCTACGGTATCACGATTGATGCCTCTGTGCAGCGCGGGAACATGTTCGCGGTCCAGTTCCATCCGGAAAAAAGCGGGCGCACAGGGCTTCGCATGCTGTGCAATTTTGCGGAGCTGGCACAGCGGGGGTGAGATGATATGTATGCAAAACGGATAATACCATGCCTTGACGTGAGCCGCGGCAGGGTTGTGAAAGGGGCATCGTTTGTGCATCTGCGCGATGCCGGCGATCCGGTGCAGGCTGCCGTGGAATATGACAGGCAGGGTGCCGACGAGCTCGTTTTTCTCGATATAGGCGCTACGGCGGAGTTGCGCGGGATAATGGCGGATATGGTGCGCCGCGTTGCCGACCGCATATTTATCCCGTTTACGGCGGGTGGAGGCATACGCACCGTAGACGATTTCAGCTCATTGCTGCGCGCGGGGGCGGATAAGGTTTCCGTAAATTCCGCGGCGTTGCTGCGCCCGCAGCTCATCACCGAGGCAGCAGAAAAATTCGGGAGCCAGTGTGTTGTCTGCGCAATCGACGCTAAGCGCCGCGCAGGAGGCTGGACGGTCTACCGCAACGGCGGGCGCATAAACACAGGCCGCGACGCCGTAAAGTGGGCAAAAGAGGCGGAAGAGCGTGGCGCCGGTGAGATACTGCTTACAAGCATGGACTGCGACGGGCAGAAAAACGGTTACGACCTGGAGCTGACGGCTGCGGTGTCGGAAAACGTTTCGATTCCGGTGATTGCTTCCGGCGGCGCCGGAAAAATGGAGCATTTCCGCGACGCATTCGTAAAAGGCAAGGCGGACGCCGTACTCGCAGCATCGCTTTTCCATTTTGGGGAGGTAACGGTTCCGGAGCTTAAAAAGTACCTTGCATCGGAAGGAATTCCGGTAAGAATATAAGCAGCAGGCGGGCAAAAGCGTGCGGACGCTTTCGCCCGCATTATATTCTGAGGAATACACGTAGGAAGTGTTAATTTTAAAATAAATTGCCCAAGCGTAAATGTTAAAAACGTGTTGACACGATTATTTTAGTATGATATCATATTAGCACACTAAAGCGAAGGAGGCGCGAATCGCATATGAAAAAAAACAGCCGTATAACGCCGGAAGGCACAAAGGACTACCTGTTTGAGGAGTGCCTGCTGCGCAGGAACATAGAGCGGAGGCTTTCAGGTATATTTGAGGCCCATGATTTCCGTGAAGTAGTTACGCCCGGCATGGAATTTTACGACGTGTATGACCCGGACTTTTCAGGCATACCGCCCGAGGCCATGTTTAAGATGACCGACAGGCAGGGAAGTCTTATTGTGATGAGGCCCGACAACACGCTTTCTGTTGCGCGCCTGACCGCAACGCGCCTGCAGAATGTCCCGCGGCCGGTGCGCCTTTACTACAGCCAGCCTGTTTACAGGAACAACCCAGGCCTTGCCGGGCGGCGCAACGAAAACCTTCAGATGGGCGTGGAACTGCTCGGCGCGGGCGGTGTGCGCGCCGACCTTGAGACGCTGGCGGCGGCGGTAGAGTCGCTTTCGGCGTGCGTCCCCGGATTCAGGCTTGAGATAGGCCATGCCGCATTTTTTAAGGCGCTTGCGGAAGGCATTGGGGTTTCCGGCGAAAAAAAAGAAGAAATCAGGAAAGCTGTGGGCTCCAAAAACAACGCTGCGCTTTGCCGCCTGCTCGGCGGTGCTGGCGAATGCGCCGAAGTGCGGGCCATGCGGAAATTGCCGCAGCTTTTCGGCGGGGAGGAAGTCTTTGAAAAAGCTGCCGCGCTGTTTACCGGGAAGCTTAAAGATACACTCGGCTACCTGCAGGGTATTTACCACGCGCTTGACGGGTTTGGCCTCGGAGGCCGCCTTATCATTGACCTTGGCCTTGTGCAGCGCAATGATTACTATACGGGCATTATTTTCAGCGCCTATGCTGAAGGGTGCGGTGAAGCGGTACTGCGCGGCGGGCGCTACGACCACCTGCTGGAGCATTTCGGCGTGCCTATGCCTGCCGTTGGGTTCGGGATAGATGTTGACGCGGTAGCCGATATAAGGTTTAAAAACGGGGAAAGCCATTTGCCCACGCCGCCTGATGTGCTTGTGCACGGCGAGAGCGGCTGCGAAGTGAAAGCGCTTGAGCATGGAGCACGCCTTGCAAAACAGGGCATGCGGTGCGAAAACAGCGTTTTAGGTTCGGAAAAAGAGGCTTTACAATATGCGCGTGAAGCGGGGATAGGGAGAGTTGATATTGTGGGCAGCAGCATAAGGACGGTGCCCACCGGAGGGAAAACATGAGGCCGCTGCGCATTGCCCTTACCAAAGGCAGACTTGAAAAAAGCGCTGTAGGCCTGCTTGAGCGGACGGGCTTCGACTGCTCAGCTGTAAGGAACAAAGGGCGCAGACTGATACTTCCGGCAGGCGGCGGAAAATTTGATATAGTGCTTGCAAAGGCAGCTGATGTTATTACATATGTTGAGCGCGGTGTATGCGACCTTGGCGTTGTAGGCGAAGATACGGTTATGGAAAAGGGCGGCAGCTTTTATGAAGTGCTCGACCTCGGCTTTGGGAAGTGCAGGTTTGCCCTTGCAGGGCCCAAAGGGTGCAATTTCTTTGACGGATATTCAGCGCGGACGGTGGCCTCAAAATACCCGCATGTGGCGTCTGAGTATTTTGCGGGGAAAGCAATGGATGTGCACATTATCAAGATAGAGGGCTCGGTTGAGCTTGCGCCGCTGCTCGGCCTTTCGGACGCTATAGTGGATATTGTGGAGACGGGCAACACACTACGTGAAAACGGGCTTGAAGTAATAGAGCCGATATGCAGCATATCGGCAAGGCTGATTGTTAATGCAGCCAGCATGAAACTGCGTAAGCAAGAGATCGAAGGGCTGACCGGAAAACTGGAACAGGCCGTGCGGCAAAACCGTGCGGACGAAGAAAGGGTTGGTGTAAAATGATAAAAATATGGAGCGGAAAAGACAGTGCCGATTTAATTGAGAAATTGAAAAAGCGCGGCAGGAAAGCATATCCGCAGGTGGAGTCAGCCGTGGCAGAAATCATTGCGCATGTGCAGGCGGACGGCGACAGAGCCGTCGCGGAATGCACTAAAAAGTTTGACGGCGCCGTTCCAGAACAGGTGGAGGTTTCGTGCGACGAGATGGAAAAAAGCGCGGGGGGCTGCACACCTGAATTCCGCCATGCGCTCAGGCGTGCAGCGGGAAATATCCGCAGGTTCCATGAGTGCCAGAAGCAGCAGAACTGGTTTAAGGCCGACAAAAACGGCGTAGTGATGGGCCAGCGCATACGCCCGCTTGCGCGCGTGGGTATATATGTGCCGGGCGGTACGGCAGCCTACCCTTCGTCTGTGCTTATGAACGCCATACCGGCTAAGATAGCGGGTGTGGGCGAAATAATCATGGCTACGCCTCCCAAAAAAGGTGGAAAGCCTAACCCGGGCATAATGGCAGCCGCGCTTGAGGCGGGAGTGGACCGTGTGTTTCAGGTAGGCGGCGCACAGGCCATTGCAGCCCTTGCTTTTGGTACGGAAATGATACCGTCTGTCGACAAAATCGTCGGGCCGGGCAATATTTACGTTGCAACGGCAAAAAAGCAGCTTTACGGCACAGTTGGCATAGACATGATTGCCGGCCCGAGTGAAATCCTGATTATTGCCGATAAGACGGCAAATCCAAAGTTTCTCGCTGCCGACTTGATGTCGCAGGCCGAGCACGACGCCCTCGCTTCTGCAGTGCTGCTGACTACGTCGCAGCGTATAGCGGAGGAAACAGTCGAAGAGCTGAACCTGCAGATTACGTCGCTTTCAAGGCGCAGCATAATTGAAAAATCGCTCAGCCAGTATGGAGCAGTGGCTGTGTGCAGAAATATGGAGGAAGCGGTCGGCTTCGCAAACGAACTTGCACCGGAGCATGTGGAAATTTGCGCTGCGAACCCTATGGAGTATGTGGAAAAAATCGACAATGCAGGCTCGGTATTTCTTGGCAACTATTCGCCGGAGCCTCTCGGCGATTATTTCGCCGGGCCAAACCATGTGCTGCCAACAGGAGGGACGGCGCGCTTCTCGTCGCCGCTTTCGGTCGACAGTTTCGTGAAGAAATCAAGCTTTCTCTATTACACAAAAGAGGCGCTTGCCGGTGCGCGTGACGACATAACCACGCTTGCAAATGCGGAGGGACTTACGGCCCACGCAAATTCGATATGTGTGAGGGATTGATATGGCGTACAGTGTAAATGCGAAAATAGCGGGCATGAAGCCGTACAGTCCCATAAGCGTAAAATACCGCATAAGGCTTGATGCGAACGAGTCATTCATTGCTCCGCCGCCGGAAATTGCAAAACATATTTCTGAGGCTGCTGCCTCAGTGCGGTTTAACCGCTACCCTGACCCGTACGCAGGGGAGCTGTGCCATGCGTTTGCGGGCTATTATGGGATTCCGGCTGAAAATGTTGTCGCGGGCAACGGTTCTGACGAACTTATATCACTTTTTGAATCGTCTTTTCTAATGAAAGGCGAGACACTCGTAACGCTTTCGCCGGATTTTTCAATGTACCGCTTCTACAGCGGCCTCAATGAGACAAACTGCTGTGAATTCAAAAAGAATGATGATTTTACGGTCGACGTCGGCAGGCTTATAGACACGGTAAATGAGAAAAAAGCCCGCATGGTGATTTTTTCAAATCCGTGCAACCCTACGTCACTCGGCCTAAAGCGTGAGGAGATCCGCCGCCTGCTGAAATCGGTGGATGCGCTTGTGGTGCTCGATGAGGCGTATATGGATTTTTGGGATCAGTCGCTTTTAAGTGAAGTGAATGACTATGATAACCTTGTGATTCTCCGTACGTGCTCGAAAGCAATGGGCCTTGCAGGCATACGCCTTGGCTTTGCAGTCACGGACTACAGGATTGCAGATTTGCTTAGGGCTGTTAAGTCGCCTTACAATGTAAATGCCGTCACGCAGAGAATTGGCGCCGCCGTACTGAGTGAAACAGACTGGCTGAAAAACTGCAGAAAAAACATAATAGCGTCTAAAAATTCACTTTACAACCTCCTGAAACCGCTTGAGCCCGAAGGTGTGAAGGCCGTGGATGGCGTGACGAATTTTGTGACGGTGCGGTTGAAAAACGGCGTACAGGTCTGGAATGAACTTTTGAAGCAGGGAATAGCCGTGCGCTGTTTTGGCAATTTCCTTCGCATTACAGCTGGCACGGACGAAGAAAACAGAGCCGTTGTGAAAGCACTTGCGGCTGCGGTGCAGGCAGACTGAAAGGAGAAAAGGAATGCGCACTTCCGTTCAGAAGAGAAAGACAAAGGAAACCGATATTACCGTAAAGCTCTGCCTTGACGGTGGAGATATAAGCGTAAAGACAGGGATAGGCTTTTTTGACCATATGCTGACTTCATTTGCCGTGCACAGCGGCTTCGGGCTTGGAATCGAGGCCGATGGCGACCTCAATGTTGACTGCCACCACACGGTTGAAGACACAGGCATAGTCCTTGGCAGGGCGTTCGGCGAAACGCTCGGCGATTTCTCAGGCATTGCGCGTTTCGGCAGCTTCTTTGCCCCAATGGACGAATCACTCGCGTTTGCTGCGGCCGACCTGTGCGGAAGGCCGTTCCTCGTTTTCCATGCAGATTTCGGCCAGGAGCGCATAGGCGGATATGACACATGCATGACCGAGGAATTTTTCCGGGCCTTTGCGTTTAACGCGGGAATAACACTGCATGTACGCGTGGAGTACGGTTCAAACGCGCACCACGAGACCGAGGCGCTTTTTAAGGCTGTTGCACATGCGCTGCGCACAGCTGTTTCGCCTGCCGTGAAAGGAGTGCTTTCGTCGAAAGGCACGCTTGAGGGGAAAGAGGCGTTTTTATGATTTTACTGCCGGCCGTAGACATTAAAGGCGGAAAATGTGTGCGCCTTCTGCGCGGCGACTATTCCACAGCGGAGCAGGTAACTGATGACGCAGTAAAAACGACTGAAGCGTTCAGAAAAGCCGGCGCCGGGTGGATACACATAGTAGACCTTGACGGTGCCAAAGCAGGAAAGCCTGTGAACTCCGGCATCATTTTTGAAATGATTAAAAAATCGGGGCTTAAGGCAGAAGTAGGCGGCGGTATACGCACGCGTGAGACGATGGAGTTTTACCTGAAAAACGGCGTCAGCCGCGTGGTGATAGGTACGGCTGCGGTAAGAAATCCGCGGTTTGTTTCGGAAGCTGTAAAAATGTACGGCAGAGAGCACATAGCCGTTGGGATAGACGCGAGGGACGGTTTTGCCGCAGAAAACGGCTGGACGGAAACGTCGTCTGAAAGCTACCTTCGCCTTGCGGAAAAAATGGAATATGCCGGAGCGGGATATATTGTTTTCACCGATATAGGCCGCGATGGGACGCTTGGAGGCCCTAATTTCCAGATGATTGGGAGCATCGCGGAAAAATCAGGCTGCAATATAATTGCGAGCGGCGGCATAAGCAACATTGAAGATATAAAAAGGCTTATCAGCATGGATATTTACGGAGCAGTGTGCGGAAAAGCAATTTACAGTGGGGGCGTTGACCTGAGATCAGCCCTTGCGCTCTGCGGAAGGGGCGGCGGCAATGCCTGAGGAAAAGCAAAATGGAAAAATTGAGCGCTTTTTTAAAAAATCGGATCTTCTGCCGGCCATTGTGCAGGAATACGGCACGGGCAAAGTGCTGATGCTCGCATATATGAACCGCGAATCGATGGAAAAGACGCTTGAAACGGGTTACACATGGTTCTGGAGCCGTTCGCGGCAGGAGCTTTGGAATAAGGGCGCAACGTCAGGGCACGTGCAGAAAGTCGTCTGTATTTATGGCGACTGCGACGATGACACGCTTCTTGTAATTGTGCGCCAGACGGGCGCGGCCTGCCACACAGGGCACTACAGCTGCTTTTTTAACGAGATATGGAGGGAGAAAAATGAGTGACGTATTGCAAAGCCTGTATGGCACTGTAACACGGCGCAAAAGCGAAAACCGCAAGGGTTCATATACATGCTACCTTTTTGAGCAGGGACTTGACAAAATACTGAAAAAGTGCGGCGAAGAATGCAGTGAAGTGATAATCGCCGCGAAAAACGGGAATAACCATGAAACGGTTATGGAGATTTCTGATTTCCTGTATCATCTTACAGTTTTGATGGTACATGAAGGCATTGCGCCTGAAGACGTTGAAGCAGAGCTTGAAAAACGCAGCCATAAAACAGACAACCTGAAAAAATTCCATAAGGCTGACAGGAACACATAAAGCCGGCGATTCACTTTTTAAATAGATATGCAAATAGCTATATTGCAATCAATATCTTGCCCGCCCATAATTGCAAAACACAATATGTTGAAAAGACGGTTGAAACGGTGAAAACATTTTTCATAAGTTTCACAGGCTGTTACTTTGTGGCATATATGGTTCCCGAAAAACTAAGGCCAAAAATCGAGAAGGGCACTTGTGATAAAGGTACGAAATCGGATAAAAAAATGAAAATATTTCTGCCTTTTTTTATATTTATAAAACGGTGAAAATTGTCTAATATATAATATAGTGGTTTGGTGATATAGTGGTTTGGTGATGAGGCTCACCATAAAATGCAGTCAATGCTAACGGCTTCTACTTCGAGAAATCGAGGTAGAAGCCTTATATTTTTGAATGTAGGGTGGTACAATTGCTACGAAATTAAGTAGAATTTTAATAGTTGGCTTTGGCGGCTTTATTGGTGCGGCACTCCGCTACATCATTTCAACCGCTACAGCCAAATGTTTTGGCAATTTCCCAATTGGGACTTTGATTGTGAATATTCTTGGCGGATTTATCATGGGATTTATCATGGAAGCAAGCACCAGCATCTGGCCTATTTCTGCAAATATGAGGATTTTTTTAACCACGGGGATGATGGGCGGCCTTACAACATTCTCTACTTTCAGCTATGAAACTTTGTATAAAGCATTTATGCGCCAGCCGGCAGGCGCCGTTTCCATAAGCCGCCATGTGAAAATCTATTATAAAAAAATGGCGTATGCCCATTATTGATTCGCCGCCGTCAATGTAGTATAATAAATTTTGTTATTATGATATAGCAGTAATCCGTTATCAATCGATATTTATCGCATAATGTTCTGACACCGAAATTTTTTGAGGTGAAAGACGAGTCAAATTAAAATGGTATACTGTCCGTTTTTCTGCGGACACGTTTGGCTGCGTCTTTTTAGAAGACGCAGCTTTTTTATTGCCGGAAACATACTTATTAAAGCGTGGAACCCAGCAAATTTACAGCCACGCTCATGATGGTAGGAAGCAACATGATAAAATTAGCAATTTACGGCAAGGGCGGCATTGGCAAATCGACCATAACAAGCAACCTCGCCGCCGCCTTCGCCTCGCTTGGGAAACGCGTGATACAAATAGGCTGCGACCCGAAAGCCGATTCCACTGTTAGCCTTCTCGGCGGCAAGGCAGTCCAGCCTGTAATGGACTATATGCGTAAGTACGACCACGAGCCTGAGCATATTGAAGACATTGCCCAAGAGGGTTTCGGGCATATATTATGTATCGAGACCGGCGGCCCCACGCCAGGGCTCGGCTGCGCCGGGCGCGGCATTATCACGACGTTCCAGCTTTTAAAAGATCTGAAGCTGTTTGAGATATATAAGCCGGACGCCGTGCTCTACGATGTGCTCGGCGACGTAGTCTGCGGCGGTTTTGCCGCGCCTATCCGCGAAGGGTATGCACAGGAAGTGCTTATAGTTACTTCCGGTGAAAAGATGTCGCTGTACGCTGCCGGCAACATCTGCAAAGCAGTGCATAACTTTGCAGACCGCGGCTATGCCAAAGTCCGCGGCATAATCCTTAACCGCAGGAACGTGGAAAACGAAGCGGGGAAAGTTGCTGCCTTTGCGCAGGAGGAAGGCCTGCCAATCCTTGCGGACATTCCCCGCAGCAGGGACATACTGCGCTTTGAGGATATGGGCAGAACCGCTGTCGAAGGCAACCCGGACCTGCCGGTAAGCCGGAAGTTTTTTGCTCTTGCGCATGAACTGATGGGAGATGGGCGCGATGGCTGAGGCATTTTACCGCACAGCCGCGCAGCTTGCATACAGCGGCTGCGACGAACTCCCGCAGGAGTTTCAGCCCGACAAGCACCTGATCTACAGCTCGCCCGCCACTTTGGCGTTCAACTCACCGGGGGCGCAGGGTTTCGGTGTAAAGCGCGCAGGCCTCGCAATCCCCGGCTCAGTAATGCTGCTTATATCCCCGGGCTGCTGCGGGCGCAACACAGCGGCGCCCGGCCCTTCCGGCAGATACAGCGGCAGAATGTTTTACATGCTGCTTGACGAAACCGACATCGTAACGGGGCGGCACCTTTCCAAAATACCAGGCGCCGTCAAAGAGATATGCGAATACTGCAGCGAAAAGCCGACCGCCGTAATGCTGTGCATCACGTGTGTTGACGCGCTTCTCGGCACAGATATGGAGCGCGTATGCCGTAGTGCGGAGGAAGCTGCGCATGTGCCCGTTGTGCCCTGCTACATGTATGCGCTGACACGCGAAGGCCGCCACCCGCCGATGGCCACTGTGCGCAAAGCCGTATATTCATTGCTCAAGCCAATGGCTAAAAGGGCAGACTGCATGAATATAATCGGCTCATTTTCTCCGCTTAGCAGCGGTTGTGAACTGTACCGCCTTTTCAATAAGGCCGGAGTGCGCCATATACGTGAAATCTCCCGCTGCAAAAGCTTTGGTGAATACCTTAACATGGCGCAGGCAAATTTCAACCTTGTTTTAAACCCTGAATCACGCCTTGCATCAGGTTGGATGGAAAAGGCGCTGCGCATACCCTCTATAGAGATTTCACGAATGTACCAGATTGACAAGATACATAATCAGTACCGCCTTATGGCAAAAGCGCTCGATATTCCATGGGAAGACCAGCAGGACTATGATGCCGCACAGGAAGAAATAGCCCGCTTCCGCGAAAAGCACGGCGGCACCGTGTTCGCCGTCGGCGAAATTGCGGATGCCGACCCGTTTGAGCTTTCGCTCGCGCTGCTGCGCTATGGGTTCTGTGTATCAGAAATCTATGGCACAATCAATAAAATCAATTTCTGGTTCCTGCAGAAAATCGCGGCGCTTAGCCCCGATACAAGGGTTTACTCAAACCTTTCGCCAACGATGCTTTATTACCGCCCTTCCACTCCGCAGGCTGGCATAGCCGTTGGCAAAGACGCCGCATATTACCACCCTGGCTGCGCGCACGTCATGTGGTGCGGTGAGGAGCAGCCGTTCGGATATGACGGGGTGCGCAGCCTGTTCAAGGCGTTTGCAAAAGCTTTGGAAGGAGTGGCAAAATGAAAGGCCTCCTTAAAGTGCTTTCGCCTTTTGCGCCCGACCAGTCCGGCGCAGTAGAGGCACTCTATGAATTCGGCGGCCTTATCGTCGTATGCGACGCAGGCGGCTGCACGGGAAATATCTGCGGGTTTGACGAGCCCCGCTGGTTTAAGAAAAAAAGCGCCATATTCAGCGCAGGCCTGCGCGATATGGACGCTATCCTCGGGCGCGACGACAGGCTGATAGCCAAGCTGAAGGCTGCCGTCGAAGGGAGCGGCGCCAATTTCGTCGCGGTTATCGGCACACCAGTCCCCGCCGTTATCGGCACGGATTTCCGCGCGCTGAAGCGCATAGGCGAAAAAAAAGCAGGGCTTCCATTTCTCACAATAAGCACGAAAGGCACAGGCCTTTACGATGAGGGTGAAGAAGATGCCCTGCTGCAGCTGCTAAAGGCTTTTGCCTTAGACGCCCTGCCTGTTGAAAAAGGTATTCTCGGCGTATTAGGTGCGACACCGCTTGACCTCAGCAGCCTTTCAGCCGCCGAAAAGCTCACCGAGGCATACCGGCAGAAAGGCTGGAAAGATGTGCGCTGTTACGGCATGGGCAGCGGCCTCAACGCCGTGCGCCGCGCTTCCGCTGCACAGCAGAACCTCGTCGTTTCCCCCGCGGGGCTCAAAGCTGCCCGTTACCTCCAGAAAAAGTTCGGCACGCCGTTTACTGTGTGCTGCCCATTGCCGCACAAGCTGCCATGTGATTTTCAGAGTTTTCACGGGAAGCGCGTGCTGATCATTCATCAGCAGGTGTTTGCGGACACGCTTAGGGACAGCATTCTGCAAAGCACAGACGCAGATGTGACAGTCGCCTCATGGTTCATGATGGACAACGCACTGCGCGAAAGCCAGGACTTGCACTTTGAAGGCGAGAAGCAGTTTCAGGCAGCCGCCATACGCGGCGGTTATGACATCATTCTGGGCGATAAGATGATGGAGCGCGCGCTGCCGGACTATAAGGGCAGATGGATAGACCTGCCGCATTTTGCCGTATCCGGAAGGCTTGTGCCATGAAGCAGGAAACGGGAATCATCGCGCGGCGCATAAGAATATTCGGCATAGTCCAGGGCGTGGGGTTCCGGCCATTTGTAAGCCGCACGGCGCGCAGGGCAGGGATCACCGGCAGCGTAGCCAACAAGGGCTCTTTTATCGAGATACACGCGCATGGCACAAAGGGGGCAATGCGGTCATTTCTGCGCTGCTTGCGGCAGGACGCGCCTGAAAGGTCTTACATCCTGAAAATAGACGTCTCCGCTTCGTCGGAACCGGCAAAAGAGGGCTTCGAAATCGTAAGCAGCGCGAAAGAAGCAAGTGATATTTTTGTGCCGCCCGATATAGCCATCTGCAAAAAATGTGAAAAAGAACTGTTCGACAAAAATAACCGCCGCTACCTCCACCCGTTTATCAACTGCACCGCCTGTGGCCCGCGGCTTACTATCCTCAGCTCTATGCCGTATGACCGTGAGCGCACAAGCATGGGCAAATTTCCCATGTGCGGCAAATGTGCACAGGAATACGCCGACCCGCACAGCAGGCGCTACGATGCCCAGCCTGTGTGCTGTAATGACTGCGGGCCGCAGGTTTACATTTTAGGCAGGCGCGAGCGCGGCAAAGATGCTATCACCGCCGTGCGGCGCGCGATAATGGACGGGAAGATAGCGGCTGTAAAAGGCATAGGCGGGTTCCACCTTTGCTGCGATGCCAAAAACGGCAGAGCCGTGAAGCGCCTGCGCAAGCTCAAGCACCGCCCCGAAAAGCCTTTTGCGGTCATGTTCCGCGACATGACCGCGGCAGAAGAGAACTGCCGCATATCACCGGAGCAGGCTGAAATCCTTGACGGCTGCCAAAAGCCGATACTCCTGCTCGAGCGTAAGCCAGAAAGCCGCCTTTCAGAATCCGTAGCGCCCGGCAACCCGCGCATCGGCGCAATGCTGCCGTATGCTCCACTCCAGCTCCTGCTTTTCACTTACCCAGACAGCATACCAATGACAGGCAGCCTGATAATGACAAGCGGAAACGTTTCCGGGGTGCCTATCTGCAAATGCGACGATGACGTAAACAGGCAAATTGCCGGCCTCTGCGACATTGCCCTTTCGAATGACCGCGATATCCTCACACGTGCAGACGACTCCGTTATGGATTTTCTCGGTGGCAGGCCGTACATGATACGGCGTTCACGTGGATATGCGCCGCTGCCATTTCTACTTTCCGCACCGCTGCGCGGGCAGGTGCTTGGCATTGGCGGCGAGCTGAAAAACACGTTCTGCATAGGCAAAAACAGCCTTTTTTACCCTTCAGCATATGTAGGCGACATGACTGACATGCGCACAGCCAAAGCACTCAAAGAATCTGTAGCCCGCATGGAGGCGCTGCTTGAAGCCGCCCCGCAGGCCGTAGCATGTGATATGCACCCGGGATACAATACGGTGTGCGCAGCGGAAGAAATGGGCCTGCCTGTTATCCGTATACAGCATCATTTTGCGCATATCGTTTCGTGCCTTGCGGAAAACGACTGCAATGACGAAGTGGTAGGCGTTTCATTTGACGGCACAGGTTATGGGACGGACGGAACCGTCTGGGGTGGCGAATTCATGAGGGCTTCTTACGGCGGCTTCATGCGCCTTGGCAGCATAAGGCCATTTGTGCAGGCGGGCGGAGACCGCTCCGTGCGCGAAGGGTGGCGTATAGCCGTCTCAATGCTGCATGAGGTTTTTCCGGATAATGCGGAAAAGTATATTAAGCTGCTTGGCCTTTGCAGCGAAAAGCAGGCGCATGTGCTGATATATATGGCTGAACACAATATTAACAGTGTCAAGTCTACAAGTGCGGGCAGGCTTTTCGATGCGGCAAGCGCAATACTTGGAATACGCAGAGTTTCTACATTCGAAGGTGAAGCTTCATGCGCGCTTGAGTTTGCCGCCGAAGCATATATGAGGAGCAGCTGGTTCCAGACTGAAGGCTTTTCTTACACTCAGCCGCTGCTGGGCGAAACCGAAAGCGGGTTTACGCTGCGCACAGACCTGCTCATCGGATGGCTGGCGAAGCAGCGGCTCGCCGGAGAAAATACGCGGAAGCTTGCGTACGCGTTCCATTCCGTGCTCGCAGGCATGGTCTGCGAAGGCTGCAAATGTGCAAGGCGCAAAACCGGCCTTTCGTCATGTGCTTTAAGCGGCGGCGTATTCCAGAACCGCCTTTTCACCAGCCTTTGCGCCGGCCATCTGCACAAAGCCGGTTTCCGCGTCCTGCTTCACAGCATGGTGCCGCCAAATGACGGCGGCATTTCACTCGGGCAGGCCGTTGCCGCAATGTACCAGCTTAACAGAAAAATTAAAAATTAACAGTAAGCAGGAGGTTTACCATGTGTGTTGGTTTATCTGCAAAAGTATTAGATGTAAATGACGGCACCGCGCTTATTGACGCTTCTGGCGCAAAGCGCAAAATCTCATCTGAATTTATCGACGGCCTCGAACCGGGAGATTATGTAATGGTCCATGCCGGCATTGCAATCGCAAAAATCACAAGCAGCGACAAAGACGAAACAGGCAAGATAATGGAGAAACTGTAATGGAAGACTCTGTTTCCGCCGCAAAGAAAATTATCGCTTCATACCACGGTCCTGCTCTGCGCATCATGGAAGTCTGTGGCACACATACGCACGAGATAATGCGGCTTGGCATACGCAGGCTGCTGCCGGAAAACGTCAAGTTAATTTCCGGCCCGGGCTGCCCTGTATGCGTAACGCCAGTTGGATACATAGATGAAGCCGTTCTGCTTGCACTGAAGCACAACGCCGTAATCTGCACGTTCGGCGACCTGATAAGAGTGCCCGGCAGTGAGATGGACCTTGCCGGCGCAAGGCGGCGGGGCGCAGAAGTCAGGATGGTGTATTCTCCGCTTGATTCGGAAGAGTATGCAAAGGCACACCCGGAAAAAGAAGTCGTTTTCCTCGCGGTCGGTTTCGAAACTACAACGCCTGCCGCATGTCTCGCTGTAAAAAAGGCAGTAAAAGACGGCCTGCATAATTACTCGCTGCTTGTGGCAAACAAAACAATGCCAAACGCCTACCTCGCGCTTAAAGGCAGCGCCGACGCCTTCTTATACCCCGGCCACGTCTGTGCCATAACAGGGACTGCTGTTTGCGAAAGCCTCGTAAAGCAGGGCATCTCAGGCGTAGTTGCAGGTTTTACCGCAAGCGAGCTGCTGGCCGCCATTGCGGTGATTTTAAAGCTTTCTGAGGCTGAAAAGCCATTTTTCCGAAACTGTTACCCGCGCGTGGTGAAGCCCGAGGGCAACGCTGCCGCTCAGGCTTTGATGCGTGAAATAATGGAACCGTGCGACACCGAGTGGCGCGGCCTTGGTATTATTAAAGGCTCAGGCCTGCACCTGCGTGAGCCTTACCGCACATTTGACGCAAGTCGGCGCTACAGCCTGCCTAAAATAACAGGCCGCAGCAATCCGCTGTGCCGCTGCGGAGAGGTGCTTCAGGGGAAATGTCTTCCGAGCGACTGCAAAGTTTTCGGCACAGTGTGTACGCCGCAGCACCCGGCCGGAGCCTGCATGGTTTCAAACGAGGGCGCGTGCTCGGCATATTACCAATACGGAGGGACGTAAAATGGATGATACAGTTACTTTGGCATATGGTGCCGGCGGAAAACAGACTTCTAAACTTATAAAGGACGTATTTAAATCACACTTTTCAAACCCGGATTTCACGGAAGACGACGCCGCTGTGCTTAATGTAGGCGGCAGCAGGCTCGCATTCACAACGGACGGCTTTATAGTCTCGCCATACGAGTTTCCCGGCGGGGACATTGGGAAACTCAGCGTGTGCGGCACGGTAAATGACCTTTCCTGCATGGGGGCACAGCCGCTTTACCTCACATGCTCGTTTGTCATCGAAGACGGTTTTCCGCTTAAAGAGCTTGACAAAATCGCCGCCTCAATGGGAAAATCCGCCAAAGAAGCCGGCGTGCGTATTGTAGCCGGCGACACAAAAGTTGCAGGCAAGGGCCAAGTCGACAATATTTTCATTACAACAGCAGGTGTAGGCAGGCTTTTGGACTATGCGCATACTTCAGGCAAATATGCGCAGCCGGGCGACGCCGTCATTGTTACAGGCGACATCGGGCGCCATGGCTGTACCATTTTGCTAAGCCGCAACGAGTTCGGCATAGATGCTGACGTCACAAGCGACTGCGCTCCACTGTGGGGAACCGTGAGAACGATGTTCGGCGTCACAGACCAGATACACGTTATCCGCGACGCGACGCGCGGCGGCATAGGCACCGTCCTTTATGAAATTGCTGCCCAAAGCGGTGTAGGCATAAAGCTCAACGCGGAGAAAATCCCTGTTACAGATGAAGTTTCCGGTGTATGCCGCATGCTTGGCCTTGACCCGCTTTACCTCGCCTGCGAAGGCCGTATGGTAGTTTCCGCGCCTAAAGCACAGGCCAGCGCAATCGTCAGCGCACTGCACCAGTGCCCATATTCTAAAAATGCTGCGGTTATAGGTGAAGTTACCAGCGGCATGAAAGGCAAAGTAGTGATGGAGACAGAAATCGGTTCTAAGACGCTGTTGCCGCAGCCAAGCGGTGAACTGCTCCCACGTATATGCTGACCTATATTTAATTTTAAAACTTATCTTCCACAACCACGGCCTGCTTGCCGAGATCATTGTAGCGTTGCTCAACAATACTTTTTGTGTAGTCTGCAAGCCCAGAAGTCTTATATGGATCATTAAAATAATATTTATTTTTGTCGTAGCCCACAAAAACAAGGCAGTGCTCACGCGCAGGCCAGACGAACGTTTTTCCGGTTTCGTTTATAATCCAACTGTTACCCTGGTATGGTGGCAGCATGCGCATAGTTGCCCATACTATAACGGGATCACCGCGCTGGATATACGGAATCAGGCTATTGAATTCATTGCCGGTAATATTAATGGCAATTTTGTCACTTTTACTTAAAAAAGTATTCATCACTGAAACTACAACGGGTGCAAAGCAGCCAAACCCACTTTCTGAAGTCGGGTCACCGATAAAAGATTTTGCAGGGTCGTCACCGTAAAATTTTCCGCCTTTTTGCTGCAGGTTCGAAGAAGGCGTATTTTTTACCACATCTTCCACAGAAGCGTGGCAGCCGTAGTACTGAAGCACCATGGATGCACTTACAAGTTCGCAGCCTGTTGAATAGGATCCTTCTTGGCTGATATAAGGCACGTCGATTATTTTTTCAGAACTACTGCTTTTCACCTGACTACTGTTTTTCTCACTTTTGCTGCTGCTGTTTTTTCTTTCGCCTTTATCATCTTTTCTGCCTGCACTGCTCTGCAATGATGTGCAGCGTGAACCTGCAGCGGATTGGCCGGCAAAGTTCGGCAGCGCTTGCGGGTGTACCTTAGCATATGCATAGGCAGCGCCTGCAAGGCAGGTAACACAAAGCAGAAAAATCAGAAAGCCGTACCGTTTTGCCCTTTTATTTGATACGTATTTTCCCATTTGGAAATCTCCCGCACAACTTTTTAAAATCGGCTGGTACTTTTAGATATAGCTGTTATATTATAACAATTTATAGGGTGGCAATAATGAACATTTTGTAAATATATTGCAGTATATGAAGTATATTCAACAACTGCCATCAACGCAATCATATTTCAAAATCGTTTCTGGCCCACAAAGCATTATAATAGGTCCTGTTTTGCCTTTTTTTAAAGAATAGCTTTAAAGTCATACGCCGTTGGATTATAATTATGGTAATAATACAATTAAAAAGGAGGCAGGATTATAATGGCTCACGTTTATTCCGTTGCTCTCTCCAAAATAATAAAAGAGCTTTCGCTGAAGACGATAAGCATGCCGGGTGATCCGGACAAAATTCTCGTTTCGTCAACGGATGTAAACCGTCCAGGGCTTGAACTGAATGGCTTTTATGATTATTACGATGAAAAGCGAATAATGATTTTCGGCAACGCGGAAACCGCCTTTCTTAAATCTATCTCCCATGAAAGGCGCTCAAAAGTGTTCAATGAGATTTTCTCGAAAGCGAAAAAGCCGCCGGCGGCAATCATTGCGCGTAACCTCGAGCCTGTTCCCGAGCTGCTGGAAGCAACAAAGGAAAATGGTGTTCCCCTGCTGAGCACTGCAGAAACGACTTCCAGCCTCGTCGCACGGCTTGTTTCATTCCTCAATGTAGAAATGGCGCCGCGCATCACCCGCCACGGCGTGCTCGTTGAAGTTTACGGCGAGGGGATCCTACTTGTAGGAGACAGCGGCGTCGGCAAAAGTGAAACGGCCATCGAGCTTATCAAGCGCGGCCACCGCCTGATTGCGGACGATGCCGTTGTCATCAAGCGCGTGTCGGCCATTTCCCTTGTTGGCGAAGCGCCTGACAACATAAAGCATTTCATAGAACTGCGCGGCATAGGAATTATAAATGCACGCAGGATATTTGGCATGAGTGCCGTTAAAATGACAGAGAAGATAGACCTTGTCGTAAACCTCGAGATTTGGGACGATAACAAGACGTATGATCGCATGGGCCTTGACAACGAATATACCGAAATTCTCGGTGTAAAGGTTCCTGTTGTCACAATACCGGTCAAGCCAGGCAGAAATCTCGCCGTTATAATTGAAGTGGCAGCAATGAACAACCGCCAGAAAAAGATGGGCTACAACGCGGCGCATGAGCTGCTGAAAAACCTTGGCATGGATCTTCCTTCCGTGCCGTCTGAAGTGAAAAAGAAAAAGCTTAATTTTTAGCCTGAGGCAATTTCCTGCAGCTCAGTAAAGCACATTGGCTATAATGAAGTTACTCGATTTTAGAAAGGAACGGATTTTTCAATGCATTTAATTGCTGACACACATATGCACACAGTTGCTTCCACCCATGCTTACAGTACTCTGCAGGAAGACGTCCATGCGGCTGCCCAGCAAGGACTTTACGCTGTTGCCATTACAGACCATGGTGCGCTGATGCCCGGCGCGCCCGGAAAATGGTATTTTGAAAACCTGTGTGTTGTTCCGCGCCAGCTCGAAGGTGTGCTTGTCCTGCGCGGGGAAGAAACAGATGTGGTGGACTGCGATGGCAACACAGACCTTGACCCAAATGACCTTAAAACGCTTGACTGGGTTGTCGCGTCGATACACAAGCCGGTTTTCTCCGTAAAATCGCCGAGTGTGGAACAGGTTACCTCCACATGGCTCGGCGTGGCAAAGAATCCACATGTCAATGTAATAGGGCACAGTGGCACGGCCGATTATGTTTATGACTACGAAAAGGTCCTGCCGGAGTTTGCCCGCAGCGGCAAGCTCGTTGAGCTTAATGAAAGCACGTTCCGCAACAGGAAAACATCTGTTCCCAACTGCATCAAAATCATGAAGCTCTGCAAAAAGCTCAGCGTTCCTATTATAGTCAACACAGACTCGCATTTTTCCAGCCAGATTGGGCATTTCGAGCACAGTCTTAAGCTGCTTGACGAGCTCAATTTCCCGGAGGAGCTCGTAGCCAACTCAAGCATTGAGCGTTTTAAGGCCTACCTTAAGCAATATACAGGCGTTTTCAGCAAAAAATAAAACCGGAGGTTCTAAGCATTTTATGAAGCATATCCAGGAGTTTGGCAGTTATGCTGCGGGGCTCGGATGCGAAGTCCTGTATGATGAGCAAATGAGCCGCCATACTACTTTCCGCATCGGCGGCCCGGCAGACATATTCATTACGGTGAACAGTATCAGCCCGCTGCAGAAAATATACAGCAGGGCATTTGAAGAAGGGATACCAGTGTTCCCGCTTGGCAACGGCTCGGACCTGCTTGTTGCGGACGCCGGCGTGCGTGGCGCCGTAGTCACGCTTGGGAGCGGATTCCGGAAAACATCCCTGATTTCTGATACGGAACTCGAATGCGGAGCCGGTGCACCGCTTTCTTCGGTCTGCGGGTTTGCAAAGGAGCATTCCTTAACCGGCCTTGAATTTGCTTGGGGCATTCCAGGTTCTGCCGGCGGTGCGGCTTACATGAACGCCGGCGCATATGGACATACGGTTTCGGAGGCCATCACATCATGTTCGCATGTGGCGAAGAACGGCCAGTGCGTTACGTTTACACGCGGGCAGTTTGATTTCGGCTACCGCCAAAGTGTTTACATGAAAATGGAGTGCATGATTGTTTCACTCCGGGTTAAGCTTAAGCACGGGGTGAAAGATGAAATCGGCGCCAGAATGGATGATTTACTCGCACGGCGCAAATCCAAGCAGCCGCTTGAACTGCCGAGTGCGGGCAGCATCTTCAAGCGCCCAGAAGGGCATTTTGCCGGCGCGCTTATCCAGCAGTGCGGCCTTAAGGGCAGGCGTGTCGGCGGCGCGGCAGTCAGTGAAAAGCATGCAGGATTTATAGTAAACCTCGGCGGCGCATCATGTGATGATGTCAGGCGGCTCATTGAGATAATCCAGGATACTGTGCTGCGCGAAACCGGCGTGCGGCTTGAATGTGAAGTAAAATTTGTGGGGTAATTTGTGGAGGCACTATGGAATTTCTCATTGTAACCGGACTTTCCGGCGCAGGGAAAACAAGGGCTATCAACGCCTTGGAGGATATTGGCTTTTTCTGCGCCGACAACATTCCACCAAAGATTATAGAAACTTTTTATGAGATGTCGCAGCAGGCGCAGAAAACACTTTCACAAGTAGCAGTAGTTACGGACATACGCGGCGGCAATATGTTCTCATCACTGCTTGAAACGCTCGATCAGATGAAAGCTGAGCACAAAGAATACAAGATACTTTTTCTCGATGCAAACGATTATGTGCTTGTAAACCGTTTTAAGGAAACACGCCGCAAGCACCCTTTGGCAGACAACTGCCTTGGCTCGCTCGAGCAGGCAGTCCAGCTTGAGCGCAGCGTCCTGCGCCCTGTAAAGGAACGTGCCGATTATATTATCGACACTTCATATCTTTCCCCAGCACAGCTGAAAGAGCGCATTTCCAGCCTGTTTCTCGGCGATGCTTCAGACGCGCTGAAAATACACTGCCTTTCTTTCGGTTTTAAATTCGGCCTGCCTGCTGAGGCTGACCTTGTGTCCGATGTGCGCTGCCTTCCAAACCCGTTTTATGTGGAAAGCCTTAAGCACCTCACGGGATTAGATAAACCAGTGCAGGACTACGTGATGAAATCCGACAAAACAAAAGGATTCGTAAAGCGCTTTTTCAGCCTCATCGACTACACGATTCCGCTGTACTGCAACGAGGGTAAAAGCCAGCTTGTAATCGCTATTGGGTGCACGGGCGGCCACCACCGTTCAGTTACGATCGCACAGGTGCTTTATGAGCACCTCATGGAGCAGGACTTGCGCGTCAGCGTTACACACCGCGATATTCACAGAAAGTAGAGTCTTTTCAAAATGTCATTCGCTTCTGAGACTAAAAACGAATTATGCAGGATTGTGCCGCAGTGCTGCTGCCGAAAGGCAGAGTGCTACGGCCTGCTTTTGTTTGGCAGGAATTTTTCACCTTCGGGCGTTACGCTTACTACAGAGAATTTAGCTGCCGCGCGGCGCACAGCACAGCTCGCCGCCGAAATCACTGGGGCTATTATGGACGTAACTTCTTTTAAAGTGCATAAAGGGAGCGGCACTTCCGTTTACACTGTTTCAGCCGCAGGGCCGGAACAGGCACAGAAAGTGCTTCGGAGCCTCGGCCACACCGGGAAAGAGATAAACTTGCGGATAAATCTTTCGAATATGGAAAACGAGTGCTGCTATGCCGCTTTCCTCAGAGGCGCATTCCTTGCATGCGGGACTGTGACGTCTCCAGAGCGTGAATACCACCTCGAATATTCTGTACCCTATATGAACCTTGCAAATGACCTTACCGCGCTGATGCGCGGCATAATCAGTCTTGGCATCAGCCCGCATATAACACGCCGCAATGGCTCATTCGTTGTATACCTCAAAGGCAGCTCACATGTTGCCGATTTTCTCACTTACATCGGTGCGCCTGACGCCGCAATGGAGCTAATGCAGGTGAGAATGCTTAAGGAAGTGCGCAACAAGGTAAACCGCCAGACAAATTTCGAAACGGCAAACATAGGCAAAACTGCCTCCGCCGCGGCTCAGGAAGTCATTGCCATAAAAAAGATTAAGAGCGATGGCAGGCTACCTGCCCTGCCGGAAGATCTTCAGGAGCTTGCGAGCCTGCGCCTTGACAATCCGGAAATGTCGCTGCGCGAACTCGGGCAGCACCTCTCACCAAAGCTAAGCCGTTCTGGTGTGCATCACCGCCTGCGGCGGATACTCGAATTTGCAGAAAAAACGAAGACCTAATGAAAGGAGTGAGAGGCCATTTTTGTTCATCTTCACGTTCACAGCGAATACAGCCTGCTTGACGGGGCATGCCGCATCTCACAGCTCCCCGCACGCGCCGCCGAGCTCGGCATGCCGGCTGTTGCAATAACAGACCATGGTGTAATGTACGGCGCCGTCGATTTTTACAAGGCCGCAAAGGCATGCGGGGTAAAGCCTATTATAGGCTGCGAGGTATATGTTGCTCCGCGCACACGCTTTGACCGCACGCATGAACTCGATTCTGAAAACCGCCATCTCGTGCTTCTCTGTGAAAGCAACACCGGCTACCAGAATCTTATAGCCATGGTTTCAAGGTCATGGACCGAAGGATTTTACTTTAAGCCGCGTGTAGATTATGAGCTCTTGGAAAAATACCATGAAGGGCTTATAGCGCTTTCCGCATGCCTTGCAGGTGAAATACCGAGGGACCTTACTGCCGGTGACTATGACGGCGCGAAAGCGGCCGCACTCCATTACGACAGCATATTCGGGCGCGGCAATTTTTACCTTGAGCTGCAGGACCATGGCTTGCGTGGTCAAAAACAGATAAACCCCTCCATAGTGCGCATTGCGCATGAGACGGGCATCCCCCTCGTTGTAACAAACGACTGCCATTACCTCATGCCTGACGACAGCGAAATGCACCGCATACTTTTGTGCATACAGACAAACCATACTGTTGAAGACAAAGACGCGATGAATTTTGGCAGCGACCAGTTTTACTTTAAATCCGAGCAGGAAATGCGCTCACTGTTCCCGGAAATCCCTGAAGCTGCCGACAATACGGTGAAAATTGCGGAGCGCTGCAACGTTGAGTTTGAGTTCGGCAAAACAAAACTGCCGAGGTTCGATACGCCAAATGGGCAGGACAATGTCAAATATTTCCGCCAGAAATGCTATGAAGGGCTCCACAGGCGCTACGGCAGCAACCCAGCGCAGCTTGTATGCGACCGGCTCGAATATGAGCTTGCCACAATTGAAAAAATGGGCTATGTGAACTACTACCTGATAGTCCATGACTTTGTGCGCCACGCAAAGGAGGTAGGCATACCGGTAGGGCCTGGGCGCGGTTCCGGTGCAGGCAGCCTCGCCGCCTACTGCATCGGCATAACCGGCATAGACCCCATAAGGTACAACCTGCTGTTTGAGCGTTTCCTCAATCCGGAGCGCGTGAGCATGCCTGACTTTGATATCGATTTTGCTGATGACCGTAGGCCGGAGATGATAGATTACGTTGTCAGGAAATACGGTGCCGACCATGTGGCGCAGATAGTTACATTTGGCACAATGGCCGCCCGCGGCTCAATACGTGATGTCGGCCGCGCAATGGCAATGCCGTACGCTGAAGTTGACAGCATCGCAAAGCTTGTACCATCAGAGATTAACATGACACTCGGCAAGGCGCTTGAAGCCTCGGGCGAGCTCAGGCAGCGCTACGACACGGACATGCGCGTCCACAACTTAATAGACATGGCCCGCCGTGTTGAGGGCATGCCGCGCAACGCTTCAACGCATGCGGCGGGAGTCGTGATAACCGACAAGCCTGTCGATGAATACGTTCCTCTTGCCAAAAACGGTGATTCTGTCGTGACACAGTACACAATGACTACGCTTGAGGAGCTCGGCCTCCTTAAAATGGATTTTCTCGGCCTGCGCAATCTTTCCGTTATCCGCCGCGCTCAGGACATGATAGATGAAAAGAAACCGGGATTCCAGGTAGAGGATATACCGACAGACGACAAAAAAGTTTTTGGCATGCTCTCTTCAGGTGATACCGACGGCATTTTCCAGTTTGAATCTGCCGGCATGAGGAACGTGACAATGCAGGTAAAGCCAGAAAAGATAGAAGACCTTATCGCCATTATATCGCTTTACCGCCCGGGGCCAATGGAGTCTATCCCACGCTATATTGAAAACAGGCGAGACCCCTCTAAAATCACATACCTGCACCCGCTGCTCAAAGACATTCTAAGCGTCACAAACGGCTGCATCGTCTACCAGGAGCAGGTTATGCAGATTTTCCGCACGCTTGCGGGATATTCGCTCGGGCGCGCCGATATTGTCCGCCGCGCAATGGCTAAGAAGAAAAAAGACGTAATGGCACGTGAAAAGGGAATTTTTATCCATGGCCTCACGGATGAAGACGGAAAAGTTGTCGTAGAAGGCTGCATACGCCGCGGCGTTGATGAAAAAACCGCCGAAGCAATTTACGCTCAGATGGCAAATTTTGCCTCATATGCATTCAACAAGTCGCACGCGGCGGCATATGCTGTTGTAAGCTACGAAACGGCATGGCTTAAATGCCATTACCCGCACGAATATATGGCGTCGCTCCTCACAAGCGTGCTCGACAACACAAACAAACTCTCAGCCTATATAGCCGAGTGTATGCGCCTTGGCATACATGTCCTTCCGCCGCATATCAATGAAAGTGAAAGCAGCTTCACAGTTTCAGGCAACTCGATACGCTTCGGACTTTTAGCCATACGCAACCTCGGCAGAGGGTTAATCGATTCCCTTGTTGCTGAAAGGAAGAAAAGCGGGGCCTTTTCATCTTTTTTCGACTTCTGCAAAAGAATGTATGACAATCTTAACAGGCGTGCGCTTGAAAGCCTCATAAAGGCCGGCGCACTTGATGGCCTCGGCCCAAACCGCAACCAGATGCTAAACAGTGCTGGCCCTGTGCTCGATTATATTGCGGAAGACAGAAAGCAGAATATTGAAGGCCAAATAGGCTTTTTCGATACAGACACAAAATCAGGCCATGACGATTTCCACTTTCCAAATATGCCTGACCTCAGCGCTTCAGATAAGCTCGACATGGAAAAAGAGGTAACAGGCATCTACCTTTCCGGCCACCCAATGGCCGCATATGCCGGCCTTTACGGCAAGTTCCATGCAGTCTATATTGGTGACATCATCGAAAGCATAAAAGAGAAAGACGGAAGCCTGCACGACAATGACGCGGTAACTGTCCTCGGCATAATCACAAAAGTGCGGCTTAAAGTAACGAAAAGCAACAGCACAATGGCGTTCGTAACTCTTGAAGACCTTTACGGCTCTATACAGATGCTCGTTTTCCCTAAAACCCTCGAGGAGTACGCTGAAATTGTAACCGAGGGAAAAATCATAAAAGCGCAGGCGCGCATAAGTGTCCGCGATGAAAATGACGCGGAACTTATATGCCAGTCAATTTCTTCCGCACCTAAGCTTGGCGGTGACGGCTCAAAGAACCGCAAGCGCCGCTGCTCCCGCACAGGACTTTATCTGCGTGTAGACAACAGCGAAAATCCCATGTACAGAAAAGCGCTGAAATACACCGCTGTTTTCGACGGCCCCACTCCGCTTTATATATATTTTACAGACAGCAGGCAGCTTATGGCTGCGCCAATTTCCATGCGCGTAAGCGTCAATGATGTTTTGATAAGGGAATTAAAGAAAATTCTCGGCGTAAAAAATGTTGCTTATGTGGATAATTTGCAACAATAATCTATATAAGAGATAAAATTGTCCATGCTTTCACCCTGTAACGGTCCCGTAATTTCGACTATAATATTGAAAGAGATTTTAATTTATGCCGCACTGCAAAGCACTGTGTGCGATTTCAAAAAAATCAGGCGCAAGGGCCGGGCTGCCTTACCCGGCAAACAATAGTCCGGCATGGATTCATAAAAACAGGAGGGTTTATTTATGGCTCAGAAAACAATTGGTGTTCTGACAAGCGGCGGCGACGCACCGGGCATGAATGCAGCCATCCGCGCCGTTGTACGTGCAGGCATTTCATACGGGATGCGCGTAATGGGGATTCAGAGGGGCTACAATGGGCTTCTTAACGGTGAAGTCGTTGAGATGAACCTTCGTTCGGTTTCAGATATTATTCACCGTGGTGGAACAATTCTCTATACGGCACGCAGCCCTGAGTTCAACACCCCTGCCGGGGTGAAGAAAGCCGCTGCCAAATGCCACGAAATGGGCATCAATGGCGTTGTTGTAATTGGCGGTGACGGCTCTTTCAGAGGAGCAAGGGATTTGACTGGTGCCGGCATTCCATGTATAGGGGTACCTGGAACCATAGACAACGATATCGCCTCGAGCGAGTACACCATCGGCTTTGATACGGCAATGAATACGGCCGTTGAGATGGTCGATCGCCTCCGTGACACAATGGAATCACATGACCGCTGCAGCGTTGTGCAGGTAATGGGCCGCCGCTGCGGAGACCTCGCGCTTGAAACCGGCATTGCCGTCGGTGCAACAAGTATCCTTGTGCCTGAAGTGCCGTACGATTTCCAGAAGGATATTGTCGACCGTATGATGCTGACACAGAAAACAGGCAAAAAACATTTTATCATTGTTGTTGCCGAAGGCGTCGGCGGCGTTGACAAGCTTGCAACAGATATTCAGCAGGCTACCGGAATAGAAGCACGTGCCACCGTTTTGGGGCATGTGCAGCGTGGCGGCTCGCCAACACTTCGCGACCGTGTGGTAGGCAGCGAAATGGGGGCGCTTGCGGCAAAGCTTCTTTATGAGGACAAAAGCAACCGCGTTATAGTTGTACGCGACGGGCGCATTACAGACCTCGATATTACAGAGGCACTCAATATGAAGCGTGTGTTTAACAAAGACCTTTACGACGTGGCGCTTCGGATTTCCATCTGACTGTTTTAAAAATATAATAAAGGCGGGGAGACAGGTGCGCAAAGCATCTGCCTCCTGCTTTTATTGCAGCAATATTTGTCCACAATGCCACAAAAATCAGCAACCAGCTCCCGAACACTTATCCTTTTTCGCATGATTCGTCTGATGGCTGGGGCTGGAAGAGGCAGAAATGATTTTTATGGTACTCAAGAATGCCTTCTTTTTTCATCTTTGAAAGCTCATTTGACATTGCGCTGCGGTCAACAGACAGATAATCCGCAAGCTGCTGGCGGTCAAACGGTATGGAAAAGCTCTCAGCACAGTTTTATAAATCCAGTCCCTTTACAAAATTTTAAATACGCTGTAAAAGAAGAAGAAATGTTGACAATTTACTTAAGAATCAGTATAATAAGTGGTGTTGCTGTTATTTTAATATGGTATTTATGGCTCGGTAGTTCAGCTGGTTAGAACGCTAGCCTGTCACGCTAGAGGTCGTC